>Ga0326727_10011355_pt1 | contig 20772 bp, 26 predicted proteins | sample MB2enrmetagenome_FD_207643 | JGI IMG/M metagenome (GOLD analysis project Ga0326727, IMG submission 207643) | Lab enriched peat soil microbial communities from McLean, Ithaca, NY, United States - MB29MY | ecosystem: Environmental > Terrestrial > Soil > Wetlands > Peat | place: USA: New York...
ACCAAACGTTTTTCAGCCTAAGCAGAAAGAAATTATCCTATTCCGAATTCATGTTATAATAACATGAATGGGGAAGGTGGTTAAGGGTGGGGAAAGTAGTTCAATCATGGAAAATCTGGATAGGAATCGGACTATTCATCTTGGGAAGCTTGATTCCGTATTGGTTAAAACCTCATCTGCTGGGACTGGATCAATCGCTCCAAATGATGAACTATAAAACAGACGGCAATGCCTTAATGGTTGACGCCTTTCTCGTTGTATCAATTAATACCATGATTTCTGTTCCCCAGTTTCTCAGTGTCGTGATGCTGGGGGACGGTCTGGCAGAGGTTTACAAGCGTTCTGAACTTAAGACCATTATCCCTTTGCTTGTCGTGCCGCTTGCTTACGTTATTGTCAATGAAATGACGCCCTTAAACTATAGCTTTGGAGCCACAGATATATTTCTTTGGTTAACAATTGTGGCGATGCAGAGAATAAGCAAACAGAAATTAAATCTGGGGATGAAGTTACTGGTTTTTTTTCAGCTGATTTTTGGGGTTGCTTGGTTAAATCAAGTTCCTTTTCTCACTTCTTACGGTTTTGGACTGGGTTCTTTATCAATAAAGGTGAAACAGGCGGCGGTTCAAATTGGCTTTGGTCAGGTTCTGGCGCTTTATGCGAATGTGTTGTTTTTTATCTTTGTAGCTAATGCCATCACCTTATGGATTTATCTTCTTTTATATATGGAGAGATGGGCAATTTCCCAGGACCTGCATCGTGCTCAACTCGAAGCTCAAGAATCTCGCTCAGGACGCGAAGTTCTCCACCTCGTCCACGATCTTAAAACTCCGCTTACGGCAATTGAAGGACTGGTTTCGTTGATGGAGATACGGTGGCCGGACCCTAAACTGCAAGAATATTGTCAGACAATTTATGCTTCTATTCAAGCGATGAGCGAAATGGTTTCGGAAATTTTGTATGCGGAGCGCAAGAGTTGGTGTGAGCTTAAAGAACTAATTGATTATATTCGGGCTAGTCGTCTAAGTGGTTCAAGTATAGCGGTGGATATTGAAATAGAAGGAGAGCCCCAAGCAAATCTTTATATTAATAAAATCAGGGTGACCCGAGCAATTATAAATTTAATTGACAACGCGTTGGATGCCATTCAGGCGCAGGAGAATGGCAAGATAGTCTTGCGCGCCAAAACCTTGACAAACTCAGTTAAAATAGAGGTAGAAGACAATGGCTACGGCATTTTGCCCAATGATTTAAAAAGAATCTGGAAAACCGGATACAGCACCAAAAACCACCCCGGGCTTGGCTTAGCTTTTGTGCGACAAGTTGCAGAAGGGCACGAAGGATCCGTTAATATTAAAAGTGACGTGGGGCAGGGAACAAGCGTTTGGATGACTCTGCCGCTGGGAGAAAGCCAATGAGAATTATAATTATGGATGATGATCAGGCTCTACGCTATATGTTGAGTGAAATATTTACATTTGTCGGTTGGGAGCCTGTGGCCTATCCGAATGGGCAAGAGGGAATGGAAGGTTACCTCAAGCATGGTGCAGATATCATTTTAGTGGATTATCATATGCCTGAGCTTGATGGTTTAGAAACAGTGCGCCTGATTCGGCAACATGATCAGCAAATCCCGATTCTTGTACTCACCGTAGACGAAAGGCAGGAAATTGCTGACCGCTTCTTGGATGCCGGTGCCACTGACTTTGCGCTTAAGCCTGTCAAAGCGCCGGATTTAATTGCTCGCGTTCAATTGCATAAGCGCTTGCTGGATATGACGAAAACATTTCAAACAGCGACAAAGATGCAATATGAAGTGTATGTAACCAAAGGAATCAGCAAACCGACCTTGTCTTATATTGAACGATTTCTGACAACCCGTCAGCAACCTTCCACAGTGGAGGAGATTTCCAAAGAATTGTCGCTGGCCGTTCCGACCGTTTATCGCTATCTGACGTATCTTGTTCAAAACGGCAAGGTGCAGTCAATTCCCAGTTATCAAAAAATCGGCAGACCGAAAAATCGCTATGGTTGGATTCGACTTGAATCAGCCCCAACCCCTTAGGGATATCCTGGGGGGTTTTTTATGTTAATCAGAAAGTCAACTATCGTGACCTACTTTTCGGAGCATTAGTGCAATTAGGCTGCCGCCTTCGTCAAGCTCGACAAGGTTGGTTAAGATATGCTTAATTATAACAATCTACCACAATATCGATACTTTTTCTCTTATTTATTTCTTTAGTTGATTTAAGCCATTTGCTATAATAATCAAAAATCGGTTTTAAATCAATTAAAGGAGGAAAAATATTGACTAGCGCTAAAAAATTCGTGGTCGGAATCTCAACTACAGTACTACTTGCCGGCCTGCTTACCGGGTGTGGCGGAAACTCTACCGCATCAAATGGTGGAGGAAATTCCAAACAAATTCTAAAAATGACTTTGCTGGCAGAACCGCAGGCTCTGGATACCTCAATTGCTAATGCCGCTGTATCCTTTGACATTCTTAATCAAATCAACGAAGGGCTCTACCGCTTGGGGAAAAATGGGGAACCGATACCTGCTCTGGCTGCCTCAATGCCGGTGATTACCGACGGAGGAAAGACCTATACAATCAAGCTGCGGGATAACCTTAAATGGTCGGATGATTCACCACTGACAGCCAAAGATTTCGAATATGCCTGGAAGCGTACTCTGGATCCCAAAACAAAAGCGGATTACGCCTTTATGGTTGCTTGGCTTAAGGGTGGAGATGCCTACATGAACGGGAAAGGCAGCGTTGACCAAGTCCAAGTCAAGGCAATCGATGACAAAACGCTCACCTTTACGTTGGAAAATCCAATTCCTTTTATGACATCTCAACTCTCTTTCCCAGTCTTTTTTCCGGAGAAACAGGCCTTTGTGGAAAAATATGGGGATAAATATGCTGCCGATGCTGACAAGACCTTGTCGGATGGTCCTTTTACCCTCAGCAAATGGGATCATGAACAAAGTCTGACCTTAGTGAAAAATGATAAGTATTGGGACAAAGCCAATGTGAAGCTGAACGAAGTGGATGTTCAAATCGCAGCCGACAATAATACTTTAGCTAACTTATACCAATCGAATGCCATCGATGTTGCTCGAATTACGCGTGATCAGGTAGATCAATGGAAGGCAAAACCGGATTATCTCGTTGAGCCTCAACTCTATATTACATATGTAGAGATGAATGAAAGCGTCCCGGCCTTAAAAAATGACAAAATTCGCCAAGCCTTGGCCTTGTCGATTGACCGCAGCAATTTGGTAGATATTGTATTTCATGATGGAAGTCAGTCGCCGACCGGATTTGTGCCAAGCGGAACAAAGGATGGAAATAATAAAGAGTTCCGAGCTGATGCGGGAGATGTGCTGCCGAAATATGATCCGGTCCAAGCCAAAACATTATTGGCCGAGGGCCTAAAAGAAGCGGGTCTAACCTCCTTCCCGACCTTAAAATTCACCGGTGATGATACTGAAGATGCGAAAAAGGCCTTGGAATTTATTCAAGGACAATGGAAACAAAATCTGGGAATTGATGTCACGGTCGAGTCAATTCCGCATAAGCTGCGGATTGAGCACGGACAAAAACATGAATTTGATTTGTTGTTATTCAACTGGGGAGCGGATTACAATGACCCAATGACCTTCCTGGATTGTCATGAATCGACTTCTTCCTTTAACGAAAGCCAGTTTAAAGATCCGGAATACGATCAATTGATTGAAAAAGCCAAGGCCGAACCGGATGGTGCTAAACGTGCTCAATATTTAGTTGATGCAGAAAAGATGTTAGTTAAGGAAATGCCGGTTGCTCCTGTCAACTTCCGTGCCTATTCCTATTTAGTCAAACCAAATGTTAAAAACATTCTGTTCTTCCCATATGGTTCTGAGTGGGATCTCAAAAACGCATCTGTCGAATAGTTCGATCAAGAAGATAGAGGGGGTTCCATCCGGAACCCCTTGCTTTTTAGTTTGTAGGAGGTGTTATGATGTTACGTTTTATTCTGCGGCGTTTTTTCTATATGCTAATCACGTTCTGGTTGATTGTCAGCGTGACCTTTGTGCTGATGCATAATTTGCCGGGAGATCCCTTCGCTAATTCTGAGAAGCTGTCTACGGAACAAAGAGCGTTATTGGCCAGAGAATATGGCTTGGATCAGCCGATTTCCGTCCAATACAAAGAATATCTCCTGCATATAGGACAGGGGGACTTAGGGGTCTCTTATGCTTATCCTACCCGAAAAGTCACGGACATTATTGAACAGTCGTTTCCGGCATCGGCGGAACTCGGAATTGAATCGATTGCCTTTTCTGTTTTGATTGGGTTGGTTCTGGGGATTACGGCAGCTTTTAAACATAATAAAGCTTGGGATTATACGGCGATGTTTATTGCCATCGTCGGAGTCTCAATTCCCTCGTTTGTCTTAGGGCCAATTTTGCAATACTTAGTGGGGGTCAAATGGGGGATCTTACCGGCTGCTCTTTGGGATGGACCTGCCAATCGAATCTTACCTGCCTTGACCTTGTCCTTCATGACGATTGCCATAACGGCGAGAATGATGCGCACTTCCATGCTTGACGTTCTGCATGCGGATTATATTAAAACGGCCCGTTCGAAAGGGTTGTCTCAATCGGCTATTGTCCTTAAACATACCTTGCGCAATGCCATTCTGCCGATTGTGACAGTTCTTGGACCGATTACGGTCAATATCATTACAGGAACTTTAGTGGTGGAACAGATTTTTGCGATACCGGGCTTAGGCAAATACTTTGTGCAAGCTGTTTACTCCAATGACTACACTTTAATTATGGGTTTAACCATCTTTTATAGTCTGCTGCTCATCATCGTTATGTTCTTGACAGATATCGCCTATGGATTGATTGACCCTCGAATTCGTTTAGCGAAAGGGAGGAATTAAGCATATGCCGGAAGTCACAGATAACCGGTTTGCCCCAGTTACAAAACAGGCTGACCAGTATGAGAAAATTACTCGACCATCTATTACCTATTGGCAAGATGCTTGGCGTCGGTTGAAGAAAAATAAGTTCGCGATGGCCGGTTTTTATTTTTTAATTGGCATTACCTTATTGGCAATCATTGGACCTTTTTTACAAAAAAATGGCTATGAGCTGCAACATCTGACAGCGAGAAATGAGATACCCAATGCTACCTACTGGTTTGGAACGGATGAATTCGGACGGGACCTTTGGGTCCGGCTCTGGTGGGGAACCCGCATTTCGCTGTTCATCGGCATTATGGCCGCTCTGATGGATTTATTTGTGGGAGTTCTCTATGGTGGTATTTCTGCTTATTATGGCGGGAAGATTGACGACATCATGCAGCGCTTTGTGGAAGTGGTCTACTCTATTCCGTATTTGTTAATCACAGTGTTGCTGATTGTGATGATGGGATCAGGGATTTGGACGATAATTTTCGCTTACGGTATAACAGGTTGGATTTCTATGGCTCGTCTGGTTCGGGGTCAAGTCCTCTCCTTGAAAGAACAAGAATACGTGTTAGCAGCCACCTCGCTGGGAGCCGGTTCATGGCGAATCATTACCAAACATCTGATTCCCAATGCGCTGAGTTTTATTATTATTCAGATTACCTTCACAATTCCTCAAGCAATCTTTACGGAAGCTTTTCTTTCCTTTCTCGGACTTGGAGTCAAAGTTCCCCTGGCTTCATTAGGGATGCTTCTCTCGGATGGCGTTGGTTCGATGCGCACGCATCCCTGGAGATTATTCTTTCCGGCCCTGATTTTTTCCCTGATGATGCTCTCGTTTAACCTGCTGGGCGATGGTTTGCGTGATGCGCTTGACCCAAAATTCAGAAAGTAAGGAAGTGTTCGTGTGAAAAACATCCTGGAAGTAAAAGATCTCAAAGTTTCTTTTCATACGTATGCGGGAGAAGTGCAGGCAGTGCGAGGAGTTTCTTTCGAGTTAAAGAGGGGGGAAGTCTTAGCGATTGTAGGGGAATCCGGGTGTGGAAAATCGGTAACCTCTCAAACTATTATGCGCTTAATTCCAAGTCCGCCTTCCCTGATCAAAGGAGGTACAATTCTCTTTGACAATAAAGTAGACCTGCTCCAACTTACTTTGAAAGAAATGGAATCAATTCGGGGTTCTGAAATTGGGATGATCTTTCAAGATCCGATGACCTCTTTAAATCCAACCATGACTATTGGCAAGCAAATCACCGAAGGTTTAGTCAAACATCAAGGACTCAGCAAAGAAAAAGCGGAAAAGCAAGCGATTGAACTGCTCACGCTGGTTGGTATCCCTCGGCCGGAAACCCGGATTAAACAGTATCCCCATGAATTCTCAGGAGGGATGCGGCAACGGGTCATGATTGCCATTTCGCTGGCTTGTCGTCCGAAGTTGTTGATAGCTGATGAACCGACTACGGCTCTTGATGTAACGATTCAAGCCCAAATTATTGATTTGCTGAAAGAGTTGCAGGAAAAGATCGGCTCTTCAATCATTATTATTACCCATAATTTGGGGGTAGTCGCCGACATTGCCCAACGTGTGGCGGTAATGTATGCCGGGAAAATCGTGGAGCAAGGAACTGTGGATGATATTTTCTATTCAGCACAGCACCCTTATACCTGGGGGCTTTTGCATTCTATTCTGAGACTCGATGATGACGAAAAAAGTGAACTGGTGCCAATCGAAGGAATGCCGCCGGATTTGTTAGCTCCTCCGCAAGGGTGTGCTTTTGCTGCCCGTTGTCCGCAGGCTATGAAGATTTGTTTAACGGAGGACCCCAAATCTCAAGTTATACAGGACGAACACAGCATGGCTTGTTGGTTAATGGACAAGCCCTGATTGGTTTAAATTCGCTGAAAGTAAGGAGGGAACACTGTGGCTGATCCTATTTTGGAAGTTACTAATTTGAAAAAATATTTTCGGGTAACTAATGGGGTTTTGAAAGCCGTGGATAATGTCAATTTATCCATCCGACTGGGAGAAACTTTTGGCTTAGTAGGAGAATCGGGCTGTGGAAAATCGACCTTGGGACGCACGATTATGCGCCTATATAATACCACCGAAGGGCAGGTTCTATTTAATGGAGAAAACGTTCATCAGTTGAAAGGAAAAAGGTTAAAGCAGTTTAATCGGGAAATGCAAATGGTGTTTCAGGATCCTTATGCTTCGCTGAATCCGCGAATGACCGTAGGGGACATCATTGCTGAAGGAATTGACATTCATGGCTTATGCAGCGGAGTCCAACGACGGGAGCGGGTTGCGGAACTGCTGCAGACAGTCGGCCTTCCTGAAGAGCATGCTTCTCGTTTCCCGCATGAGTTTTCCGGAGGACAAAGGCAGCGAATCGGCATCGCGCGCGCTCTGGCGATTAAACCACAGTTTATTGTGGCGGATGAACCAGTCTCGGCTTTGGATGTTTCGGTTCAAGCGCAGGTCATCAATTTATTTAAGCGCCTGCAGAAAGAAAATGGGCTTACTTATCTATTTATTTCGCACGATCTAGCGATGGTCAAGCACATTGCTGATCGCTGTGGAGTGATGTATTTAGGCGCGTTGATGGAAGTTGCCAACGCCAGTGAATTATATCGTAAACCACTCCATCCCTATACAATAGCCTTATTATCTGCAATTCCGATCCCCGACCCCGAAGTGGAACGGAAACGGGAGAGAATTATTTTAGAAGGGGATGTTCCTTCGCCCATCAATCCTCCACCCGGCTGTCGCTTTTTTGCCCGTTGTCCTAAAGCTAGGCCTGAATGCCAAATGGATGCCCCACTTTGGCTGGAGGTGGAAAAAGAACATTTTGTGGCTTGTCATTTATATAAGTAAGTGAGTTGCGCTGACCGGCATTTCAGCCAAACGGTTTCAATCACATTTGATCAATAAATTGCAACTTGTATACTGTATTATGCTCGGAAACGCTAGACATCCTTGCCTCAGGAAAATATAATAATACTGCTTGTGAGAATCAAGCAGAGCAACGGAGCTCTGAAAGGCGTTTTAATTTATTTAATTACGCTTTTTAGAGTTTTGTTTTTTTTAGAGAAAGAGGGGGGAGTTTCATGACAACTTTAAACACTGGGGATGTTGCGTTCGTATTTTTAAGTACAATTCTAGTCTTTTTAATGACGCCCGGGCTGGCCTTATTCTACGGAGGGATGGTCAGAAAGAGGAACGTTCTGTCCATTATGATGCAAAGTTTTGCTGCGATAGGATTGGTCACGATTATATGGGTCCTATTCGGCTATTCTTTAGCCTTTGGGCCGGACCATGGACATTTGATCGGCGGCCTTGATTGGGTGGCCTTAAAAGGTATCGGCCTTGCACCTAACTTGGATTATGCTCCGACAATTCCGCATTTGTTATTCTTCATGTTCCAATTAATGTTTGCGATCATTACACCGGCGGTCATCAGCGGAGCAACCGCCGAAAGATTGCGCTTTCCGGCCTTTATCTTGTTCGTGGTCTTTTGGAGTATACTCGTCTATATACCACTAGCCCATTGGGTTTGGGGACTGGGCGGCTGGATGCGTAATCTTGGCGTCCTGGATTTCGCAGGCGGCACGGTTGTGGAAATGGCTTCCGGAGTCTCTGGGTTGGTAGCCGCCTTGGTCATAGGGAATAGACTAAAACTGGGATATGAGTGGAATATTCCTCATCACATGCCCAACGTGCTTTTGGGAGGCGGACTGTTGTGGTTTGGTTGGTTTGGATTCAACGCAGGAGGGGCCATGGGAGCAAACGGGGTTGCGGTGCTGGCCCTTGCTACGACTCAAATAGCCGGAGCTGCCGGCATGATCGGCTGGGCTTTAGTCGAATGGCTTCATCGTCGCCAAATCACCGTTTTTGGCGCTGTGAGCGGAATTATAGCCGCTCTGGTGGCCATCACACCCGCAGCAGGATTTGTCTCAACGAGTAGTTCACTGTTAATTGGATTTGTTGCCGGAGGAATCTGTTATTTAGCGGTAAGTGTTCTTAAGGCTAAGTTAGGCTATGATGATGCTTTGGATGTTTTCGGGATTCACGGGGTCGGAGGGACCTGGGGTACGATTGCTACAGGAATTTTCGCAGATTTGAGTCTTAATCCTCAAGGCAAAAATGGTTGGATTAATGGCGGCGGAATTAGCCCCGTATTAATCCAACTACTGGCAGTTGTGGCGACGTATCTGTTTACCGGTATAATGACATTTTTAATTTTAAAGGGAATAAGTATGGTTATCCCACTTCGAGCAACCGATGATGAACAAGTCAATGGCTTAGATTTGACCCAACATAGGGAAACAGCTTATCCTGATTTTGAGATTGGCGAGACTGTTTCGATTTAAACAGCATCATTACCGCGTTCGCCGGTTCTAATCCGGATGGTATCCACTACATCAATTACAAAGATTTTACCGTCGCCGAATTTCCCGGTTTTGGAGGTATTAACGATGGCCGCAATGACTTCATCGACTCTTTCATCGGCAACAACAACTTCGATCTTTATTTTTGGTAATAGCTTGCTGATGATTTCTTGACCGCGGTAAATTTGAGTGTACCCTTTCTGTTTTCCAAAGCCCAAAACATTCGATACCGTCATTCCTATGATTCCCATGTTTGACAAAGTGTCCTTAACATCATTGAGTTTTTCGGCTCGGATAATCGCATCAATTTTCTTCATAGAGTGCCACCTTTTTCTAGATTTGACTATTATTAATTGTAAAATTAAGTACAGTCTTTTTAATTATATCAGAAAGGTTCTGCAGATAGAATCCTTTAAAACAAAAAGCCGGGCTTATGCCTGGCTTTGAGGGGTCTTCTTCTTGAAAGGAGAATTTTTTCCTCGGTCTGGTTTCCCTGTTTGAGTTTTATCGGCCCCTTTATTAGACATCTGAACACCTCCGCTAATCTGAGTCTGAAGAGAGCTTCCTCTGCTCCTTCGAACATGAATCTGCCAAGCTTACTTTACCTATTTAGAGGTTGTTTCTTTATCCCGACCATAATCTGTCCGTCCGTCCAAATCCGGCTGGTGGTTATTGGGTAACTCCTCACGTTTAGGGAACGAGCGTTTGCTCAGTTTAGGCTGACCCATACAATATTCCTCCCTTGTTGGAATATATTTAGGATACCCTGCGTAGGGATAATTATGTCTGAAGTTAAGATTATTTAAACCAATCAAAAAGTTAGATTTAAAGACTCCTGCCATTTCCGGTTAAGATTTCATATTGACAGGATATAAGACTAATGTTAGACTCAGCGTAATGAACTGAATAATGTATGCTCTTATCCGGAGTGGTGGAGGGACTAGCCCAATGAAGCCCGGCAACCCGTTTTGTAGGTCTTGATTTTCAGGGCAGACACAAAGCATGGTGCTAATTCTTGCAGGAGAGATTCTTCTGGCAGATAAGAGGAGCGGCGATCATATGTTATTTTGGCCTCTTCTATCGCAGAAGAGGCCTTTTCTGTACTATTTAGCCGGCATACTTAGGAAAACTTACTCAATGGAGTTAATCTTAAATTCCATCGAGTTGCAACAAATCTGGAGGTGGGGACATTTATGAGTGTTGAAAAGACGTACGCAGAGATCAATGCCAAGATTAAAGCAGGTCGTGCCGTCGTAGTAACGGCTGAGGAACTTATCACCCTGGTGGAGGAAAAAGGTCTCTCCAAAGCGGCTCAAGAAGTCGACGTGGTGACAACGGGCACTTTTGCGCCCATGTGTTCCTCAGGTGTTTTTTTAAGTTTAGGACACACAAAACCGAGGATGAAAATGCAGAAAGTGTGGCTGAATGGGGTTGCGGCTTATACAGGCATTGCGGCCGTTGACGTCTATCTTGGGGCAGCTGAGTTACCCGATGATGACCCGTTGAACAGCAAGTACCCCGGGGAATTCCGCTATGGCGGGGGACATGTCATACAAGATTTAGTCGCCCGCAAACCGATTAAACTAAAAGCGTTGGCTTATGGTACAGACTGTTACCCACGCCGAAATCTGGAGACCACGATTACCCTCGACGAAATTAATGAAGCAATTATGTATAATCCTCGGAACGCCTATCAGAATTATAATTGTGCGGTGAACCTAACCGATCACACGGTTTATACTTATATGGGAATGCTTAAACCTCATTTGGGGAACGCTAACTATTCAACCTCCGGACAATTGAGCCCGTTGTTAAAGGATCCCTATTTTAAAACGATTGGAGTGGGCACGAAGATCTTTCTCGGCGGTGGGGTTGGGTATGTCGCCTGGAACGGTACGCAACATTTTCCGTCAATTATGGACGTCCCCGGCCAGGAACATAGCAGCGCAGGGGGGACACTGGCTGTCACCGGCGATCTCAAACAAATGAGTCCAAGGTGGCTCGTGGGGACCAGCTTTCTGGGGTATGGTGCCACACTCAGTGTGGGGATTGGCGTTCCGATTCCTATTCTCAATGAAGAAATCGCCAAGTATGCAGCCTTGAAGGATGATGAGTTATTTGCTTCCGTTGTAGATTATGGGGAGGCCTATCCCTCTTTTACACCGGGTAACCTGGGATATGTCAGCTACGCAGACTTGAAGAGTGGAAAGATCCGGGTCAACGGTAAGGAAATCATCACGGCTCCTCTGTCCAGTATGCCACGGGCCCGTGAGATAGCAGCGACTTTAAAGGCTTGGATTCAAAAAGGTGAGTTTCTGCTGACAGAACCTGTCAAAAATCTTCCCTCACCCACTGATGATATTGTAATCCACAGTCTAAAGGAGGCTTGATTAAAGTGTCACCGAAAAGAATCGTTTTACGTTTTGGGACAGAAACGACGGTTAAGCCGATTGTTTATCGTTTAGTTAAAGATTATGATTTAGTGGTCAATATTTTGAAAGCAGACGTCAACCCTCAAAAAGAAGGAATGATGGTCTTGGAGGTAACCGGGGAACAAAGCGAAGGTGGACTTGACTACTTGCGCAATTTGGGAGTTGCAGTGCAGGATCTGAATCAAGGGATTGTGCGCAATGACGAAAAGTGTGTGATGTGTGGCGCGTGTACAGGTATTTGTCCGACGGGTGCCTTATATATGGAACGACCGTCTATGGAAGTGCGTTTTGATGGAGACCAATGCATTGTCTGCCTGCTCTGTACGAAAGTTTGCCCCATGGGGGCTATGGAGGTTCATTTATAATTGGATTACCTGGAACGTTTTTACCGACAGCTTCATCGCCAAGAGGATTTGGTGCATTTTCAGGTGGCTGTAGAGGAAACTGACCTGGATATTGGGGTTCGCAAAGACCGCTTTTCCGACGGACTGGTGGAGTGGGTAGAAGAGACAATTCGGGCCTGCCGCAGGCCGCTTGAAGAATATATCCGGAGGGACCCTGGCTTTGTGAAGGCGTTAACTCCTTACAGTGTTGCACCGGATGCCCCTTTAATTGCCCGGATTATGGCAGAGGCCGGGCGTTTGGCCGGGGTTGGGCCGATGGCTGCGGTGGCCGGAGCTATGGCAGAGTGGGTAGGGAAATCAATAGCCAAACGCTCTCGCGACGTGATTGTGGAAAATGGCGGCGATATCTTCATGCGTACCTGTCGTATTCGCAAAGTCGGAGTTTTTGCAGGGGATTCACCCCTTTCTAATCGTGTGGCTATCGAGATCCGGCCAGACCAAACCCCACTGGGAATTTGTACCTCATCCGGTAAGGTGGGGCCTTCCTTGAGCTTTGGTAAAGCCGATGCCGTTGTCGTGCTTTCTCCTTCAGTGGCCTTAGCCGATGCGGCAGCTACGGCCTGCGGGAACCTCGTTCAGACGGTGGACGATTTGGAAAGGGCGCTTGAATTGGCAGCAAAGATCACCGGTGTTACCGGTGTCGTGATTATTAAAGAAGACCGTTTGGCGGTTTGGGGGAGTGTCAAGTTACTGCCGATGAAGGCTTAAGCCAGAGATAATGTCAGAAATAAGGAATCTGAAAGGGAAGAGATTGGTCTATTGTGACTGGTCTCTTCCTTTTTTAGATTTGGAAAAAGAAAGAACCTCCCCGTCGGGAGGTCTGAGTTTTTGCGCTAATGTCTTCAGTTTCTTTAGATAACTTGTATAAGACAAATTTAGCACGAATTGTGGAGGGAATCAATGCCCACTTTTTGGGATAATTCGTAATTTACAGGAACTATGTGTCGAAATTAAAAGAAAATAATAAAATTGTAAATAAATAGCTCGACCTTAAAAAATAACTCCACGCATATTTTATAATTTTAGTGCTATTTTTGAGGTTTGGACGATAGGATAGGTTGACAGTGTTTGTCAATCGTCCGATGGTGGAGGGAATCGAGATGGAAAGAAATTTTAAGGGGACCTTTAATGTCTTAGCTAACGGCGATTTCTTAACAAGAAATCAGGCCCAAGCTGATTTCCCCGATCAGTGGCTGCAAATCGGCGGAAACCACGCAACGCGCTGGAGGTTTAGACCTGAATCCTTGGTTGATTCGGTTGTGGAGATTTGTAATCCGACAGCATTTAGGGCCGGAATCATTCAAGCTCAGGAGGCCTCGCTTGATGTTGGAGGAAATGAGGCTTGGCAGATGAAAATGAGCCTAAAGAGTGGCAGGCCTGAATCTCAGGCCTATCTGCGTATTTATCCCATTAGTACAAGCGGCAATGTAGCAAGTCCTTGGGAATTCAGCTTTAACCCGGGAGCGGAGCCGGACATGTATAAACAAGTTGTCAGCACTAGTTCAGATGTTTTGCGCCTGCGTCTGGAAACAGGAGTCTTGGGACCGGGTCACTTATTTATATACCAACTAATTGCCTATCCGCTTTCTCCAAACCGCCTGAAAAAGCGGGTTAAGAAGGTTAATAAGATCCGCCGCTTAAGTCACATCCAGACGATTGGTGAAATCATTAAGCCGATTCAGCTGGCCATGCCAATTCCCCTAAAGATGCCGGTCACCGTTCAGGCCAATGTTAATGCTGATATACGGAACCTGATACCGACTCGCGACAAGGTTCAAATTTGTGGAAGCAGTCTGCTCCCCTTAGCCACCTCAAGCTCTGGTCGTGCCCAAGTGGAGATTTTCGGACATGGGTTCTATGAAAGTCTCGAAGATGTTACGGCGAATCAGACAATCTCAGCTACTATAATCCGTGACGTTTCGTCATTGCCGCGCTTTTCTTTTGCGGTTTACAATTTTGGAATTCTGCCGGCCTATATACAAGGAGAGCTTAGTCCGGATGGCACCCATTGGGCCTCAGTTGGTGAACAACTGGAGGTCAGTCCGGAAACGTTAGTAATTGTCTCTCCGGTGGTTTTTTTGAGGTATACGCGGCTATCCTATTGGGCGAAGGGTTTAACGACGCTGAGAATTTGGGTTCAGGCCCAAAATTAGTGAGAGGACTGTAGACGAGAGCACGTTATCAACTGAGAGGAATATACTGGAATATACCAAAAGGGCAGCTGGATTATATAGAGGTGAGATTGCTTTGGATGGGATTGCGCTAGTCTTCCTGTTAGCCATTGTAGTAGAAAAGTTGGTTCAGATTTTTAAAGATATTGTCTACGCCCTTCCTTTTCTACCCGATAAGTTTAGACCCTTAACGCTGGAAATATTGAGTTTGGGTTGTGGTTTACTCCTTGCTTTTCAGACAAATATTAATGCCTTTGAACTGATAAATGTCAAAATACCAAACCCGATGATTGGTGTTGGAATAACGGGGCTGGTGATTGGCAGGGGAGCAAACTTCACGCATGATTTTTTTGGGTGTTTCAGTAAGGGGTCAAAACCATTGATTCCATAAGTTGGTTTGTTTCTGCGAATATGGTTGACAGGTCAAGGGATCGTCTCGATGATCTTTCTTTTAATGAAAGACTAGGGGACGGTCTCTTCAAATTGACCTATTAAACTAAACGTCCGGCTGTTTCGACGGTATTACAAACAATATAAATGAGAGCGGCCATAATGTGCTTAGGATAGGTAGCAAATACTAAATTTAAAAATACGATATAGGAGGACTTAGACTGGAGGAACTATGAAAGTGAGGTATAGGTAGTGTGAGGGGTGTATTGGCTGTTAGTTTTTGCGGTGTAGTACTTTGGGGATTACTTATTATTTTCCTGAAAATATTTCGTAGAGCATATAACGAGATTGACGAAAAGTATGGTAAACCCTATCAAGCGAAATTAGTTAAGATGATCGGTGGTCACCCGGGATTAAAACGAGGGTCAATGGTTATTTCGCTGCATCCCAAGGATGCAATAGCTTTTAATCGTAAAGTCTTTTTACTCTCTCAGATCAGTTCAATCAAGATTATTTCTGAGTTGCCTGAGGTATATAAAAATAATTCTCAGGCGGCTGTAAGTTCCGGGTCGGAAGATCAATATCTTCGTCTGGAGGTTACGGATGAATATGGTCAGCATGAAGTTATTTTTACAACTAAGTCGGATTTTAAAAAAATCGCCAATCCGTTGCTGCAAAAATGGAATAGGTACAACCTTCAAGTCTAGTTGAATAACCAACTTTTGGCGATTGGTTTGTGAGAGGCAGGTGTTTATCCAAAAACAGATTTTGAAAAGGGCCGTATCCACATAATGGAGTTTGTAACAGCGAGTGTCTGTGGCACATACAGTGTAAGGAACGTGGAGAGGGGAAATTAATTGTTGAAAAGCTTTCACACCTTTTCTACCGCAGACATAAATTACGAGTAAGGGAGGATGGAAGGGCTGTGCTGGCGATATTTCCCAAATGCTCCTCTTAAATTTTGAAAGGTAGGTAAATAGAATGAAAAAAGACATTGATTCTTCGAGTTTGGCAGAAGTTGTAGACCGTATCTTAGACAAAGGCATCGTTATTGACGCATATGTCCGGGTATCTCTTGTGGGGATCGAACTTCTGGCGATTGATGCTCGTGTAGTCATTGCGAGTGTTAACACTTGGCTGAGATATGCTGCAGCAGTTGGTTTAACGGAACTGCATCACGAATTCTAAAAAATCGGATGAGGTTTGTTAGGGAGGGGGAGAAACTCCCTCCCATTTATTTATGATGCAAAGGAGAAGTAATGATGAGTATGAATCTTGCCGAATTAGGGCGTGTGTTAAGCCAGGAGTTTGACCAAAGAGGGCTTGAGTTAAATACACTCCATTCGGAAATTCGGGCAAAGGTAATAAATGATCGGGAAGAACTCTTTAAGCTGCGAAATGCTGATCAGGCTAGTCAGCAGCTAGTCAGAGCCCAGATTCTGGAGGATACTATGGGCTTGTTAAATAAGTACCGGGTTGAACGGAAGACCATGGAGCAGGTTCTGAAGGCAGACAGAATCTCGCAAATCGAAGAAATGAAAACCTGGTTTAATGAGCGGGGTGAAGAACTGAAGGGCTGGTATAAGGCTGGAATGTATATGGCGGGAAAGCCCAAAAAAGAAGAAGCAAAGGGCGGTCATATAGATGGAGGATATATGGCAAGAAAGCGTACAGGGAGGTAAGGTAATTGCCGGATGCATTTATTGAAACAGCCTATTTTAAGGACCTCACGAACCGTGCTTTGCTCTATCTCCAAGCCGGTTATGCCGTTCATTTTTGCGGATCGGCCGGAATCGGGAAGACCGCTTTGGCAATGCACATCGCTGAGCTTTTAGGTCGCCCGGTTGTGACACTCCAGGGCAATGACGAGTATAAACCCTCTGATTTGGTTGGAGGGAACTCGGGAGTGCGCAGGAAGAAATTGCTCGATAACTATGTTCATTCCGTTTGGAAGGCTGAAGAGTCTATGGACAGTGTTTGGTATGACGGAAGAATAACTCATGCCTGCCGAAATGGCTATACGTTTGTCTATGACGACTTCACTCGTTCCCGGCCCGAAACGAATAATGTACTCCTCTCAGTCCTGCAGGAGAAAACCTTGGATTTATCGGCGATTCAAAAAGGAGAGACAAGGTTAACTGTCCATCCTGATTTTTCGGTGATTTTTACCAGCAACCCATCAGAATATGCCGGGGTACACGTACTTCAGGATGCTTTGAAGGACCGGGTGATTACGATACCGATCAAAGGTTTAGACCGTGAATCCGAGGTAGCTATTGTGGCAGGCCGATCCGGTTTGCCTTGGCGCGAAGCAGCCAGAATTGTCGATATCATTCGTGGGATTCGAGGCAATGACATTAAGAAGCCCAGTATTCGTGCGGCAATCATGGTCGCCACGATCTTGGCGACGAAAGGCTTAAAGCCTGTCCGGGCCAATCCTTTATTCTACCATATTTTAATAGATGTTATTGGATCAGAAATTTCCTATGAGAATGAAGAGGAACGCAATTCTTTTCTGATTGAACTTATTGAAAAGGAATTAGATAAGTATACCCCAGATGATAGGAAGTGAAAATAATGCGTCCAGCTCCATCGTTAAGGCCGAAACTAATCCGACCGGCAATCCGTGACCATGCTCCGAGCTTTTTCCAGATGCACGTGTACGACCAAGAGCTCCATCGGCTGGAAGCTGAGCGAGCGGAGATTGCTAAGCGGGTTAGAGTGATAGAGAAGCGGGTTCAGGTTGTGCACAAGGAGCTGCAAAAACTTGATCGGACACTCAAAAACCGTGTGATCGGTCTACGTACTAATCTTGTGCCATAATGCTCGAGCTTGAAAGAAAAACAAAGTTAAACTTTTGTCATGATTTCTGATCCCTGTCATATATATGTCGTAGGCAAGGTTAGGGAGGGGGTCAGATCATGGCATTAAGTAAAAGCGTAGAGTCAAGTAGTTTAGCGGAGGTCATTGACCGTATTCTTGATAAGGGAATTGTCATTGATGCGTTTGTCAGGATTTCACTGGTTGGAATCGAGCTCATTACCATTGAAGCGCGTATTGTGATCGCTTCAGTGGATACTTATTTAAAATACGCTTCCGCCATTGGGCTTACCCTTGCTGACTCTTCCTCGATCATGAAGTTTTAAAGGAGGAGATTAAGCATGGATATTAAACAGTTAGTCAATGACGTAAAAACCTTCTTCCAAAGTGTCTTGCAAAAAGAGGCCAATGTCATTGGCGTTAAGCGTCGTGAGAACGGCTGGATCGTTCAAGTCGAAACGATCGAAGATTCAGACTACCAACGGCGGCGTGCGCTTGATGACGTAGTGGGAATTTATGAAGTCGAAGTCAATGTCAACCTGGAAATTTTGGGGTATAAGCGAATCAGCTTGCGTGAACGGGACGAAATTGCTCAAATAGATGACGAAGAATAAAGATCTAAAGTCGTGTCGCAACATGACTTTCTTTTTTGATAAGGGGTGGGAAATTTGTATTACGGTTACGGTATTATCAGGGCAAATTCCATGGCAGTTGAATTATTGAAATTAAAACCCAGCCAAGAGTCTCCTTGTCTCATTGTCGAAGGGGAGCTGGGGATGCTCTGCGCTGAGATTGCCGAAGAGTCGTTGGCAACGGCGACGAGAGAAAGTATGAGTCGCTATACTGAGGTACTTTGTCAAGTCATCAAGCACACCACAGTAGTTCCTTTGCGTTTTGGAACCTTATTTGAGCGAGAAGAAGAAATTCGTCAAGCTCTGAAGAAGGAGAAGACAAGTTATTTGAAGTTGCTTAACAACCTTGACAACAAGATCGAAGTCGAGCTTAAGGTTTGGTGGAAGAAAGAGAGTTTCCAGGCAACGATGTTGAAAAACAAACGCTTAGGTCGCTGGAAAAAAGCGTTGGAAAAAGGAGAGGGCCAGGGTTATGATGTCGTAGAGTTTGGTAAAGCAATTATGGAAGTTGCGGATTATGAGCGTCAAGAAATTGAAAAGTCCTTTCTGGCAGCCCTTCGTCCCTTGGCTGCCGAATGGGTGGTTAAAGATCCTCTGGATGAATTCCAGGCCTTTGATGGAGTATATTTGGTTGAACGTCAGAAGGAAGAGGACTTTGATCAAGCCGTCGGCGTGCTCTATGAAAAATATTCTGAAACGATGATTTTTAAATATACGGGTCCTTGGGCGCCGCATCACTTTGTCAATTAAAAGCTTAGGAAAAATCCCTGCGTTTTCGATATTCGAGCCACGAACCACGAAAATTGGCCTGGAGGAAAGAGATGGTATGATTTTTAGATTTCCGATTTGGGCAATCAAACAAATTGTTGAGCATGCCGAAGCCGAGTATTATAGCCCCGAAGCCATACGGCGAGAACTTAGCCAACGGCAGTATATGCTGGAAAATAAAGAAATTACACCAGAAGAATATCGTGAACATGAAAAACGACTCTTTGAACGACTGATGGCCGGCCGGGAAAGAGGGATTGAAGAATGAAGCGGTTGCCCGGAGAGTGGGAAAAGAATGTAGAACGGCTTGTGAAGCAGTGCGCGGACAAGGTTAGCTTAGAATTGGAAGAAATCATCATGAAACGTTTGAGAGAGGCGGGCGAAGCGGTCATTCAGGCCTTTTTTCAGGATCAAGTTTGTCCGGGGGGAGCCGCAACAGAGGATCAAGCAGTCTCAGCAGCGGAGTCAGAGGAAATTAAGCCTCAGGTTCTTCAAGCTCTGAGCAGTGAGGGTGAGGCCGCTGATCCTTGTCAAGTCAGCGAAAGGTGTGATTTCAGCAGAGCCGATCCCCCACTGTCTAGCAAAGAAGACGTTCTCTATGCCTTTGGCATTGTTAAAGTAAATCCAGAGGAGGTGATTAATTTACTTGGCATGGAGGACAGGCCCTGTCGCATTGTCGAAAATGGAGATCTGGGTATGCTTGTCTGCCCAGTCTCTCGCCAAGAGTATACGGAAGAGTCCCTCCATCGCTATCTGGAGGATATGGCCTGGGTAGAGAGTCATGCGCATCATCACGAAGAAACTTTGTTGAAAACCATGGAGGGCAGGTCGCTGATTCCGCTGCCCTTTTGTACGATCTTTACGGATGAGGAAAATATCAAACGCCAATTAGCCCGCAATGCCGAACGATTACAAGCCGATTTGCAAAGGTTAGAAAATCACTATGAGCTGCAGGTTAAACTATTGGTCAAGCGTAAGCTGCTTTTAGAAAAGCTCCGACAAGATCTTCCCTATTCGGGTGAGCAAAGCGGAGGGGGGTATTTTCAGAAACGACAATGGGAGAAAAAGCTACAAGAAGTTATGGAACGGCTTATGGATGACTATGGCGAATCTCTTTATCAAGACTTAAATAATATTTCTGCGGAAGTAAGCCTATTAGATAAGGCAGGAGTTCTTGTCGAGGAGGGTCAGCAGCTTGTTTTTGCGGCACATTATCTAATCGCTCAGGAACGCCGTGCTGAATGGGACAAAAAGCTTGCGGAATTTGACGAAGTTGTCGATCCATTAGGCTTTATGTTAGATGTATCCGGCCCTTGGCCTCCCTATCACTTTGCGCGGCTAATTAATGAGGAGGAAACAATCGGTGGGTGATATTGCAAAATCAAAACAAGTGACGCTTCTGGAAGTCGTGGAGAAATTGCTCGATAAAGGTGTCGTTATCTCCGGGGATCTGATTTTGAGCTGCGGCAATGTTGATTTAGTCTATTTGAATTTAAAGGTCGTTCTCACATCAGTCCAGACAATGCTCGAAGGAAATACCTTGAAGAAAGACGTGAATCTATGAGACGGCCCTATCTTTTGGGTTTCATCCGAAATTGTAGGGATCTTCCCAGCGAACCGCCGTTTTCAATCGACGTGACAACGTTGGGGGACCACAGTGTAATTTGGTGCAAGTCTCCCAGGGAGATCTTCACGACGAAACAGGACTTTCTCTCGGCTATGCTGCAGTGGTTTGAACAGGTCCAACATTTACAGTTAACGGTGTTACCGGTCCAGTCCGGGGTAAGTGTCTCTGCTGAAGTTGA
>Ga0326727_10011356_pt1 | contig 20771 bp, 11 predicted proteins | sample MB2enrmetagenome_FD_207643 | JGI IMG/M metagenome (GOLD analysis project Ga0326727, IMG submission 207643) | Lab enriched peat soil microbial communities from McLean, Ithaca, NY, United States - MB29MY | ecosystem: Environmental > Terrestrial > Soil > Wetlands > Peat | place: USA: New York...
GCGGTTTCAGCCTGTTCGTGAAGGACGGGCGCGTTTCGTATGAGGTGAATGCTTTTGGCAACCAGGGCGGCAGTATTATTTCTTCCGCGCCTCTTCCACCGGGGAAGGACCGTATCGAAATCGACTTCACGCCAGTTCAAAAGCCGGGGTTGAAAGATCCGTGGCCAGGACGCGCCGCCACGCCCGGTTCGGCGCGCATGTCCATCAACGGAGCGGCCGCCGGTGAGACGGCCATCGCCAACTTCGGATCTTACTATTACGAGACATTGGATATCGGTTCGGACTTAGGGACTTCCGTAAGTCCGAGTTACTCAAGCCCGTTCGCTTTCACGGGAACCATAGAGACGGTGAAGGTGGACTTACTCTAATGAGGAACCTGTTCCTTGCCCTTTCCATACTGGCTTTACCGGCTCTGATCGCGGCTGCGGAGCCTGCGACTACCTCCGCGCCGAAAGTAACTCGCGACAATACATCGCCCGTTTGGCCTCAGCGACCGAGCCCGCCCAAGACCGCGCCGAATATCATCCTTATCCTTCTGGATGACGTCGGCTTCGGAGCAACCTCGACGTTCGGCGGACCCGTCCCAACGCCCGCTCTCGATCAGTTGGCAGCAGGCGGCCTTCGCTATAACCGCTTCCACGTCAATGCCATGTGCTCGCCCACACGAGGCGCGCTGCTCTCCGGCCGAAACAGTCACGAAGTGGGGTTTGGGGTGATTACCGAATCCGCTGCGGGTTATCCCGGTTATAACTCCATGTGGCCCAGGGGCGCGGCTTCCATCGCTGAAGTTCTGAAGCTGAACGGCTACAGCACGGCCGCCTTTGGCAAGTGGCATAACACACCCGTTTGGGAAGTCAATCCTGCGGGTCCGTTCGATCGCTGGCCCACCGGTTTGGGATTTGAATACTTCTACGGCTTCATGGGTGCACAGGTCAGCCAGTGGGAGCCGCCGCTCTATCGCAACACCACGCCCGTGGAGCCGGACGAGCATCCCGAGAACTATCACTTGACGAAGGACCTGGCGAACGACGCCATCCGTTGGGTGAATCAGCATGACGCGGTCGCCCCGCAGAAGCCCTTCTTCCTCTACTTCGCCACCGGCGCTACACACACACCGCACCACGTTCCACAGGAGTGGATCGATAAGTTCAGGGGTAAGTTTGACCAAGGCTGGGATAGGTTGCGTGAGGAATCCTTCGCACGCCAAAAAGAGCTGGGTGTGATCCCCGTTAATGCCGAACTGACTCCACGGCCACAGGAGATTCCCGCGTGGGATTCGTTGAAACCGGATGACCGTAAATTCCTTTCGCATCAGATGGAAGTGTACGCGGCCTTCCTTGCCCAGACCGACTATGAAGTAGGGCGGATGCTGGCTACCATCAAGGCGTCAGGACACAGCGAGGATACGGCCGTGTTCTACATCGTGGGAGACAACGGGGCGAGTGCCGAAGGAGGACTTGACGGTCGTGATGGATTTACCGTGCAGGGCAAGCCGCAACCCCTCGAAGAGCGCGAACAACATGCCGATGACTTAGGCGGTGAGTACTTTACGAACCACTATGCAACGGCGTGGGGTTGGTCCATGAATTCACCTTTCCAATGGGCAAAGGAGATAGCCTCACATCTCGGCGGCACGCGCGACCCACTGGTCGTTTCCTGGCCCGGACATATTAAGGCCGAGGGCGGTTTGCGGACCCAGTTCCATCACGTTATCGATATCGCACCGACTTTCTATGAACTGGCCGGCATCCAGCCGCCGGACGTGGTTCGTGGTGTCAAGCAGGTTCCGCTGGAAGGCACCAGCCTGGTTTATACCTTCGACCATCCCGATGAACCGAGCCATCGCAAGACGCAATACTTTGAGATGTTAGGCAGTCGCGGTATCTATCAGGACGGTTGGTGGGCCGGAGCACGCAACTTACTACCATGGCAGAACGGTACGCCGCTGCTCGATCGTCCGATCCCCGAAAACATCCCGTGGGAACTATACAACTTAGACAAGGATTACAGCCAGGCGCATAACTTAGCGGCAGAAAACCCCGATAAGTTGAAGCAAATGGAAGCTCTGTTTGATAGCGAGGCGCGGCGCAATCATGTATATCCTCTGGTGCCGAAGCGGCTTCCGCAACCCACACCCTCGGACGACCGAACGTCGTTTGTCTTTCGAAGCGGAGTAGAGCGCATTCCGGCAGCATCCGCGCCACGCGTGGCAGGTAAGGCCCACCGGATTACGGCTGACGTGGAGATCCCGGCAATTGGGGCGGATGGAGTGATTCTCGCTCAAGGGGGACGCGGTGGCGGCTTCACCCTGTTCGTCAAGAACGGACTGGTTGAGTATGAAGTGAATGCCTTTGGCAATCCTTCGGGATCGATTATCGCGAAAGAGCCTTTAGCCTCGGGCAAAGCCAACATCGTGGTGGAATTCACACCCGACGGACCCATGGTTCCGGGTCATCCGAATCCTGGAAAAGCGCGGCTCATCATTAACGGAAAGCCCGCCGGTGAAGCGGCGATTCTGAATTTCAGTGCCAATGCCGCCGAGACGATGGATGTAGGTTCAGACCTTGGTTCGCCGGTGAGCGCCAGTTATAACAGTCCCTTCGCGTTTACAGGTAAGATTGAAACGGTGAAGCTAGATCTGGAATGATTCTGGAAGTGAACGGGGTTCGCGTGCCGGCGGAGGCTATCCGGGCCGAGGCTGCACGGCTACGCCACAGAGCCATTGAAGCGGGCGAGGAAATAACGCTCGAACTCGCCAATGACTTAGTCAACGAGGCCGAGAAGTTACTGATCGAGAGAGTTCTAATCGACCTTGAGGCCACTCGCCTGGGGCTCGTGATTCAACCCGAAGAGGTGAACTGCCACACCAACCTCCATGCGCCCGAGATACGTGCGGACATCCAGCGTCGTCTCAGGGTCGACAAGCTGGTAGAGTTCTGGACGAAGGATCTGAAGCCGCCAGGTGCGAAAGCAATCAAGCAGATCTATGCACGCCAGCGCGAAGAGTTGCGCGTACCCGAGTTCATCTTTGTCGAGCAAATTATCAAGAACGTTTATCACGAGGATGAACGGGAGGGCGCCCGGGCCCAGATTGAGACAGTAGCTCAGGAGCTTGACGCGGGCGGCGATTTTCATGCGCTGGTTGCGGAGCATTCCGATTGCCCCGAACGAGGAGGTGCACTGGGGTTCATCACTCGCGGTGAAATGGTGCCGGAGTTCGAAGAGGTAGTTTTTGCGCTTCCGTTGGGCCGTCCGTCACCCGTGTTCGAGAGCCGCTTCGGCTGGCATATCGCCAGAGTTACGCAGCGCAAACCTGCCGGAGTGATGTCTTTCGCCGATGCCGCCCCACGAATTGCGCGCTCCGTGCTGAACCAGCTAAAGGAGCAGGAACTAGCGGAGCGGCTTGAGGCTCTGCATGCGCGTGCCTCAGTGCGGCGACTTAGCTCTTGATCACTGGCATCAGCGGCTTGGTGCCGGGCACGGCACTCTCCCGCTGTTTCACGTAAAGCTGGTCTTGCTCATGCCAAAGCGCGGCCAACTTTTGAGTACGGGCCGTGTCCGTCGAAGCCAGATCGTTGCGTTCACAGCGATCGGTTCGCATGTCGTAGAGTTCCCACGGGCCATCCGCACCTTTAGCGACAATCTTCCAATCCCCCGCATGCAAGGCGCGATTGTTGTTGTGATTGAAATAGAGGAAATCGCGCTTCACGGAATCGTCCTTCCGGATCGAAGGAAGTAGACTCTTTCCGGCAAGCGGCGGCGCGTCAGTTGGACGATCGCCATCAGCGTGTCCGCCTGCCATGTCGATCAGGGTAGGAAGGATGTCCACAAAGTGGCATTGATCATGCCTCAGCTTGCCGCGGTCCTGGATATCGTTCGGCCAGTGCACAACAAGTGGTGACGCGATGCCGCCCTCATGCACATAGGACTTATGCAAACGGAACGGCGTATTCGCTGCCGTGGCCCAGCCTGGACCTATACATAGATGAGTCATGGCCGAACCGGGAGGCGCCGATTGATCGTGGCCATCTCCGCGAATCATAATCTCCGCACTCGCACCGTTGTCGGAGAGAACCATGATTACGGTATCCTCCAACGCGTTCATAGCCTTCAGCTGTTCCACCACTTTGCCGATCTGCGTGTCCATGTGCGTGATCATCGCGGCGTGAATCGAGATCTTGACTCTCTGGAAGGCCTGCTGCTCCTTAGTCAGAGTGGACCAGGGAACAGCTCGTCCTACTTCGCCTGCACCAATGCGCTTGGAGAGTTCCGCCTCAGGTAAGTTCCAACCAGGAAATATTTCTGGTTCCAAACGCGCGAGGCTGCAGTTCACTAGACCTAAACGCTGCATCCGGGCCAAACGCCGCTCCCGAACTGTGTCCCATCCTTCTGCAAAGCGGTCATGATACCGGGCGATATCCTCAGCTGGAGCTTGCAATGGAAAGTGCGGCGAGTGAAACGCCAGATACAGAAAGAAGGGATCCGCGGCGTGGTCGCGGCCATGTTCCTTGAGAAAGCGAATTCCATAATCCGCGATAGCTGTCGTGGAGTAGTAGTTTTCCTCCGGCCTGGGTTTAGGGAGTACCTGCTCGTCCAGTTCATGATAGTTCTGGGTGAAGAAGCGCAGTTCATCCAGCATAGTGTAAGAGTGGTCAAATCCCGCACCGGCAAGTGGCTTTGCGCGAATGTGCCACTTACCGGAATGATAGGATCGGTAACCCAGCGGTTTCAGATACTCAGGAAGGAAGTTAGCCCACCGGGGGATGTTACCCGGAGTCATCACGTCAAGCGCAGTTTGCTGAGCATAATAACCCGACAGGAGGCAATTCCTTGAAGGCCCGCAGCGGGCCGTGGAGTACATCCTCGTAAACCGCAATCCCTGTGCGGCCAGCCGGTCGATGTTGGGCGTATCGATCTCGCCACCGTAACAGCCGGGGTCGGAGAAGCCCATATCGTCGGCCAGAATGACGACCACGTTTGGCTTGCGCCCCGCGGCGGCCCGGCCTAATCGGGGCATCGCCGAAGCAGCTGTGGCGGCGAGAAAAGATCTTCTATTCACTTATATGGTCCCCTTCTCTGTCGATTCCCAATCACCCCACGGGCTCATCGAGTGCCCCACGGGTACATTCGCTTCTTTGTAGTGCGTCAGGCCGGCGTTGCTGAGATAGGTCCGGGCGGGTAGAAAGTCATCCCCGCGCACGCGGAGCTCAGCGTCGAGTTGCCTGTCTAACTGAGTGCGCAGCCCATTATTGGTGACTTGGTTATGCATCTGATACGGGTCATGCAGGTTGTCGTAAAGCAGCCAGGGACCATGAATGGAACGGATGTAGGTGTGGCTATTAGTCCGTAGCCCCCTGTACTCCGCGAAGCCATAGCGGCGGGCCACCGTGATCGGTACCGGAAGCAGGATCAGACTCGCGTTACTGGAATGATGAAGGCGATCCAAACCTTCTACGCTGTCGGGAATCTTCAAACCCGCCATCGCCAGGACTGTGGGCATCAAGTCTGGCATATTGAAAGCCGTAGCCAGACGCCAACCCTTACGTCCCAGAAGACGCGGGTAGCGAATTAAAAGGGGCACGCGGACGGATTCGTCCCAAGGGTGCAGTTTGGTGGTAAGTCCCTGGGACAGCATCATATCGCCATGATCGGAGATGAATATTAAGATCGTGTCATCCGCAATTCCAGAATCCTCCAGGCAACCGAATAACCGCGCGAAGCAGGTATCCAGGGCGGCCATGTGAGCGTAGTAACCACGCAAGTCTTCAGTCGCCTGGATCCGCTTCTCGCCAGGTACGTTTGGTCGCAGTCGAATCTCGCGCGTGCGGAACTGATCCCGAAACGCCGCAGGCGCCGTCTGCAGCGGGAAGTGCGGCGGTCCCAGCGACAGGCAGAGGAGGAACGGATCGGTGCTCTTAACGCTGTTCTTGATAAAGGCGACGGCGTCGTCCGTCTGCGAAAAGGCATCGTATCCAGGCCAGTACTTCGGAGTATTGTCATCGCCTTCGTAGTAGAGCGAGTGATCATAGTCGTGCGTGCATTCGCAAGCCTTCCAATAATCAAATCCAAAGCGATGATCACGTGGAACCGGCTCTAACCGCCTGCTGTAGTTACCATCCGGGCTCCCGTATAGATGCCACTTACCGATGTAACCCGTCCGATATCCCGCACTGCGAAAAGTTTCTCCCAGGGTCGATCCTTGCGGCTTCAACTCGACGTCATTAATAAAAACTCCATTAGTAAGCGGATACTGCCCGGTCATCATACTGGCGCGCGCCGGACAGCACACGGGCAAGTTCGAAACAGCATTGTCGAACGAGATACTTTCACGCGCGAACCTGTCCAAAGTAGGAGTCGCGACGTTGAGATCTCCATTCCAGGAAGTGGCCTGCGCTCTCCATTCATCGGCGATGATCAGCAGAACATTGGGCCGGCGCCGTTTTGCGAGTATCGCGGCTGAACTCGCTAGAAAGTGGCGGCGGGAGAGCATTAGTCAATCACCGCGGGCGTCTCTTGCGGCGACACGCCCTCCGGATTATTCGCCTTTGCCCCGTGCGGCGCTCGAACAGGTCCGCGAAGCAATGGATCATTAGTCGCTAACATCCAAGCATCTAGGCGCGCGCGCATTTGATCCAGCGCGACTCTCGATGCGGAATCCGTCGCCAGGTTCTGATGCTCCGTAGGGTCGAAGAGTAAGTCATAGAGCGACTCTTGCGGAAGAGTATGCTTCTTCCAGCCATTTTGAAGCCAGAGAGTCTTACTCGGACCGTCATCGCAGTTAGGAAGGACGGGCGTCTGTTGGTCACCATAACGCCGGATGTACTTCCACCGCTTCGTACGGACAGCTCGCTTAGGTTCGTACGCTGCGTGGTAGTTGACTTCCGCGAAAACGGCCTGATTGATTTCCTGAGTATTACCACGCACCACAGGCAAAATCGAATGGCCCGTTAGCCACGGTGGTCTATCTACACCAGTAAGCTCACAAATTGTGGGGAATATATCCAGATGAGAAATCAGCGCGTCTGAAACCTTGCCGCCCTGAAAGCCGCCAGGACCGCGCAGAATCAGCGACACTCCCCAGCCATTGTCTTCGAGATTGCATTTCATCAGCGGAAAGGAAATTCCGTGGTCTGTGGTGCTGATCACCAGAGTAGTTGCGGCTAGGCCATAGCGATCCAGCGCATCCAGAATCTGACCCACTCCGGCATCCATCTGACGGGCACTGGCATGGTAAGCGGCCATATCCCGGCGCGTCTCCTGCGTATCTGGAATCGGCTGCGGCGGTTGCGTGTAACGCGGATCGTCGGCTGGCGTGGGCGGTGGATACTCGCGATGCGTTTCAAAGAATCCGACGTCAAGAAAGAACGGTTCAGAACCCGCCCGGCTTAGAAACCCAACAGCGCCCGGCGCCACATCCGCTGCCTTCATGGATGCAGGCCGAAGCAATTCCTTATACCCGATGGTCTCCGGCTTCGCGGCCACATGTTGAATTCCTGCAAGCACGGAATGATAACCCGCGGTATGCAAGGTATGAATGATGTGCTGGTTATAGTCATTCAACGAGAAGCCGCGATGCGCCAGCCCCAACATTCCGCTCTGGTGCGCGCACTGCCCGGTCAACAACGCCGCGCGGCTTGGCGAGCAGGTGGGCGCGCAACTGAAAGCCTGCCGGAACAACATACCCTCGCTCGCCAACCGCTGTAAGTTGGGAGTCGGAATCGCCCGCCCGAAAGGTTGCACGTAGCGCCCGGTATCGTGCGAATGAAGATAGACAATGTTAGGCCGCGCGGTCGCGACAGAAACCTGCGCAGGTAGCAAAGATGCGCCGGCCATTCCTTGCAGAAACGTGCGTCGGGAGTTCATAGTGAGTTTCTCATTGGCCTGCTATAACCTTGTATTTGGTACCTATTCAGAAGCGCGCTCAGTTGCGCCACCTTGTCTGGAAGCTTGAGATAGAGGTTGTTCGCCTCAGCTGGGTCTTCCCGAAGGTTGAATAATTCTCCCGCCGGTTCTCCCGGAGCGGGTGTGTATTCCACAGGCTCCGTAAATCCGCCCGAGCCTCGACCCAGATTCAGCTTCCAAACGCCTTGTCGAATTGAGAAATGACCATTGGCCGAGTGATGCACCGTAGCTTCGCGAATAGGCTTTTTGAGACCCGGATTTAGAAACGCGGGCACTATGGAGTAACTATCTTCGCCTGCATCGCGGGGCAACGGATAACCCATAAGCTCCGCCACCGTGCCCATCAAATCCGTCAGGCAAATGGTCTGGTTGCACTGAGTGCCGGCGTGAATTCTGCCAGGCCAGCGAGCCAGGAACGGAATGCGATGTCCGCCATCCCAGATGTCTGCCTTCTGTCCCCGTAAGTATGCGTTGGCGCGATGGTGCCAGCGTTCAATCTCATCCGGAACCCAGTGGGCGCCGTTGTCGCTGGTCACGACCACGAGCGTATTCTCCACCAGGCCGCGCTGTTCAAGCGCATTCAGTACTTGCCCCACCGCGTCGTCCACCATCGCAACGAAATCGCCATATTCACCGGCCTTCGCCTTGCCCTCGAATGCCGGTGTAGGAAGCCATGGCGTATGTGGCGCGGTCATGGCGAAGTAGAGAAAGAAAGGGTGCGCAGCGTCGCGACCATTCACATAACTGACAGCTTCGCGCGTGATGCGCGGCAGTACATCAATGTGCCGGAAGCCGGGCGCGATAGAGCCCTCCCGCCAGAAAACTCCGCGGTCTTTCTTTATCCCGTCAATGTGCTCGGTCGGCAGTTCCAGAACGCGATCATTCTCGAAGTAAACATACGGCTGCATGTCCAGCGACGCAGGGATGCCAAACCAGTAGTCGAAGCCAAAGTCATTCGGGCCGGGTTTCAGTCGCTTCGTGTAGTCGGTCTTGGTTTCATCCCCCAAACCCAGATGCCATTTACCGATGCCGGCAGTTTGGTAGCCTCGCTTCTTCAGTAAGTCAGGGACGGTCAGCCTCCCCGGCTCAATCAGGCTCGGCGAATCGCCCACCAATACACCGCGTTTCAGGGAACTACGCCAGCAATAGCGCCCCGTAAGTATCCCGTAGCGTGTCGGCGTACATACGGCCGATGGAGAATGTGCATCCAGGAACCTTACCCCTTGCCGCGCGAACCGGTCGATGTTTGGCGTCGGAATCTTAGATTCTGCGTTATAACATCCTAAGTCGCCGTAACCTAAGTCGTCCGCCAGAATATAGACGATATTTGGGAGCTTCTTCGCGGGCGCGGCCAAGCCACGCGCGGCAGCCCCTGAAGCGGCCAAAAATCCACGGCGCGTCACGATACTGCTACTCATTGGTGAGCCGGGTCCGATCCATAAAGCCCAAGGCCAGCCGTCCCTGCATCATACGCAGGATTAATTTGCGGCATCACAGCGCCGACAGACTTGCGCCAGGTGACTAACTTGTTATGCAGTTCAGCCGCGCGACCTGGCTCACTCAGCGCCAGATTATGACGCTCCCCAATATCGTTTGCCAGATTATAAAGTTCCAGCCGCCCATCCTCGAAGAACTCGATCAGCTTGTAGTCCCCGGCGCGGATCGCCCCCGATGGTGAGCCGCCCTGATTACTGTAATGCGGATAGTGCCAGTAGATAGCATCATGATGCACACCGGTTCCCGATCTCAGAAGCGGCAACAGGCTAAGACCATCAACCACAGGCACCTCTTTCGGATCGATACGGCAAATATCCCGAATCGTTGGAAAGTAATCAATACTGGCGACAGGCTCGTCGCACGTCGTGCCAGGTTTCACCACCCCCGGCCATCGCACGATCAAAGGCTCGCGGATTCCACCTTCGTAGAGATGCCCCTTGCCCGCGCGTAGCGGTCGATTCGATGTTACGTTATCGTGGCTCGTGGTCTCGTACATCAACCCGCCGTTATCTGAATTCAGGAACAGCACGGTATTGTCACTCAGTCCCAACTCATCCAGCCGCTTCACGATTCGGCCCACGCTATCGTCCAGAGATTCAATCATTGCCGCATAAGTCGGGTTGTGCTGTAGCTTTTTAGGATCAGTCAGCGCGCGATACTTCGCCTCGAGATCCGGCTTTGCCTGCAGCGGAAGATGCACGGTGAAATGCGGCAGATAAACAAAAAACGGATGCTCGCGGTTCATCTCGATGAAGCGCAATGCTTCGTCGGTGAGACGATCGGTAAGATACTCGCCGGGCCGGCTGTCCTTCAATCCCGGTAAGTCAAAAGGTCCAAAGTAACTGGTTGGTGCACCTCGATACGTCCCGCCAATATTCAGATCGAAACCTTGCGCCTCGGGAGTAAACGGCGCGTCACCCAGGTGCCATTTACCCACGCTTGCAGAACGGTAGCCCAGCGGCTTCAACATCTCAGCCGTTGTAGTCTCTTCCAGCGGGAGTTGTTGAAGAAACGGCGCAGCGATTAACTTTGAGCTGGGCCATTGCTTGCGCCCAGGAATGAAATCTGTAAGATGAAGGCGCGCAGGGTACTTCCCAGTAAGAATACTCGCCCGCGTTGGTGAGCATACAGGGCAGGCAGCATACGCACTGGTAAACCGCATCCCCTCCGACGCCAGACGGTCTATGTTAGGCGTGCGATAGTACTTACTCCCATAGCATCCCAAATCCGTCCAGCCAAGATCGTCGGCAAGAATAAACACGATGTTAGGCGGCGCTTGCTTAGCATTTACCTTACCAACTGCCAGCGCGGTACCCGCGGCTTTCAAAAACGTCCGGCGCGAAGTCATCCCGTTAGTCCCTTACGCACCGGAATCCTATGTTACTCGTCGAACTATCTGGTGTATTGGAAGTCCTTGCAGCCACACGGTACCTGTTGCAGTAGGACGCGTGGCAAAGAAACGAACCTCCTTTAATGACCTTGGCCACTCCGCTTGTCGCACCCTGTGGGTTATTTCTATTGCTCACCAGATGCTCGTCAGGAGAGAACCAATCACTGCACCACTCCCAAACATTTCCGGTGATGGAGAGTAAGTCAAACCCGTTGGCTGGATAGGCATCTACTGGAGACGTAGTAACATACCCATCTTCCGCAGTATTATGCCCCGGAAATTCTCCCTGCCAGATATTACATAGATGGCGGCCGCTAGGCGTCAATTCATCACCCCAGGGGTAAAGTTTCTGCTCCAGGCCCCCGCGCGCCGCATACTCCCATTCGGCTTCGGTAGGCAAGCGTTTCCCCGCCCATGCCGCGAAAGCCGAAGCATCGCGCCACGAAACATGCACCACCGGATGCAGATCCGCACTTTCCGGATTACGCCACGTCGCGCCATCCGTGCGACGCCACCACGACAGACCCTCGGGCTGCATTCCCGGCTGCGCAGTTTCCAATTGCCCCGCAAAAACGAATGACCAGCCAAAACGCTCTGCGTCGGTGACATAGCTAGTTTGATCGACGAATTCCTTGAACTGGGCGTTGGTCACAGGCGTCCGGTCCATGTAAAAACTATCCACCTGAATAGCGCGAACGGGACCTTCGCCGTCATCGGGAAATCCCCCGGCGTAGTCCGTGCCCATCAAGAATCTGGCGGAGTCGAGTCGCACCATTCCGTCCGTAGATCCAGCGGTGACACGCCTTCTCTCGAGTGATTGACGGCGCGAACTGTCGAGCAATAGCCCGCGCTCACGATGCGGAGTACAACACGGCCGCGGCAGCGAATCTAAATCTCGACTCATTCGATCTTCATATCGTACAATAGCCACTTCCATGCGCAGGCGAACCTTATTGAGCGGCGTTGCGGGCACCGCGCTAAGTTCCCCTCTCGCCACACCGGCAGGACGAGAACGCGTGCCCGTCGTCGAGTCCATTGAAGTTTCCCGCATCCGCGTGAATCACCGCGGGAACTGGCTGCTGCTTCGCATTAAGGCGAGTAACGGCCTCACAGGACTTGGCGACGCTTCGCACGGCGGCGATGAAACAGCGCAACTGCAGGCCATCCAGAAACTGTTTGCCGAGTTGAAGGGCCGCAGTATTTACGACGTTGAGTGGCTGCGCAGTTGCCCAGTTTCAGACCGCGTCACAGCGACAGCTCTGAGCGCGCTGGAACAAACTCTCTGGGACTTGCAAGCCCGAACCGCTCGCGTAGCGGTCTATGACTTATTTGGTGGCGCGCTGCGAACCGAAATCCGAACTTACGCCAACATCAATCGCACCGTGGTCGATCGGACTCCGCAGGGTTTTGTCGAAGTCGCGAAGCGCGCCATCAACGACGGATTTGATGCCGTGAAGCTTGCGCCTTTCGACGGAATGCCGAAGCTGGAGGGCAATGACGCGAAAGTTGCGGAGTGGATGGATCTGGGCGTGGCATGCGCGGAGGCGGTGCGAGCGGCAATCGGTCCCAAATGCGACCTGATGATCGATCTGCACAGTCACCTGGATCGGGAACGTGGTTTGCGCTTGCTCGAGCGGCTGCAACCCTTGAACCTGTTCTGGATTGAGGAAGTGACGGCTGCCAAACCACTCAGCGATTTGGCGACCATCAACGCGGCCGGGAAAATGCCCACTGCAGGCGGGGAATCTATCTATGGTGTTGAGGGATTCTTCCCCTACATCGCCGCCAAAGCGGTAGGCGTCACGATGCCCGATGTGAAGTGCTGCGGCGGTCTGCTCGAAACCAAAAAGATCGCCGCCATTGCGGAAGGCGCGGGTTTGCAAGTCTCTCCCCACGGTCCGGCCAGTCCCGTAGGCAATATGGCGGCAGCGCATGTCTGCGCCACGTTGCGAAACTTCGTCATTCTGGAACATGCCTATGGCGAGGTGCCCTGGCGAGCGGATCTCATCAACCCGCCCGAGAAGTTTGTGAACGGCCGCATCCGATTGACCGGCGCGCCGGGCTTAGGCATCGAATGGAACGAGGCAGCAACGAAAGGACATCTGATCTAGATTATGAAGAAAACCACCGCTTTTGCAAGCTTCACATGCGTCGCAATAATTCTCCTCTGCGCGTCTCACTTGTGGCGCGTGAAAGCGCAATCCAGCCCAGCCGCGGCGCCGGTGGTTTGGGATCCGTCCGCCAGCGCAGTCGTGATTCGCTTTGGTGTTACCGACACAGCCACACGCGTTTGGCGCGGTTCTGTGGAACCCGCTGGCGGCGATGCTCAGGTGCTGTCCCTTAACGGCTATCACTTCCAGGACGATGACGCTCTCCCTCTTTCCGAAGGCGGGGTGCGCAGCTTCAGTCTCACTTCGCGCGCGTGGACGCCATCCACGCAGCAGGTGGATCTAAGCCCCATCCTTCCGGGTCCCCGAGCCGTTTTCCCAAACGGGATTTACGTCACTGTGAAAGGCGGGGCAGCCGCTCGCTTCCACATCGTGGGCACCGGCGCGGCCGACTTCTTCTTTTCACTCGGCGACCTGGCGGCACGGAGGCAACTCACTTTCGACAAAGGCAATATCGAAGTCGAGCAAGCCGCAGTGCCGTTTTCTATAAGCTCTGCAGGCGAGGCGGATTTCCCATCCCTGGCTGCGGGTGCCAACGGACGCACGGCCGTCGCGTGGCAGGAGTTTGTGACGGATCATGATCGCGTGGTTACTCGCGAGTGGGACGGTAAAAACTGGGGCCCGGCAGAAGCGCTCGAATCCGCCGAAACAAAAGACGCTGCATGGCCCGCTGCTGCTTACGACGGCGAGGGCACTTTGCATGTCGTTTGGTCCGCGCAGGTAGACGGCAACTTCGACCTGTATGAACGTCGCAAACCATCAGGCCAAAGCTGGACCGCAGTGGAACGCCTCACCACTGCACCCGGCTCAGACCTGCGGCAGAAGTTAGCAGCCGCCCCCAATGGCGATCTTTGGTTGACCTGGCAGGCGTTTCGCAACGGCCAAAGCGACATCTTCCTCAAGCACTTTACCAGCGGTAAGTGGAGTGACGAAATGCGCGTCAGCGAATCCGCCGCGAACGATTGGGAGCCCGCTCTCGCGGTTGCTCCGAATGGAACGGTATGGGTGGGCTGGGACACCTACGATAAAGGCAATTACGACATCGTGGTCCGCTCCTACGCTGGAAACGCATTGGGGCCCATCCGCCCCATCACCACTTCACCGCGCTTTGAAGCGCATGCCTCCCTAGCATGTGATCAGCAAGGCCGTCTGTGGATCGCCTACGACGAGGCCGATGCTAACTGGGGTAAGGATTACGGCTACCTCAAGAAGACCGGCGGCAATCCGCTCTACCAATCGCGCGCCGTCAAAGTTGTGCGTCTCACCGAAGACCGTCTGGAAGAACCCGCTTCGGATCTCAAATCCGCGTTCCCTCTTTATTTACCACGCTTCCTGCAAAACCCACAAATCGCGGTTCTAAAAGATGGCACCGTGGCGGTTGCCGCACTGGAACTCACCAAATCAAATAGCGTGATCGAAGTGTGGGGTGCGAATGGGGTTTGGGAAAACGTGGTCTTCACTTTGGACCAACAGGGATGGCGTTTGCGGCAGGATCTTCCTCTCTCCGCTGGCGCGAACGATCAACGTGTCGCCCTCGCCGCGTCGTCCGGCACTTTGTGGGCGGCATGGGCTGCGGACCAGCGCGACTTTACGTCTGCGCGTCCCCGTCAGCAGTTGGTCTACGCCGCGTCCGTTCCGGTAGCCGCCGGCGCAGGCGAGATCGCGATGAAGCCCTTTCAAGAAAAGCCGGATCTGGAATTTGCCAGCCACCCGGATGAACCTGAGCAGTTGAAAGCCATTCGCGCCTACCGCATCGGTTCCCTCAAAATCATGCGCGGCGATTTGCATCGCCACACTTCTTTATCCGCGGACGGTGTGGGAGATGGATCGCTTTGGGACTTCTATCGCTACGCCCTGGACGCCGCGAATCTGGATTTCTCCACAGTCACCGATCATCAGGGCGGCGCCACTTCCTATAACTGGTGGAAGACCCAAAAATCCAGCGACCTGTTTCGGGTACCCGGCCGCCTGCAAACTCTCTACGCGTATGAGCGCAGCGTGGTGTATCCCAACGGCCACCGCAACATGGTGTTCACGCAGCGCGGCGTTCCCATTCTCCCCATCGACCCGGCTGAGCAGACCGGGCCGGACACGAAGGGAACCACGCGCTCCTCGGAAGCCGTGCTCCCCTACCTTCGCAAATACGACGGCATCGCGTTCCGGCACACCACCGCAACCGATCAAGGCACTGACTGGGCGGACCACAACAACGAACTCGAGCCCATGGTGGAAATCTATCAAGGCCATCGCCTGGCCTATGAGCATGAGGGCGCGCCGAAGACCGCCACAGCCGAGAAACTCTATGCGCAGCGCAGCGGATATCGCCCCGCTGGCTTCTTCTGGAATGCGCTCGCTAAAGGCTACCGCATGGGCATCGAAGCCGCGTCCGATCACTGCTCAACTCACATCTCGTACTCCTGCATACTGGTGTCCGGCGACAGCAAACAAGATCTCGTAGATGCCATGCGCAAACGGCACACCTATGGAGCGACCGATAACATCGTCTGCGATTTCCGCGCCCGAGCGGGCGCACGGGAGTACTTGCAAGGGGACGACTTCTCTACGTCTGGCGCGTATGCGCTCGAAGTCAGTGTAATTGGAACGGGGTCGATCAAGCGCATTGATGTGATCCACAACGAGTCCTACGCGTACACCGTGACGCCAGCCGAAAAAACAGCGCAGTTTTCCTACACGGACGCCAACCCGGCAAGCGGTGAGAATCGCTACTACGTAAGAGTCGAGCAGGAGGACGGTAATCTGGCCTGGAGTTCACCGATTTGGATCACGCGGCACTAATAAAATTAGTACTCGCGGCAGCTTGACAGACCCAGAAAATACTCCTATTGTTGATAGACATATAGTTTTTATCGGGGTGTTTATGTCACGTTCGGCAACGTTCGCAGTCTTTTTCTCTTTAGCAATCGGCAGCCTTGCTTTGGCTCAGGTGGATACCGGCACCTTGTCTGGTGTGATCCACGACCAAACCGGCGCAGTGATTCCCGCCGCAAAAGTGAGGGTGGAAAACCCGAGCACCGGTATTGGGTTCTCGGTCACTGCCAACAACGGCGGCCTCTATTCCGCACCGGATCTGAAGGCCGGCGTCTATAGCATTTCCGCCAGCGCCGCGGGTTTCGAAACCGTCACCAAAACAGGAGTCGAAGTGCGCGTGCAAGACCGCCTCGACATCGATTTCCAGCTACCGGTCGGCCAGGCATCAACCCAGATTTCCGTCGAGGCCGTCGCCCCGCTTCTGCAAACCGAGGATTCCTCCCTGGGCCAAGTGGTGGAAAGCAACGAAATCGTGAATATGCCATTGAACGGCCGAAACTACATCCAGTTGGCCACGCTTGGAGCAGGCACCAGCCCATCCGTTTCCTCGGATTCTTCCGAACGCAACAGCTTCTTCGCCAACGGAGTTCGCGAAATCCAGAACAGCTATCTGCTGGACGGTATCGACAACAAGAACAAAATTGTGGGCTTCGATAACTCCTCTGCTCAGTCCATCGAGCCCGTGATCGATTCGGTCGAGGAATTTAAAGTCCAGACAAGCACGTTCTCAGCCGAGTTCGGACAAGCTGCGGGTGCCGTGGTGAACGTGACTACCAAGGCAGGAACCAATCAGTTCCATGGCAGCGCCTTTGAGTTTCTGCGGAATTCCTTCTTCGATGCCGATCCTTATTTCCAACCCGCTGGCACCGCGAAACCGCAGTTCATCCAGAACCAGTATGGCACCACTTTTGGCGGACCCATCGTCAAGAATCACACCTTCTTTTTCTTCGGATGGCAGGGCACCCGAACCGATGATGCCGCACCGCAGCTAGCCACCGTTCCCACTGTCGCAGAAAAGAACGGCATTTTCCCTGGCCCCATCTATAATCCTTTCACCACCGTCAAGAACCCCAACGGCAGCGGTTATGTGCGGACGCAGTTTGCGAACAACACCATTCCGGCAAGTCTTTTCGATCCCACTGCGGCGAAGTTGCTGGCGCTCTATCCCAACCCCAATCTCCCGGGCAAAGTGAACTTCTTCTCTAACCAGCGGGAAACCATCGCTCAAGATCAGTTCGTAGGCCGCATCGACCACCGGTTTAGTGACAAAGACAGCGTGTTCGGGCGCTACTCAGACAGTTGGAACGTGAACGAACTGCCGTCCGTCCTCCCTCCGCCGGCGAACAACTTGATTACGGTGACTCCTGCGGCGCATGCCATTGCCGTAAGCGAGACGCACGTCTTCGCCCCGGCACTCATCAATGAAATCCGTGCGGGCTACCAGGAAACTGAAGAGAAACAGCAAGTCTCAGTTCCGCGTGAGTTCGATCAATACGGAATCATAGGCGCGCCGGATTATTCCATCGTCCATGGCTTACCCACGTTTGCGGTTTCAGGCCTCACGACCCTCGGCACGGCGGGACCCGGGTCACTTCAAACCTTGGCGACCGGATCGAACAACCTTCCTATCGATAAGGAAGGACGTGTCATCCAGGTAAGTGAGAATCTCTCTTGGGTTCGTGGCCGCCACACTTTCAAGTTCGGCACGGATATCCAGCAAGTCTCGCTGTTAGGCAACGTCACGCTGAACGCCAGGCCCTCCTTCACTTTCACCGGCGTCTATACCCAGAACCCGCAAAACCGCGCCGGCAACGGGAACGCTTTCGCCGACTTCCTGCTGGGCGAAACCGCAACGGCGACTGTGGGCACGCGTTCCGACACCACCAGCCGTCAGCACATCTACCAAGGCTACGCGCAGGACGATTGGAAAGTGAACTCGCGCTTGACGCTGAACCTGGGCCTCCGCTACGAATTACCTCTTCCCTGGTACGAGCTCAAAAACCAATACACCGATCTCATCCTCGAACCGGGTCCGCTCTACGGCACGCTGCTGCGAGCCGTCAACGCTTCCGGCGCTGGATACCGCAAATCTTTCGTCAACCCGAACTATCACAACTTTGCGCCGCGCTTGGGCTTGGCGTATCAAGCCACAAGAAAGACCGTCATCCGTGTGGCTGGGGGCGTCTTCTACGGGCGCGACGAGAACCTGGCCGTCGCTAACCGACCCACTAACAACCCGCCCCAGTACGTAACCACCACATACACGACGGATCAGATTGATACCAACTTGCTGCTTTCCCAGGGCTTCCCCTCAAACGCGCTCAACCCGAACGCCAACGCCCACCCCACGGTCAACTCGTTCGTGAAGCACTCGCCAACGCCCTACGTCCAGGAATGGAATGCAACCATCCAGCAAGAGCTTGGCGGAGGGTTCACTCTGCAAACGGCGTATGTCGGTTCTATGTCGCATGACCTTTACGCCGCCATCAATATAGACCAGCCTGCTCCCGCAGCAGGAGCCATACAGGCGCGCAGGCCGCTTCCCACTTATTCGGCAGTCAACGAATACGCACCTTGGATCAGCGCCCACTACAACTCACTCCAGACGCAGGTGGAGCGCCGCTTCAAAAAGGGTCTCGTCTTACTCGCCGCTTATACCTATTCGCACGCCATCGATAACGACGGAACGCATCAGGATTCGTTTGCCCTGGAAACGGACAAAGGCAGTTCCAACTTCGATCAGCGCCAGCGCTTTGTGCTCAGTTCGGTGTACGAGTTGCCGTTTGGCAAAGGCAAGCCGTTTCTGAATAGCAACCGTTTCGCCAGCGCTGCTTTGGGTGGATGGCAGCTTTCCGGAATCTTCACTACACAGACCGGTCTCCCCTTCACTCCCGTGATGTCTGTGGATTCGAGCAACACGGGAACCACATTGCGACCGAACCTGGTGGGGAACGCCGGGCTCGCGAATCCAACGATCCAGGAGTGGTTCAACATAGCTGCGTTCGCGCAGCCCGCCGCCTATACCTTCGGCAATGCCGGCCGCAATATTCTGACCGGCCCCGGCTTAACAAACACGGATCTTGGCCTCTCCCGCGTTATTCCGATTCGTGAACGTATCAGGCTCGAATTCCGTGCAGAGTCTTTCAACCTCTTTAACACCCCGCAGTTCGGCCTCCCCAATGCCACCATCGGCACGGCAACGGCCGGGATTATCACTACTACCGTGAACGCGCAGCGAGAATTGCAGTTCGCTTTAAGACTATCGTTCTGAGCGAGAAGTCTCCCGCCTAATCGGCGCCAGGGCGCCGATGGGCGTGGAGCCGGGAACACCGTTCGCACGGAATTCTTAATATCTATTTCTCTACGAATCGGATCTGCACGACGTCGTGTCCATGGCGAACTCATAGATCATGCGGCGATGGGAGTCTGGTACAACCCTTCGACAGTGCCCCCGCCATTGGTACGAATCGAGGCCGGTTGGCTGAGCGGACTCTTCCAGAGTCGGCTCGGGCAAACCTCCTTTTCAGCCCCGAATGCGTGCGATGGCCATTCTAGTAATGTTGAAATTCGAGCACCTTGGTCACGAGATCAGCGGTGGTCCAAAACAGGATCCTATCGAGGTACTCGCGCCGCATCGTGCCGATCAGTCGCTCTATAAGGGGATGCGAAACTGGCGCGTAAGGAAACCGTCTTGATTTCGCTGACCTCGACTATGCGCGGGTTGGCGTGCCACTGGTGGTAGCGATACAGTGGATCATGATCCGAGCTGACGTACTTTGGCAGACTGTGCCCGCGAATCGCACGCTGAGACATCCGGCACACCGCCGATCAATGCACTGAGCCCGTGTGGATGCAAAACCCGATAATCCGACGGGTAAATAGGTCCATCTCAACGAGGACCCAGTACGTTCTCCGAACCGCCGTATTCCTACCAATTGGGCAATTCGCCATGGACAGGCCCTTCAAAGCCCCGCTGGAACTCGGCGGGTCCAAGCATGAAAAACCGCGAGTGCTGAGAAACGGGTAGACCTTATTTGGACCTTATGCCCCCGTCCGGCACGGAACGCTCCGGAACGTTCGTTAACGCAAAATCAATGGCTTACATCATGTGGGAACGCTCCCGACCGCTCAAAATGCGCTTGAGGTACCAAAAACTCTGGTGCGGCAAGTTGGTTGATTAGCGGAAGTGGCGAAATTGGCAGACGCACAGCCTTGAGGTGGCTGCGCCCGCAAGGGCATGGGAGTTCAAGTCTCCCCTTCCGCACCATTAATCACAGAAGACCGAAAGGGAGCGGGCGTAACTAAGCCGCAACTGGTTGCCAGCGAGCGCTGCTTCCCCGGATCTCACTCGTGCCAGCGACTTCACGGTGTGCGGCGCTCGGTTGTCACCATGGCTGCCGCGGTGCACGCGCTGACGAGAGCCAAGCCAACTGCGACCCACAATACGGAGCGATAGCCAGTGATAAAGGCTTGTTCGACGGCTTGTCGTCCGGCTCGGTCTCCGGTTTCGGTCGCGGCAAGTCTGGCCCGCTGAGCGTAGATTTCTACGCTAGCCTCGGTCGACACGTCCAGAGATTTCAACCGCCGATCGAGATCGCTCTCAAAAACGTTGGTCAGCAATGCTCCGAAAACTGCGACCGCCAACAGGCCAGCGACACGCGAAACGGCGTTGTTGATCCCCGAAGCCGCGCCCGAGTAACTCTGGTCCACAGCGTTCATCACCGTTGTAGTCAAGGGGGCCACGCTGATTGCCATGCCGATCCCAAGCGTGATCACAGCAGGAAAGAAAGTGCTCCAGTAAATACCTCCGATTCCTGGTCGCGCGAAAAGCGCGAATCCGGCAGCTGCGATCAACGGCCCCACTACCAAGGGTGCCTTGGCGCCATACCGGTCGATGAGCCCGCCAGCCCAGCGCGACAACAAGAACATCAACAATATAAATGGTAGTAAGGCGGCGCCTGCTTTTGTCGCTGAATAACCCTGTA
>Ga0326727_10011358_pt1 | contig 20768 bp, 19 predicted proteins | sample MB2enrmetagenome_FD_207643 | JGI IMG/M metagenome (GOLD analysis project Ga0326727, IMG submission 207643) | Lab enriched peat soil microbial communities from McLean, Ithaca, NY, United States - MB29MY | ecosystem: Environmental > Terrestrial > Soil > Wetlands > Peat | place: USA: New York...
AAACGTTCCCGGAGCTTTCACATGGGGCAAGAGATTTTCGCCCGTCCGTGGACTTCGTCTCTTTTAGGTTCGCCATCGGCCTAGCAGTTTTGTGCATTTTCCGCTTCAGGTACTGTTTCAAGCTATGCCGAGCTCGGAATAGGCGGAACTATGCCGAGTTCCGGACTATGCCGAGTAAAGCCAGTACGAATAGCCGGTGGCCTTGTAAAATGACCTCTCGAGGGCTCGCATTCGGTCTCAACTCGGCATAGTCTCCGGACTCGAACTACATAGATTTCAGGAAAGACAATAGACGGTCAGATGGTTTATATCGACCTGCTTTGCCATTGATCGGTCTCGTCTTTGCCAGTGCCTTTTTTTTGAGAGCAAGATCAGCATCCAGGTAAATTTGGGTAGTTTCGACCGATTCGTGACCTAACCAGAGTGCAATCGTTGAAAGATCTACTCCTGACGCTCGCAACTCCATGGCCGCCGAATGTCGAAGCACGTGAGGGGTTACATGCTTCCGCTGGAGCGAAGGACATTTTTGCCGGGCTATAGCCAGATACTTGTTCACCATGTATTCCACTCCATCCGCACTTAGCCTGCCGCCTCGCGCATTAGGAAACAAAATATCGGAGCCGTATCTGGCAGGCTCCTTCAGCCAAGCTTTGAGTGCTTTGATCGATTGCTTCGCCAGAGGCGTACAGCGTTCCTTTCGCCCCTTGCCAAAGCATCGCACATGAGCACCAGTACTCAGCTGCACATCCGGCCGACGCAGGCCAGTCATTTCGGAGAGACGCAGCCCAGTCTGCACCGCTACAAATATGAATGCATAATCGCGGCGACCACCCCACTTGCTCTGATCAGGCGCAGCCAGCAGAGCATCGATCTCCGGCCGCGTAAGAAACGAAACAAGAGTCTTTAGCTCCCGCTTGGCCGGAATGGCTAGAATACGCTGAATCTGCGCAGAATGAGCAGGCTCCTGGTAGGCAGCGTATTTGAAAAATGACTTTATGGCCGTGAGACGCAGATTACGGCTCCTGGCACTATTGCCACGTTTTTTCTCAATGTTCTCAAGAAAGGCGGCAATCAGGGGCGTATCCAGATCCTGCAACGCCAAGGATGACGGTTGCTTGTGCAATTGCTTCTGAGCAAAATCCAACAGTAAATGGAAGGTGTCGCGGTAAGAAGCGATCGTATGCGGGCTGACCTGTTTTTGAGACATGAGCCGTTGGGTGAAGAATGATTCCAAGAGAGACGGAAAACTCGATTCTGATTTCACTCTCGCCCCTCCCATCTCCGCTCCAGGCGAGCGGTGGCTAGACCCATCAACTCCGGACAGAGCGATAGATACCAGTAGGTACTGGTGGCGCCAACGTGTCCAAGGTATGTTGCCAGAATCGGTACACATCGATCCACATCCTGACCAGACCGGTACCACGACACCAGCGTCTGACGAGCGAAGTGATGCCTGAAGTCATGCAGACGCGGACCATTGCTTTGCTTCGCACCTCGCAGGCCAATCTGCCGGGACACGTCTTCAAACGTTTTGTGCACTGTACGCTGTGCCAACGGTCTGCCACGATCAGACACAAAAAAGAACTGGCTGGTTTGCTTGCAGAAAAACCGTTCACGTCGTTGGGCATACTCTGCCAGTACTTGCTTTGTAGAGGCGTGTACAGGCACCAGACGGGATTTGCCAAACTTGGTACGGCGAACGGTCAGTATGCCCTCCCGCAGGTCGACGTCTGGGCACTGCAAGGATAGAGCTTCAGCGATTCTTAGGCCGGTTACGGGCAAAAGACCAAAGAGACAGTAGTATGTCCAAGGGCGCAATCCGTCTTTGGGCGGCAAGCGGAGCGCCGCATCCATAAGGCCACGGATCTCTTCATCAGTGTACGGATAGGGTTTAGCTCTGCTATTTCCCCGTGGAAGCAATCCGCATGGAGGAATTTCGGTGCGTGGGTCGGTGGCACTCCGATATCGAGCAAATCCGCGTACAAAGCTGAGCCGTGCGGCCCAGCTTTGAGGTTTGACGCCCGAAGGCAGCATGGACCATTCGAGGGCTAGCTCCATGGTGATATGTGAATTCCCATGCTTTTCTAGAAACGAGATGAACGTTGGTAGTGCAGCAGCAGCATCTTTCAGTTTGTAACCTAAAGCGTGTCGCATCTCCAGGTATTCGTCGACGGCAGCTCGGAGGGTATTCATAACTCACCTCCCGGCCATGGACGTGCTAATTCTCGCAGTGCAGGCAAATCAACCTTGGCATATATAGCCGTTGTATCTGGATCCCGGTGGCGCAAGATTGATCCAATATCGCTGAGCGATCCACCCTGCCGCAACATTTGAGTCGCTAGACCATGGCGAAACAGATGAGCGCCTTTGCGTTGTGAATCGATTCCCGCCCGGGCTAAGGCACACCTTACGACTGAGTCGATGGCACTGGCCCCAGTGAATCCTCGACGCGGCGCCCTGGTCCGCACAAAAACATACCTGCTAGAGCACATGGGGCGGCCTTTTTGAAGGTAGGTAGCAATGGCTTTGCCCACGTCAGCGGGCAACGGCAATTGGTCTGAGGAACCTCCCTTGCCGTGAACCGTGATTTGACCAGCATCCCAATCAATATCCTCTATCTTAAGAAAGGCAACTTCACTCGCACGAAGGCCCAATCGAGCAAGTAACAACAGGATCGCATGATCGCGGAGACCCATGGCAGTCTGAAGATTACAGTGATCCAAAACTTGCTGTGTCTGATCGGGCTCGAGATACTTGGGGATATCGGACAGCGACCAACCAGCCACAGAAGGCACACACGCAGCGAGATCAGCAGCAAGATCACCTCGAAAATGCAAGTAACGCAAGAATGCGCGCAAAGCGTTCGTCATATTCTTGGCATGGCTGCAGCTGCCATCTTGAGCATGGAGTCTGACAAACCGAGTAATATCCTGCGCGCAAAGCTGAGAAAAATCGACCGTGACACCGTCGAATTTCTCACAAAGAAACTTGCGCACATAGGGTAGGTAAGTCTTCCGCGTTTTTTCACAAAGCGCCCGCTCTTGGGCCAGGTATTGTTGAAAATCATCCAATAACTTGTCGTGCGGAGTCACGGGTGTCACATGCAAAGAAATCACACCCATCCGGCACAATAGGGCATTCAGGCGATGCAAAGCAGCAGCATCACCACTTTGTGGGCGAAGATGCAGATATCGGCATTTAAGAAACCGGTCAGCCTTTTCTTGGCTGACATTCTCAGTTTTGTAGCCGTTCTTGTCGAGCCATCTGCTGAAGCCAACTATTATTCGAACCTGTTCTTCAGCCGAATCATGGGAGAAACCTTGCTCGTTCAGGAGCTCAAGATACGAGTCGATGTATAAGCCGAGAGGCCCTTCATGTAACCTCGACAAGATCCTGTGGCCAAAGACAATTTTCATGGATATTTCCTCCTTTTCAGAACATATCGGAGGAAATGTCCCCGGGAAACTATGCCGAGTATTTAAACAAGAAGTCCTTTTGAGACGCTGCTTTTAACGGCTTACTCGGCATAGTCCGGAACTCGGCATAGTTCAAGGCAGCAGCATTGTTGTGCTCTTCGTCATGTGAGCTGTAAAGCAGCGTGACCGCGCCTTTCTGGGCTGCAGCAATGATTGGTTGCCACGAGGCGGCATTCGCATTCAGTTCTGCAAAGTACTTGCGGCGGAACTCTTCCCACTTCTCGGGGTCATGCCCGAACCACTGGCGCAAATCCGTGCTCGGCCCCACGTCCTTGAGCCAGTCGTCGAAATGCAAGGCAGCTTTCCTGATGCCTCGAGGCCACAGGCGTTCAACCAGGAACCGCCTTCCGTCGTCAGGCGATTCCTGATCGTAAACGCGTTTCAGCTTGATTTCAGAGTTCATTAAGACCTCCTTTCTTACGGAGGAAAGTGTTCAGACAGTCTTACAAAATAATTTTGCCCCCTCCTTATCCCAAATCAAGGCAAGCGGGCGAAAGCCGCTATGCGGGAATCCGGTCGGGAGGTCTATTTACATGTTTCGGTATCGCGGCCTCAGACCTCAAAGCCGATATAGCATGCAAACGGCAGCTTGCGCTTGATTCCTGATGAGGCCGCGGGAGAACACCTCATTGGCGATTCGACGTGGGGCGTGTGTGGCCCCGTCCGGAAACCTCGCGGCCGGGCCGTCTCGCGGTTGTGATCAGCCGAACCAATTCTAATGGTGAATTCTCCATAGCTTGCATTTTGTCGAGTGGGCCTGTTAGCAGTCGCCAAACTCTTCAGTTCGAATATCAGCACCGTCAAAGCCTGTCTGCTTGAGCAGTAGGGACAAGCCCGTGCGCAAGTATGGGTCCAAAAACTCAATGAACTCTGCGCGTTCTGGGGTTTCCGTCATTGCGGAAATGATCAAGCCAATTCTGCCGCTCTTGAGGGCCGGGGATGAGGCCGTTGAAGGAGAGATATTTTTCATCTGCACCTTGCGGTGGAGGTAGGTGTTCAGCACCCGAGCTGCCTGATATCTCAAAAAACTCGCGCGCTGTCGTAGGTTACGAAACCAGCAAAGCAACAACTTTAAGAAACGATTCCGTGGCTTTGGATTTCACCCCGGTTGACCAACTAGAACATTTCACTCTCAATCGCGTGCATTTCGGAAACGATGCCCTTTCGCTTTGGACGTTGGAAGCAGAATCGGTCTCAGTATCGATCCGCCACAGAGAGGTACAGGCTGCTCTAGAAAAATATCGCGCGAAGTTCTGCATCTCGATGCCGCCCCGAATTGCACGCCACGTTGAAATGCGTAGTTCTGCGTATTTATGTTGAATAAGCCAAAGGCTATAATAGTGATGGTTTGCGAGCTAATTCTTAAACAATTCCCAAAATGAGTGACGCATGATGAATTTCAGCAGTAGTTTGGCCGTATTGGGTGAAAACGCACCATCGAACCGGGTTGCTTTACTGATGGCTGGAGGCGATGGGACACGATTGCAGGAGCTAACAAGAGAGATTGCCGGAATTCCGATTCCCAAGCAATATTGCCGCCTGCTGAACAATTCCTCCCTGCTTGAGGCAACCCTTGCCCGGACTCGGCTGTTCGCTCCTTCCGATCGAATCAACGTCATCGTCAATGACAACCACAGAGACCTGGCGATAGCGCAACTGAATACGCTCCCGAGCTCCAATATCCTTGTGCAGCCGCAAAATCGAGATACCGGCCCCGGAATGATTTTCGCTCTGTTACATCTTGAGCGGACCCATCCGGACGCCATCGTTGCAGTATTCCCCACTGATCACTTTATCGACGATGACCGGACTTTCGTCGCTCACACGCTGCGCGCGGTCAATGCCATAGCCCGCATGCCCGATAAAATTGCGGTTCTGGGCACTGCTCCGGACCGGCCGGAAACCGGATACGGATACATTCTACCCGACGGCCCCGTGGGATCCACGGACAGAGCCTTCTATGTGAAAGCGTTCGTGGAAAAACCTAGCCTTCCCGATGCCTGCAATATTATATCCAGCGGGGGGCTTTGGAACACTTTCGTAATGGTCTTCAAGCTTCACCGAATGCTGGACCTATTACGCATCCTCGTTCCGGACGAGTTCAATAAATTATCCGAGTTGCGGGAATCGCCGCAAAAAGCCGCCGAGCTATACCACGCCATCGGTCCCTGGAATTTCTCAACTAGGGTTCTTGCCCGGATACCTCAACACCTGATCACGCTGGAGATGGCCGATGTCTGCTGGAACGATTGGGGGACGCGCGAATCTATCGAGCGCACCTACAGAGCCCTCAATCTTGTGCCTTCCTGGAATCTTCCAGGTTCAGAACGCATGATTCGCGCGAAAGCAGCCGCCAAATTGGCTACGAATGAACTTGGCGTGGCATAACAGCCTCCGAAATATAAAACTGCCCTGAGAAGTCTGAGCACCGAAGCGATTAAAAACCGTTCTTTGCTGTGTTTTCGCAGACCCCCCGGGGCAGAAAGGGATAGAATGCGGCGCTATAGCGCAGGCTGCGACGTCAGCGCGAGCTGCTACCCTGGCACACAGTGCTGCGTAGCATTAAGCGTGGCCTGTTGTGCTTCACACTTAAGGAGAGTGAATCGTGCTCGAAGATTTACGCGGGCGCGTTTAATCGGGAGCATCCCGCCATCCCGAAAAACGGGATGGTTACTTGTGTTGCTAACAGCTTGCAGTACCAACCAAGGGTTCTGCGCGCTGTTACTGGGGAGCTCCTGCGGCGGGGCGCCTTTCATTGAGATCAGAAACTGTTAGGCTTGCTCGTCATCAGGTGAAGCTCTCGCGAATATTAGGTGAATAAATAGTGAATCTCATAACCTCCCTGGGGAAGTTTCCGTAGAGCTCCTGCGACTCAACGTCGTTCATTGAAATAAGAAACTGTTAACCGTGCGCGCCATTAGGTGAAGCCCTTGTGAATATCAGGTGAATAAATAGTGAATTTCATAACCTCCCTGGGGGAGAGAGCTTGAATTTAGCAGCACCATTACCCCATTCTCCGATTCGAAGATCCTTTCTTAATGAGCTGGTGGTCGTGGATTTATTTAATGGTGCGCCTCCACGGCGCTCGCTCTAAACACTTGAATTTGTTATGCGAGGGAGTTTTGGCGACACACAATGCCTTTGGCTTGCCCAAAATCGTACAGGCGAAAATATCAAATGGGTTCAAGTCCAGATGGGTCATTCCCCTATCCAGGTAATTTTGATTACCTACACCCACCTCATGAAGGAGACAATTCCCGAGGCGGTAAGGAGAACGGAGCAGGTCATTTTCGAAGCTGTCTCACCGCGAGTTGTTGAGGGCTGTTGATGGGGAGCCGTTATGGGCTCCCCCTTTTTATTCTTGCTATGTGTATAGTCGTCCGCCTTGCCGATGCTAGTCCCCTGCTATCTCCATCGTCACCTCCAAGGCAACCGGTGTCCTCAGGGGAAGTGATTGGACGCCCATGACAACCCTAGTATGGGATCCTATTTCTGCTCCAAGCGCCTCGACAAAAAACTCTGAGGCACCATTTAGGACTTTGGCGTGGTCCAGGAATCCCTCAGCACAGCACAGGTATCCCACAACCTTTAGTATGCCGGACACCGTTCCCAGGCTGCCCAGATTTTGCTTCGCCTGAGCGAGGGCGTTCAAAGCGCAGGCGCGGAAAGCCGTCTGACCTTGCTCGATGCTCACATCACTGCCCACCTTGCCTCCAGCGTAGAGCAATTTCTCCTCCACGAACGGGAGTTGCATAGAAATGAAGAGGAGATTTTTGCTCCTGCGCGCGGCTACATAGGCTCCTACCGGCTTGGGAGCCGGGGGCAGGGACAGCCCCATTTTTTTAAGTTTCTGTTCGATTTTCGTCGATCCCTGTCCTGATTTCGCATTCTGCGCCCTCGCCGGGATGTTGGCCAATCCAAAGGAGGCAACTATAGCCGCTCCAGCTTTCATAAAATCCACACGATTTATTTTATTCATTTCCACACCCTTTCTAGGAAAAGTGGCTCAAGTACGGAAAGAAGCAAACGGCGCTGGGAATTCAGCCCGCATCTGCAACTGTTTCCACGCTGCCGAAAAACGGGGAAACGCCGAACTCCGTGTTTGATCCTGGGACCCTTGTTGGAACCGAACGATCCATATTACTCCAGGACGAGCCAAGGGAATCGCAACGTTCACATTCTCCCGACATTCGGCACGATCAACCTGAGAAAATCGGCCCCCTGAAGTTCGGGTTTTTGTCTTATTTGTTCAAGGGGCAAGGAAATGATAATGCGAGCTGCGCCCCCTGCTCAACGCGGCGGCGGCGCGGACGGATGTAACTATCTTCGAAGCGGTCTGACCAAGTTGTTGATGGCTGTTGATGGGCAGCCGTTTTGGACTCCCTTTTTTATTATGGCAACTGCAAGTTGTTTATTTTAGTGGTACGCATGGCAGAACTTGAACCTGCGACCCACGATTTAGGATTACTAAAGGCAACTGCAAGTGCCTGTATCTGATTGATTGATAAAGCGCGTAAAATACGGATACACCATAGGGAAGGATAAAAAACAATACCTCAATAACCCAAGACAAAACCAAAAACGCTATCATATATCCTATTTGGCAAAACTGTTTAGTGATAGAAATCGTAACGCAAATTTCCAACGTGCACGGGGAGGGCCCGTCGGTGGCCTACGGCGGTCTCCCGACCGTTGGCTGAGCTTCTCATCGGCCGGGCGCAAAGCGCGCTTTGTTTCAGGTTACACCGACAAGCACCGGACGGAGGGCACCGATCTCAAGGCTGAGGTTGTAACGGGAAGGGGTAAAGGCGCTGAGACAGGTGAAGGGCTTAAGGACAAATGCTATCCTGCGCTAAATTTATGGCATAGGAGACCTTTTCCGGCCATTGCCTTAACTGCTTGTATTTAGAGCCTCAGGAAGTTTTGGCGACACACAGCAACCAAGCGGGATAATGTCCATCTGGCTGGTTCTTGAGATGCATGGATCGTTGCGAACATGATTCAAGCGATTGAGATCGGAAAACAGAATTTTCCCCACATGGTGTTTTCCGCAGGCAGTGTTCCTACCGATGGCAATTCCCCTCCAAGGCCTAGATTGGACACCCGGCGCGGCCCAATTTCAAAGATTGTCCTTCGCTGATGTATGCAGCGAACTCAGCAAAGTGGCTACTTGGGGAACGATTCCGTACATAGGATTATGACCGAGGCCCACTGATTAGAAATTCTCACTGCCATCGAGTGAATTTCGGAAACATTGTTCATTGGCTTTAGCACCGCTCTCACCATCGATTGGCTGGGGACACTTTTGCTCTGCAAACTTTGCGCTCAGTACATGGCTACAGGAGAGTTTGCTGCAGAGCCTGGAGGATGGTAGAAGGATAGATTCCAAACCACACAAGCAGGATCATCAGTGCTGCAACTACGAGCCCACCTAACCACGCCATTGCGGGGGAGAGAGGCAGCACCTTCGCACCCGTTTCCGAGGGAACCGGCGAGTAAAGCGCAACGATAATTCGCAGATAGTAGAAGAGACCAATGACACTTGTTATCACGAGGACTACGACAAGCAACCAAAGCGCCGATCCAACGCCTGCCGCGAGCAGATAAAATTTGCCGACGAATCCTACCGTCAGTGGAATCCCGGCAAGGGAGAATAGGGATGCGGTGAAAGCCGCCGCGAGCCATGGGCGGCGCCAGAACAAGCCACGATAATCCTCGATCCCATCGGCATCGCGTTCAACCCTAGAAAGCAATGTCACGATCCCGAATGTGGTCATGACGCCGATGAAATAGCTCACCAGATAAAAAATGGAAGCCGACACTCCAGAATCGCCGCTGGACAGAAAGGCAACCAGCAAATAGCCTAGATGAGCGATCGACGAGTAAGCGAGAATTCTTTTTACGTTGTTCTGCATCAAGGCCAGGAGATTGCCGATTGCCATCGAGGCGATAGATACCGCCGTCAGTATCACAAAGAGAGAGCCTTCAGTGTAACCGTGCATTGAGGTGAAGTAGCGCAACAGGAATCCAAACACTGCGCCTTTAGAAACCGTGGCGATAAATGCGGTAACGGGTGCTGGCGCGCCCTCATAAATGTCCGGCGTCCACATGTGAAAGGGAACGAGGGCAAGCTTAAATCCGAGGCCGCTCAGAATCAGCGCGAACCCCGCCAGAAGGAGTACGCTCGGACCGGTTGCGTTCGCGGCCATTTGCTTGAAACTCATCGTTCCGAGTGCGGCATATTCCAGAGCGATCCCAAACAGGAGAATCGCCGAGGAGGCGCCAGCCAGTATCAGGTACTTCAGCCCAGCCTCGAGCGAACGATTTCTCATCGGGTAAGCAATCAACACATAGAGGGAAACGCTCAGGATTTCCAGTCCCACAAAAAACGAGGCGAAGTGGCTGCTCGAAACAAGCACGATACTTCCTAAAGTGGCCAGCAGGAGCATCAGGTGGAATTCTTCGCGATTACCGGGCATTGTTCGAAGATAGCCATGTGACAGCGCCAGCACAGCGATTCCGGCAGTCAGCAGGATGGCCGTCAGAAGAAGGCCGTACCTATCCACAATCAGCAGCGGAGTGACTTGCCTCGGCGCATAGGACGATGCGAGCGAGATCGAGGCCAACGCAATCACTTCCCCGGCAAGCGCAAGCCCGGTCGTCAATCCGTATCGACGGCAGAACGCAGTCACAATCATCACGACCACCGACGTCGTTCCCATTATTACGATCGGCAAAAGGGCTATAAGATCCACCCGCTCCATTTCATTCTCCCTTGCGCAGTGCTATTCGGCGGTGATCACATCGCTACCAACTGTTTCAATCCTTCCAGCGCCGGCGTAACCGTTGAAAACACAGGTTGTGGGTATAGCCCGAGCCATACGAGCGCAATGACCATGAATCCCAGAACGGTTACGTCACGAAGGTTAAGGTCGGCAGGCATCCAGCCTCCGCGATTTTCACCGTGAAAAGCGCACTGAACGATCGCCAGAGCATAGATAGTGGCGGCAACAAGGCCGATAGTTCCGAAAACAGTTGCAGACCTATTCACTCTATAGGCACCCAGAAGAACCAGAAACTCGCCGACAAAGTTTCCCAGTCCCGGCAGTCCCAGGGATGCGAGCGCAAAGAACATAACCATTCCGCCCATCCGCGGCATGACCGTCCACAATCCCCCCATTCTCCGAGTGTCGCGCGTGTGAATGCGTTCCTGCAGCGCTCCGACCACGATGAACAGCGCGCCCGTGCTGAGGCCATGACAGATCATCTGCATAACGGCGCCCTGGAGTGCCCATCCGTTCCAAGCATAAATTCCGACCAGCACAAAACCAAGATGACTGACGCTTGTGTACGCCACAAGTCTCTTGAGGTCGGTCTGGCCAAATGCCAGAATCGCGCCGTATAGAATTCCAGCCACTCCTAGCCATATCGCAACGGGCGCCAGTTGCTTTGCTGCACCGGGAAACAGCGGGACGGCAAACCGAAGCATCCCATAAGCACCGGTTTTCAGCAGCAGTCCGGCCAGTATGACACTGCCCGCAGTCGGCGCTTCCGTGTGAGCGTCCGGCAGCCACGGATGAAACGGAACCATTGGCAGTTTTACAGCGAAGGCAATGAAGAAACCCAGCATCAGCCAGAATGCCGTCGCTGCACCCATTGGCGTCCCCAGGAGAGACTGATAATCGAAGGTCCAGATTGACGTGTCGTTATGGTGCAGCACGCAAAGCCCCAGGATTGAAAGCAGCATCAGCAGGCTGCCCGCCTGCGTGAAGATAAAGAATTTGAGCGCCGCATAATTGCGATTTTCGTGGCCCCAGATCCCAATCAGAAAGTACATGGGCACAAGCATGACTTCCCAGAAAAAGTAGAACAGGAACAGATCCAGCGACAGGAAAACGCCGGTGATGCCTGCCAGGATCCACAGAATATTGAAGTGGAAGAAACCGACCCGTTCCCGGATCTCCGTCCAGGAGCAGGCCACCGATGCAAGGCCTAAAAAGAACGTTAGAATCACCAATGCGAGGCTGAGCCCATCGATGGCCAGATGGAAGCGGATGCCCAGAGCCGGAATCCAGTCCCAGTTGACCTCCTGGAGCCATACTCCTTTGTTGATCAGTCCCGCATCTCGATAGTTTCTTCCCCAGAATCCCACTGCTAGGACAAAATTGCAAACCAGCGCTGCCAGAGAAATCCATCTCGCCGCACCGCGATGAATGCGCTCGGCCGCCCACGCCATGAAGCTGCCGATCAACAAAACGAGTAGAAACGCAACCATGATCATAGGAATACCGCTATGGCTACCAGAACAACTGCACCAAACACGATTCCAGCCGCGTACCAGCGCACGCGCCCTGTCTCCGTACTACTGAGCGCATGGTGGAACAGGCGGATTGCGAAAGCTATGCCGCCATACACTCTGTCGATGAAATCATCTTTGGCAAACCCGCACAGCCGGATGAATGGACGGATGAGCACGCGATCATATAGCCAGTCGAAACCCCATCCGACGAAGAAATAGCGCGCGGCGAGCCGGCCGGTAGTGGAAAGGCCTAGGCGCTGTACCATTAATCGGGCACGCAAGAAAAGAATATAGGCCAGCCCTATGGCTGCAAGAGCAACAACGCCCGCAGCGAACTCGAATAGCGTTTCGGATCCGGAGACCACCGGGGATTTAACTGGGGACGGCAGTGCTGTTTCCATGAAACCGGAAAACCACGGCTTCCCTCCAAGAAATTCGGGAGCCTCGACAAACCCTGCCACCACCGCGAGAACCGCCAGGACAACGAGAGGAATATGGATGCGCAGGCCCGGACTTTTTTCCATGTGGCCATGCTCCTCGCCATAGAACACGGTAAACACAAGCCGGAAAATGTAAATTCCTGTGAGAAATGCACCCGCCAGACCCGCAGCCCACAACCATGGGCTGCCTCTGCTCGAGGACCATGCATTCCAAAGGATCAGATCCTTGGAATAGAATCCTGCTGTTACAAGTGGAAAACCCGCAAGCGAGGCGCTGGCAACGAGAAAAGTCCAGAAAGTCACAGGGAGTTTTCTACGCAGTCCTCCCATTTTGAAAATGTCGTGCTCATGATGAAGGCTCATGATGATTGCACCCGCACCAAGGAAGAGCAGAGACTTGAAGAGGGCATGGGTCATGAAGTGAAACATGGCCGCCGTCCATGCTCCGACCCCCAGTGCCAGGAACATATAGCCGATTTGGCTGATAGTGGAGTAAGCGAGGACGCGCTTGATGTCTCGTTGCATCAGCGCGCTCACGCCGGCGACCAACAGCGTTGCGGCTCCAATCACGGCAACAGCCGTCAGCACGGGCGGCGCCAGGAGGAAAAGCCCGTGCATGCGTGCAATAAGGTAAACACCCGCCGTCACCATGGTGGCGGCATGAATCAGGGCGCTCACCGGCGTCGGACCCGCCATCGCATCGGGCAGCCAAGTTTGGAGAGGAAGCTGCGCCGACTTCCCCAGCGCTCCAGCCAAAAGCAGTGCCGCCGCTGCGATAGGAAGTGCGGATCCCACCTGCCAAGCTTCAGCCGCCCGCCTCATGAGCGTTTGAATGTCGAGCGTTCCGAGCTTCGTCACAAGAAGGAAAAGACCGATCGCCATCGCCGTGTCGCCAATGCGCGTTACGATGAACGCCTTTTGGGCAGCCGCGCCGTTTGCCGGATCGGAGTACCAGAAACCTATGAGCAGATAACTGCACAGGCCAACGCCCTCCCATCCTAGGTACAACAGCAGCAGATTGCCGCCCAGGACGAGCATGAGCATCGAGGCCACGAACAGGTTCATGTAAGCGAAGAAGCGGCTATAGCCGTCATCGTCGATCATGAACTCGGTAGAATACAGATGGATCAAGAAGGCGACGAACGTGACGACAACCATCATCAGTAGGGCAAGTGCATCCAGATATAAGCCGATTGCAGCCGTGAAGCCGGATGCATTTATCCACATCCAGAGGTCCTGCGAGTAGAAGTAATCGGGCGGCGGGTTTGTCATAAATGCCGCACCTATCAACATCGATATCAGAGCGGAAAGACCGACGGTTCCTGCGCCTATTACCGCGGTGGCTGCGCGAGGCAGTCGGGAACCCACAAGGGCAAGCATAAAAAAACCAGCTAGAGGCAAAGTGGGTACGAGCCACACGAAATGAAGCATTTCACCCTCGCATATTACTTGCCGAGTCAACATCCAGCGTACGGAAATGTCGATAAAGCTGCAGGACCAGTGCAAGTCCGACCGAAACTTCGGCACCGGCCGTCGCAAGAATCATGAGGAACATCACTTGCCCGTCCGCCTGCGACCAGCGCGATCCTGCTGTTACAAAAGCCAGGCCCGCGGCGTTCAGCATTACCTCGATCGACATGAGCACGAAAACGACATTCCTTCGCACAAGCACGCCTACCAGCCCGAGCGCAAATAGCACAGTTGCCAGCATCAAGCCATAGGGCATGGGAATCGCAGCCACGTTCATTTCCTCTCTTTCCAATCGCTGCCCAGATGGAAAGCTCCCACCAGGCCCGACATCAGCAAAATGGAGGCGAGTTCGACCGCCAGCAGGTATGGTCCAAACAAGCTCCTGGCAAACGATTTGGGTGACACGACGGTGGCCGTGCCTTCTGCGTTCAAACCCGATAGAACATAGGCCATTTCCATGATTAGAATTGCGGCAAGAATCGCAGGCCCGATCCACATCTTCGGTTTGAGCCAGCGGCTTTCCTGTTCCCAGGTCACTTTGCCAAGGTTCAACATCATGACAGTGAAGATGAATAAGACCATGATCGCGCCTGCGTAGATGATCACCTCGAGCAACGCGACAAACGGAGCACCCAACAGATAAAAAATGACAGCCACCGACAACAGCGAAACAATGAGATACAGCAGCGCGTGAACCGCATCAAGCCGCGTAATCGACATGACAGTGGAGACAATCGCAACAGCCGCGGCAACGGAAAAGAGAATCATCATAACAAGCTACTCAATCTTTCTGACTGACTTCGGAACCTCCCTCGGAGTGAAGCCTTTCCATGCGTCAATCGTCATTCATCATTCGTAATTCGCAAATTAGTCACGGCAGCAGGCTCCGTACGTCGACCGGCGAATCCTCGTTCTCATTCGTCCCCTTCCCTTTCCCCTTTATGGCCAGGCCGGCAACGCGATAAAAGTTGTATCCGGAGTATTTCCCTGGCCCGTTGATCAGCAAATGTTTCTTCTCGTATACGAGATTTGGGCGCTGATACTCTCCCATCTCGACATCGGGGGTGAGCTGAATTGCATAGGTTGGGCAGGCTTCCTCACAGAAACCGCAGAATATGCAGCGGGAAAAATTGATCCTGAAAAACTCCGGATATCGCCTGCCGTATTCGTCTTCTGTCGCCTGCAAAGCGATACAATCCACCGGACATGCCACCGCACACAGATAACACGCCACGCAGCGCTCTTCGCCATCCGGATCGCGCGAAAGAACGATCCGTCCCCGATATCTTGGAGCCAAATATGGTTTTTCATCCGGGTATTGGACCGTGACGCGGCCACTGAATGTGTGGAGGAAAACGCGCCACAGAGTCCGGATTATGCTAATCACATTCCACTCCTTACCTGATTTTGATGTTAAGCCCTATCGATCTGAACTCGGGAACCATGCATGCCACGGTCTACCTCTGAGTACGCATTAACACGATGCCTCCAGTTACCACAAGATTCAAAAGGCTGAGGGGAAGCATTACCTTCCATCCGAATGACATCAACTGATCGTAGCGCAGCCTCGGCAGTGCAGCGCGCAACAGGACAAAAATGCCTATGAAGAAGAACATCTTGATCAGAAACCAGGCGAGGGGAGGAAGAAACGGTCCGAGCCATCCTCCAAAAAATAGGGAGGCAGTGAGCGCCGAGATCAGAGCAATGCCAAGATACTCGCCAACGAAAAACAGCCCGAACTTCATTCCCGAATATTCCGAGTGAAATCCGGCGATCAGCTCGCTTTCCGCTTCCGGCAAATCGAACGGCAGGCGATGGGTTTCTGCAATGCCCGCGATGAAAAAGATGATGAATCCCACGAACTGCGGCACGCAGAACCAGAGATTGCGTTGCGCTTCGACGATGTCGCGCAGGCTGAAAGAACCAGCCTGCACCACCACTCCCATCAATGACAAACCCATGAACACCTCGTAGCTGAGCATCTGGGCAGAAGCACGCAGGCCCCCAAGCAAAGAGTACTTGTTATCGGAAGCCCACCCTGCGAGGACAACGCTGTAAGTTCCCATCGAGGACATGGCCAGAAAAAAGAGGAGGCCGACGTTGAGATCGGTTACTCCAATGCCCGGGGCGATCGGTATCACCGCGAAAGAAGCAAGCACCGTTACAAAAACGATCGCGGGTGCCAGGATAAAAACACCCTTGTCCGCAAATGGCGGGACCCAGTCCTCTTTGAAGAATATCTTGACCATGTCCGCCACCACCTGGAGCAAACCGAACGGTCCTACTCGATTAGGTCCGTACCGGTCTTGCCAGAGGGCGAGAAGGCGCCGTTCAACCCAGATGAGCAAGCTGGCCATCGTCAATAAGACGCCCAGCTGCACCACGATTGTTACCAGCGACCGTGCGATCTCGCTCATTTCACTAATGCCTCAGCTTTGCCCAGGCTGGCAGATCAATACCGGACATGCCACACAGTTCAGCCGGTAGCAAACCCGTTCCACTTGTGATGGATGGCTCCAGAATCAAGGGCAGTTTCCGAGCCTCACCTCTAACAATAACTTCCAGCTCTTGCCCCTGTTCGACAGCGAGTTCTTTTGCATCCTCCGGATTCAATGCCAGATAGGGCTTAGGAATCCTTTCGGCTATGCTGGGAGATAGGGCGCTGAGCTCTTCCGATCCAAATACATGACGCGACGGCAGAAGAAGCCATTCCCCTTTGCGCTGCCTCAGGGGTGCCGGGAAGTTTGCGAAATATTGAGGCCGCGCATCAGGCCTTGGCTCTATCAGCCGCACTCCCGGGTCTCCTCCGCGCAGGGGCCCGTTGACTTCCTCCTGGAATTTCTTAACCGATTGGATCGAATTCCAACCAGGGGCCCAGAAAAACGGGGTAAGAGCAGGAGGCGGTGCGCCGGAATAGCCTTCCATTGAAAACGACAGAGGAGAATCCGGATCCTCGGGCGGTTTAGGTTCGTGCACAGTGATGTTTGCCAGCTGGGCGGTGCGCCCGCTGTATCGGTGCGGTGCGCGGGGGATGCGCTGCCCTATTTTGCGAAAACCAGCCGGGGGTGCTGCGTCAACGGCCTTTGCCAGCTGCGGCATCTCCCGGCACATGGCATCCAACACATCGTCTAATCCTTGCCAGGTTTCCTTCGGAAGCCTGTTCCGGGCAATCAGAAGATCACGCATCCAGCGCCAACTCTCCTGGAACTCTTCTGACGGACGGAAGTCGCGGTAGAAGCGCTGCGCGCGGCCCTCATTGTTCACCAGAGTCCCCGTCCCTTCGGCAAATGTGCCCGCCGGCAGAACTATATCTGCCTTCAGGTTGGTGGGATTGGTGATGGAATCAACCACGACAACGTTCTTTGCCCGGTTGAGCACGAGGTTGATCCTGGCGGGATCCGCCCTGCGGTAAAGATCGTTTTCCAGAATGATCATTGAATCCGCAGCGCCCTGCTCGATGAGACGCAGCGCGGCATCCAGGCTGCCGGCCTCCATCATTGCCAGCCCAAGAGTGTTGCATTCAGGGAATACAAAGGCGAGACCGGCGGTCCTGCCGTCTGAACGAAGCTTTTCCGACAAGGCGACTGCCACGTTCGCTGCCGCTCGTATCAGGTCTATACTTCCAAGGCTCACGCCGGCAACAACGAGCGGATTTTGCGCAGCCACCAGGGACGCAGCAATTATGCGGGCGAGTGAATCGATTTCCCCGTTGGTGCCGGTAATCTCCGGAGCCTCTGCGTTTATGGCATGTGCGACAGCAAAGCCCAGATTGGCCAGATCGCTCGGGACAGCGCGATAGATATGCGAAGCAATGTCGTCCAGACCTGTTGTGCAGGGTGCCGCAATAAACAGAGGTCCTTTGGCGTCGAGAACGGCCTCGCGAACGGCGGCGTCCGCCCATCTCGGAATCTTCAGCCGGTCGGCGATCTCCATCGGCTTTTGCCTGACTGCCTGCCGAAGTGCCAACGCAAGACGAGGCCCCGTGTTAGTAACGTCTTCACCCAGCACAAAAACAGCGTCCGACCTCTCGGCGTCCCGAATGAATGCCAGGTGGCCCGAAAATCGGCGCATGATGCTGAGAGCCTCTTTCACCGCCGTCGCCTCGGTTTCCGCGATGCCAGCATAGAATCGCCCCGGCCCGACCAATTCACGCAGCGCAAAATTTGCTTCGAGTGGCGCCCGCGGAGACCCGATCCCAATCACGCTGGAGCCGGAACCGAGCATACGCGCAATACCCTCAAAGGCTTTTGCCTTTGAGACGGCTTCAAGATTCGATCCGCGCTCCTCGCGCATCATCGGTGTGCGGATGCGCCGGTCGCTGTTAACGAACTCATACCCAAAGCGTCCGCGGTCACATATGAAATAGCCGTTTATCTCGCTGTTGTAGCGATTCGTGATCCTGCGTAAAATTCCGTAGCGCATTCCTGATGAGATATTGCAGCCGAGGCCACAATGAACGCAGATCGACGGCGCCAGTTCCAGATCCCACTTCCTGCTGTAGTGATTCTTGAGAGTCTTGTCCGTGAAAACACCGGTTGGGCACACCTCTATAAGATTTCCGCTGAACTCGTTCTCGAGGACGCCATCTGAATATCGGCCAAAGTAAACATGATGGTGCGAGGCGAAAACGTTGAAATCGCGGCCACCGGTGTAGTCGCGATAGAAGCGGACGCAGCGATAGCATTGAATGCAGCGGTTCATTTCGTGATTAAGGAAAGGTCCCAGATATTGATTCGTGTGCGTTCTCTTCTTAAATCTGGTGTGACGATAATCGTGCCCTGTCATGACTGTCATGTCCTGCAGATGACACTCGCCCCCTTCGTCACAGACCGGGCAATCGTGAGGATGGTTGAGCATCAGCCATTCGATCACGCCGGACCTGAACTCTCGCGCTTCAGGATCATCTATTGAAATACGAGTCCCGCCAGCTGCAGGAGTCATGCAGGCCATGATGATTTTGCCGCGGGTGTCGTTCTCATCGCGGAACTGCTTAACCGCACACTGTCGGCATGCACCCACCGAATGCATCGCCGGATGCCAGCAGAAATAGGGCAGGTCGAATCCAAGGGACAGACACTCGTGCAAGAGGTTCTGGTTCGGATTAACTTCGTACGGTTTGTTGTCGATAAAAATTGTAGCCATCCTGACCCTTCCTATCGCCATGGACAGCGGGCTTCACGGATGTGACGTTCAAAATCTTCGCGAAAATATTTCAGAGCGCTTTGCAGCGGCTCCGCCGCTCCGGGTGCGAGCGCGCAAAATGTGAGTCCGGGGCCCATCAACTTCGCTTGCCATTCAAGCCTTTCCAAATCCTCCGGCTTTCCCTGGCCATCTTCGATGGCACCAAGAATCTTCTCGGCCCAGGGAAGCCCCTCGCGGCAGGGGGTGCACCATCCGCAGGACTCCTGCGCAAAAAAACGAGTCACGTTACGCACCATCCCAACCGGGCAAGTCTGATCGTCGAGCACAATCATCGTTCCTGTTCCCATGCGGCTGCCTGCACGCTGCAGGGAGTCAAAGTCCATGGGTAAATCAAGATGCTCCTCGACAAGGAAATCCGTAGAAGCGCCGCCCGGAATCAATCCCTTAAACCGGCATGCATCGCGCATGCCGCCCGCATGTCCCTCCAGGATTTCGCGGATAGGAGTGCCCATGGGAAGTTCCCAGACTCCGGGCTTTTTGACTTTGCCGCTGACGCCGTAGAGCTTCGTTCCCGCATCGCGCGTGCGGCTTAGGCTCCTGTACCAGTCGGCTCCGTTGTTTACGATGTGCGGGAGATTGCAGAGCGTCTCGACATTTTGCACAATGGTGGGCTTGCCCCATAGTCCCGAGGTCTGAGGGAATGGCGGTTTGGCGCGTGGGACCGCGCGCTTCCCTTCCAGTGCATTGAGAAGCGCCGTTTCTTCTCCGCAGATGTACCGTCCGGCGCTGAGATGCAGATGGAATTCCAGGCTGAAATCCGTCCCGAAGATGTTTCTTCCTAGGTAGTGTTTATCATAGGCTTCCGCGATAGCTTTAAGTATCCTGCGAGAGCCGATCGAGTATTCTGCGCGGAGAAAAACGTAGGCCGCGCTCGCTTCGATCGCATATGCCGTCAGAATCATGCCTTCGATAAGCTGGTGTGGATCCCCCTCAAGGAGCAGGCGGTCTTTGAAAGTCCCCGGTTCCATCTCGTCGGCATTGCACACAAGATATTTTGGACGCGGAGCTTCCGGGCCGCTTGGAACAAAGCTCCACTTTAGTCCTGTCGGAAAGCCTGCGCCGCCTCGCCCGCGAAGGTTGGAGTTCTTCACGATCTCGACGAGCTCACCTGGACGCATGCGACCCACTACTTGACGCGCCGCCTTATAGCCGCCGGTCTTTTCGTATGCCGCAAGATCCGGGGGTTCAATGTCAGGCTTGATTCTTTGGGTAAGAGGTCGTTGTATCTCCATTCCTATCTGTATTCCTCCAGGATTCTATCGATCTTCTGCGGTTCAAGATCGCAGTGAAGATCCTCGTCGATCATCATTGCAGGTGCCCGGTCGCACGTGCCAAGACAGGGCACAGGCAACAGCGTGAACCGTTGATCCGTGGTCGTTCCGCCAAAATCGATGCCCAGTCGCTGATTGAGGCACGCCCTGATCGATTCGTATCCCATAACCCAGCAACTGATGCTGTCGCAGAGCAGGATTACGTGGCGGCCGACTGATTTGCGGAAGATCAGGTTATAGAAGGTCGCAATGGAATCTACTTCGTCAAGCTTCATCCCGAAGTAATTGGCGATATCCTCTAATCCCTCGTCGGACACCCAACCACGGTGGCGCTGCACGATTTTTAAAGCGTCGATGCAGGCCGAATTCTTTTCCTGATAGTTCACAGCTTCCGCCTCGATCTCCTTCATTTCTTCGGTTGTCAGCATTCTCGTCTCCATTATTCAAGGAGTCATTCCTTATCAGCGATCAAGATCCGCCAGCACAAAATCGATGCTGCCGAGAATGGCCATCAGGTCGGAAATCATCAGCCCCCGCGTGACCAGCGGGACCATTTGCAGATGAGGGAAGGAAGGAGTTCGAATCCGCACGCGATACGCTGCTGTATTTC
>Ga0326727_10011360_pt1 | contig 20766 bp, 19 predicted proteins | sample MB2enrmetagenome_FD_207643 | JGI IMG/M metagenome (GOLD analysis project Ga0326727, IMG submission 207643) | Lab enriched peat soil microbial communities from McLean, Ithaca, NY, United States - MB29MY | ecosystem: Environmental > Terrestrial > Soil > Wetlands > Peat | place: USA: New York...
CTGCGCCACGGCCTGCTCGAAAAACGACAAAGCGATGTCGTATTTCTCCATTGACAGGAATACCAGACCCGCCGAGTATGGGTCGCCAACCGGCACTGGTTGGGCGGTCGCGCTCAGGCACAACATCGCCGGAAGCGCCCAAAATACGGCTTTCCGGAGCAGATCCTGTACCATAGTCATATACTAATGGATTCGTCGAAGCCCGACTATAAGAAGACCGTTAACCTTCCCCAGACTGGCTTTCCGATGAAAGCGAATCTGGTGCAGCGTGAGCCTGAAATGCTGGCCCGCTGGCAGAAGGAAGAGCTTTACGAAGCCATTCGCGCCGCGCGCGCCGGACGGCCCCAATACATTCTGCATGACGGTCCGCCATACGCCAACGGCCATCTTCATCTGGGCACGGCTTTCAACAAGATTCTGAAGGACTTCATCGTCCGGCTGAAGAACATGGAGGGCTACGATTCGCCCTACATTCCCGGCTGGGATTGCCAGGGCCTGCCCATCGATAACAAAGTGGAAGCCGAGCTGGGCCCGAAAAGGGCGCACATGACCGCGGTCCAGATTCGCGCCGCGTGCCGGAAATACGCCGAAAAGTTCGTGGACATCCAGCGAGACGAATTCCGCCGCCTGGGCGTGCTGGGCCGCTGGCAGGACCCGTATCTCACGATGAGCGCGCATTATCAGTCCGTGATCGCCGGCGCTTTTGTAGACGTACTCGAGCAGGGCTACGTTTACAAGGGCCTGAAACCGGTGAACTGGTGCATTCATCACCACACCACGCTGGCCGAGGCCGAGGTCGAATACGAGGATCACACCAGCCCGTCGATTTGGGTTCGTTTCGCATTACTGAGCGATCCGGCGAAGATTGATGCCGCCCTCGCTGACCGGAAAGTCTGGGGATTAATCTGGACCACCACCCCGTGGACCATCCCCGCCAACATGGCCATCGCTTATCACCCGAGATTTGAATACGTCGCGGCGGAGGTGAACGGCGACGTTTACATCGTCGCGCGCGATCTTCTCAATGCCACGGCCGAAGTGGCGGACTGGGTCGAGGCGAAAGTGATTGCGGCATTCCCGGGTGCGCGGCTTGAGGGCGCCGTGTTTCGTCATCCGCTGTTCGAGCGCGATTCGCTCGGCGTTCTGGCCGATCACGTGACGCTGGAACAGGGCACCGGAGCGGTCCACACTGCGCCGGGTCATGGCCAGGAAGACTACGTCATTGGCCAGCAGTACGGCATCGCGACATATTGTCCGGTGGACGGCGCTGGCCGCTTCTTTCGAGCCGAAGGAGCGCCGGGAGTTCTGCCGGAAGAGATCATCGGCAAAACGGTTTTCGAGGCGAATCCGATTGTCGTCGAACTGCTGCAACGCGCGGGTGCGCTGGTGGCGCAGAAGAAAATCGAGCACAGTTATCCGCACTGCTGGCGTTGCCACAATCCCACCATCTTTCGAGCCACCGAGCAATGGTTCATCGGCATGGAGCGCAACGATCTGCGCCAGCGCGCCCTCACCGCGATTCACAATGTGAAGTGGCTGCAGGAGTGGGGTGAGAGCCGCATTGGCAACATGATCGCCGCGCGGCCGGACTGGTGCATCTCGCGCCAGCGCGTGTGGGGTGTGCCGATCATCGCGTTCTATTGCAAGGCGTGCAGCGAACCCATCACCGATTCGGCCGTTCTCCGCCGCGTGGTGAGACTTTTCGCCGAACAGACGGCCGACATCTGGTATGAGAAATCGGCGGCTGAGTTGGCCGGCTCTGACGCGAAGTGCCCGAAATGCGGCGGCACCGAACTGCGCAAAGAGACCGATATTCTGGACGTCTGGTTCGACTCCGGTTCCAGCCATCTCGCCGTGCTCAACCAGCATAATGGTTTGCGCTGGCCGTCGGATTTGTACATCGAGGGCGGCGATCAGTATCGCGGCTGGTTCCACAGCTCGCTGTTAATCGGCGTGGCGCTGCGCGGCGAAGCGCCGTATCGGGCGTGTGCCACACATGGCTGGGCGCTCGACCAACACGGGCGCGCCATGTCGAAATCTCTCGGCAACACCATCGAGCCGCAGGAAATCATCAAGAAGTATGGCGCCGACGTGCTGCGCCTGTGGTGCGCCGCCGTCGACTACAGCGAAGACGTGCGAATTTCCGACACGATTCTGGAGCGCCTGTCCGAGGCCTACCGCAAAATCCGCAATACCGTCTTCCGCTACGCCCTCGGCAATCTCTACGATTTCGATCCCGCGTGCGACGCGGTGCCCGCCGATCAGTTACCTGAGATCGACCAATGGATTCTGCTGCGCGCCGAAGAGCTGGTGCGCAAGTGCCGGGGCTGGTATGACGAGTTCGCGTTCCACAAGGTCTATCACGCCATTTACGACTTCGCCACCACCGATCTCAGCGCCGTTTATTTCGATGTCCTGAAGGATCGTCTCTACACGGCCGCCGCCACGTCACACTCGCGCCGCAGCGGACAGACTGCGGTGTACCGGCTTACGTGGGCGTTGGTGCGTTTGCTCGCCCCGCTGCTGGCTTTCACCATGGACGAAGTTTGGAGCTATCTTCCGAAGCCTGAGGGAAGCCCGGCCAGCGTGCACCTCGCGCTGCTGCCGGAACCGGAAGAGCTCACCGTAGGCATCCCGGCCGAACGGCGCGCGCGCCTCGCCAATTGGGACCGGCTGATGGAAGTCCGCGAAGCGGTCCTGAAAAATCTGGAAACGGCCCGTCAGGAAAAGCTGATCGGCGCGCCGCTGGAAGCGCGTGTGCGCCTGCGCGTGGATGGCGATCTCTATCCGCTGCTGCATGAGTACGCCAACGAACTGCCCGCGCTGTTCATCGTTTCACAGGTTGCTCTTGAGAACGGCAATCATAGCGGCATCGGCGTGGACATTGAGCGCGCTGAAGGCGAGAAATGCGCGCGTTGCTGGAAGTACCGGCCTGAGGTGGGCGCGAGCTCGGCATATCCAACGCTGTGCGCGGACTGCCAGGAGGCGATCTCCGCGTCTTGATGCTGCTCCGCATCTTCCCGGTCATTCTCGCGGCTGTTATTTTCGCGCTGGATCAGTGGACCAAGTGGCTGATCAAGACGCGCCTCCCGATGCCCGAACAGGGCGGCTTTGTGGTGATCCCGGGCTGGTTCAATATCGTGCACGAGGAAAACCCCGGGGTCGCGTTCGGTCTGCTTTCAAATTCGACGTCGGAATGGCGTGGCGCGATTCTGATTACGGTGTCGGCCGTCGTTCTGGGATATATTGCGATATTACTGTGGAGGTCGCGCACGGGCGCGGCGGTTGGTTTGCGGCTGGCCCTCGCGCTGATCCTGGCTGGCGCGCTGGGCAATCTGTACGATCGCGTGGCGCACGGCACGGTGACCGATTTCATCGAGGTCCACTCCGGCCGCCATTATTTCCCGGTCTTCAATGTGGCCGACAGTTCCATCACGGTGGGCGGCACGCTGCTGGTTCTGTTGGAATTGCTGAAGGGCCGGGGCAAACGAACGGAAGTGAGTGCAAATGTTTCCGAGGCTGGTATCGATCGGTAGTTTCTTTCTGCCCACATACGGCACGCTGGTGGCCCTGGGCTTTCTGGTGGGCCTGTGGATCACAGTGCGCCTGGCGAAGCGCGCCAACCTGAAGGCCGACCCAATTGTGAACCTGGCCATCTACACGGCGCTGTCCGGCCTGCTGGGCGCCAAGATCGCCATGCTGCTGTTTGACTTCCCCACCTACTGGGCGCACCCCGGTGAGATCTTCACGCGGGAGACGCTGCAGGCCGCGGGTGTTTATCAGGGCGGGCTGATTCTGGCGCTCATCGTGGCCACCTGGTATATCCGCTCGCAGCACCTGCCCTGGCTGACCACGTTCGATGTCTTCGCGCCGGGCATTGCCGCCGGCCACGCGATCGGCCGGCTGGGTTGTCTGGCGGCGGGCTGTTGCTGGGGCATCCCAACACATTTGCCATGGGCGATTACGTTCCGAAACTGGCAGGCCGAGCAACTCACCGGTGTGCCGCTGGGCATCCCGCTGCATCCGACGCAGATTTACGAATCGCTCAGCGAGGCGATCCTGTTTGTGATTCTGCTTTGGCGCATCCGCCGGCCGCACGCCGAAGGCGCCATCATCGGCCTTTATCTGATCCTCTATTCGATCTGCCGCTTCGTGATCGAGTTCTTCCGCTTCCACGAGCAGCCCACGCAACTGGGCCTTTCGCTCACGCAGTGGATGTCCATCGGCCTGCTGTTGCTGGGCGTGTGGATCCTGCTGAACCGTTCGGCGAAGCCCGCGGCGGCGCGGGCCTGATCGTTCGCGGAGCTACTTGCTCAATCGCAGGACCTGCGACGAAATCCGCAGGAACGCCTGACTGAGGTTGGCGGCAGTTGGCGCGTAGACAAAGGTCCCCTGAGGCTGGCTCGAGAACGTTGCGCATCCGGTTTCGTCGGCGCAGGGCTGGTACTCCGCCGGGTTGTTGAACTCATCGCCGTTGGGATCGTTGGCCATGCGCTGCAGCAGGATTGGATCGGGCGGGCCGGTGGTTGTGTTCCCTCCAAGGCCGATGGCAAAGACAGTAATCGGTATTCCCGTATTGGTGCGCGCCTGGTAGGCGGAGTAGTCGGTCGCATTGATTACGCCGTTGTGCCAGTTCTGCCACGGCTCGTTCGCCCCGGAGGTCGGGATGGCGACATTGGTCCCGTTCATCGTGACCGTCTCGTACGGCGTATAGGCGCTCGGGTTCAGCTGGTTGCCGAATACGTCGGTCGGTGGAAAATAGGCAAGATCGGTGGGATTCGAGACCCACTGTGGACTGCCACCGTTGCTGAGGGCGGCGCATCCCGGTGTGGAAACGGCTGTGTACGCGTTAAACGGATCGCCCGAGCTTCCGGTCGATTGCGGCGTCTGGGCCGTCGTCTTGCTCCAGTAGTTCATCAGAACCGAGAATTCATTCGTGACTCCCGCCTCGCCCGGATCCGCCGATTCCACCACTCCCACCATGCCCGAGGGTATGGTACTGAATGGACCTGAAGAGGTCCAGAACGAATCACTCGAATTCACAAACGGAGCGTTGGCAAAGTTCATGGAGAACTGCATCCACTGAGGGATCACGGCGGAGCTGCCGAATCCGCCTTGCGCGAGGGTCTTGCCGGTGGAGTCCGTACAGCTACTGCCGCCAGTCAGCTTGCCCTTCACCAAGGTCGGTTGGACCAGTGCGGTGGTGTTTGTTGAGGAGTTGTAGAAATTCATCAACAGTGAGTTCGGTAGTCCGTCCGTCTCCAACACGATGACGTTCAGAGCTCCTGGCAGGTTGGTCTGCTCGAGAATCTGATAGGCCATGGACATGGCGGTGGCCGTATTGGTGCCGGAATAGCACGCGACGTTATCCAGGTCCCCTGTTCCGGAACCGCTGCTGTTGGTGTAGCCGAGCGTGCTTTGAAATGATGTGGTCGGCAGCGAATGAATATAGATATCGTCGCTGAACGATATCAGCCCTATGTAATCGCTGCCCTCGGCAAACTGGCCGGTAAACTGTTTTGCCGCGCTAATCATGGTGGCGCAGGGAAGACCTGCGGTGCTCTCGGTGCAGGGCTGGGCGTAAGTCGAGCCGTTCCAGCACATCGAACCGGAGCGATCGAGCACCATCACCGCCACCACAGCACGGCGTGACGCCTTTCCAGTGGCCCCAACCAGAACGGTGTTCTGACCAAACCAGCGCATGAAGATCGTGTTTACCTGTGCGGTAGCCGAAACGGTGACGTCCATGAGCTGCGCATTGTTCGGGTCGGTCGCCACAGTCACGTTACTCGCCGACATGCTGACGCTGGCGATGCCGTAGAAGTTGCTCGGAAAGTTCGCATTGAACCAGGTCACTGCGTTGTTCTGCGCTGAAGTTTCCTGCGAGGCAAGCGTCGCCCCGATGCTCAGCGCGCGAGCCGCAGCCAGCGCCGCGCCGTCCACCGCGGCCTGCATTTTCGCCCTAATCGCATAGACGAAGCCGACGTCGATGGCCAGACCAATCATCGGGAGAATGATGAATACCAACGAGAGAAAGCCCAGCCACAGAAGCGTGGCCACGCCCTTCTCTCTCGTGCGGCGCACAAGCTGTTTACGCATAAGCATTCCTCAGAAAAACGTTCGATTGTAGACACCGCCTCCGGGATAGGAGGCAAAGCCGAGATTGGGCGAAGAGAAGAACGTCTCCGACACGTAAGCAACCTGAGTGTCGGCAAGAGTGATGTAATTGCCGGCCGTTGCCGACACAGCGTTCGGATCGGTCAGGTAGTTCTCCACATAACCGTATGAATTGATGGTTGCGGCAGGGGTTCCGAGAGCGCTTGCGACGGTGTTTCCATTGAATGTGAGACTACTGTTTCCAAAATAGATGCGCTGCAGGAACACGTATTTGTTCTCATTGGTGCAGGTGGTGCCCGACGGCAACGCCGAACACGCGCTTGAGCCGGCATACATGATCTCGGAGACGATCACCAAACCATTGCCGCTGTTTGCGTCGTTCGTGGCGCTGTTACCGCTGAAACTGGAGCCGATCTGCAGGCCGAATCCGCTTGCCAGCGTGGTGGCGACCTGCTGCGCATCGTAAGTGCTGAAGTCCACGCCGTGGATGTACAGGTTCCCTATGTCGCGGCAGACCTGCGAGGCCTCAATGATTTTGATCAGGTTCATGCCGTTGATAAAAACCCACAGAAGCATGGGCGCCAGCAAGGACAGTAGCAGAGCGAATTCGATAATCTCGTTGCCTCGCTCACGCCGGGTCCGTCGGCTCGATATTGGAATGGGGTACAGGCTCATGTCTTCGCCGTTCATTGGGTCACCGAACTGACGCCCGTCGGATAGCCTCCGAGCACATCGTACGAATACGCGCTGATTGAGGCCGGCGACGAGGAGATGAACGGGTTGATGAGCATCCCGCTGAACGGGAAGAGCCAGGTGAGAGGATAGCTCTGCACCGAAACCTGAACGATGTTGTTGGGCACGTTGCCGCATGGTGTCGGCGTGCAGGTGGTTGAAAAGGTGGAGCCGGTTTCACTGGAAACCAGCGTTATCGGGCTGCTCTGCGTGTAGTAGGCCACTGTAACCTGGTTGGCCTGCACGAGGCCCATGGACCATTGCACAACCGTGTTTTCGATGGAAGCGTCCTGGCCCAGCCCGGTCTGGGTCTGGAACGTGATGGCGTAGCGGCAGCCTTCGCGCACTGCGTTCTGGATGGTGGCCCAGGTAAACAGGGCCCATGTCACGTCAACGAAGAAGCAGACCAGCGCCATGGACGGCAGGATGACCAGCATCCATTCCATGAGTGCGTTTCCGCCCGACCTCCGCTTCCGGCGCGCGGAGACGCCGCGTTCACCGGCACGTCGCCCGCCCGCCTTCTGGTTCGGCGACGGGGGCGCGGTTTCGACGCAGCTTTGCTCCGAAGACTTCATCTCAATGGGTCCATCGGCAGAACCGCTCATAGACCTTACGGGTGGAGGCCCGGCTGAGTACTTTTCTCCCAGGGGTGAGGTGTTTTACTCGCCGCTCACGTGGGCGGTTTTCCCCGATCGCTCCACTGCCGGCGAAGTCTTCCATGGATGGCCTGTCTCCGTTAGTTCTCAGCTTACGGACTGCGCGGTCCCAGAGCGCATAGAACATCTACCTGGTTGAGGCCGAAAACAAACCTGGTACGCCGCGATGCGAAGTCCCAGTCGCTCTGCGGCTTCTACAGAGCGGTGCCGCATCTCCCGATCTACATCTTTGGGAGGTAGTGTGGGCGCTGTCTTCGCGCGTGGCGGCTGGCGATGGGCGGGACGCCATTCCCGGCTTCTGGCACGTCTGCAGGATGCCGACGGCGACGAGCGGGGCACCATGTTCGAGTACGCGCTTGCGCTGGCCTTCCTGCTGCCGCTTCTGTTCGGCGTTTTCTCAACCGCGCGCACTCAGCGCATCACCGTCGAAAGCAAAGGCCTGGCCGAGGATCTGGTGCGCATGTGCCGGCAGGGGGTCGATTTCTCCAGTCCGGCGAATCGCGGGATTGTCCTGCAACTGGCTCGCGGCCGCGGGCTCTCGCTCGGCGGCGGCGGCGGAACCGTGATCCTGTCGCGGGTTCACCTCGTCGATGGGGCCGATTGCCGGCACTGCGCTAATGACGGGCTTGCGGTGTTCGACCGGCAGATTGTCATCGGAGGCGGCGCTCTGGCGCACGGGCAGACGGGATCGCCGCCCGTGGATCCGTCAACCGGGCTGGTTCGCGACCCGGCGAACAACCCCGCCGCACGCGCCCGCATCACCGAGGAAGAGGTGAAGCCGGGCACGCCGGTGTGGATCTGCGAGCTCTGGTTCCCCTCGCCCGAGCAGCCCGGCGGCATTTACGCCCGCGTGGCCGATTGATCCCGCGCGGGTGTCGGCTTGCGAAACCACATGTAGCAGTGATTGCCGATTACTCCGGCGCGATCGGACCGTAACAGCACGGCATCCAGATACCGCACCGGGAAGAGCACCCAGCCGGCGATGCCATGCGCCAGCACGCGCCACCAGCGCCACGGCAGCAGCAGCTTGATCAGCTCCATTGTGAACAGCAGCCATGTTGCCGCCGGACCGGTGCGCCAACCCTCCGCCACCACTTCCATGCCGCCGCGTAGTTCACGCAGGCCGTCGGGAGTGAAGCGGCGGTAATCGCGCGGGTATTCGTGAAACGGATGGCAGAAGGGCGTGACCACGTGTGCGTAGCCGCCGGGCGCCAGCACACGTTCGATCTCGCGCATCACCCGATCGGGATTGGCTACATGCTCCAGCACGGCATCGCATTCCACTCGCGTGAGAACGGCATCGGCAAACGGGAGATGGTGCGCATCGGCGGAAACATCGACGCCGGGAGCGGCGAACAGATCCAGATTGACGTAGCCATCGACGTGCGATCCCGCCCCGCCGATGTAGAGATTCCATCGGCCCAGCGGAAAATATTTCGGCTCGCGCGGATTCGGCAGCAGCGGAGCGGGCGGCTCAAGGGCGCGAATAAGGCGGCCACGGCAGCCGCCGGCCGAGCGATGCCGGTACAGCCGATGGACGCGTTCCTCGCTCACGCGGTGGGCACACTCACTGGTTTGACTTACACAGCTTCGAGCGCCTGCTCGAAATCGCCCAGCAGGTCGCGCCAATCCTCGATGCCCACGGAGATGCGCACCAGCCCGTCAGTCACTCCCGCCTGGCGGAACTCCTCTTCGGTGAAGCCGGAGTGGGTGGTCGATTTCGGATGGCACACCAGCGTCTCCACGCCCCCCAGCGACACGGCGTTGCTGCCAATGCGCAGGTTGCGCAGGAACTCGAACGCCGCGGGCTTACCGCCTTTCAGGATCAGGCTGAACATGCCTCCGGGATAATCGCACTGCTCGCGCGCGATGCGCTGCTGTTCGGGGTCGTCGAAGAGCGTCGGGTAGAGCACCTTCTCGATCTTCGGGTGCTTTGCCAGCGCGCTGGTGATGCGGTCGGCGTTCTTGCTCGATCGGTTCATGCGCAGCGCAATGGTGGGCAGCCTGCCATTCAGCATCCAGCATTCGTCGGGTTGCAGGATATTGCCGAAGACATTTCGCCGCGATCGGATGGGGCGGATCAGCTTGTCGTCGGCGGCCAGCGCGACGCCGGCGATCAGGTCGCTGAAGCCGGAGATATATTTTGTTGCCGAATAAAGCACCAGATCGGCGCCCAGGGCCAGCGGATGCTGGAACGTGGGACCCATCAGAGTGTTGTCCACCATTACCAGCGGGCGCGCAGGGGAACGTCTCGCTGCGTCCACAGCCCGGGCGATATCGCTCATCACCATGGTGGGATTGGCAGGTGTCTCCACCAGCACGATGCGAACGTTCGGGCTGCCGGCGATGGCCCGGTCGAGCTCGTCGGAGTTGCCCGCAGGCACCGGAATGCCGCCGACGCCCCAGATGGACAAATAGTCCTGAATGAAATGCTGCGTGCCGCCGTAGATGGGCACCGTGTAGACCACGGTGTCGCCCGGCTTCAGAACGGTCAGCATCGCCGTCATGATGGCGGCCATGCCGGAGTTGAACACCAGAGCGGCATGCGCGCCGGTTTCCAGAGGCACAATCTGGTCTTCCAGGATCTCGGCGTTGGGATGGTTGAAGCGCGAATAGACGAGGTCGATCTGCTCGCCCGGCTCGGCCTGGACGCGGCCGGCCATCAGATCGAAAGCGCGCTCGGCGGTCTCCGGGCTGGAGAACACGTAAGTGGAACTGCGAAACACCGCGGGTCTTGCGGACCCCACGGAAAGCCGCGGATCGAAGCCCCGGGTGAGGACCTCGGTGGGCGGCCGAAGAAGGGAACCATGCTGGTTGCGGTTGGCCATGATGACTCCCTTTTCGAGTGTAGCTGTTGCCGTCAGTGGGAGTCCCGGTCAGCCCAGGTGCGGGTTCGTATGCCTGCCACGGCAGAGAACTGCCGGTCCCGCGTCAGGACCGCAAGACGGTGTTCGCGGGCCAGCGCGGCGATCCAGACATCGTTGGTGGGAATCGGCGAACCGGCATCGCGCAGTTCCTGGCGTATGGCGGCGTAATGGACCGCCGTGGCCGCGCCAATATCGAGCATAGTGAAAGCGTCCGCGCTGTCTTCAAGCCAACGCTCGTATCGCCGGCGGAAGCGCGACCGCCGAACGCCATACAAGTACTCCCCAAGAACCACCGCCGGAAGTCCGAGCCGGGTTTGATCCGCCAGAACGCCGGCGAGAGATGGATCGCCATCGGCGAACGCGGAAAGCGCATTGGTGTCCAGGATCAACATCCCGGGTCAGCGCCATTCGCCCGGTTCAATCTTCTCGAATTCGTCGTCGATGATCGCCTCGATGCGCCGGTTCTCCTGCCGCAGTGCCTTCAGCCCACCGAAGGCTCTTTCCCACGGTTTGCGGATTCCGGCGCCGGTCTCGCGGTCCAGTTTTTCGGAGACTGCTTCGGTCACCAGGTCGCGTAACGAAGCGCCACGCTCGGCGGCCGCCGCCTTGGCCCGTCGAAACAAGGCATCCGGGATTTCGATGGTCGTCTTCATTGACCCATTTTCCCATATTTATGGGAGCTTGATCTTTTGGAGCCGCTAAAGCGTCGGCTCGCCCGGGCCGAATTACCTGTTAGATGAAGACGCGCCTGATTGCCGGGATCGGTCTGGTAGGTGTGCTGGCGGCTTTTCAGATTCTGATGGCGTCCACGTTCTCGCTGAAGTATGGCGATTACGCGGCGTTCTACACGGCGGCGCGCATCGCAAACGAAGGCAGGCTGGCCGATCTGCACGATGAAAACCTGCAGAAGCAAATCCAGTCGCCACTCACGCCGGCGGGATGGCATCCGGTCTATTTCGTACGTTTGCAGGCCTGGGCTGCGGTGCTGGCGCCATTCGGGCTGCTGCCATTTCGCACATCGTTCTCGTTATGGGTGATCGCGCAGGCGCTGATCCTGGTTGGCGGCTGGATCTGGGCCGCGCGCCGCTTTGGAATCGACGCGGCGGTGCTGGGGGCAATGTTTCCTCCGGCGGTTTTAGGAATCGCGTTCGGCCAGGACATCTGCTTTGTTTTTGGGCTGGTGCTTCTCTCGTGGATTCTGTTCGAGCGCGGATTCGGATTTCTGGCCGGGCTCTTGCTGGGATTGTGCGCAATGAAGCCGCACCTGGTGTTCATCGTTCCTCTGGCGCTGCTGATCCAGCAACGCTGGCGCATGCTCGCCGGGTTCGCATCCGGAGCGGTGGCGATGGTTGGCGGGTCCATGCTGTTCGGTGGCTGGCAGACGCTGCCCCGATACGCGGCATTCCTCTGGCGTGTGTCGGACGCACTCTCCCGCCGGCCGGAACGTGAGATGAATGTTGATGCGATCCTGCTCAGCGGCGGGCTGCCGCTTCAGTTGCGATACCTCCTGATGGCGGCAGTGGTGGCAGCGGCAGTTCTGGCGTGCCGGCGTGCGAGTTGGTCCACAGGTCTTATGGCGGCTATGCTGGCTTCGTTTCTGCTCGCGCCGCACACGGGCAATTACGATACAACCTTGCTCATGGTGGGAGCGTGGCTCACGGTGTTTACCGGATCCAATATTGCTATGCGCGCATTGGCGACTGCGTTCTTCACTCCCATTCCGTGGCTGATCCAGCTTCTCGAAAAACCGTGGACGGGCCTTCCCGCGCTGCTGCTTTACAGCCTGCTGATGGCGCTGGCCTGGGAGCCGGCGATGGCAGCCGTACGATCGCTGATTATCCGGCGCGTGCCCGCGTCCGCGCTGGAACATTAACGTGACTCGCCGCACGCCGTCCGGCCCCGGCCATCGACCACCCATCGAGACCCTGTTGCTCGTGGCGGTGTTCATGAGCGCATGGATCGCGCTTGGGATCATGGTGAAACCGGCGGCGTTGAGTCACGATTTTCTGAGCCTGTACACTGGCGGCTCGCTCGCGCGCGATGGGCACTTCGCCCAACTTCACTCGCTCGATGTCCAGTTTGCACGCGAACGCGCCATTGTGCCGCAGGCGAAAGTGCTGGTTCCGTTCATCCGTCCGGCGTTCAATGCCGCGTTGCTGGCGCCTCTTGCACTGCTCGACTACCGCACGGCCTTCCTTCTGTGGACCATCGCTCAATGGGCGATTCTGGTCGCGTGCTGGTGGTGGGGCTGGAAGCGATTCGGTCCCGACGCGCTGCTCTGGGGCGCGCTCAGCCTGCCCGCTGGAATCGGTATCGCCCATGGACAGGATGCCCCGGTTCTGTTGGCGATCATGATCGCCGGCTACCATCTTTCCGATCGCGGAAAACAAGGATGGGCGGGGCTTGTATGGAGCCTGGCGCTGTTCAAGTTCAATCTGCTCCTCGGGCTGCCATTGGCGATGATCGCCGCGCGGCGTTGGCGGATGCTGGGGGGATTTGCGGGAGGCGGAGCTGTGCTGGCGCTCATCTCACTTGCGCTCGGCGGCGTTCAGGATGCCCGGAATTATTTCGCGATGCTGACCGATAAGCGAATCGAGAGGCTCTCGCCAACCCCTGAATTCATGATGAATCTCCAGGGAATCGCCGCAAACCTGGGAGTTCCCGATGTGACCTTCCTCGTTGCCGGGGTCATTGCAGTGCTCGCACTGCTGGCGTGCGCTTTGCACAACGCCCCGTTATGGCGATGGTTTTCGAGTGCTCTGATCGCCGGGATGTTGCTGTCGCCGCACACATACGGTTACGATGCCACCGCGCTGCTGCTGGTCATCTGGCTGGTGTTGTTCGAATCGCACAGCGCACCAACCCGCGCGATTGCCGCCATTTTCGCGATGCCGCTGGTGCCACTTACCACCCTTCTAGGGCCGCCCTGGGCTGCCGGGTCGGCCATCGTGTTGGTTCTATTGCTGGAAGCGACGGCGTGGGAAGCCCGCTGGTTCACTGAACGCAGGTATTCCGCCGCCTTAGTACAAAAGTCCGTCAGTTCAACTGAGCGAACCATATAGGTTATCTCGCCGATTTGTCTTCCGGGCCGGTCCCTCCAAAATGAAGATGGTACACGGGATATCTCATGCTGCTGTCCAGACAAAAGAGCCACTATACCGAGAACGAAGCAGCCGAGGAACTCGGAATCTCCGTGTCCCAGTTGCGGACCCTGGTGCGGGAGCGTCTGGCCCGCACGGAAGAAGACGTGCGCAGCCTGCCTATGGCCTACTTCCAGCCGGCTGATGTGCTCCTGCTGAAGCTCATTACCACCGGCGTCGCCAGCCCGGTGCTCTGAACCTGGTCTGCCGCTGTTGAAGGCCACACCGGTCTCCGCCGATATTCCGAATAAGATGAACCGGCGAAAGATCGACCTTGTCTGTGCGGCGCTGTTTGCGGCCGGAGTTCTGGCGCTCAGCCCGATTCATCGCACACTTGTCGGAGCGAACGATTTCGCGCACCTCTATGCAGGTGGCAAGTTGTTCGGCACCCCAGGCGTGTATTCGCTGGAGGCCAACCACAGTGTCGAACGGCCTCTGATCGGTGGCGATCTGGAAGGCTCACGGTTCATGCGTCCGCCGTTCGTCTGCCTCTTCCTGAAGCCGCTCAGCCTGCTCCCGTACCGCGTCGCTTACTGGATCTTTCTAATTGCGAACGTGGCCGCCCTCGCGCTTTTCCTGCTGCTGGTGAAGGGGCGATGGCGAGAGGCCGGTATCGCATGCCTCATTTCGGCGCCGGTGCTGGGAGCATTTGTCAACGGCCAGGAATTGCCGATCTTAATCGCGGTTGTGACTTTGTCACTCTGGCGGGCGCGACGCGGACACGATTTTTCCGCGGGGGTCCTGCTGGCGCTGTGCGCTTCCAAGCCTCATCTGTTTGTGCTGGCTCCCGTTGTCTTGCTGATCTACCGACGGTGGCGCTATGCTGCCGGGGCCGCGCTTTCGTTCGTACTACTCAACGCCGCGGCAGCCGCAGTTGCCGGTCCGGACGTGATCCTCGGGTTCCTAAGGATGCTGGGGGAGCCGGGCGCGTCGCCATGGCCGGGAATCATGCCCAGCGTGCGAGCCATCGCGGGATCGAACGATGTGCTCTATGGCGCGCTGGCCGGCTCTGTACTGCTGTTCACGCTGGTTCTGATCGTTCGTGTTCGCAGCTTCGAACCGGCGTTCGCCTTCGCGCTGATCGGCAGCCTGCTCATGAGCCCGCACGCCTACATGCAGGATGCGATCACGTTTCTGCCCGCGGCGGCCATTCTACTGCCCGATCTGGCTGCGGGGACGCTTCGCACGCTGCTTCGTCTGGCGTTGCTGCCTTTCCCTTACTATCTGCTTCTTCTCGGCGCGCCATGGAGCTTCATGGTTCCGGGTATGCTGGTTGCTGTCCTGATCGCGGGCGCGTTTACAGACTGGCAACGCGTCGCCGAAGCGATTTCTTTTCCGCCGCTGTCTCGGGCCCCCCAATCCCTACCTGCTTGAACCCGCGCCGGTATCATCGCGCCGCTATCATCGATAGATATGGCAAATCTCGCCTTCCTCGGACTCGGCATCATGGGCACGCCCATGGCCCGCAATCTCCTTCGCGCCGGACATCGCGTGGCGCTCTGGTCGCACGGTACAGAGAAAGCCCGCAAACTGGCGTCCAAAGAACCGAACGCTGTCTTTGCCGAAACCCCACGTGCCGCTGCCGCGGAGGCGGACTGCATCTTCCTCTGCGTCGGGACTTCGGAAATGTCCGAGCTGGTTCTTACCGGGCCGGGTGGCGTCATCGAAGGTGCGCGGCCGGGTACCGTGGTCGCCGATGCCAGCACCGTTGCGCCCACAACCAGCCGGGCCATCGGTCAACGCCTCGCCGAACGCGGTATTCATTTCCTGGACGCCCCCTGTACAGGGTCGAAACCGGGTGCCGAGGGCGCCACGCTTACATTCATGGTGGGCGGCGATGAGGCCGTCTTTGACCGTGTCCGGCCATTTTTCGAGCCGATGGGTAAGCAATTTTACTATTGCGGCGGACCGGGGATGGGTCTCGAAGCCAAGCTGACCCAGAACCTCACCCTCGCCAATATGATGCTGGCCTTCAACGAAGGCATGGTTCTGGCGACCAGGGCCGGGGTGGAACCGTCGCTCATGGTGGAGATTCTGAGCAACAGCGCGGCACGGTCAGGTTTGCTTGCTTTCAAGGCTCCGTATGTCCTGAAACGCGACTTCGGAACCAACTTTTCCACAAAATGGATGGCCAAGGATGTCGGCATGGCCCTGGACTCAGCCCGCGAAAAAGGTGTCCCACTCCCCCTCACCGGCGTGACCTTTCAGATGTTTCAGGCTGCAATTGCAGAGGGTTACGGAGATGAAGACATGTGCTCCACCATCAAGGTGCTGGAGGATTGGGCGGGGGTGAAGGTTGCCCAGAAATCGTGACCTACAAAAAACTGTTGCGTTCCGCAAACTCATATACTAATATTGGAAGTAAGCCGGGGAGGCAACTCCCACCAAAGCGAGACTAACCTCAAAGACCCCTGAAGCATCCTCCCCGGCGCCCGAAAGGGTTTCCTTTTCCAGCGGAGTTCAGGTACACCGAACAACCTAACCGACCGGTAATGCATTGTAAAAATGCGGCTATGCGATGTAGCAAACAGTTGGGCGTCCGGTACCATGGTGCAAGGGATCGGTGGCAGGCCGGAAAACGGCTTTGAGACGTTATAATTGAGGCGGTCCGATGAAAAACATTACAGTTCTCGGTTCCACCGGCTCAATTGGCGTCTCTACCCTCGACGTGGTTGCCCGGCGGCCCGAACGGTTCGCCATTCTCGCCCTTGTCGCGGGCAACAATACCGACCTGCTGGCTGAGCAGATTTGCCGGTTTCGGCCACGCGTGGCCGCAGTTTCCACGGAAGAAGGACGAATCAGGCTTACAGTGACGCTCGGGAATCTCGGTCTTGCCCGGAGCGAGTGGCCGGAGATTCTCACGGGACCGGCCGGGCGGGTGGCTTGCGCCGTACAGCCTGAAGTGGATGTGGTGATGTCGGCGATCGTCGGCGTAGCCGGTCTGGAGGCGACCTGGGAGGCGATCTGCCTGGGGAAGCGCGTCGGACTGGCGACGAAAGAGGTCCTGGTGGCCAGCGGGAAGCTGGTGATGGATGCGGTGAGCCGCAGCGGCGCCGAGCTGATTCCGGTGGACAGCGAGCATAACGGCGCGCACCAGTGTTTTCGCGCCGGCCGCAGGGAGGAAGTCTCGCGGCTCATCCTGACGGCCTCCGGAGGACCATTTCGTGAGACGCCGGCGGAAAGATTCGAATCGGTGACACCGGCGCAGGCCCTCAATCATCCAACATGGCGGATGGGTCAGCGGATCACTATCGATTCAGCCACCATGATGAACAAGGGCTTTGAGGTGATCGAGGCGTGCTGGCTGTTCGGATTGCCCTCGAAGCAGGTTGATGTGGTGGTGCACCCGCAATCGTCTATTCATGCCATGGTTGAGTACATTGACGGCAGCGTGATCGCGCAGATATCCGCCACGGACATGCGCATGCCCATCCAGTACGCTATGACGTGGCCGGAGCGCGACACCGCGCCGGTCCCCCGGCTGGACTGGACGGAGGCGCGAGCATGGACGTTTTCGGCCCCGGATTTCACGAAGTTTCCGCTGCTCAGTCTCGCCTATGAAGCCGAGCAAACAGGCGGATCGGCAGGATGCACACTGAATGCGGCCGATGAGGTAGCGGTGAGCGCCTTTTTGCGGGAGCAGATTTCATACCCTGGCATTGCGCGAGTGGTTCGTGAGACTCTGGAAAAGGTGGCTGTGCGGACGCCGCAATCGATCGGTGAGGTATTGGAAATCGACCGGGAATCGCGCGAGGTGGCGGGCCGGGTGGCAGCCGCGATGGAGACGAGCGGGGCGGCACAGTATTCGAAGGCGGGTATAGCGTAAATGGCGGAAGCTTTTTTTCAGAGCGTCTGGTGGCTGCTGGTTCTGATCGGGGTTATGATCCTGATTCACGAACTGGGGCACTTCTGGGCGGCCAGGTATTTTGACGTTCGGGTGGATGCCTTCAGCTTCGGCTTCGGCCCCCGCCTCTTTGGCTATCGCCGTGGCGAGACGGATTTCCGGTTCTCGCTGATTCCCTTCGGCGGTTACGTCAAAATGGCCGGTGAGCAGCCGGGCGACGAGGCCGTCAGCGATCCTCGGGGATTCCTGTCAAAACCGCGCTGGCAACGGCTGATCATCGCCTTTGCCGGACCATTCATGAACATCATCCTCGCAGTGGGGTTGGTCACCGGCATGTTCATGGTGCGCTTTCCCAAGGAGCCAGACCCCGTTGACCCGGTAATCGGATATGTAGTCCCCGGCAGCGCCGCCGCACATTCAGGCATTCAACCTGGCGATCAGGTGCTGCAGATCGACGATAAATCGGACCCCAACTGGTACGACGTCCAGATCCGTGAAATCTCCAGCGCGAATCGCTCCGTGACGGTGTGGGTGCGGCGCAACGGCGAGCGAATGCAGTTCACAGTGACGCCGGTATTCGATCAGCACCGGGGCATTGGATTTGCAGGCTGGGACCGCCAGGTGGATGTCGAGGTGAAGGCGGTGATGCCCGGTTACGCCGCCGAGCAAGCGGGCCTGCATCCCGGCGACATTCTGCTCAGCGTAAACGGCCAGCCGTTGCGATCCACCGCGGGGCTTTCCGAAGCGATCGGCAATAGTAAGGGCGCGCCGGTGCAGATTGTGTACAAGCGCGATGGCCGGGCCGGGTTGGTTACCATCGTGCCACGGTTCGATAAATCCGAGAAGCGCTGGATGATCGGTGTCCAACAGGAAGAGCGGATGGAGTTCACCGCGCTGCCCTTCCCCGATGCATTGCGGGAATCGTTCCGTGAGAACGTGCGCTACGCGACGATCATCTTTCAAATGCTGAAGGGAATTGTGGAGCGCAGGATGTCGCCGCGGTCCCTTTCAGGTCCGGTGCAGATGGCCGATGCAGCGCGTCAGGCAGCCCAGGAAGGACCGATGGCTTTTCTGGGCCTGATGGCCATGGTCAGCCTGAATTTGGCCGTGTTCAACCTTCTGCCCATACCGATTCTCGACGGAGGCGTGATCCTCATGCTGCTGGTGGAGATGTTGATGCGCCGCGATCTCAGCCTGCAGGTGAAGGAAGCGGTCCTTAAGCTGGGCTTCGTGTTTCTGATGGTGGTGGTGGCGTTCGTGCTTTACAGCGACATCTCGAAGATCCTGCCGCCCGGCTAAGCTTCAGAACAGTTCGATGTCGTCCTGCTTCGGCGCGGGGGCGACAACCTGCATCTCCACGGTTTCGGCGGAGCCGGTCAGCCTGCTGTGAACGTCGCGTTCCGATTGCATGGTGTAGCGCGCCGCCAGTTCGGCGAGGTCCGCCGGGCCAAAGTCGGCGTTATCGGTTCCGGCGATGGTGCGCTGCAAACAACGAATGGACTCGTCGGCAAGTTCGCTGGCGCGCGGCTCGATGGCAATCGAGTTTCCCACGGCTTCGATCTTCGCCCGCAACGCATGGGCATGCTGCTCCATGAGTCCGATGCGCTCGCGGCCGCGGCCATCACGTTCGCCAAGTGTGGTGAGAACGCGGCGCATATGCTGTGCGGCCGCCCCGATCTGCACGTTTCCCCCCGAAGCCGCCTGCGAGGCAATGGCTGAGAGCGCGTCGCCTTTGTCCGAGATAACGCCAAGGTCCTGAGAAACCGCTTCCGCCCAGGATTCCGCGTCGGTGGCGAGAGTGCGGGCCAGGTCCGCGAGAACACCCAACGGCGCTCCCGTTTCGCCGAGGTGGCTGGATTGAATGCTGGAGTTGAGAGCAATCCTCTGCATGCGGACGCCGATGGCCTGCACCTCGCCCACGGATCCCGAAATCTCTCGGATGCCGTTCAGCACCGAGGCTGCTGCTGCGGCGATGTTGGTCTCCGACGCCTCAAAACGGGTGAGAGCCTGCAGAATGCCCGCGATGTCCTGCTCCCTGATTCGCTCGTGCGCCACATCCTGCTTCTGAGCGTCACTGCTGAGCAGGGTTGCCGCTTCCGTGGAAATTGCCAGAACGTTTTGCGAGATATTCTCGAGCGAAGTGGCGATGCGGTTGGCGGCCTCAAGAAACGACTCGCGCGCCTGCCAGATGTGGGCGACCTGCAACGCGGCGACCCGCGAGGCGCCGGACACGTCCCCAGCGGCTATCGGGCGCAGAGCTTCCACCACGTGCTCGAGTTGCTGCCGGGCGATATCGTGAGACTGCATCGAGGAGACCAGTTGTTCGACCGAAGCCGACACGTTCCCATACCGCTGTGCCACTCCGGAAGAGGCATGCGCCGCGGCCCCTCGCGATGCCAGCAAAGCGCCGAGCCCATGGCGCGCGCCGGCAGTCATCTCCGGCAGGCTGCGCTCTTCGGTTGTTTCAATCACGCGGGCGCGGTTGGCGGCTTCGTTCGCCGAAACGCCGAGGGCTCCGGTAATGTCGCCGATGCGGCCGGTCTCTTCGCGGATGCGCACGGCCAGCGCGGTCATCTCTTCGCCGAGCGCGCCGAAATCGGAGGCCTCCTGGCCCAGACGCGCGATCTCTATCTGAGACATGGTCTGCATCACCTGAAACGTGCTGAGGAACTGGCGCCGGGATTCGATTCCTTTTTGCAGATGCCCCGTGGAGTCGCAGACTTCACCGAGCAAATGGCTGGCTTGGCCGCAGCGGGAATGCATGCTCTCGGCGAGACCGAGAATCTCCTGCAGAGCATGGCTGGCGGTGCCGCTGCCTTCGTCTTCACCCAGCATGGAGGGGATCGCGCCAGCTTCAGCGGCCACGCTCTTCGACCGCGTAAAACAGTCGATGAGGTTCTGGCTGAGTGTCTGGAACTCGCTTTCCATCGCCTCCAGCAGACGCTCGATTGCTCCGATGGCGGCCCGGGCGTCCGCACTGGCGTCGGATGCGCTGCGCCCGTGGCGGCCAATCAACGCGCGCAGAGAACAAAACCGCCGTCTAAAGCGCCGGAAGGCCTGGCGATGGCGGGATGATCTGTTACCGAGATCGTTCGAGCTCACTCACCTACTCTCTTCGGCAGGACGGGAGAATTCGTGCGCGCGGTTTTGCTCAGGCGTGACGTTCCGAGCGCCATGTGAAGAGATACGCCAGGCCTACTCCGATCGGAATCAAACCGATGAGCGCGATACCAGGATTGGGCCCATTGGAATGCCGGTCGTTCATGATCTGAACAATCTCGGCCTGGGTCGCGCCCATGGCCCTGGCATTGCTGGCCTGACTCACCCGCTCCCACGCCGGCTCCTGACTCTGCCCTAAGATGGCCATGCCTGCCAGCATGATGGTCAAGGCAATGCCCGTGAATAACCAG
>Ga0326727_10011361_pt1 | contig 20762 bp, 15 predicted proteins | sample MB2enrmetagenome_FD_207643 | JGI IMG/M metagenome (GOLD analysis project Ga0326727, IMG submission 207643) | Lab enriched peat soil microbial communities from McLean, Ithaca, NY, United States - MB29MY | ecosystem: Environmental > Terrestrial > Soil > Wetlands > Peat | place: USA: New York...
TCCGCTCTGCGCAATCGCGCGCAATTCACCCCCGAGATTGCGGCCGCCGTACGGGCAAAGCACAATCGCCAGCGGTACCGGCGGGGCCGCTTCAATCCACAACACTTCGCTCACGTGGCTTCGATCCCCATCATCGCCTGCGCCAGGCATTACCTCGATCATAGACGGCCCGGAGACGGCGGCGATCGCCTCGATTCACCTCTCGCACTGCGCGGCGCGGTCGAGTTGCTGCGCTATACCCCCTGAAAAATGCGAAAATAAGAATGGCATTCTGTTTGCGATAAACATCCGTCTGGTGCGAGGGGCCACTAAAAATGCTGCGCGTTCTTTCGACCCATCTGTTTCTGAACCACCGTTTGCACCCCGGCCTGCTTGAGCTCGCGGAGCGCTCCGGCGCGCAAGCGGTAGAGATCTTTGCCGCGCGCCAGCACTTTGACTACACCAACCGCGAGCAGGTGATGGAACTGGCCGAATGGTTCGGCTCGAACGCGCTTGAGCCCTTTTCCATGCACGCCCCGCTTTATCCCGACCGCGAGATGGGCCGCGCCGGCGCGCCCGGCCTGAATGTGTTGCACCCTGAAAAATCCCGGCGCATCGACGCCATGGACGAGATCAAGCGTGCGCTCGAAACGGCCGAGCACATCCCGCTACGCAATCTCGTGGTGCATCTCGGCGAGCGCGACGACCAGTGGTCGCCGCGCACAATTGAGTTTGCAACGACCGCGCTCGAACATCTCGGAGCCTTTGCCCGCCCCCTCGGCGTTCGCTTGCTAGTCGAAAATCTTTTAAGCGAGCCCACGACGCCGGAGCATCTCGTGGCGATTCTCGAGATGGGGCACCTCAATAACCTTGGCGTTTGCCTGGATCTCGGCCACGCCAACATCACGGTGGGAACCGCGGCCGCGATCTCGACCCTCGGCAATCGCATCGCATCGGTGCATGTGCACGATAATCACGGAACGAAAGACGAGCACCTGTGGCCCGGCAGCGGCAACATCGATTGGAAGGCCACCGCAGACGCGCTCAAAGCCCTCGCCACGCCTCCCGCGACGGTGCTCGAGATCAGCCAATCTTTGGCTGAAGCGCACGCCGCGCTGCCCGGCCAAATCGCACAGGCCTTCGCATTGTTTGACTAATCGCGTTGCGCGCAATCGGCCCTAACTCCGCTGTTACTAACTAGCGCACTGGCATTCTCGGCAGCGATCGGCAGCTCGTCGGCAGCAAGCTGAACCGCGCGCATCCGTTCCCGCGCGCCTCTACCGTCACGGCAATAGTTTCTGTTGCGGTCAGTCCGTCGCCGGTCGCCGTTACCACCACATTCGAGGAACCGGTGGCCGCCTGCTGCGCGGCCGTGAGCCTGAGTTGGGAATTGGTTGTGCCGGCGTTCGAAGCCGGCGTGAGCGGATTCGCAGACCACGAGGCCGTCACTCCCTGCGGCAGGCCGCTCACGCTGAAGCTCACGTTGCCCGTGAACGATCCTCCTGTGACCGCGGCGAACTGAACCGTTGTCCAATTGCCGTCGGTGACCGTCACCGACTGCGCCGTCTCTGTCAAAGTTAGAGTTGGCGGACCGGCCGTCGAACTCGTGCTCCAACCGTTCACTAACAGTGCACCGTTCACCGATCCCAATCCCGTAGCGAGGTTATAAGTCGCGCCATTTGCCGTGAAACCCTCTACGCCGGGAACTGCGTTGTTCCCTGACGGCGTAGGGTGGAAAGGATCGGGAATCGTGCCTGCTAGCGCGTAGAGACGGGCATTCACGTTCCCCTGGCCCTTGCCTTCCTTCGCGGTCATTAGCGCGACGATGCCGGCAAACGAAGGCGCCGCGGCCGAAGTTCCCGAGACGATCCAATGATTTCCGCCCTCCACAACCAAGTAGCCGTCGTGATTGGCGGCCGAGAGCGACACGTCGGGCACGGCGCGCATGCCATCGGCCGCGTCCGTTCCGCTCACGCCCTGCTGCCACGCCGGCTGTTTGTATACCATGCTCGCGCCGCCGCCCGATGCCCATAACCCGGCGCCGCCGTCGAGCGCACTTTCGTTCCACACTTGCTCGGGAATATAACCGAGCGCCGAGCCGTATGCGGAAGAGTTAGTCGCGGACCAATACTCGGCCGCATTCGCGCCCTCATTGAACTCCGTTCCACCCACGCATGTGACATAGGGCGAAGTGCACAGCCCATTCACGGCGGCGGCCGATCCCCAAGCGGAAGTACCGGCCTGACACCCGGCCGCGCCGGCATCGCCCGCGGAGACAAATACGCTCATACCCTCGCTCGCCGCCTGCTCCCACAGGCTGTTATAAAAGCTGAGCTCGGCCGCGCCCATCTCCTGCTCGCAACTGCCATAACTCACGCTCATCACCGGCGCCGTGGCGTGATTCACAATGTATTCGGAAGCCAGATCGATGCCGTCGGTGGTCGCCGTGGAGGCCGCGACCACCAGATCGACCGCCGCCCCAGGCGCAACCGCGCCGGCCCACTCCACGTCGAGCGTGGCTTCACTCTGGTCGCCGCTCACCAGTCCCGGATCGCTTCCGTCGACGATCACAGAGGGCGCGTTGGCTGCGAGCCCGGCCGTAGATCGGAAGCTCGCCACGTCGCTCAAGCCGATGTTGCTGCGCCCAGCGATGGCGATGGCCGCGCCCGAGCCGTTTGTGCCCTCGCTGTAGAGAGGATTCAAATCGTAGATCGTCGCAAAGTCCGCGGGAAACATATAGTGCGTGGATCCGGCGGAATATCCAGGGCGCGTGGCCAACGGCCGTTGCCGCGCTATCTGCGAACTGCGGCGGAAATTGTTGAGCGTGACGACGCCCCCCACCACACCGGCCAGCTCGCTGGGAATTTGCGGGTCCTGGACATTCGCGATGTGCATCGCGCCGTTCACGTTATAGGAATGTATCTCGGTATGAAATGCATTCGAGACCTGACTGGCCGTTCCGGAGAACAGCAGCAGTCCACGTCCCGAAGAAACTTCGTCAATCGCGAATCCATTTGCCGTTAGCCAGGAACTTACTTGCGCCAATTGCGTGTCGCTCACTCCAAACCGCTCGCCAAATTCCGCAGGCGTAAGCCACACGTGATATTCGGGCGAGTCCGGATCCTGCTGCGCCTCAACCAGGGCATCGAGCGCTGCCTGCTGCTCCGCGGAGGGCGAGAGCACAAGAACTATCCGCTCCAGACGCAAGTCGCCGCGCACCGCGCCCGCGTCAAACTCCGCGCGGGCCAGTGGATGCACATTGCCTTTGAGCGTCACCGTCTGCGACTCATCGACGGGCTGTGCGCCGCGAAGTGAAGTCATCGACGGCGAGGCGCACGAGGTCAACGTCGTGAGCGCGAGCGCTCCGGCCAGATGAAGAATCATTCTCGACAATTTGGGGCGGTCCCTTTTTCAAAACCGCGGAATCGGGAGCAGCGTGTCCTCAAGAGGGCGGATCATAAATCGATCCAATGGGTCGACTGCCGCGATCGATCTCGCGATCTGAGTTGTTCCTAATGTAGTGCGGGAGTTAGAAAGATTGATAGATTCTAATAATTATTTACTGCCGCCAGTCATCGCGTTTGGTTACTTAATGGATTGCATAAGTCAGAGAACTTACATGAATCCACTACTTTAGTAACTATTTACCAAATAAGTGTCGCGAAATCGGACAGTAGGCGAGTCGATTCTGGTCTTCGATCGCAACAAGGTGAAGCGGCAACCTACGGGCTAGCTCCGCTAACGCCGCAAGATCCGCTAGCTCCGTTGTATTAACATATGCGCGGCAACTGCTCGCCGATCATCGTAGGAATCACGCGATTGGCGCCCATCGCGGTGCGCGCTACCAACATATTCTTATGTTCCGCGGTCACGCGGCCGATGCATGCGGCGTCTTTGCCCAGGGGATGCGCGCGCAAAATCGCCAGCACGCGATCCGCTGCTTCCGGCGCGACGAAGAACACGGCCTTGCCCTCGTTGGCCACGTACACCGGATCGAGCCCGAGCAACTCGCACGCGGATTGCACCTCGGGCCGCACTGGAACGCTCGTTTCGTCAATAGAAATGCCCACGCCGGAGGAGTTGGCGATCTCATTCAACGTAGACGCGAGTCCGCCGCGCGTGGGATCGCGCATGGCGTGCACCTCAGCGCCAACGGCATCGAGAACTCCCGCAATCATGCCGTTGAGGGCCGCGCAATCCGACCGGATCTGGCTCTCGAACTCCAGACCTTCGCGCACGCTCATAATGGCCATGCCGTGGTCGCCGATAGTTCCTGAAACGATCACCACATCGCCGTTTTTTGCTCGTTTTGGACCGACCTCAACGTCTGAACGCAGGACGCCCACGCCAGCCGTCGTAATGTAGCAACCGTCGCCGTGGCCGCGCTCGACGACCTTCGTGTCGCCAGTAACAATCTGCACGCCCGCGATTGCCGCGGCCTTGGCCATCGCATCTACAATCGCGGCCAGTTGGCTCAGCGCGAATCCCTCTTCGAGGATGAAGCTCGCGCTCAGAAACTTTGGCTCCGCGCCGGAGACGGCTAGATCGTTGACCGTTCCGTTCACCGCCAAATCCCCAATCGACCCGCCGGGAAAGAACAGAGGCTGCACCACGAACGAGTCGGTGCTGAAGGCGAGCCGCGCACCGCCAGTTTCAAGAACCGCAGCATCGCCCAGATTTTCAAGCGCTGCATTGCGGAATGCGGGCAGAAACAGGTGCTCAACCAGCTCGTTGCCGAGCTTGCCGCCGCCGCCGTGCCCCATCACGATGGTGGGATAGTCGGCCAGCGGCAGCGGGCAGCTCCAGTTGGTGAAATCGGGCATCGCTCTCGCAAGCTCCTAGCTTCTAGCTCCTAGCCTCTAGCCCCGGACTGCCGGAGCCAGCACGGTTGCTCTGAGGCCTGAGCTAGTGTAAAGCCTCGCACCATTCATTCGGTGTCATCAGGTGATTGCAGCAGAACTCAATAAGCCAGCAGCTAGAAGCTAGCGGCTGGAAGCTGCCTTCCCCGCGCCGGCGAGTTCTTCAGCCGAAAGAAACCGGCCGTAGTTGTAGTACGCGGCGCAGGCGCCTTCGCTTGAAACCATAGTAGCGCCGAGAGGATGGCGCGGCGTGCACTCCTTGCCGAAGGCCGGACACTCGGCCGGCTTGATTGCGCCGCGCAGGACGTCTCCGGCATGACAGAGCGGCGACTCCTCGGTGTGAATGCCCGTGATGTGAAAGCGCTCTTCGGCGTCGAACTCGCGATAATCGGCATTCAGCCGCCAGCCGCTCTTGGGGATCACGCCGATGCCGCGCCAGGCGCGATCGGTGACTTCGAAGACTTCGCTTAGCAGTTTTTGCGCCGGGCGATTGCCTTCAAACGTCACCACGCGGCTGTAGGCGTTCTCCACCTCGTGGCGTCCGCTCTCGAGCTGCACGACCGCGCGGCGAATGCCGTCGAGCAGATCGAGCGGTTCGAATCCGGTAACGACAATCGGCACGCCAAACTTCTCCGCGAGCGGCGGATACTCCCAGTAGCCCATCACGCTGCACACATGCCCCGCGGCGAGAAAGGCATTCACCTGGTTGCCCGGCGAGGACATGATGGATTCGATCGCGGGCGGGACCAACACGTGCGAAACCAGCACCGAAAAATTCTTCAACCCGCGGCGCCGCGCCAGATGCACGCTCATGGCGTTGGCCGGTGCGGTGGTTTCAAAGCCCACGCCAAAGAAAACCACTTGCTTGTCGGGATTCTTGACCGCGAGATCAACAGCGTCGAGCGGCGAATAGACCACGCGCACGTCGCCGCCGCGGCCCTTCACCTGGAAGAGATCGCCCTCGGTGCCGGGAACGCGCAGCATATCGCCGAAAGAACAGAAGATGACGCCGGGCTGCGCTGCGATGGCGAGAGCCTTGTCGATGAGTTCGAGCGGCGTGACGCAGACCGGGCAGCCGGGGCCGTGGATCATCTCGACACTGGCCGGCAGCATCTGGTCGATACCGTTTTTGATGATGGAGTGCGTCTGCCCGCCGCAAACCTCCATGATCTTCCACGGCCGCGTGGTCACCTGCGCGATCTCGCGCGCTATGCGCTGCGCAATTTCGCCATTCCGAAATTCGTCGAGGTATTTCATAGTTAGTCAGCGGAGTTAGCGGGGTTAGCGGAGTTAGTTACTAGCTCCGCTTAGTCCGCCTGTGGTGAAAATTGAAATAGCCACGAAAGACATCTCTCAGGGGCTAAAGCCCCGTTGATGGTTGCTGATCTTACGGCACGACTAAACAGGCTCCGGAAAAATGGAGATCAGGGAGCGAATCTCCTGCAAGACTTCCCTCAGGGGCTAAAGCCCCGCGTTGATTTTGCTGCGTTTGCGGCGCGAGTAAACTCGCGCCCTGATACAAAACAACCCGCTATTTGAGTTTTTCAGCAACCTGTAAAGTCGTGCCCTTTCACGAAACTCGGTAAGGTGAACCTCAATCTCGATCCACATTCTTGCCGGTGGAGCAACTCCCGTCTGGGCAGCGCGACTGCGGGCGCTGGGCGGCGCGGGCGAAGGCCTCTTCTTCGCTGGCCAGTTCTTCGTCGAGTACGCCCATGGCGCGGAAGTCCTCGAGTGTCTGCCTAGCGGTCTCCTCGTCGATCTTCGAGATGGCAAAACCCACGTGGACGATGGTGTAGTCGCCGACCTCGACCTCGGGCACGTAGTCGAGGCAGACCTTCTTGACCACGCCGCCAAAGTTCACCTTGCCCACACGGATCAGGCCGTCGGTCGTGATCTCTTCGACTCTTCCGGGAATCGCCAGACACATAGCAACCTTCTTATACCGTCCGAGGCCAGCGGTCAAATGTGATTTGGATCACGTGGGGAGGGAGTGTGGGTTGGCGCAAAAAAGACGGCACAATCCCGGTTTTTGCGTCAAAAAGAGGCCATCCCGCTACCAAATCGTACGAAAATGTACGACGATTTTGAGGTCGTTGTGTTGAAAGCAAACTGGTTATCGTCGAAAACATACCCCCTGGGGTATGAGAAAAAAAATTCTTTAATTAATTTCGCTCGCGGGGCCGGTTTGGAGGGCAATTCGGCGGCTGCACGGAGGTTCGGCTCGGTAGGCATAGAACGATTGTGCGCCGAAACGGCGAAATTATCGGCAAATGCGCGCGGGGAAAAACGGCGGAGCTAGCGGGCAGATGTTTGGGAAAAGCTTGATGAAGAGTGGCCGAATACCCGGACGCGGCGCATTTCCTGGACGCTGCGGCGTTTATAAGGACCAATACTGGAGCCAGCCAAAACTCACGGATGAGGAGTGCGTTGGCCAAGGCGAATCAATCCGCGGCTCTCGACATCAGCCAAGAGGAGGTCAGCAGGTCGTCTCAAGCGAGCTAAGCTGATCTATCCCCCAAGCACCGAGGTGTATCTTGAGAGGCAAGGAAGTAATCAGGGGGAGCTATGGCGGTTCACCCGCGAATGGCTGAAGTGGCGAGGATCGTCTGCGAAGAGTTCGCCCGCACCAAAAGCGGGATCACACGCCATCCGCTTATTGTCGCGATCAAAGACAGCTCCGCGCTCGACCAAATGGTGACGCGAAGTCTGGTTCGTGAAGAGCGGGATCGAGCCCTCTATTTCCCCACGCTCGGAACTTTCGCTCTTCTGCCGGACAACGACCCGAAGTTCGTAGCTGCAAAGACGGGCACGATCCAAGTGCTTCATACCCTCCGTAACCTATATGAAAAGGGAGAGTCATACATCAACCTCAGTCCTGATCAATTGCAGGAGGCCGCACGCGAGCTACACGGCCCAATCCATCAAGCGACCTTCAACCTCGGCCTCTACCTCGTGGACTTTCCGGGTCTTGGCGCGGTACAGGGATACGGCCGAACGGATGACAGCATCGGACTCAGATCCTTAAGCGTCTCCGAGCGAATCATGATGGTCGCTGACCCCGAATCCGAATGGCAAAAATGCGTCGGGATTTGTCGCGACAACGCGCAACAGCCAGAAACACCTCCTTCGCCGATCTCAGCGCAAACGGGGGCGCAACGGGCGAACGCGCGGGAGCATGGAGGCAAGCAAAAGGCGTGGCTGCCAAAAGGTTGGACGGAGGTAAGGCTAATTGCCGAAGGTGGACAAGGCTGGACCTACAAAGTGCGACGCAGTTCCGAAGACAACGGCGAGTGGTTCGTGTTCAAACGGCTCAAGAACGCCGAACGCGCTAGCCGTTTCCAGTCAGAAATCAAGGCGCTACGCGCTCTCCGCCATCCTGGCATCCTGCAAATAACGGAGGACGGCGACCTCGATGGCAAACCATATTACATCGCAGAGTATTGTGGGAGTGGAGATCTCTCCAAGCGAAGCCTTAACGGAGCAACAACGCTCGAAAAGCTTCAGGTTTTCAGACAAATTTGTTCCGCGGTTGCTGCCGCCCATACGGCCAAGATCATTCATCGCGACATCAAGCCAAGCAACATTCTGGTGCGCACAGACGGCAGCATAGCAGTCGGAGATTTCGGGCTTTGTCTCCATTTGGATGCGGAGGAGCGACTGACATTGACTGAGGAGGCCGTCGGCGCGCGGAATTACATGGCGCCGGAGTTGGAAGACGGCCGCAGAGAGGACGTTGCGCCAGCGGCAGACGTTTATTCCCTCGGGAAGATTCTCTATTTCCTGTTCGCCGGAAGATCCTTCTCAAGGGAAAAACATCGCGACCAGGGCTACGACCTGACGCGCCCCGCCGAAGGCCAGCCAGAAAACGGAATTCAGCTCGTATACGAGATTCTTGATAGGAGTGTCGTCGAGCGTCCCAGCTTGAGGTTCGAAGATGCGTCGGCGCTAAACGCGGCGGTCGATAGCGCAATCCGCAGAATTGCTCTGAATGCGCACATCCTCGATTTGAGCGTTAAGCAGCCCTGCCTATACTGCGTCGATGGTGAATATCAGCAGTTGCAAGGAAGCCAAACCGACCAACATGTGATGATCCTAGCCTGTCGCCGCTGTGGCAACATCCAAAACTTCGGCGCACCGTTCAATGGCTGGAGCGCCTGGTGGATGAGGAGATGAACTGGGATTGGTCCCGCGAAGTCGGCTTGTGGCAAGGTTTTTCGTTCTGGGCGAGTGACCGGCTGTGCTGACATTGCTGTTTGGCTATTAATTCCTGCAGAAGAAATGTCCTGCCGCCGTCCCTGCGGGACTCCAGAAGTCATCTGTGGTGTTTGCCTTCCCCACGCTCAAGCGCGGGGCTAAGTCGCCGCGGCGACCGCCTACGGCGCGCTCGGGTGGACGTTAGTTATCCCGACTTCATGGCTGAAAGTGACGCAGAAAGGCAACCGCAGATCCTTCGTCGGTCGCCGCAGCGACCTCCTCAGGATGACAGCCGTGATGACATAGTCACGGTGAAAGTGCGAGGCCTGCTCAGTCGGAAACCATGAGTTCGCCAGGGACGATGGGGCGGGTGCGGGGCAACTTGCCGCGTGCGGCGGCGATGCCGAAGATCGCCAGCACGGCGACGAAGACCACCAGCTTGATGAGGCTGCTGGTTGCGGTGAGAGGCAGCGTCTTCCAGAGGACGAGCAGAGTGGTTTGCGCGGCGGTGACGGCCCAGACCGATCCGTAGAAGTAGCGGCGTTCCCAGCCTTCGCGCTTGGTGGAGCGCCCCACGCGGGGCAGAACGCCCAGGAAGCCGAGCAGCAGGATGGTGGCGCAGAGCGGCGCGTAGGCACAGTAGTAAATCTGCTTCATGCGCCAGAGGCCGGTCGAGGCAGCGTAGACCAGCGCCGCGATGTTGAGCAGCGCATAGTTCAGAATGGCGTTCCAGGCGAAGGTGTAGCAGACGCGGCGATAGAGGGGATTGGGCTTGTCCTCGTCGAAGCGCAGGATGTAGGGGCGATGCTCGGAGCCGGGCAGTTGCGCGTTGAAGCCGGCGATGCCGGTTCCGATGAGAACCGCGGCCAGCCAGGCCCAGTTGGCGGGGTGAAAACCGCCGGAAAAAAGGGAGAACGTGAGCGGCCCCGGCGCCAGAAAGAAGACCCAGATCCAGATGGGCCAGTGCGCGAGACGGTAGAGGTTGGTGTTGCGTTCCCGGATTTTACGCTCTCCGGCGTATTCAAGCTTTCCACTGTATGCCATGGCCGGAGTCTCGCAAAGCGGGGGACGGCGAGTCAAGAAGGCGAGTCAGCATGTTAGCAAGTTAGCGTGCGCTCCGCGCAGGTTCGCGAGTTTGCGAGTTCGCAAATCCCGCCGGTATCACTCACGTGCGAAGGCTACTACCTTGGGGCCGATGGTCCATGAGCACTCGATGGGCGCCATGTGGCCGCAGCCGGGAACGATGTCGATTTCGGACTGCGGAATGAGGTGCTGCATGGTTTCGCCCTCGGCGAGCGGCGTGACGCGGTCGAGCGATCCCCAGACCAGAAGCACGGGCATTTTGAGTTGCGGCAGATCGTTGTCGATCACGTCCTGTCCCGTGAGCATGGTGGCGAGGGCGCGCTGGATCACCCATCCATTGCGGCGAAAGTTGCGCAGGATGTCGCGGGCGACAAATGCGGGGATCGGCTGCGGGTGCGGCGAGAGAATGGCTTGCAGTTGGTGAAGCTGGTCGAAGTTCGCAGGCGTGAAGAGCGCGGTGTCGAAGGCTGGCGGGACGTTGAGGCCGGCGGCGTCGAAGAGCATCAGGCGGCTGACGCGTTCGGGATGCTCGGCGGCAACACGCACGGCGATCCATCCGCCCATCGACCATCCGCCAAGCTCGACCTGCTTGAGGCCCAGCGCGTCCATGAAGCCTACAACTACAGCGGCCTCGTCGCGCACCGAGTAGGAAAAATCCTTAGGCCGATCGCTGCGGCCGTAACCGACAAGATCGGGAATGTAGACGCGAAAACCGGCACGAGAGAGATACGGCGCCAGGCCACCCCAATCCTCGGCTCTTGCGCCGAGCCCGTGCACCAGCACGACGACCGGACCGTTTGCCGGACCCTCGGCGAGATAGTGGACGCGATGTCCGGCAACCTGGACGGAACGGCTCTCGATGCCTGAACGGTATTCGCGCAGATACAGCCATGCGTTAAGGCATTCGATCGGGCGGAGGAAAAATCCGGCTGCCGCGATGAGCGCAACGACAACCAACGCAAGCAGGGACCAGAGGATTCGCTTGATCCATCTTTTAGGACGATTTGTGGACTTTGTGGAGAGTTCGGTCATGACTTAGCTTCCTTCTGCTAGCCGGGCCCGCGCCATCTGCCATCCTTTTTCGATGACGCGCACGGTAACGGGATCGAGAGCGAGGGCGCTATCGCCATTCCACTCCGCGCGCTCCACCCAGCGGACTTGGTCGGCGTCGGAAGCTGCGCCGAGTTCGCCGCCAATGACGCGGCAAAGGTAGTCGGCAATCACGTAATGGTAGCGCACGCGGCCGGCCTCGAGATCGGTGCGCTCACGATGAATACGATCGATGAGTTCGACCAGTTCCAGCGGTTCGACGATGAAGCCAGTCTCCTCGCGCGTCTCGCGAACCACGCCGTCGGCGACGGATTCGCCAAGCTCGAGCAGGCCGCCGGGCAGCGTCCAATGGCCTTTGAGGGGCTCGTTGCCGCGGCGCACCACGAGTACGCGGCCCTCGTGGAGCACGACCGCGCCCACGCCGACGAGCGGCGTTTGAGGAAACTCGCGCTGTACGTTCGCCATTTTGAAGTCCTCATGCCCGCCTCAGCGAGTTCGCATGCGCTGAAGCGCATTTTCGCAGGTTAGCGGGTCCGCAAACCCGGCCGTGCTGGAATCGTCTCTCTCCCGTTATCATCAAATAAAAAAGTGAGGAGCGGAAGATGGCGGAATTTACATTGTTGATCGATGGCATGCACTGCGGCTCCTGCGTGCGTCGCGTGAGCCAGGCGCTGGCCGCGACTCCCGGCGTGGCGGTGAACGAAGTTCGCGTGGGAGCAGCTCGGCTGACAGCGGCCGAGGAACCCGCGCCGGTCGAGCTTGCAATTGCCGCTTTAGCCAGGGTCGGCTTCGCCGCGCATCTCGAATCATAACGCTCACAACTGGAGCCGCCGGTGGCCTCAAATACACGAGAATCGGGCACGCGCGAATCCTCCGCACGAGAATCGCTGACGCTGCCTGTTCTGGGCATGACTTGTGCCGCGTGCCAGCACCACGTGGAGCAGGCGCTGCGTGCGACCGCTGGTGTGGAAGAGGCGCGCGTGGATCTGATGGCGCATCGCGCGAGCGTGGTGTTTGACGGCGCGTTGGCAACACCCGAACAACTGGTGGAGGCGATTCGCGGCGCAGGTTACGACGCGGTGCTGCCGCGCGAGGGCGATTCAGCTACGCACGCGAAGGATGAGACGGCCGGCGCATCGGCGAAAGCCTGGATAACGCTGGCTGCCGGGGCCGTGGCCATGCTGGTGGCCATGCCGCTCGCGTCGAAGATGGGCGCGCTCGATTTTTTCCTGATGCGCGCGCTTCCGTGGCTCTACGCGATGCCAACCCCACTTCTGCGCTGGTTCCTGCTGGTCCTTACAACGGTTGTGGCGGCGTGGGCGGGACGCGGGATCTACGTGAGTGCGTGGCGCGCGCTCAAACACGGCTCAACCAACATGAACACGCTGGTGGGCCTGGGCACGGGCGTGGCGTTTCTCTACTCGGCGTATGCGACGCTGTGGCCCGCGCCCGGCCGTGAGGTTTATTACGACGCGGTGCTGTTGATTCTGGGATTTCTGCTGCTGGGCAAAGCTCTCGAAGCCAGAGCCAAGCGGCGGGCTCGGTCCGCACTGGACTCGCTTTCGCGGTTGCGGCCGGCCACGGCGCGGCGACTGGTCGACGGCGTCGAAACCGTCGTTCCGCTTGAAGAGGTGCGGCCCAGCGACAGCATCGTGGTGCTTCCGGGCGAGCGCTTTCCCGTGGACGCGACGATCCTCGAGGGGCGCACCACAGTGGATGAGTCGATGCTGACCGGCGAAGCCACGCCGCTCGCGCGCGAGGTGGGTGGACGCGTGCTCGCGGGGTCGCTGAACTACGACGGAGCTGTGGTGTGCCGCGCGCAGTCGCTGGGCGAAGAGACGGTGCTCGCGCAGATTGCGCGCATGGTGGATCAGGCGCAGAGTTCGCGCGCACCCATGGAGCGGCTGGCCGACGCGGCGAGCGCGATCTTTGTGCCGGTGGTGCTGGCGATTGCGGCGCTGACGTTTGCGGCGTGGCTCATGGCCGCGCACTCGCTGCCGCAGGCGCTTGCCAATACGGTGGCAGTGCTTGTGATTGCCTGCCCGTGCGCGATGGGATTGGCGGTTCCGGCGGCGCTGACCGTGGCTGTAGGCCGCGGCGCGCAGCTCGGCGTGCTCTTCAAGGGCGGCGAGGCGCTGGAGCGGCTGGCGCATCTGGATGCGATCGTTCTCGACAAGACGGGGACGTTGACGGTGGGCCGGCCGGTGCTGGAAAGAGTGCAGGGACTAGGGACTAGGGACTTAGGGACTAAGGGGACGGAAGAGCAGAGCGCAAAAGAGCGCGATCTTCTGCGCATGGCGGCGGCGGCCGAGGAGCGGTCGAATCATCCGTTGGCCCATGCGGTCGTGGATTTTTCTTCTCGGCTTGGACTTACTTGGGAGGCAGCGCAGGATGTGCAGGTCATTCCTGGGCGCGGACTTTCGGCGCGCGTGGAGGGGCACGAATGCCTGCTCGGAAACGAAGCGCTCTTCAGCGAGTTCTCGATCAAGCTGCCGGGCGACGTGGCCGCGCCGGACCCAGGCGTGACGCGGCTCTGGATGGCGGTCGATGGCAAGGCGGCTGCGTATTTCGATGCGCGCGACGCGCTCCGGCCCGATGCGGCCGCAGCCGTGACTGCCTTGCGTCATGCGGGCCTGCGCGTGCTGATGCTGACCGGCGACACGGCCGCGGCCGCAGCGCCGATCGCGCAACAGGCGGGAATCGGCGAAGTAGAAGCGGGCCTCGATCCGGCGCAAAAGCTGGCGCGGATTCGCACTCTGCAGCAGAGCGGCCTGCGCGTGGCCATGGTGGGCGACGGCATCAACGACGCGGCAGCCCTCGCGACCGCCGATGCCGGCATTGCCATGGGCAGCGGCGCGGACCTGGCGCAGGAGGCCGGCGACGTGCTGCTCTTGCGCACCGAACCGTTGGCCATTCCGGCGGCGCTCGAGCTGGCGCGGCAAACGGTGCGCGTGATGCATCAGAACCTCGGCTGGGCCGTGGGCTACAACCTGCTCGGAATTCCCCTGGCCGCCGGTGCGCTCTACCCGGCGTTTCACATTCTGCTCACGCCGTGGCTGGCCGCGGCGGCCATGGCGCTCAGTTCCGTGTGCGTGCTGGGGAACAGTTTGCGGCTGCGTGGCTGGCGGCCGGCTTCGTTCGCCGCGACTTCGCCGCGCTAAACTAGACGCAGGTTCTTCCCGTGCGCATCCTCACCCGCTACATTCTCGGCGAAATTCTTTCACTCACGCTGATCGGGTGCGCGCTGTTCACGTTCATCTTGTTTATGCCGCAACTGCCGCGCACCCTTGAGGTGGTGGTGCGCTCGAGCTCCACATGGGTGGATGTGGCTGAGGTGTTTCTCTTCACGCTGCCCAATCTGTTCAAGTTCACCATTCCCATGGCGGTGCTTTGGGGCGTGCTGCTGGGGTTCAGCCGTCTGGCCTCGGACAGCGAGATCGTTGCCATGCGCGCCTCCGGCCTCGGCATCGGCTACTTTGTGCGCGTGGCGTCGATCGTGGCGGCGACGGGCACGTTGCTGGGGCTGGGCAACTCGCTCTATCTGGCGCCGCGCGCCAACCAGGCCATCATCGAGATGGAGCAATCGCTCGCGACTTCGCAGGCGTCGTATCAGATCGAGCCGCGCGTCTTCCACGAGGAATTCAAAAATTTCGTCCTCTACGTGCAGGACGTGCGCTCGGGCGCGGGGGCGGCCAACTGGCGTCGGGTGTTCATGGCCGACATGACCGACCCGGTGAATCCGGTGATCACCACGGCCGCATCGGCCACCGTCGTCAACGACAATCAGCAGGAGCTGATCATGCGCCTGCGCGACGGATTGCGCGACGAGACCGTCGCTGACGAGCCGGGGCAATCGAATATCACGACGTTCGGGACTACCGATATGCCGCTGGCGCTGAACCCAACCGGCGACGTGCACCTGGGACGCATGAACACGGCACTTTTAGCGATGCCCATGAGCACGTTGCTCGAGCGCATTCGCGAGCTCAAGGGAAAACCCGCCGCGAAGGGCTACCTCATCGAATTGCACAACCGCTTTGCGCTTCCTGTGGCCTGCCTGGTGCTGATGCTGCTGGGCGTGCCGCTGGGCGTGGATTCGCGGCGCGGCGGCAAGAGTTCCGGCGTCGTTTTCACCATTCTGCTGGCCTTTGTCTACTACTTCCTTTCCGCCACCGGCACCGCGCTGGGACACCAGAGCCGGCTGCCGGCCTTCATCGCCGTCTGGAACGCGAACATTGTGTTTGCCGCAATCGGCATCTTTCTGCTCTGGCAGATGGCCACCGGGGGACGAATCTTAAACGCCCTGGCAACGTGGACCACGCGGCTGCCCCGCCTCAGGATCTCGGCGCCCGCCAACGGCTTCCGGCTCGCAGGACTCCTCGACAAGCTGCCGCCGCGCTCGCTGCGGACAAACCGCACCAGGCCGCGCGGCGTCTTTCCGCGCATTCTCGACGAGTACATCCTGCGCGAATTCCTGTCCATGTTTTCTCTGGTGCTGGCAGGGTTCGTGCTGCTGATGATCGTCTTCACTTTCTTCGATCTGGTGGGCGACATCCTGCGCAATCACATCGCGCTTTCCATCGTGGGCGACTACCTGCTGAACCTGACGCCGAGCATGCTCTACCAGATTGCGCCGCTGGCGGTGCTGATCGCCGCGCTCGTCACCTTCGGCGTAATGAACCGCAACAGCGAAATCGTGGCCATCAAGGCTACGGGCATCAGCCTCTATCGCCTGATCGTTCCCATCGTCGCCGTTGCCGCCGCGCTCGCCGTCACGTTATTCCTCTTCGACCAGTACTATCTGCCGCAGGCCAATCGCCGTCAGGAAGCGCTGCGCAACGTGATCAAGGGACGTCCGCCGCAAACCTACCTGCACCCCGAGCAGAAGTGGATGATGGGCCTGAAACCGCAGCCCGGCGAGCCAGGACGCATCTTCTACTACGAATTCTTCGATCCCGACCGCAACGAGTTCGCCAACCTTTCCGTCTTCGAATTCGATCCCGCCACCTTCCAGTTAACGCGGCGCATCTTTGCCAAGCGCGCGGTGTGGGATGCGCGCGTGGGCGGATGGGTCTTCGAGAACGGCTGGGTGCGCGACGTCAACGGCGCCAGCGTGACGAATTATAGTGCCTTCCTGCGCACATCTTTTCCTGAGATCCGGGCCGTGCCGGACTACTTCAAAAAAGAGGATCTGGAATCGCAGGAGATGAACTTCGGCCAGCTCGACCACTACATCCGCGACTTGCAGCAGAGCGGCTTTGATACCAAGCGCCTGAGCGTGGCGCTGTGGCACAAGCTTTCGTATCCGCTCATCGCCGTAGTGATGGCTCTGTTGGCCGTTCCCTTTGCGCTTTCCATGGGGCGGCGCGGCTCCATGGCCGGCCTGGCTGTGGCCATTGCCGTCGCGCTTGCCTATTTTGTCGTCGACAACCTCTTCGGCGCCATGGGCTACGTGAATTATCTGCCCGCCGCAATGGCAGCCTGGTCGGCCGATGTGCTGTTCGGCTTGGTCGGCGGATATCTGCTGCTGAGGACGCCAACGTAGAAAAGAAGCTCCTAGCTTCTAGCCTCTAGCCTTTAGCTTGAGTCGGCGAGTCGGCATTCACAAAAAGACCAACATTGAGGACTTGAGCCTGAGGAATTGCAGACAGTGGAAAGCGCAACTCTATATCGACCGGTAGGCGAAGCGGAACTCGAACTGATACGCGCGAGCGGCTGGCGAGAATTTCCGCCGAGATTACCCGCGCAGCCTATCTTCTATCCCGTGCTCAATGAGGAATACGCCTCACAAATCGCACGCGATTGGAATACACGCGATGGCGGCACCGGTTTCGTTCTGCGCTTCCACGTTGAAACTGAATATCTCAAACAATTTTCCATCCAAACGGCCGGTTCCCGCATCAATCAGGAGTATTGGATTCCCGCGGACGAGCTTGACGAATTCAACCGGCACATCGTTGGCCTCATCGAGGTGATCGGCGAATTCAGGGCACCAATCGCACCACCGGTACAATAGAACTATGTTTGGTGATCTCGCTCCGCTTTACCCCTACTTGCGCCGCTACCGCTGGGGATACGTGCGGGGCACCCTGGCCTGCATTTGCACGAATATTATTGCCGTGCAGTTTCCCAACATTCTGGGCATGGCCGTGGACGCCATCAAAAACGGAACCACCCGCCAGCACATTCTGCTTCTCGCCCTGCTTCTGGTCGCCATCGCCATGGTCAAGGGCGTATTCATGTATGCCCAGCGCTGGGTCCTGATCGGCATCTCGCGCGAGATCGAATTCGACATGCGCAACGACCTGTTCCGCAAGCTCGAAACCCAGGATACCGGTTTCTACCAGCGCTACCGCACCGGCGACATCATGGCGCGCATGACCAACGACCTGAACGCCGTGCGCATGCTGCTGGGGCCGGGACTGATGTACAGCGCCAACACGATTTTCATGAGCGTCTTTGCGCTGGTATTTATGCTGCACATCAGTCCCAGGCTCACGCTGGTGGCACTGCTGCCCATGCCGCTCGCCAGCATCTTTGTGCAGTATGTCGGCCGCAAGATTCACGAGCGCTTCGAGCGCATCCAGGCGAGCTTCAGCGACATCTCCGCGCAAGCCCAGGAGAATTACTCCGGCGTGCGGCTCATCCGCGCCTTCGCGCGCGAGGAGTCGCAGATCCGCCTCTTCGAGCGGCTGAATCGCGAATACATCGGCCGCGCGCTGCGCCTGGTGCAATTGATGGGCATGTTGTGGCCCACGCTTGAATTCATCCTCGGCGTCTCGATGGTGATCACTCTGCTGGCCGGCGGACACCTGGTGCTCGCGCATCGTATCTCCGTCGGCGAATTCGTGGCCTTCAACACCTACATGATCCTGCTCATCTGGCCGATTATCGCCGTGGGATGGGTCATCAACATCTTCCAGCGCGGCACTGCTTCGGTGACGCGCATCGACGAGTTGCTCAAATCCGAACCCGCCATCCGCGGCTCCGCCCGCTCCGCGGTTTCAACTTTTGGACGAGAGACGGAGCCGGAACAGGAAGTCAGAGGCGAAATCGAATTCCGGCATCTCAACTTCAGTTATGGCGACGGCCCCGATGCCACGCCTGTGCTCCGCGATGTATCGCTGCACATCCCTGCAGGGTCGAGCCTCGCGATCGTGGGACCGACTGGCAGCGGCAAATCCACGCTCGTGAACCTGATTCCACGGCTCTACGACGCGCCCGAGGGTGCGCTCGTCATCGACGGGCGGCCGGTGCGCGAATATCCGCTCGAAGTTTTGCGCCGCAATATCGGCATGGTGCCGCAGGAGACTTTTCTCTTCAGCGAAACCATTCGCGAAAACCTTGCCTTCGGCGCGCCTCATGCCAGCGCCGAGGAACTTCTCGAGGCGGCGGAGGCGGCGCACATCCGGCGCGAGTTCGAGGAGTTTCCCCAGGGCTTTGAGACCATGGTGGGCGAGCGCGGCATGACGCTTTCAGGCGGCCAGAAGCAGCGCTCCGCCATTGCGCGCGCGCTCTTGCGCCGGCCGGCGATCCTGATCCTCGACGACGCGCTGGCCAGCGTGGATACCTACACCGAAGAGCGCATTCTCGGCGGCCTGCGCAACTTCACCGCAAACACCACCACGATTCTCATCTCGCATCGCGTGTCGACGGTGCGCAGCGCCGACCGCATCGCCGTGCTCGTCAAAGGCAGAATCGTTGAGCTGGGAGGCCATGAGGAGTTACTCGCTCTCGATGGATACTACGCCAGCCTCTACCAGAAGCAACAGCTTGAAGAAGAGCTGACGGTGGCGGGATAACTCAGCGGAGTTAGCGGAGTTAGCGGGATAGCAAGTTAGCGAGTTAGCGTGCGCTTCGCGCAGGTTCGCAAGTTAGCGACTTCGACTGTCCCACGCCAACAAAGCCCGGATGAAAGACTCTCGCGCAGACGGAGATTATGCGGTCCAATTGGAGCCGGAGGCAGAATCGGAGGGCTCGGGGGCGAGCGCGCGCGGCGACATCATGACGACGCCCGGCGAAGTGGCGTTGGCCTCGGGATCGTGGGCGACTTCGCGCCAGGCATCGCGAACATTGCGGACACAATCGATGGCGTGCTGGAATTTTGTCTTCGAGGCCGACTGCGAGGCCTGAAGAACCTGCGCAAAGATGGCGGCATAGAATTCGCTGAGCGCCTGGGCCGGGCGTCCGCCCACATCCATGCGCAGCCGTGCCTGCAGGTGGATGATGATGTCGAGGGCGCGCTTGACCGCCGCGCGGCGGGCGTCGGCGTCGCCGTGCTCCACCGCTGCGATGGCGGCGTAGAGAAAGCGGATGATGCCGTCATAAAGCGCCACCACAAGATCGACAGCACCTGCGCCGTCCAGCGAGTGTTCCCTGTAGCCTGCCATCTGAGCCCGATTCCTTTCACGTTCGTGTTTTGCGCCGATCCCCGGTACGCGTACTGAACCATTTCTGCGTGAACTCTCGCGGCCGGCCTCGCGTCTTCTGCGCCGCCCACCACAAAAAATCTACTAACCGCCTTGCTGCTGGTTGTAGCCAGTGATCGCCGAGTACAGCTCGTTCATGCCCTGCAGCTCCGTCGGCAATTGCTGCAATATTTCATTGGCCTGATTCAGTTCGAGCGTCAGGCTGGACTGCTGCGCGGAGATACTGCTCTCTTGCTTGGTTATATCGGCATTCAACGTGGATTCAATGGCGCTGTTGGCGCTCGTGGCCAGCGAAAGCATTCCCGATGTCGAACTGGATCCGGCATTGGTGAGCATGGTCGAGAAGCTCTGCCCCCAGCTGTTGGCATTCTGGAAGAATCCCGTTACGCTCGCATAGTCCGTGTTAAGCACCGAATCGAGCGAGTTGGCGTCGAAGGTCAGCGAGCCGTCGTTGTTCACGCTGATGCCGAGCGAGGTCAGGTTGTTGATGTCGGATGAATTGGTGTAACCAAGCGTGGAACTGGCCGTGCTTGTGGTGTCGATCAGGCCGGAGGAGACGCTCAGGTTGCCGGAGCTGCCCGAGGTGCTCGATGTGAGCTTCAGGCTCTGGGTGTTGTCGTTGTTGGTGACAATTGAAGCGGTGAATCCGAAGCCGTTTGTAGGGTTGTTGATGTAATTCTCGAGATCCGTCAGCGTGGAGCTACCTTGGGCTGAGGCCACGGCGCTCATTTGGATAGTTGTTGCCGTGCTGGAGCCTACCTGGACGGAGATGGAGCCGGTCAAGGTGTCGCCGGCGCTGGGAATCGACGTCAGCGTACCCTGTGAGGGCTGCGAACCGTTGGCGTTCGTGCCGCTATAGTGCAAAGGGATGTCGCTGGCTGCGGCAATGTTCGACGTGATCGTCAGAGCTCCCGCCGATCCCCCGGTTTGCGAGGCCAGCGTTAGCGTCGACAGACCGCCTGAGGTGGCCACGCCCGCCGTGACCCCGATATTGGCCGAGCTGATGGCATGGGCCAGATCGGAGAGCGTAATTACACCGCTTCCGGTATAGATCGTATTCGCGGCAGGAGAACTGGGCGCCGCGCCAATCACCACGTTTTCGGTTGTGCCGTCGCCCACCTGAATCGTCATCGAGCCGGACAGCGCGGGGTTGAGATTGTTCGTC
>Ga0326727_10011362_pt1 | contig 20758 bp, 20 predicted proteins | sample MB2enrmetagenome_FD_207643 | JGI IMG/M metagenome (GOLD analysis project Ga0326727, IMG submission 207643) | Lab enriched peat soil microbial communities from McLean, Ithaca, NY, United States - MB29MY | ecosystem: Environmental > Terrestrial > Soil > Wetlands > Peat | place: USA: New York...
CGCCGTGCACGATGGAGACTTGCGAAATGCCGGGGAATTCCTTGACCATCGGCGCAATGGAAAGTGCCGGCGGAGCCTGCGAACTCAGCCGGCGAGCAGGCGAAAGGAGCAGGCCCGTCCCGGTAGCTTGTAAGAATCTGCGGCGTGAGAAAAGCACTGGATTTATACCTCCACGCGTCCTATGATAGCACCGCTTGAAGGTTATGACCGTGGTCAATGCTTAGAGGAAGGATATAGACAAAATGTCTACTCGACGAGACTTCTTATCCGCAGGGATTCTTACCTCCGTGGCGGGACTTGCTTCGGCTCCCAGCGCCTGGGCAGAGGCGGACTCGCCGTCCACCAAGGGCTTCAGCTATCGCATTCTGGGGAAAACCGGTTTCAAAGTGACCAGCGTAGGTTTTGGGTGCATGGTTACCTCGGACGGCAGCGTGATTGAGCGCGCGGCGGACATCGGCATCAATTACTTCGATACGTCGCGCGGCTACCAGCATGGGAACAACGAGCGGCTGGTGGGCGCCGCCCTCAAAAACAAGCGGCAGAATATTTATCTTTCCAGCAAAACCGATGGCAACACTAAAGAGAGCACGCTGCAAGAACTGGACACGTCGCTTCGCGAGCTCGGCACTGACCATCTGGACGTTTGGTATTTGCACTCGAAAAACAACCCCAACGGTGTGCCGGATGAACTTTTTGAGGCGCAGCAGATGGCCCGGCAGCAAGGCAAGATTCGTTTTGCCGGGGTCAGCACCCACAACGGCAAGGACATGGTTCCGTTCCTGATCAAGAAGGGCGCGACGGACGTGGTGCTGGCCATGTTCAACTTTAGTATGGATAAGGCCTTTGCCGATGCCATGGCGCAGGCCAACACGGCGGGCCTGGGCGTGGTGGCCATGAAGGTGATGGCGGGCGGATTCCGCCGGAGCCGGCCGGATGACCCGAACGGCGCCAAGCTGCGGCGCGAGGGCGCCATGCTGGCGGCGCTCAAGTGGGTGCTGAAAAACAATTACATCCACACCACCATTCCGGGCATGACCGATATGGACCAACTGGAAGAGAACCTGAAGGCCATGAGCGAGCCCTACTCAGCCCACGAGGAGCAACTCCTGGCGCAGCAATTGGATTTCATTACGCCACTGTATTGCCGCACGTGCGGCGAGTGCGACGGCCATTGCTCAAAGGGCCTGCCGGTGCCGGACGTGCTCCGCTACGTCATGTATGCCGACGGCTATGGTCAGTTCGAATTGGGCCGCGACCACTTCAAGCAATTGCCGGCGGAATTAGCCTCGGTGCGCTGTGGCGACTGCCCGACATGCACGGTTAAGTGCAGCCACGGCGTCAAGGTTCGCGAACGCCTCACTCGCGCGCAGGAGATTTTTGCTTAGGCCGAATTTCCGAGACCTAACCAACCGCTGAGGCGCGGAGACGCAGAGCAAAGGAGGTGGTAGGTGCCAGCAAAACCCTGACACCTGAAATCCGCCATTTATTCTGCGCCTCAGCGCCTCTGCGGTGAAAACACCTTTTGCTTCCGACCATGAAAATCCCTCTGCACATCCTTCGCTTCGCATTCTTTTGGCTGGCTTGCGCCGTGGTTGTGGTGCCGGTCGCTTCCGCTGCGGACCTGGCCAGTTGTTCGCTTGTCCCGGGGTGGCGGCAGGATGGAGCCTTGCGCCACTTCACGTCTGACAACCTTTTCGAATACATGGACGGCAATGCGGAAAGTTATTTGACTTATGGGTTCACCCAAATGCAGGGGGTGACGTGCAAATCCGGCGAGAACACCCTGGTGATCGACATTTCGGAAATGGTTGATGCTGACGCCGCCTACGGTATTTTCAGCGCCAACCGCGATCCCGGCCATTCCCTCGAGAAGATCGGCATGGGGGGACAGGTGATGCCGCGGCGGGGCACCTTTGCGAAGGGGAACTACTACGTAGAGATTTCTGCTACCCCTGATGTCGACCACACCACCGTATTAACCGCGTTCGTCGTCGCCATGGAAAAGCGTGTGGAGGGAAGCAGCACGCCGCCGGCCGCACTCACCTGGTTTCCGCCGGAAAAGCTGGTGAGCGCGCGCCTGATTCCGGAAAGCGTCCTGGGCGTTCGACTGCTCAAGCGCGGGTATGTGGCGCAGTACGACACGGGCAAGGCTTTTCTGGTGCTCGAAATATCACCCCAGTCCGCCGCGTTGGTGATGTCCAAACTCCGCCAGCGTTACCCCACCGCCCAGGCTGCGCAAGTTGCGGATGAAGGCCTTCAGTTACAGGACAAGTATCTGGGAGGGGTGTGCTTTTTCCGCAAGGGGAAGTACATCGCTGGTTACGCGAATATGCCCGACGGCGCAAGCGCCACCACCGCGTCGGCGATGCTGGCAGCGAGAGTGCCGTGAATTTCCCGCAATCAGTCCATAGTGATTACGGCCCCGGCTTGATGGTGCTTCCCACTCCGAAGAGTTTGAAATCGGAATAGTGGTGCTTGTTGTGAAACGTGACGCCTTGAAAGGTGCCCACCACCGTCGCGTCGGCGGGCAGCCAGAGTGTTCGTTCTGTCCCGCTGGGCTGGACCGGGAAGAAGTCAACCGTTGATATTGCGGATTTGAGGCCGATATCGACTCGAGGCGCGAGCAGCCAGGTTGTGACCCGTAGAATCTGGAAAGTTTCCGCATCGATCCATGCCAGTCCCTGCACCAACAAGGCCGCGTCTTTGCCGTGAACGGTAGTCAGTCCGACAGTGTGTACTCTCTCCGGAACTTGCGCAAACCCCACCACATGGCATTCGCGCTTTCGAATCACCTCCATGCCGAAATGCCGAAAATCACTCTCTGACTGGTGGGCCGCGCTCATATAGAGGCCTGTGGAGGCAAAGTCAGACGTGATCATGGAAATCCTATTGAGGTTCCTTTTGCCGACCGGGCTCCCGTTGAGGTCCGTTCGGTACTCTTTAAATCCCGGGAGCCCCCCCTTGATTTGAGGGATGACAATATAGCGAAACGTGCGCTCCTGCGGAGGGAACTCGTTCAAGGGTTGCCGCATGGCGTTGAGCTGATTTATCTGCGCCACATTTCCAATGAACTGATCGTCGGTGAGTACCTGGGGGATCTCAGCTTCGGTGTGGACCGCCTCTAAGCAGTAGATCTTGGGGAAGTCATTCAGCAGGAGGGTACCTGTTTGACCGGCCCGCTCAAGAATCATCGGAAGCTGCTTCTGGCTGCTGGCCGGCCGCAGCTTGTGAATAAAAGGGCAGTCATGAATTTGGTGCGGGGTCCATTCCATCACCGTCTGCGCGTGTTGGTAAAGTTGGAGTTCCGCAGGTGAGAGTAGGCCCCCAACCTTCGAAGCCTGCACTTGCTCTTGCGTCAGGGGCTTCTGTTGTGCCCGGGCAGGCAAGGTAAACACCAGCCCCGCCGTCAGGATGAAAAATATCAGCGATTTGCGGATTCTCAAGGTCACCTCCCAAAGCGTACGTGGGCTGAGAAGGACCAGATTCTACTCCAAACGAGGGAAATTGCTACCTCCCTGGAGACTGGTGGCGCCATCGAACACCCGAAGAGGTCCCGGGTTGCGTGAAGTACAGCGCCTCCTAATTTTTCATCTATGCCACCCACGTTATCCCGGTTAAACTGCACAAGTACCCCCCACCAGGGGCCATGGGAATAAATCACCGGAAATATTTGACCCATAATCGTACGCGGAGATACCCAATGCAGGTCTTCAAGGAGGGCGGCCATCGGCTGTTTCAAAATGATCCCGAGTGTGCGGAAATCGTGTCGAAGATGCTGGCGGACTTGGAAGAGCACGGCATGGACGCCGTGCGCCGGTACAGCAAAAAATTTGACGACTGGAGTCCCGCCGACTTTGAATTGAGCCTGGCGCAGGTGGAGGCGGCCATCGCCGCCGTCGACCCGCGCGTGATTGCAGACACGGACTTCTGCCAGGCCAACGTGCGCGCATTCGCCCAGGCGCAATTGAGCACCCTGCTTCCCCTTGAGGTGGAAACGCGCCCGGACATCATTCTGGGGCACAAGCACGTGCCCATTAAATCGGTGGGGAGCTATATTCCCGGGGGGCGCTATCCCATGTTCGGATCAGCGCAAATGAGCATCATTCCCGCCAAGGTTGCTGGTGTCGAGAACGTGTACGCCTTCACACCGCCGGTGAAGGGGCAGGGATTTTTCCCGGCGACCGTGAATGCCATGAAGAAAGCAGGCGCCGACCGCATCTTCATTTTGGGAGGAGTCCCCGCCTTCGCCCTGATGGCTTTTGGCATGGGAGTCTTTGCTCCGGTCGACATGCTTTGCGGGGCGGGGAATAAGTTTGTGGCGGAAGCCAAGCGCCAACTTTACGGCCGATGCGGCATTGACCTGCTGGCAGGGCCGACGGAGATTATGGTGATCGCGGACGATTCCGCCGACGCGGCGCTGGTGGCCTGCGATCTTCTCGGGCAAGCCGAGCATGATCCCAACAGCGGCGTTGCCCTGATCTGCTTCAGCCAGGACTTTGCCCGCCGATGTGAAGATGACCTCCATCGGCAATTGGCGGTCCTGCCTACCCAGGATGTGGCCGCGCTCTCCTGGCGCGATAACGGCAGGATTTATATCGCCGAGAGCCGCGAGGAAGCCGTGACATTGGCCGATGACTACGCACCCGAGCACCTGGAAATTCAGACGGCCGATCCGGATTATTACCTTCAGAACCTCCGCAATTACGGCTCGCTCTTCGTGGGCGCGGAGACCACCGTGGCTTATGGCGACAAGTGCATCGGCACCAATCACATTCTTCCCACCAGCCGCGCCGCGCGCTATACGGGCGGCCTGTGGGTGGGGAAGTTTCTCAAGACCGTGACGTACCAGAAAATGACGTCCGCCGCCAGCAAGGCGATTGGCGAGGTTACGGAGCGGCAGTGCGAGGCGGAAAGGATGCTGGCCCACGCTGTCACGGCGCGCGTCCGGGTGGAGCGGTATTCGTAGTCAGGAGAAAACCATGATCACCAATGCCCTCGAACTCGAGAAGCCGCACCCCCTCCTGGGCAATCAGCTCAAAGGCCGGGTGGCAATTGTGACGGGCGCCGCCAGCGGACTGGGAAAAGCCACTGCCGAAGCGTTTGCGCGCGAGGGTGTGGCCGTCGTGGTGAACGACATCGATGCCGAAAACGGCATGGCCGTCACTCAGGACATCATCGGCGCGGGGGGAGAAGCGGTTTTTCACATCGGCGATGTTTCCGACGTCAAGGACGTCAGGGGCCTGATCAACATGACGATTGACCGCTACACGCGCATCGACATCCTGGTGAACAACGCCGGCTTGCAACACATCGCCCCCATTCCGGAATTTACGGAAGAGAAATGGAACCAGTTGATTGGCGTGATGTTGACGGGGCCGTTTCTCACCACCAAGTATGCTTTTCCGCACATGATGGCGCAGAGGAAGGGCCGGATCATCAACATCAGTTCCACCCAGGGGCTGGTGTCGGCGGAATTCAAAGCGGCATACGTTTCGGCGAAGCATGGCGTTCTGGGCCTGACCAAGGTCACCGCCTTGGAAGGCGCGCCTTACAACATCACCGCCGTCGCCGTATGCCCCTGCTTCGCGCGCACGCCGCTGGTGGAGAAGCAAATCGCCGCGCAAGCGAAATTCCATGGCATGACCGAGCAGGAGGTGGTGGAGAAAATCATGACCGCCCCCGCCGCCCTCAAACGCATGCTGGAACCGGAGGAGGTGGCGGCGCTGGTACTCTATCTCTCTACCGACGTGGCACAAGCCATCACCGGTTCGGCAGTCCCCATTGACTGCGGCTGGACGGCGAGGTAGGGGAAAGGCAGCTCTCAGCCAGGCCAGCGGTCATTTGCGATCTGTCAGCACGAGCTGAAAGCTGACTTCTGAAAGCTAACGGTTGACCGCCCAAAGGAATTTACTTCGATGCCTGATTTTACGCCCACAGAACGGACGCAAGTGCACCGTCTGCCCCAGCGCGGCGTTTACGATCGCGAGGCGGTTTATCGCATTCTCGACGAAGGACTGGTTTGCCATGTCGGGTTTGTGGCAGGCGGCAAACCGGTGGTGATTCCCACCGGCTACGGACGCGAGGGCAACACGCTTTACGTCCACGGCTCGCCGGCCAGCCGCATGTTCCGCGCGCTGGGCCAGGGCGCCGACGTGTGCGTTACCGTTACCCTGGTGGACGGGCTGGTGCTGGCGCGCTCGGCTTTCCATCACTCCATGAACTACCGCTCCGTGGTTATTTTCGGCAAGGCCACCGTGCTGGAGGATCCCGCCGCGAAGCGGGAAGCGCTGCGGGTGTTTACAGAGCACGTGGCCCCCGGGCGGTGGCTTGAAGTCCGCCAACCCTCCGAGAAGGAATTGCAGGCCACAACGGTCCTGGCGCTTCCGCTGCAAGAGGTTTCCGCCAAGGTGCGCACGGGCCCGCCCATTGACGACGAGGAAGACCACGCGCTCCCCGTCTGGGCGGGGGTCCTTCCCCTCGAGCTCACACCCACGCTGCCACTTCCTGATGACCCACTATCCAAGGAAATCGCTGTGCCGGAGTACGTGCGGAGGTATACCCGGAAACGCCGGGGATGAAGTGGCACGGCATGATCCAGCTGGGCCCCAGCCTCCCTCGAAATAAAATTTCGAAGTGAGCAATTTTGAACAGTTTTCGTAGTACCGCGGTGCCACGATACCAGGTGACCGTTACCCAGGGGGGTACTAACGTATGCAGATCGCGGCACGAATTCGGCAGGTTCGTCTTGAGCATTCTCTATCTTTGGAAGACCTCGCGGCAAAAGCCGGGCTGTCCATGAGTCTTCTGGCCAGTTTTGAGGACGGGCAGGAGGTACCTTCGCTGGAAACATTTGATAAACTGGCGGAGGCTGTGGATGTGTCTGTGCAGAGGCTTTTTTATGCCAGCTCGGATACGGAGTTGACCCCATGGTTAACACCGCGCCCCACCCTGCAAGAGCTGATTGACGAGTCCTGGCCATCCCCTCCGGATTCCGGGGGCGCGCCAGGCAAGACGCAAGCTGAGTGAGAATCTGTGTCCGCTTCGCATTCGCGGATCGCGGGCGTCGCCGGTGATCGATCTGCGGCTCGTGCCACGGCTGGTAGCATGGCCATCCTGGCCATGTCGGTGCAAGGGCAAGATGCCCGTGCTACGGTGCACGGGCGGGACGCCCCTGCCACAGCGGGCAGGATGCCGCGCTACGACGGAGGGATCTCGGCGCTCAAATTCATGTCGCGCACCCAAGAGCGCCCCATGGACATGCGTACTATTCTTCCCCAAGTTGCCGGTATGGTATAGTTTGGGCGTTCGATCTGGCCGGCGACGCAAATGAAAACCTGCCCCACTTGCCAAGCAACCTACCCTGACACCATCGCGTTCTGCTCGCGCGACGGCGCGGAGCTCCGAGCCACGGGAACGTGGGCTCCCGGCACGCTGGTGCGCGGGCGATATCGCATCCTGAGCAAAATCGGTGAAGGCGGCATGGGCGCCGTTTACAAGGCGAAGCACACGGGGTTTGACGAGTTGCGCGCCATCAAGGTGCTCAATCCGGAACTTTCCGGTGATGAGGTGTTCCACGAGCGCTTCAAACGAGAAGCATATATTACCCGCAAACTTCATCACCCCAACGCCGTGCAGGTAGACGACATTGACTTGGCGGAAGACGGCAGCCCCTTCATCGTCATGGAGTACATCGAGGGCAAAAGCCTGAAACTGGTCATGCAGGAGCAAGGCCCGTTGCCGGCACCGCGCGTGTGCTCCATCGCCAAACAGGTGGCTGCGGCTCTGGACGCGGCCCACCGCCTGGGTATGGTCCATCGCGACATCAAGCCGGAAAACATCGTCTTGGTCCAGGCGGAGGAGGGGGAAAAGGCCAAAGTTTTGGATTTCGGCATCGCCCGAGTCAAAGAAGGCGGAATGGGGGAAGCCGCGAAAAGTATGGACCTGACGGGCGGGGGGTTCGTCGTCGGCACTCCCCTGTATATTTCGCCCGAGCAGGCGCAGGGTAAACGTGGCGATGACCTGGATGGGCGCTCCGACCTCTATTCCCTCGGCATCGTCATGTACCAGATGCTTACGGGTACGGTGCCCTTCAAGTCGGACATCACCATGGACCTGTTGATTGCGCACATCCAAAAGGCGCCCAAGCCGATCCTTCTGGTTCGGCCGGATTTGCAGATTCCGGAGGCCCTCGCCAGCCTGGTGATGAGGATGTTGCAAAAGAAACGGGAATTGCGCCCGCCCTCCGCCACGGCGCTGATCGAGGACCTGAGGCGGATTGAGATGGGGTGGGCGGGGGCGGCGCCACGTATTCCCGCCAAACCTACCGCGGCGATCCCCGCCTCACCCTTTGGAGTCGCTCCCGCTGCGGCCCCGCCCCCGCCCGTAGCTCCCCGGCCACCCTACGCGGCGAAACCCGTCGCGCCACCTCCCTCCAGCCCGCTTGACACCTCACCACCTATTTACATGCGGCCCAGCGTCATCATGATCCTTGCCCTGCTCTTGGGGGCAGGAATTTGGTACCACGTCATGCATCGACCGGCGGACGTCATTGCGCGCCATCAGGCCGCGGCTACGGATTTCGAGCAGAAGCAACTCCACTCGCAGGCAGAGGATGAATACCGCGCTGCGCTGCAAATCGATCCCACCAATGCGGCGGTCCAGTCCGCCCTCGGGCATGTTCTGGTGGAAGAAAGGAAGTGGGATGAGGCGATCAGCGTCTTGCACGCGGCAATCGCCTTGCAACCCGACGATGCCGTCGCGCACAACAACCTGGGCGTCGCTCTCCAGACCGTGGGCAATGTGGCGGATGCCATTCCGGAATTCCGGGAGGCCATTCGACTTCAGCCGGATTCCCTGGAGCCACATTCCAACCTGGGCCACGCCCTCGAGAAGCAAAATGACCTGAGCGGATCGATTGCCGAGTACCGCGAGGTGCTGAGGTTAAGGCCTGATGATGCCGATGCACACTTCCACATCGGCTTGGCGGATTATAAACAAGGTAATTCCGACGGCGCGGTGGACGAATATCGTGAGGCCATTCGCCTCCAACCAGGATTTGCGCTTGCCCATTTTGGTTTGGGAGGTGTTCTCTATAACCGTGGGGAACACGATGCGGGTATCGAAGAGTTGCGCACCGCCTACTCCCTCTCCCCCGATGACCCGGAAATTCGCGCTGCCTACCAAAAGCTCCTCGAAAAGTGACGGTGGGCTAGCGCTTGATTTCCGCCGGTTTGTTTGGTAAGTTTGAATGTGCGGGGAGGACAGGGAATTAGCCCCAAGACCAACCCCAGAAGGAGCTTCTATGCCGATTGAGATTACATCCAAAGCCGTGTCCAAGGTCAAGGAGATCATGTCCCAGCAGGAACCTCAGCCGCTCGGGTTGCGCGTCGGGGTTGCCGGAGGGGGGTGCTCCGGATTTTCGTACCAAATGAACTTCGAGAGTCAGAGCAACCCTATCGACAAAGTGTACGAATTCGATGGCCTGAAAGTTTTTGTTGACCAAGCCTCCCTCATGTACCTGAACGGGACAAAGATTGATTACGTGGAAACCTTGGAAGGCGCGGGGTTTAAGTTCGAGAACCCTAACGTAAAGACCACCTGCGGGTGCGGTAGTTCCTTCAGCGTGTAAACTCTAAAGCCGCAGGGCGGAAGATTGAGCCCTGCGCCATCGACAGATTTGCTGACCCCCGGGGCGCTTGCCAGGCGCTCCGGGGGTCTTGCTTTTGTTCAGTTCGGTAGTTGGTGAACTCCTCTTGCCTGCATGACCCACGTGGGGGCGGTCCATGAGCCTCCCGAGGCTGTCGTCCCACTGGTTTGCTCATAGAACAAAACCCCGTTTGTATTCAGGGTGGGGGCGGTGGTCAAACCGGTCAAACCACTGACCCCATTGAAATTAGTGTCGGAGTAAGTAAGTACGGTGATGGCTTTTCCCCCGAAGATTGAGCCACAGGGAGTCAGGGCGAAAGCGCCCGTCTTGCCGTCAGATCCCGCCGCCTGCAAGGCAGTGAAATTCCCCATTACCGCTCGCGGTCGCAGGAAGACTTGGTGCGCGGTCATGGGCGGCGGCGTTCCCGATCCCAAAATACCGTGTACAGCAACCTTTTCCCCCACACCCAGCGTCTTGGGGCCAAGGGTGAAAGCTTGGCGATTCCAATGCTGCCAGTTGGTAAAGTAAGTGGTGGTACCGGTCAACGTGACACTTAGTCCTGAATGGAGCGGGACCGAGCCACTGATATCCGGAATCTCATCATCGACGAGCAGGGTAAAGGCGGTCGCGTTGCCGGAACCATCTCGCGTAACAGCGATAATATGTCCCAGAAATGCCGACTTCTGGCTGGCGGTGGACGTTTGCTCTTCCACATCAATAGTTTGGGCAATAATCTGACCACTGGTGTTGACGATGGCGTCGACCTCGACAAAGGTATTGGCCGTGAGGGCGGTCAGGCTCGTTACGCTGTCCCCCTCAAAAACCGTGCTACTGTTGACTAGGATCGTCAGCGTTTGCCCCGTGCCGTCCTTCACAGCGAGCCCAAAACTGCCCGTGAAACCGCTCGGGGGGTTGGTAGTGCTGACGCTTTGGACAACTCCATAAAGCGTATCGGCCTCACCCACGGTCGTTCCGGAGGTGGTGGCGGCGGCGACGGTGATTTGCGGGTCCACCGTGCCCGTAACTTGACCGTTGCCATCAACTTGCAGTGATTTGCGCAGGTTAAAATCCATCAAAAGCCCGCTCGTGGTGTTGGCTGAAACGACCAGGGCGGGACTGATCGTGATGGTGAAAGTTGTGGCCGTCAGGGTTGCCGACACCGTCTGGGGAGACGGCGGGTTGGTGGAGGTGTTCAGGACAATGAGTTGCGGGTTCGTCAGCGTCATCTGCAATTGGCTGTACGTCCCCGCCGTCACACTGCTCGCGCTACTGAGGATGTTGGTGAAATCCGTTAAACGGGCAAAATCCACGGTGGCCGGAGCTGCAGAGGCAATCAGCGGGACGGCACTCCCGCCACCTTGCGGCACGAGGCTCGCGGAGGTGATGGTCGCCACGAAGGATTCCACATCGCAGATGGGCGCATCCGTCCCGAAAGTGACCACAGACCCGGACTGGGTGGTCGGAGTTTCAGGCGAAACCGCACTCGATCCACCATTCGATCCGCACCCCACCATCAGCGCCGCGGCCAAAACGACCGCCCCTCCTGCCAAAAACACTTTATTCCTTTTATGCATGCTACCCTCCTCATCGGTTGATGTTGTGTCCATCGCTGCTCTGAGCATGTAATGTCGAGAGGGGCTTCTTGTCCGCTCTGGTTTTCTCGCAATCGCTTCGCCAAGCTCAAACTTCAATTAACCGGTGTGAATACAGTCGAGCATTTATGATCCGATGACGAACTGTCGCGCAGCTTTTGAAGTGTATCGGACCTACCGCTTTGAACCCGCTTGCGGACTGAAAGTTGCGGGGGTAGGGAATTCACCCGACAGCGGGGCGTGGGAAGGGGGCGGTATTATCCAATTCTTGAGGATGATTATGAGGCATTGCCAATTATCGCAAGTTAGATGTCACGAGGGACTAATTGAACATGGCTTGCAGGCGGCGGATTCCGGTAAGGGCGAGGGTGTATCGCGGGTCAATTTCCACGGCTTTCTGGTAAGAGGCAAGGGCGCGTGGGAAGTTGTGCTTGAACTCCCACACCCGGCCCAGATTGAAGTAAGGGTAAGCCGGATTGTCATAACGCATCGCGCCCGTGGCCAATTCCAGCCAGGGAATCGCTTCGTCAACTTCGCCTTTTTCGATCAGGTAGGCGCCGATATCATTGTAGGGGTTGCCGAAGTCGGGGTCGATTTCAATGGCGCGTTGGCATTCGGCGATGGCCGCATCGTAGTCGCCCATGAAGCTGTAGGTCCATCCCAGAAAGGTGTATGCTTCCGCGGTGGGAAAGGTTTCAATGGACTGGCGATAAAGTTCCACCGCCTCGCGGAGTTCACCTTTCATCTGGTGACGGTAGGCGTCACGGAAGATCTCGATAGCGAGATTGAGCAATTCTTCTTCGGCCATGCCCCTGCTCCCGAGGGTTTTCAACAAGGCGTACTCAAGGTTCGCTATAATTATACCGCACTTAAGGATTACCCGTGAAAATTGCCCTGGCTCAAATTGACACGACGATCGGAGACTTTGCCGGCAATGTCGAGCTGATCGTAAAGTATGCGGGATGCGCGCGCGACCGTGGCGCCGATCTGGTGGTATTCCCCGAGCTCGCCCTTTGCGGTTACCCGCCGCGTGACCTGGTAGAGAAGCCCGGTTTCATTGAACGCTCGCAAAGCGAACTGACCCGCCTGGCCCGCATTCTGCCCCCTATCCCCGCGCTGGTGGGTTACGTGCGCCGCTCGCGGACGGATGCGGGCAAGCCCGTGGCGAATGCCGCGGCCTGGCTGGAGAGCGGCAAGGTGGTGTTGGACTACGCCAAAATCCTGCTCCCCTTCTACGATGTCTTTGACGAGTCACGTTACTTTGAGCCCGGGTCGAGCGTGTGCCTCCACAACTTTGGCGGCTTCCGCGTGGGCATTACCATTTGCGAAGACGTTTGGAACGACAAGCATTTCTGGACCAACCGCCTCTATACCCGCGACCCGGTGGAGGAATGCATCGCGGCGGGGGCAAACTTGCTGCTGAACATCGCGTCGTCACCCTACAATACGGAAAAAATTCAATTGCGCCACGACATGCTCAAGGCGATTGCCGAGAAGCAGGGAATTGCAGTGGCTTACGTCAACCACGTGGGAGGAAACGATCAGTTGCTTTTCGATGGTTCCAGCCTGGCCTTCAACGCCCGCGGCGAGCTTTGCGCGCGCGCCCACGCCTTTGCTGAGGACCTGGTGATCTTCGATACCAGCGACGGTACGAAGGAGGTCCGCCCCGCCCCGGAATCAGAAGCGGAGGAAATTTACCAGGCGCTTTGCCTGGGCATTCGCGACTACGTGCGGAAATGTGGATTCAAAAAAGTGCTGGTGGGGTTAAGCGGCGGCATCGATTCCTCCCTGGTGGCCACCCTGGCTGCAGACGCCCTCGGCCCGCAGAATGTGGTCGGGGTCGGCATGCCCGGTCCCTATTCGTCCCCGGGCAGCATTCGCGATGCCGGCGCGCTGGCCTACAACCTCGGCATGGAGTTCCGAGTCATCCCCATTACCCCGATTTTCGAAAGTTATCTGGAAACGCTTGACCCCGCCTTTGAGGGCGCACCGCGCGACGTGACCGAGGAGAACATCCAGGCGCGTATTCGCGGCAACATCCTGATGGCGCTCTCCAACAAGTTTGGCTCCCTGCTGCTCAGCACGGGGAACAAATCCGAATTGGCGGTGGGATACTGCACCCTCTACGGCGACATGGCGGGTGGCTTGGCAGTCATCGCCGATGTTCCCAAAACCAGCGTGTATTCCCTGGCGCGCTACATCAACCGCGCGGCGGAGCGCATCCCGCAGGCCTGCCTGGAAAAGGCGCCCTCCGCCGAACTCCGGCCCAACCAGACCGACCAGGATTCGCTGCCCCCCTATGAAATGCTGGATGCCATCCTCAAGGCCTACATCGAGGAAAATCGGGGGGCGGATGAAATCGCCGCCACCCTCCAGCAGTGGGATCCCTCCCTGGTGCGCCGTACCGTGCGTATGGTGAACGCCGCCGAATATAAACGCCAGCAGGCCCCGCCCACCCTTAAAGTGACCGCTAAGGCCTTCGGCATGGGCCGCCGTTACCCCATCGCGCAGAAGTTTTATGAGTGAGATCACCACACCTTGAGTTTGAGCTGGCCCTGACCGGGATTCTCGAACGGCCCCGGAGTGGGATTCGATTCGTTTCTGCTCCGGCCGAAGTAATCGGTGTTGATGGAAATCGGCTTGCCATCGGGCTGTTCATAAGGAAGGTTCGGGATGATTGCCCGGCCGAGCCGACTGGTGGTCACGAGCTTATGCGTACGCTCTGTGTTCCAGGCCGGGTCATACGTCATTTCGAGATAGAAGCCGTCGGCCTCCTCCACCAGTTTGATCGCCGGATCAACGTCGGGCTTGACGAGAGGGTCTTTTTCATTTTTGCAGGGATGGGCTCCCTTAAGGTACACGTTGCCATCCGCCCACACGGGCAGTATGGCGTTGTCATAGCGGCCTAAATCGCCGCCTTGAGCCAAAAGATTGTTGTAGTAACGGTGGTCGCCATTGGGGTTGTCATGGAATCCCCCAAGTTCCGTGGAGTGGGCCTTGAGGAAAGGCGTCTGGCGCTTGTCGTAGTGATTCGGTTTGATGACACCGGCGAACAGATTGTGGACAAAGGCGCCGCTCTGCGAATTGTCATCGAGCAATAAGGGCGAGAGGGACGAGAGGAAAAGGTTGTTATCGATGAGGAACGGCCCGTGATCCACTTCCACAAATAGATCCTGCTGATTGTTGTGGAAGAGGTTGGCGGAAACGCGCGTGCCCTGCGCCATCCAGTCCAGCCAGAGGGCCCGGTTGGTCCGGTAGATGTGGTTCCGGCTGATCTCCACGTCAATGGCGCCGTGGAACTTGATACCCGCCATCTCGGCGCCGGTGAACAACTGGCGAACATGAATGTCGTGGATGGTATTGCCGGTGATGACGCTGAACGCCGCGCCCAAGCTGCCGACGATCCCGGCCTGCTCGCAGTGAGAAATAGTATTGTTGCGGACGATGTGGTGACCGATGTTTTCCTTTAACCAGCCGTGGGCGAGGGCGCGCTCGATGGTTTTGACGTATCCCTCGGCGGAATTGGCCGACGTGTTATCCCACTCGTCCCCGTATTTGCCGAGCGAAATGCCCGAACAAATGGAGTAGCTGACCTTATTGTTTTCGATGATCCAGACTTTGCTCCAATGAGGGCCTATCAAACCGATCTGCTCGGCCGTGGGCGGCGCCCAGGGAGTGGCCGCATCCTCCAGGGTGAAGCCGCGCACGGTAATGTAGTTAATGCCCTCCTTTTCGGGGTAGAACACCGTCTGACGCACATTGATTTCCACCGTTTGTTGATTGGGATTGACGCCCCTGAATTGCGCCCAGAGAGTGGTGTTTTTCTCGTCCACTTGACCGAACCAGAGCGCGTTGCTTCCCATAGGTTCCATCACCTCATCCAGCTTGGCCGCCTCGGTCAGCCAGTCACCGTTGAGATAAACCGCGCCGGTGTGGTGGTTGCGGCCCTTGGGATTAAACCAGTCGCCATGGATGAGGTCGCTGTAAGGATTGAAGCTGCCGAAGAAGGAATTGTCGAGCGTCACTGTCCAAGTATCGTTCCCGACCTTTACCCAGTTTTTGATGACTTCCGACCCCTTGATCTCGACGGTCTCCCCGGGGGCGGCCTGATAGACGATGCGCTTGGTGTCGGATTCGCCCCCGCGCGGCGGGCTGATGCGTTCGCGGTAAACACCTTCATGCACCGTGATGACATCACCCGGCTGGGCGAGGTTGGCGGCATGTTGAATGGTGCGGAAAGGGGCCTTTTGTGTGCCCGGGTTGGTGTCGTTGCCACGAAGGGCAACATGGAAGGTGGCGGCGTGTGCCACGGTAACAAATGTGAGAGCAGTTAAACATGCGACAGATATGATTTTCATAGGATAAAGGGATTAAATCTGAGCAGTGCCTCTGGTTTGTGGTAGATTTTGGCCATAGTACAGCCAGCGGGGTAACCGTACTGCACAAACGCATGGATGTCCAATGAAAACATCGAGAACACACCCAAGGAGATGATGATGGAAACGTTCAGGAATGAGAATTTTCAGGGAAAAACCTTCCATTTGGATGAAGTGGTGTTTATGAACTGCAAGCTTATCGATTGCGACCTTTATTACTCCGGCGGGGACTTTGAGTGGGTTAACTCCAATTTTGAGAATTGCCGCTTCCATTGGAGAGGTCCGGCGAAGAATACCCTGGCCTTGGCACAGGCGATTGGCATGCTCAAGACGACCACGCCACCCCCCACGGTCCTGGCGACAAGCCAAAGGCCCAACTGATCTATGGATGGGGCGGTATTAAGGCCTCCGACCCCCTGGTGCAATTACTCAATGCCCCGATGACCCGATGAGCCGATCATCCGATTTGGGTGCGCGAGGCCGGTATTCCTTGAGGAGCCGGAAGAATTTCAGCGAGCGGCGCGCGTCTTCCTGAATCTGCACTTTGAGTATCGCGGGGTTTTGAAATTTCATCTCATCGCGAAGCCGGTAGAGAAACTCAATTTCCATTTCGACTTCATCGATTTGGCCGGAGAAATCCAGCAGGAAGGTTTCCACCGTCAGTCGATGGTCGCCAAAGGTCGGTTTGAATCCGACGTTGGTCACGGAATCGTGGGGCGCGCCGGCCAGCACCGTGCGCGTCACGTAGACCCCGACTTTAGGCAGTTGTTCTTCAATGGGAGCCAGATTGAGCGTGGGCACGGTGTGCTTGTGGCCCACGCCCATCCCCGCCACGATCGGCCCCCGCGACGAAAACGGCCGTCCCAGCAGGCGGTTGGCCTTATGGACTTTTCCCTCGGACAGGAGTTCCCGGATGCGCGTGCTGGAAACGCGGTCACCTCGCACGTGGAGCAAGGGGAGAACCTCCACGCGGAATCCTTCCTGATGGCCAAGTTCTTGCAGGATTTCCGTATCGCCGGACTGGCGATAGCCAAAGCGAAAATTGGGCCCGACATGCACGGAAGAGGAGTGCAGCGGGTCAACCAGCACGCGGCGCACGAATTCCAGCGGCGATTGGCGGGCGAGGTCGCGCGTAAAGGGCAGGACCACCAGCAGGTCGATTCCCGTGGCGGCGATCAGTGCCACTTTGCGCGAGAGCGGGGTGAGGAGTTTGGGCGCGTGGTCGGGTGCGAGAATCTTGATGGGATGCGGCTCAAAAGTGATGGCGGTTGCCCGCGCGCCCTGCGGCCGCGCCACCTCCACCACACGGCGCAGCAATGTCTGATGGGCCAGGTGGACGCCGTCGAAATTACCAATGGTCACCACGCTGGGCGCCAAGGGCTTGCCGAGTTCCTGAAGGTTGCTGATGACGCGCATAAAAACAAGTCCGGAGTCCATAGTCCGAAGCCTACAACTCCAGCTTCAATCCATCATAAGCCAATTGCACGTGCGCGGGCAGGGTGGAATTGGTTACCTGGTGGCCGATTTCGTGGGCCATGTGCGTGAAGAATGCCCGCCGCGGCTTCAGCCGGTCGACCATCGCCAAAGCCTGCGCGAGAGAGAGGTGGGTGGGGTGGGGCTTGGGGCGAAGGGCGTCGATAATCAGGGTATCCAGACCCTCCAGCAGGGGAATGCTGGACTCCGGAATTTCGCTGACGTCGGTCACATACGCCGTGTCGCGAAAGCGGAATCCCAGAACCGGCAGATTGCCATGCAACACCGGCACCGGGGTAAAGTTCAGGCCCCACAAATCAAAGGGCCCATCGATCAGATGCGGATCGAGTTTGCCCACCCCTCCGAAAGGGTAGTTTCCCTCGAAGATATACGCGAAGGTGGCACGAAGGGTCGCCAGGCAGCGGGCTTCGGCATAAAGAGGAATCGGAATCTGCTGCCGGAAATAGAACACGCGTGTATCATCGAGCCCCATAATGTGGTCGGCGTGGCCATGGGTGAAGACCACGGCGTCCAGACGCGTCAGGCCCTCGCGCAGGGCCTGCGTGCGGAAGTCCGGAGTGGTATCCAGCACCACCACCCGGCCGTCATACTCCAGCAGGATGGAAGGCCGAAGACGTTTATCATGCGGGTCGGAAGACGTACAAACGGCGCACCGGCAGGTGATGATGGGCACCCCCGTGGAAGTACCTGTGCCGAGAAACTTGAGTGTCATTAGCCTTTGCGCGCCTGCCGCTTCTGCAATTCCACAAACGTCATCCGCAACTCGTACAGGACGTCCTCGAGGAGGCGGGATTCGTTAGGCGTCAGGTTGCCGCTGGTTTTTTCCTGTAGAACCTGGAGCAGGTCAATGGTGCGTTGGGCATTGGGCATGTCCGGGGGAATGCGGTCGCCCCCCGGCCCCGCCAGCAAGCCCAACTGAAACATGGCGGTGGTGCTGAGGTAGGAGACCAGCGTTTCAAACCCGGACGGCTCGTCGGGGAGTTCCGCTTCTTCCGGTTCCACCACTTGCGGCCGCGCCGCCCTCTCCACCGCCGGCGGTGGCTCAGCCTTTCTCGCGTCCGGCGGACCTTCCTCACGCCGGGAACCTTCCGCATTGAAGCTGCGGCGATCCACCACCTTGAATCCTGAAGATTCCTTCTTCTCGTCTGCCATAAATTGCCTCGCGGATCCGGCCAGTCAGCGATGGATATTAGCCGGAATCGACCGCCATCGCGTAATTATCCAGTCTAGCAATAAACCGGAAAACCGACAAGCCCGGCGCGAGTGTGGGACGGGCGTCCCGCCCGTGGAACATCATGGCCATGATGGCCATACCACGAGCCGTAGCGCGGGCACCCTGCCCGCGTCCTTAGGCCCCCGTGGTTCGCGTAATTAAACAGGTTAAGTTAAATGTTATGGGAGATAAGTAATTACACTTGACAATTAAAGTAAAGTAACTTATCTTAGATAAGGCATTCGTCAGGTGCCCAGTCCTCGGGAGGAGGCCCCCCATGACCCTCATGCGTCATCTCGTCATTATTACCATTTCCTGGGCCGTGTTTTTATCCGTGCCCCTCATCAACGCACAGGATGTCCGATTACCCGGAGTGAGGTCGATCAATCCAGCGTATCCGGTGCTCCGGGAACTGCCGTTGCAGCCCCAGCCCCTGCTGAGCGCAGCACTACGAGCTGAGCCGGTTTCGGCGCCTTTGCCTGGCACACCGGACCTTTCCAGGTACCGGGGGTTTGCATTGGAAATGAATCTTCAGGTTGCAGCCAAAGAGGCCGATCTGGAACTCTCTGACGCGCGGCTGATCCACCAACGCCCGGCAGTGATTCAGGAACTTGACTGGCGGCCCTCGGTCTCTTCCGTTGCGGCGCTCCAGGCTGACCCGGTTAAGGAAGTCCTCCTCACCTTTTACAACGGCGCCCTTTTTCGCATGGTGGTCAATTATGATCGCTATAGGACCGAAGGGCTGACCGATGCGGACATGGTGGAGGCCATTTCAGCGCGGTACGGCACGGCATCCAGGCCGGATACAAAGGTCATTCTTTTCTCGACGTATCAGGTTTATGACGACAGCGAAAAGGTCATCGCGCGCTGGGAAAACTCGCAGTACTCTTACAATCTTTTCCGGTCCTCCTACCAGCCGACTTTTGGAATGCTCATCTTTTCGAAACGCCTTGATGCCCTGGCTCAAACGGCCATCGCCGAAGCCCTCCGCCTGGATGAGCAGGAGGCCCCGCAGCGACAAATCGAGCTGCAAAGAAAACTGGACGAGGCAACCCGCGCCACGCAAGAGAAGGCCCGGCTGGCGAACAAACCCAACTTTCGTCCCTAGCACAAGAACCCGCCGCGCTAACCGCGGCAGCCTGCCCGGGCAGGTCTGATTTAACCCGGCGGAGCCGCTAATGAAATTCGCACGAGGTCAATACGTTCGCCACTCCAAATACGGATGGGGCACCATCCTGGAGTGCCATCGCCTGCATACCACGGTATTGTTTCGCAGCGTGGGGGTGAGAAAGCTGACCGCTTCTGAGGCGGTTTTCGAAGTGGTGGAGAACCAGGTGGCCCTGAAAAGACGCCGGGGCTGATGGCTGCGCCATGGCTCGGCGGAGATGCGGTTGCTCAACGCTCTCCCCGATCCCGAAAGAAGGCTGGTATGTATGTACAGTATATCGGAGTAGATAAGTCAGAAAGTTCCCGCATTTATACTTTTCATGTCATCAATCCACCCCAGGAAGCCCGCGATTTCGCGGTCAAAGTCCGGTCCGAGGAGTTCAGTGCCGACCGCTTGAAATTCCAGGATGGCCCCGGAATCTGTTCTGCCCGGTTGCAGCGGGAATTACAGGGCGAGACACAAGAGGCGCGCGCGCACACGGATCTGTGTATCGAAGATCAGGACGTCCGGGAATTCCGCGCCCAAAATTACCCACACACAAAGTCTGCGGACGCCACGGATCGGGGACCCAGGATTCCCTCAGCGCCACCGCCGCATGAAAAGCATTTCCAGAATCGCGGGTATTGGCCCCTGGGATCGGCGCCGCGTCCGGTGTCCGAGGAAATCTCGGTTCTGCTCCTTCACGAACTCGGAGAATCTCTGGATGCGTTGAAATCGGCCATGGAAAGCGAGTCGGTGAAGGTATGCTCTGTGCGGAGTCTCCAGGAAGCGCTGCCTCTGGTGACGGGACCGAACCCGCCGCACCTGGTCTTCACCCAGCCCAAGCTTCCGGACGGCATTTGGGTGGACGTGGTGAACCTGGCGAAGCAGGCCCTTAAACCCGTGAACATCATTGTGGTGGCGCGCCCGGTGAATGCGGGCCTCTATCTCCAAGCCATCAGCGGGGGCGCGTTTGATTTTATTGTTGCCCCCCTCACCGGTTATCAGCTCAACCATGTCTTGCGCTGCGCCATCGAGAGTGTACTGAGCCGCCGGGAAGCGGCGGCCTGTGCCGCCGCGTAACAAACCTCAGCCCTTTGCTTCCGTTCTGTTTCCAAACCCTCATTGCGCGGACGTAGCGCGGGCATCCTGCCCGCTGGGGCATGGGCGTCCCGCCCGCGCTACGGCTAGCCGAACTTTCGCAGTTGAGGGCAGATTGAAGTCGTAAGTGTTTTCTTTTCATCAAATCGATTGCCCAGGTCGGCACTACATTTTCAGTCTCAGCGGCAA
>Ga0326727_10011363_pt1 | contig 20756 bp, 17 predicted proteins | sample MB2enrmetagenome_FD_207643 | JGI IMG/M metagenome (GOLD analysis project Ga0326727, IMG submission 207643) | Lab enriched peat soil microbial communities from McLean, Ithaca, NY, United States - MB29MY | ecosystem: Environmental > Terrestrial > Soil > Wetlands > Peat | place: USA: New York...
CTTTTACCCGCGGGTCTTGAAGAGTTTCGCCAAAAAGCCTCTTACAGAAAGCGCACCAATCGGCATAAAGAACGAGGACTGCGGGTTTTTGCTCCTCCCGGGCCAGGGCGATACCCTTGTCATAATCTTCGACCCACTGGATTTGAAGGGAGTCCAACTGCGCGGCCCTGGTCACAGAGGCTATCTCCAGGTCGACCGTTAAGGAAATTCCGGCAAGGGGGTTGTTGGAATCCACGGTAAATGTGTTGCCGTCGGTTGCCACTATTTTCCACTGCGGTCCCCCCTCCATGGGGAAATTCGAGCCAAGGCGAGGGGTCAGGATCATGGTAATGTTCTGTTGATCAACCTTTATCGCCACTGTACCAAAGCTCTCTTCAAAATGCTCGCCGTCGCTGGCGTGACAATCAAGGACTGCAAACTGTTCTGAAATTTCGACAACGGCAGCTTTGAAGTAGGGTGAGATGGCGACCTCTTTTCCAACGATCGGAAAGGAATGGAAATCCCCCACGTACTGTTGAGGGGACAGCCGGATCGTTTTGGGCATGCTCCTTACACAGGGCATTTCTTTTCTTTTTGCAGGATCTATCGGCCCGTATGCTTTGTCGGGTTGAATGACGACTCGTTTCTTTTCACCTGCCTTCATCCCAATTATGGCTTCTCCCAGACCGGGGATGGAGGCGGAGTGTCCGACCCAGACGTCCTCGGGAACATAGTCCACAGCGGCCACGAAACCGGATGCCTTCCGCTGATTGGGATCATTGAGCGCCTGAGCGTAGGTCGTGCGGACGATTTCGCCTTTCTCATCGGACGCAGTGAAATTGAGTTTCACCAAATCGCCTTCCTGCACTGTGTCCGGGTTCTGCACTTGGGGGCCTCCCCCGGCAGGAGGACCAGACCCTCCCTTTTCCGTTTGAGCACAATGGGCGGGTAAAACAGCCGGCGAATAGGCTGAAAGAGACATGGCAAACGCAACGGCAATGAAGGCCGCAAATCCTGTTCTGTTCATCTAAGATTATTCCTTTGCACGCGCTACGTCGGCAGCGGGCGCCGGTTCAACTTTGACATCGCAGGTGAGCGTCTCACCGCCGAAGGGATTACCGTAATCTACGACTATACTGCCGTCCTGCACCTCCGAGACGCGACCCACTAAACCCTGGGTCCTCACCAGCTTGCCTACGGGCGCGTCGAGCACGATCTCGTAATTTTTCTCATCTTCTCTGATGGTCCCTTTTCCGAACGGCGTGTCGACCACCGATCCCGGCTGACCAGAAAACCGGATCAGCACCTCGTTTTCCGAAACGGAAGCCACTTTGCCCGAAAACTCAGGATTTACCGTTAATTCGTCCCCCACCGCGGCTTCCTTGCCCGTTCGGGCCTTGAACTCGGCGCCGGTCATCCTCATTTCTTTCGGGCGCACTCTTACCCGCGCCAACTGTACGAATTCCTCCTTAGGCTTGAGACCCGTGATCCTGTCGGCATGCAGGTCGATTGTCCCGGATCCGTTCATTTCCATGCCCGTAACGGAGTAGGAAAGCTGGGTAATGATCTCATCTTCGAACGCTATGAAGTTGTGGGGCTGCAGGTCCTTCGAACTCTCCACGGCAGTAACGGGAACGGGATCGTCTATGTTCCTGGGCAGGAAAATAGCGGACTTGGGCTCAGTATTGCCGGCCACGGCCGTCGAAGTGCTCGAAGCTATCTCTCCATTTTTGAACCGGCAGGTAAACTGAACCCCTACCTTATCCCCGGGTTTTATGAGATCTGTTTCCGCCGCCGGAAGGACCGGGCAATGAAGGATAAAAATGACGTTCAAAAAAAACACTAATGTGAAAATAATTTTGAACCGATAAACCATTTTGACGTTCCCTTTCCTTTTTTCGAAAAATAAGCCTTGCAGCGGCTTGCCAGTCGAGAAACGTCTGTCCCGGCCGGCGGGCCGAAGCCGTCCGGAAGCTGCACTCACAAAATCCCCCGGCCCCCTTTAGAAAATGGGGGTGGAGACCGGCATCCCTGGCAATTTCGCCTGTTCGGATCATAGCTGTGAAGGCCTGGCAGGCAGGACCTTTCACGAGCTAGAGAGTATGCAACAGGAAGTGTTACACGCTCATGACGGTTTCATGAATTTTTTGGGGAGAGAAAATAACAGAGAGACTCTGACAGGCAGGCGGGCATCCTTCCGGCAGGTAATGAAAATTGCCGCAGATTGGCGCCATGCGTATCCTGTGTGTGGAATTGAACCTTGACCCGGTTACCAGTTTATCCCCTGGCTTTTCAATAAGTTCTTTGCGTCTTCGTTGTCGAGTTTTGCCGCCATTTGCAAGTCCTCTATCGCCTGCCTGTGGTCGCCAAGTTCGCCATGGGTAAAGCCGCGGTTAGTATAAGCCACAACATATTTGGGAAATGATATAGGAAACAAAGGCATTAGTGATACGAACACACGGCGCAATTCCCTCAAGAGATGTAACCGATCCTCCTTTTGCCTGAACGACGAATGTCACGATACTTGAAATCGCCGCCAGGGCAAAAAGGGGGATTTTTTCCAGGAGCAGGGGGCGAAGCAATACCCATTGATATTTATCGGCCGGCGTTTTTTCCTCTAATTTCACGCCCCGCGATGTCTGCCCCGGACTTGAACCGGAGGCGAGCTTTTTACCGGATTTGCCCTTTTTCTTATTCGCAGATAGCGCTTCCTGCACCACGCCGGTATTTTGCTTTGCACCTCCCGCTTCTCGCTCCGTGCTCCGTGCTCCTTGCATTCGTCCCAGAGGCCAGTAGTCCAGAAGGAGCAGGACAAAGGGCAGGGTTACTAGCATAGGTTTTGCCATCAAGCCCAAGGCAAGAAATGTAAAAACAGCCAGGTAGCTCCTGAATCGCGGATGCTCGACATAATAGATATACGCGCCCATGGTGAGCATCCAGAAAAAAGTCGAAAGAACATCCTTTCGTTCGGCCACCCAGGCGACGGATTCCACATGGAGGGGGTGAAGGGCAAACAAAGCCGCGACGAAAGCGCTCTTCCATCGCGCTTTGGTCATCCGGTGAAAAACGAAAAAGAGCAACAGTGTATTTGCAATGTGGAACAAAAGATTGGTCAGATGATGCCATCTCGAGTTTAATCCAAAGAGTTGAACATCGAGCATGTGGGATATCCAGGTCACTGGATGCCAGTTCGAACAATGACCGGTCGTCAATGCCCACCGGATTGCCTGTATCGTTATGCCGTGGTGAATATGGACGTTCTCGGTTACGTATTTGGGATCGTCATAAACAATAAAGTCACAATGACTGACTTGCCAGAATGCTGCAAACGTAGTACACGCCAGAAAAACGAATATCACCAGAATCTGTTTGTTTTTTGGCACGGAAAACATAGTTACCCAAGACCGCAGACTGCTACCAGCCTGCCGCTACACATTAAACGTTACGGTTTGGCATGAACCGGATTTAGACAAGAGGATAGTACTGAGTGGAAGCTTCTTCGGAAGCGCTGCCGCCTCGAATCGCGGGTGATTGCTTCTTTTGGCGTTTCAAACTCTTGTTCCGCTGCATTCATGCCCTGATGAATATGGACAAGCCTAACTAAAAAGAAATGAAGCCCCTCAGGCTTACGATCGCAAGAACCGCAACGAATGCAAGTGCAACGTTTCTGTAATCCCCTCTGAGTTCTCCCATGAGAACTTCGTAGCCAAAGAAGAACACGATGATTTTTGCCGCAATGAGGCTCATGTGATAACTTTTCACAGGTCCACCCGGAAGGTTCGGCACGATCAGCGCTACAAACAGAACAATAAAATCCAGAGGGGTTGTTTTGAACCCCTTTTTGCGCCGCGTGAACTTGAGGGTCAGTACAATGAATAAGACGAGTATTGCGAATGATAAGTCGTAGGCATCGGCCAATCTCGTGCCCACCTGCGAGGCCGCATCCATTTCGCTCAAATAAACGACAAATGGGATGAACAAGTAAAAACCCAGCCTTAATGCCCCCCCGATCCATTTCTTTTTGGTAAACCAGATGGAAACAATGAGCACGATCAAAACGCTCGAAAGGGCGGAGACATAAACCGGCACTTCGATCGGCAGCACGGCAGTTAAAACAAGCAGCAGGGCAAGCCCCGTTTCGCAGACCTTGAAGGATATCTTGATGATTATGTTAAGGTTTTTGATGCTTTGGGTCAGAGCTTCCAGCAAAGAATACCGTTTAACCTGCCACCCGGTTCTTTTCGCCTCGGCCAGTCCCAACAGAGCAGTTGCGCCGAAACAGAGGCATGAGGCAAGGACGAGCCATTCGGTACCCTTACGCATCAAGTAGGCCGAAGTCACCATGCAGGCCTGAAGGGCGTAGATCAGGAAGACCGTTTCGGAATGTGAAAAACCGAGTTTCATAAGCCTGTGGTGCAGGTGATTTTTATCCGCCACGAAAGGAGATTTTCCACTCGCGATTCTTCCAAGCATGACGGAAACGGTGTCCAGGATGGGCATACCCAGGATCATCATGGGCAGCAGCCGGTTGAACTCCTGGTTTCCCTGGGTGATCTTCAAAGAGAGACTTATGGCCCAGAAGCCCAGAAACTGGCTCCCGGCATCGCCCATGAATAGAGTGGCCGGGTGGGTGTTGAACCGTAGAAATCCAAATATGGCGCCTATCATTGCAATTGACAGGAGAACCACCATTAGGTCGCCACCCAGATAGGCCAGGTAGGCGATGCAGATGAAGCTCATTATCGAGATCCCCCCCGCCAGTCCGTCCAGGCCGTCGGAGAGGTTGATTGCATTCGTTGCGCCCACTATCACTATAACGGTCAGTGGAATCCCGATCCAAACCGGCAGATGAACACCTGCAGGCAGAAGAGCGCCAAGATTGCTGATCCAGACTCCACCATAGCAGGTCACGACAAGGGCCGCCGCTATTTGCGCGGCAAATTTCGGCGCATAAGACAGTCCCCTGGAATCGTCTATAAACCCAAAAAAAACCACAATCCCGGTCCCGGCGACGATGGCTTTCAAAGCGTTATCGAAAGGAAGCCAAAGAACGATGGGGATAAGGGCGCCCAAAGCCATTGCGAGTCCGCCGCTCCTTGGAATCGGGTGCGAATGGACCTTTCTCTCATCGGGAATGTCCAGAATCCGCAGGTGTACTGCGAGACTGCTGAAGACCGGAATGAGCGCGATGGTAGTGAAAACCGAAATAAGCAGGGTCGAAAGAAAAATCACAGTCGCATTCCTGGCCCTTCGAGTAGCCGGTGGCTTTCGTTGAAGTTAAAGGCGGTGATGAGGCCTACAAGAGCGGCTTCAGCGCACGGAACGTCCAGGCAAAAAATCCCGGAGTACCGGAAAAATCAGGCAGGTGAACTCCTGGAGCCTCTTATCCGCGATCTGTGCATCTTCACCTTTGGACAGGGGAGTGATAATACGCACCAGCGCCCCGTCGGTCCGCTGCATGGTGAGCGCGTCCCAGAAGTTAAAGAATTTCAGTTGCCAGAGGTTGTGCAGTATACGCCCGCGCAGGGGGAACCAATAATATGCGACCTGTCTTTCATTCAACTTCTCGAAAACCACGCGATTGACGGTGAGCCCGTTCTCGCGTTCAGGCACCGGGAAGCTTATCAAACCTTCTTTTGTGAAAAGCCAGCCGCTTGCCGGCAGACATGTTTCAGGCGAATGAATGGATTCGCCCTTGCGTTGGCTCTGAAAATATGCAACGTAAAAGTTTATATGCTTTCCATCGGGATTTACATAATCGATCAACGTGTAGTCGCTGAAATGCAATAGTGAAAGAGCATCTGTGTCCAGAAACGCCCGCTTGCCATGCCATGTCCCGACATCGAAAGGGAACTGTGCAAATGGTTTCTTTATTGGTACTATTTCACTAAAATTTATCCCATGGCTGAGAATAAGAGTCGCTATCAGGAGTAAAAGCACTACCGCACTCTGCGGTTGCCAGGGAAACGCCCTTTGTCCTGCAGTCGTCTCCCTGTATGGGGCAGCCCCGACTTCGCCGTGTCTTTCCTCGATGGACCGGAGATCTTTCAACTCAGAAGCATCGGACGTTTTGGCAAAAAGTTTGCCGAGTTTCCCAAGCACTATCACTTCCCCTAGAAGTAGGCCAAAGGATGCCATAAAAAACACGAACCCGGAAAAATCATGCAAAATGCCATCTGAGATTTCAGGTCTCAGATAGGCTGCGGATATCCCTGCAAGGGCGATGCGTGTCCCATTCATCAAGATAGCGAGGGGGATGGTTGAGAGAACAAGGAATATTTTTTTCCAGAACGAACCTTTGGCAAAATAGGCAACTATAAGACCTAAAACCATCAACGGCATGAGATAACGAAGTCCGCTGCATGCATCTACTACATGTAATTTCCTAAACCCCAGATCGATGATATTACCATCCCGATATACGGGCAACCCAACGACCTGGAGCATAGCAGTTCCGAGTTGAGACGAAATGAGTTGAAGATTAACTGACAGCTTGGCATAAATAAAATTTGGAAAAGGAAACATTGCCATAATAAGGATGAATATGAAGGCTATACTTTTCGTTTTCTCACAGCCTATATGTAGTATAGTAATGCCAATAATGATGAATAATAATGATACATTCAAAGTGTAATATTCCCCACCAAGTTCACCAAGCCAATATAGAAAAATACCAAGTGAAATAGGTACTATCCCTAACCATTGATGCGTAACACGAAGTGTTTTAATGATATTTCTTTTTTCAAATATTAAGTAAGCAACTATTATAGGAATAAAATAACAATGGGTAAAATCAAAGTTATTCCATTGAGATATCATTTGACTTAATACTGTATGGAAAAGGCTCAATCCAAACAGGCAATAGATAATCACCAAAGTAAGGCCTGCTAAAGGCAATGAGTTTCTTATGGTTTTATAAAAAGTAGTCATTGAAGTCGTCATTTCTCGTTCTCTCATTTGCGTCGCTAAACGCTCAGGGAATGGCAGGATTTGCCGAATGTTTTTTCTTGAACTTTGTTGACTCCATAGAGAATGCTCAGATAATTCCCGGCTGCCGGCTCAGGATTGCTGAACAGTTGTAAAGACCTGTCGGGTAACAGTTTGCATGCTACTTCATACCCAAAACAGTTTTCCACGCTGGCAGCGCCAGCTTTTTATCGAATGTTCTCTCAAAAACGGCGCGGGCATTCCTCCCCATGAGGAACACACACTCCATATCTCGTGAAAGCCGTTCCAAGACCCTCGCGAGTGCATGGCTGTCTCCGCTGCGGACCGCCAACCCGCAGGATTCATCCCTTAGGATGGAGCCGATTTCTCCATCCGGATCTCCGATGTAAATTGTCGCGCGTCCCGCGGCGGCGATGCCGTAAAATTTACTGGGAACCATGAGACCTTCAAGTTCCGGGAGGAGCGAAACCAGATGCACGTCAGGCGCCGTCAGGCTTTGGGGCAGGAGTTCTCTGGGCTGAAAGGGTTTGAAAAGGATGTTTTTAAGCCCGCACTTTGCCGATTGGGCAGCAATCTCGTCCCTGCGGGCACCGTTTCCGATGAGAAGGAACATGATTCGCGGATCATCATTGAGTAGCCGCGCCGCCTCGAAGAGAGTGCCGAAATCGTGGCCCCGGCCCATATTCCCGGAGTAACCGATCACGAACTTGTCCCGCAGGCCCCATTCCAAACGCAGTGCGTTCTGCTCGGGAGGGATAGGACGGATGCTGTCTCCGTCGGACCAGTTGTGGAGGACGGCTATCCGGCCAGGGAAAATGCCTTCGTCCAGAAGCTTTTCGCGCATCTTTTCGCCGATGACCACGTTAGTCCTCGAAGCCCGGAGCGACCAATTGCGCAAGCGCCTGAGGGGAAATTCCAAATTGCCAGCCATACGCACATTGAGGGCAGTTGCCACCTCGGGAAAAAGGTCCTGCAGCCAGTTGAGGTGCACGGCCCCGCGCAGCCCGGCAATCAGTGCGGTGACCACGGATATGAGTGGTGGGTCCGTCTTGGCAACAATGCAGCAGTCATGGCTGAGATTAACAAGCAGCCAAAGAGCGGTGCCAAGGTAAAAAGACAAATAGTCAATCACACGGGTAATCAGCCGCTGACGACCGAACGTCGAGGTCCACACCCGTCGGATGTGGACGTTGCCGCAAACTTCTTCCGGGCTGAGCGCAGCATTTGGATCATCGTAGAGCTGACGACTGGCGACAACCGTAACCTCCGCGCCGTTGCGGCCGAGGTAGAAGGCAAGATCACTCAGCATTTGGCTAGTAGCCGACTGATCAGGATAGAAGTAGCGGTTGACGAAAATGATTCTTTTCGTTCGCGGAGATTTCTGATCGTGGGGAGTCATATGTATACGGCGATGTTCCACTTACAAGGGGCCAATATGTTTGTCACTTGCATGGGCTGCTTTGTTCATTTCTTAGGCTTAGCTCATAAATCTTGGCTCGCACCTGGCTGATATAGTTTGCTCGTATATTGCTGGCGATCAGTCCACGCCTGCCTTCCAGAAAGCCCAGCCTGAGAAAGTAGTGATAAACAAACCAAAGCAGCGGCTCAAACGGCAGCCTCATTGCTATGGTCTTCAAAAACCTCCTCCTCTCCTGTGAGTTGCCAACCAGCCTTGGTTGAATGGTCGCTGCGCCATAGCGTTGTGTACACAGATATCTATATCTCACGGCTGCTTCCCAGCTTGAATACTGATTGTGGCGCTCGATATAGGCTGTTAGACCTTTGAAGTCTTCGTGGATTAGAGGTGTTTTTAGTTTTCCGACAGTGCCGGTGACGATGATACGCTCATGAACTTCCATATCGTGCTTCGTTTGTACTTCCTCCAGGCGTTCAAAACACCCCCTGCCCGTTCTGAAAAGCAATATTGCGGAATGAGAAAAGCCACCGAACCGGAAACGGCGCCCCATAAAGTGGAACCCTTTGATAATGTAATATGCATCACAAGGCTCTCTGGAGATTGTGACTTTTTCGATTTCCTGCCACAGTTGCGCTGGGACCACTTCATCGGCATCGATCAACAGCACCCACGGAGTCGAAATCTCCAGATTATCGAGGGCCCATTGTCTCTTCTTGGGATGGCCCCCTCTATAATTGAATTGCGTAACAGTTGCCCCGGCTCCACGAGCCAGATTGACCGTACCATCTTCACTATGGGAATCGATCACCACCACCTGGAGTGCAGGAGTAAGTGCTTTGAGGCAGCGCAGGATATTGGCCTCTTCGTTCTTAACAGCAACTAAAGCTGTCAGAGGTAATTTTGGGTAATCGGGCATATTGCAGAACATGAATTGAATCGGTAACGTTTAGATTGTAGCCAACACAGATCATTATAATATCAGACTAAGAGAAGTCACAATCCCGGGTGCTATATCGGCTTGAGAAATCGCAGGCCTGTTTCAGGTCTTGTCGACACATTGTCGTCCACAAGTATATAATCGGAATCAGTAAAAAATCATGTTTCTCTCAAGACACGCGTTCGGATTTTCCGTCCCGGATTGCCGGCGACTATGGTCCATGACTCCACATCCCTTACCACAACAGCTCTTGCGCCGACGACGGCGCCTTCCCCGATGGTGACGCCCGGCCCGAGAAAAGCGTCGGCGCAGATCCAGACCTGGTCTCCGATCTCAATGCCCTTGCGAATGAGGGGCAAGTCGGGTTTCTCGTAGTCATGTGTCCCTGCACACAAATGAGCTTTGTGCGATACAGTCGTTTTGCTGCCGATGACGACTTTACCAAGATTATATATCAGCGCCCATTCCCCTATTGCGCTCCAGTCGCCGACGACAAGGTTCCAGGGCATATAGATCTTTGCGCTGCTATAAATATGGACATGCGCGCCGATTTGGGCGCCGAAGAGCCTCAGCAGACGATTGCGCCATTCGAACATCGGCCTCGGGCTCATCGTGAACAATGGCCGGCACAATCCCCATAGCACTCTCCGCACCATCACATAACCGGAGTACTCCTTCCTGAGGCGGTTACCCGAGATATCCAGCGATTGTCCTGAAATAGCCTTGTCCTTTAATGCCTGACTCAAGCAGGTGACGTTTAGCGTCGATGATATTCTGAGCTGTTTTGCAGCAATGTTTTCTTAAACCTGGTCCACTGAATAGGATAGAAAAAATCCTACGACAAACTGAACTAGCCTGCATGTTAATAAGCAGGAATGAATCGACTCAAAGACCGGCGGAGCGGCAAAAGGCCCGCATCTTAACGAACCGCCCCAGGCTCAATCCAGCCGTACCCAGGCCGGCGTTTCGCCCCCAAATACCAGCCACTTGTAAGTCAGGTGCATCATCTGTCCAATCCTGGGCCATGAATTGTCTCTGATCATCCAATCGCGCCCGAACCGCCCCATGCTGATCAATTCATTTCGCGACAGTGACATAGCCTCTTCCAGGCAGGCCACCAGCGGATCAATGCCAATGTCAATCCACCACCCTGCCCGGTGTTCTTCCAGGCCGCTCCAGGGCGCACCTTTCGTAACTATGGCCGGTGTTCCGGCTGCCAGGGATTCGGCAACCGTTACCCCGAAGTTTTCAGTGTGGCTGGGCAGCACAAACAGCTCTGCTTCGCGGTAGGCAACCTGCTTTGCCTGGCCGTAGAGAGGACCGCAAAAGCAAACGCGCTTGAGTCCCAGCCCTTCAGCCAGGCTCTGCATTTTTGGCAGATACCCGTTGTTGTCGGGTCCCGCTATGCGAAGCTCCCATTCGGGAAATGAGCGCTCCACGGCGGCCCATGCCCGAAGAAGTATGTCCACCCCTTTCACCGGATGGATGCGGCCCAGGAACAGGAGTATCCGGCTCTGGGTTACCGGTTCGGGCTTCATTTCCATTACATCGATCCCGTTGGGAATCACACAGACAGGCTGCCGGCGAAGGCCTGCAGAACGAATGTCTTCGTATTCACGCTCCGCGGTGGCATGGAAACAGCTTGCACGGCGCACTGCAGTGCCCTGCACCAAAGCCCAGAAAATTCGCTTTTTCCAGGCAGAGCGATTGAGCGCCCATCGTGACAGCATGCCTCGGGGGGATACCACGAGCCGGCATGACCGGGCTCGAACAGCCCACCCGGGGTAGACATTCGGCATCATCCACAGGCCGTGATTGTGAAGGATGTCAGAATGTTCCGCGGCCCGGGCAAGCCGGTCGCGCATTTGCGGTGAGAACCCCAATAGGATTAAAATCGGACGCATGGGATAGGTTTCAAGGAAAGGAATGTCAGGCGACGTGCGGCTGCCGCCCAAAGTGACAAGACGAACGGGATCCCCACAGGCCAACAACTCCTGGCTCAACCTCACAACCGTATAAGAAGGCCCGCTGGCTTCTTCGTCAATGCTCGAGACAATTTGTATGCTTCTAACGGACCTATCGGAGTTACCCATGATGATTCCCAAAGATCTGCCCCAAGCCTACAGCCAGGGTCCTTTTGGCCGTTCCAAAAAACTGTCTCTCAGGTAATTTATTATCTGCATGAAATAGCGCGCTACTGCTTCCTCCTCTATGCAGCGTGACCAACCCTGTATTCTTTTCCTCTCCGAAACTGTCAACGGTCCCTTGCTGACCCACTTGTGGAGGACTTGAATCAAAGAAGGCATTGAATCACATTGAAAAAGTTCCCCGTTTAAGAAGGGCCGGACCAAATCGGCGGCCCCGGGGTAGTCGCTGCATATCACGGGCACGCCACTCATTAGGGCCTCATTGACTACTGTGCCCCAACCATCCTCTCGGCTCGTGAAAACTAAAATGTCAGCAGTATCCAACTCTTGTCTGACTTGCCGATTGGACATCCCGCCCATGAAGGCCACCTTTTCCTTTAGCCCTAAATGCGCTGCCATCGATTCCAAAGAAGGGCGTTGTTCCCCTTCGCCGATAATCTTTAGCCTCCATTCCGGCGTCGACACCTTTGCGAGGGCTTTGAGCAGTAAGTCAACCCGTTTAAGTGGGATCAATCTCCCCACCGAGACTATCGTTACCGGGCCGTTAATGTGGTTTTGATCATCTTCGCACGGGTGCTTTTCAACGACGTAGCAAAATGGGAATAGCTTTGCCGGATCATATCCGCATTTGGTAAACCATCTCATTCCCACACGCCCGATGGCCAAAACAAAATCAACTCTCTGACGATATCTGTGTTCATGGAAAAGGCTGTGAGCCATGCGCAGCACTCCCTTCCAGCCTCGGGTGTGTCGGCCTTCGGAGAGGATACCTACGATTGCCCGTGTTGAAAGTGTTTGTTTGAAGGCAGCATCCAATGCTGAGTTATAAACCATGCCCGAAAAGACGTGAACTGTGCGTTCGCAATCATCATATATGAGTTGATCCATAGTGGCCCGATCGGGGGCCATAAAAACCTGAGTCTGCCCGCAATCAGGCGGACTCCAGCCCATAGCCAGCCGGTGCTGACGAAGTTCTCTCTGAAAAACCCCGATTACCTCGCCATCAGGCAAAAGGCTTGCCAATGCCCTGATCCATGGAACCTGATGGGGACTTGGCGTTTCCTGCCAAAATACAATTCGCCTACTCTTCATCTACAGTTTCGAAGCCTTTTGCCGCAACGACGCCAATGAGAAACCATGGACGGCCGCCCATGTATCCCCGGGAAAAAAGGACGGCGCCTTCCAGATATTGATCAGCAGACTACAAGAGCACATCACAGTAATCCCAATATCGCGTTGGTACGAAGCTCAAGTGAAGCATCGGCCTTTTCCCATTATGCTTAAAATTAATAATATAATGAAACGGCATCTTCGGAGAGCCATGACGCTTTGGGCCGCTCTAAAGCGCTGCCCGTCAGGTAATCGACTACCTGGATGAAATAGCGCGCTACTGCCTCGCCTTCTATACAACGGGACCAGCTTCGTATTTTCTGTCTCGCCAAAACATCCAGGGGACCTCTTGAAATCCACTTATCGAGCACCACCGCAAGAGAGTCAACAGAGCCGCATTCAAACAACTCACCATTAAAGATCGGTTGGATCAAATCCGAAGCCCCGCAGAAATCGTTGCATATTACCGGTACACCACTCATCAACGCTTCGTTCACCACCGCTCCCCAGCCATCCCACTGGCTTGGCAGAACAACAACATCGGATTGCGCCAATTGCGTTCTAGCGCTCGGGTTATCCAGAACTCCGGTAAAATCGACCATACCGGCCAATCCAAGGGAGTTGACGAGTTTTTCCAGGCGCAACCTCTCTTTTCCACTACCTATGATGCGCAAAAACCAGTTTCGGGAATTAATTCTGGACAGGGAACAAAGAAGCAAATCGACCCGTTTTCGTTTGATGAGCTGTCCTATGAAACACAAATTGACTCTTGGCATATTTGAGCAATCTCTGGATGTGACCACAGGGCTATCAACCGCATAACAAAAAGGAAAGACTTGCTCCTGCGAGTAACCGCACATCCTGAACCACCGGGCCGCCAAGTGCCCCACGGCCAGAACAAAACGAACGCGTTTTTGATAACTCCTCTCGTTGAGCAGGCTATGAGCCTGCCTAAGCAGCCCTGGTAGTCTACGCCAATCTCTCCCCTCCGAGAGTATGCCCACCAAAGATCCCGTCGACAGAGCCTCCCTGACGGCGCTATTGAGCCTCGCGTAATGTCCGCCCGAGAATACATGGACCGTCCGCTCGGGGTCACGCCACAGGAGATCCTTCAAGGTGGGCCGATCTGGGTATATCAGGACTTGAACTTTCCCATAATCCGGCTTTTGCCAGCCCAAATCCAGTCTGTGCCGGAGAAGGTCTCCACTAAATATAGCAGTTACAGGTGATAGCTCAGCCAGCGCACGAATCCAGGGCGCCTGGTGTGGACTGGGGTTTAACTGCCAGAAGACAATGTGATTATGTTTCATATTTTGCCTGTGGCTCCCGGTCTGCAGCAGTGCTCAGCCCAATGAGAAGCCAGAGATAGCCGCCCAGGTACCCCGGGGAGAAAAAGACGGCTTCACCCATATTGATCAACAAACAACTAAGGCACATGGCAATAAGCCCAATATCCCGTTGCCCCAAAGCTCCCAGGATGAGGAGTACCAAGAAGGGAATGAAAACCGCCAGGCCGACCAGCCCAATTTCCTCAAGAACTGCAACGGGCAGAAAGCCCTTTTCTGTCGGCGATGCAATGGGAATGCCCATGAAAGTGGCGGTATTCTTGGGATCGGAACGCCCCACAGCGACTCCAAACCCGTGTCCTGTCAGGGGTTGCTCAAGGAAGTGTTTCCATTGCCAGGCTATACCGGCGCCGCGGGAATTGTAGAAGGCCTGCGCTACGTCTTTATTTTCTTCGCCTTTGAGCCAGAATCCCTCGACCCTCTTGGAAAAAACCGATGACGTTACGACCAGTATGATTATAAGAACGGTATAAGCGCCCACCTTCAATAAAGTTCTGGCGGGCACAAGTTGCATTACTTCACGGCGGGAACTGCAGGACCCGAAAGCCATGGTCGCTCCCAGGCCGAGGAGAAGAGACAGCATGCCTGTCCGGGCCCGCGAGAGGACTATCATTACCAGGCATACGACCACGAACACCCATTGCCAGCGATTGTGAGGCCCTTTGTGGAGTAACAGCCTGGCGAAGACATAGCTTGCCGTGGGCGCCAAAAAAGTACCGAACAATTGACAATGCGTGAAGATTCCCCGGAACCCCCCACCCCAGAACGCCGCGCTAAGAACGAGCGTTGGCAAAGACAAGACTACTACAGCAGCGGTCAAGCTCAAGAACCACGCTTTTAGATTTTCCCGGTCCTGCTCGCCAATAGAGTCGAAAGCTGCCAGAACAGTGGCCGCAGTGTAGGAGAATATGGTTACTTTCAAAAAAGAAACCAGGAACAGTTGACTGGTTATGCTGGCGAGTGCGGTCACTACCACAAGGAAAAGCACCAGGGGGAAAATATATCGCCATGCACTCGCGGAGGCGGCCGGCAGAACTCGAAGACCCGCCAGCAAAAGTATGAGCCATCGCAGTATTCCCATCGCACCTGGAAGGTGAAAGATGGCAGGATTGAGAAAAATAATTATGTAGTTTAATGAGAGCGCCTGAATAGCCTGCCTGGGACCCAAAAGGGTCCATAGACAAAGAAGTATATACGCTCCGAGAACAACAAGGCTGTGGGCCGCCAGGATGAGCAAGAAAACAATGAATAATGCAGTCAAAACGGGAACGGAATATGATCCGTCCTGTGTACGTAATTTGATCATTATGTTGTGAGGCTCGAACCTAACCCTTTCAAACAGATAGAGAGACCCGGAACTCTCTCCAACAGATCCTTTGGCAGCTTCAATTGTTCCCGCACTGGGTATATTCAAGCATTGGATGTATTTGCCTGTCAATGTCCGGCACGAGAGTATCCAACCTGTCGTTATCCAGGATGATAAAACCCTTCGAACTGCCGGTACATTGAGTCGCGATATACCTGAGAAGCCACTGTTCACTGTGGAAGTTTACAAGAGTTGATTTCATAGCAGGCTAAAATACATTTTCAGCCGAAATCATAACTAGTTTAAATCCGGTTCTTCATGCTTTCTCATAGATTAATAAAGAAACTATCACATATTATTGCCTGCATGTTGGGAACAATATCTTTAGGTATTCCTGACAGGATGCATCCACCCCGAAGTCCTTTGCACGCGATTTCAGCAATTCCGGTGGCGTGGGGGCGTCCAACGTTTTCACAATCCCATCAGCAAGCGCAGCCGCATCGCCCACAGGAACAAGTTCACCCCACCGCCCTGAATCCAGAATTTCTCTTGGACCCGATGGACAGTCTGTACTGACCACAGGCGTTCCACAGGCCATTGCCTCCACAACGACGAGTGCAAACCCTTCATGCACCGAGGAGAGGGCGAAAACACTTGCACGCGCCATATAGGCGTAAGGGTTGGCGACATACCCGGGCATATCCACCAGGTCTGACAGGCCGAGATCGGTAACGAGGCGTTCAAGATTGGCTCTTTCCACCTCTTCTCCAAGGATGATCAGGCGGGCCGCACGCCGTCTGCGGACGAGATCAAAAGCCTTTATCAGGGTGGGAAAGTCTTTCTGTTTCTCTAAACGTCCAACCCCGAGAATGACGGGTATGGAATTATCGTCGAGCCAGGGATGAGGCGCCCGCTTCGTTTTTAATTGCTCGATCAGGACCGAGTTTACAGGATTGTAGATCATCTTGACGCGTTTGGGGTCAATGCCGGGCAGCTTTCGAAGTCTTTCCGCTACTCCCTCGGAAGAACCCACAATGGCGTCTGCCCATCGGTAGGACAATCTTATGAGATACTGAAGCGGTTTATGCTTGTGGTTATCCATATCCCCGAACACCAGGGACACCGCATCCTGCTCGCAAAGCACCAGTTGCAGCGGAACCTGTGCAATACGTCGAGCCCACGAAGCGATCCCATTTGCGAGCGGCATCACCGGCAGAACAGCCTGCGGCCGCTCTTTGCGAAGATATTGCACCATAGAGGGTAAACTTGTCCAGAGCCTTGGACATTTCAGATCTACGACACGTATGGAATTATGTACGTTTTTCAGGTGCTCGCCCTCGGCAATCATGAGAACAAGATCCACTGAAATGCCCTGCTCAATAAGGGCTTCGGATAATGTAAGCGCTACACGTACTGCCCCGCTGCCCATCAAGGTTGGTAAGAAAACTGCAACTTTCAATGCGCGTCCTTCCTCCTTGCTCCGCTCGTTCCGCTTTGCGTCGCTTTCTGATTGTCCGGCTATTTTCGTCGAACAGAACAGCCTGAAGGGAACAGCACCCTTTACTGTTATTTGCGTCTCCCCGATCACTACTATTTGGAGGTCATTTTGGTTTACTCCTGGCTGTGTGGGGACGTGGCACTCACATTTTTGTTCTGACCCAGTTCAGCCCTGACGGTATGAATCGCTTTATGTCAATCTTCAGCAACCGCTGAAGCTCCAACAGGCACCCGATCAAGACCGCTGCCGTAACTATCAGGCCATACACTATTCCCTTTTCAACCGGAAGAATACGCACCATCAGCAATACGGCCGAAACCGCACAACAGGCCGACAGGATGATGAAAAGCGATCTTCTTGACCAGGAAAAACCGGTGATCCGGTTGCATACACCGAGCATTGCAATGGAGTAAGAAACATACAAGGCGAAGAAGGAGATGCCGACTCCTTCAAGGCCCCAGATTTTCATGCAGCCGAGCATGAGGGAAACATATACCACTGCGAAGACCGTTTCAGTCAGCATGAAGAGCTTCGACATGCCTTTGCCGAGTTGGACAAAACTCATGGGCCAGCTCACTACGCGCAGCGCCACGCCTAGGATCTGCCACCGGATCACGTCGGCTGCCGGCACAAAAGCTTCTGAATAAAAGGCCCTGAGGACCCAAGGGGCCAGGGTTAGGGTGACAAGGATGCCGGGAATGGCGATAAGGATGCCCATCTCGGTCTGTTCATTGACAAGTCGATTGACGACAGCATCGTCGGAGGCTGCGGCGGTGAGGCGAGGATAGAAATCGGCGCCCATAGAGTTTAAAATAACCCCTACATAGAGTGAGGAGAGCGTCCATGTGGCTGAGTAGAGCCCAACCGCGTTCATTCCCAGTTGCCTGGAAATAAGGACGCGAGTGACATAATCCGTTCCGGTCATCAGCAAACCTGAGACCATGAAGGCCAACCCCATATTCAGGAGCCCCTTCGACTCACTCACGATCTCGAAAGCAGTGATTTTGACCGGTTCGATCCTAACCTTGCGCGCATACCACCACGAAGAAAGTATCCCAAATCCCGAAACAGCAACCAGGTAAGGCGCAATTCCTCGCTCGCGAAGAAAGTATACCAGGGTGATGCCGACGACCGTGCCAAAAGCGACTCCCAGAACCTGGCAGGAGGCCAGGTGTTTGAGCCGGCGCATCCCCTGGAGGAGCGCGGTCTGCCCCGCCGAAATCCCGCCAAAAAGAAGCGTCAGGGACATGAGTGCAACCCCAAAGGTGTGGGAAGCGTTTCCAAACGTGGCATAGCCGATCTGCCCGCAAAAAAGGACTATGACAAGCATTCCAAGGAGACCGGAAAGGGCTGAGGTCAGCCTGAGAGTCCTGACAGTTCGGGCAATCCTGTCTTCGTCCCCCGTCCCGACCGCTTCGGCTATCTGACGAACTCCGGCACTGCCGATTCCGAGGCCGGCCAGCGTCCCGACTAGTCCGGTTGAGGACTGATACAGCCCGGCGATTCCCATCCCCGATGGCCCCAGCAGTATTGCGAGGACCTTAGTCCTGACAATTCCGAGGAAGATGTTGATCACCTGGGTGCCGCCGATAAGGGCGGTTGATTTAAATATCTGGCGGTAGCTGTTGGACATTCCGGTAACTGACAGCCTCCAACATGGTTAATTGCTGATACGCGGAAAACAACTATGAATCGTATCTTTTCTCGGGGACGCGAAGTTATTGAGGATTAAGACGAATCTCCAGTCGTTATGCTGACCACTTAAAAGTCGTTTTTCATTGGCCTTCTTGGATTGGTCAGAGTCGCCACTAAAATAAAAGTCAAAGGGGAGCACACCTCGCTTGTTGAGTAGGGCTGGCCAGTTCCAAGAGAAAAATCAAGACCTGGAGATAGACGATAACACCCCGGCCATTGTAGGATGAAATATTCACCTCACCTCTCTCAGTTTTTCCAGGTCAGAGTTTCTTGGGGAAATTGATTATTGGGTCCCTTGGAATGTCTCACCAGCAGCTTTGCTCTTATTTCTCTTACCCCATAAACAGTCGTGCAATAAAGATAGTGCTCTCCCCCTTGACGTATCCCTCAGCGTTGGACAACGCGTGCTTCGGTGCTATGCTGATAAACATGTGCACATGGGTCTGTTTGAATGCGGTCAATGTTATCATTCGCATACCTACCCCAGGATCAGATGCCGCAAAAGGTGGCGGTATGAGGGTTAGCGTCACTCGGGCAAGCAGGCGCGTTGCCGAAGATATTAACAGAACGAATCTGGATCCTTGTCTAAGGGGCAGGATTTCTTCTCCTACCCCGCTATTCTTTAGTCTCAATAAATTTCAGCGTGGATTCTTCGCCCCTGCATCAGACTCTTCAGTTGGTGACTTGGCACGGTTAATAAGATCCGGTTAACATTCAGATCGTCAACTTCGCATGATATGACGAATTGCGGCGAAAACCTTTTTTAAAAAGTTGTTTTCTAGGGGCAAGTACTGGCTATAAAAAGAATATCACGAAACGTGCTTTTTGATCGCGAGGCCTATTCCAAGATGGCTATTCCCTGTTCTAGTATAAACATCAGGATATTGGTCGATGAACTCGATGAAGTCCCACTCCTCTTTATGAACAGACTTGAAATGTTGCCAGACTGCGCATACTCCTGGCCAATCCGTGCTGGATATATCGTGGAATGCTAACATTTTGGATTGGTTTTTTAGTAGTTCAAAATCGCTCTTGCATCCCACCAGACTGTGATCTCCATCAATAAAAGCTAAATCGAACTGCATATTCTTTATCTTGCTTCGGAACTTATCAGATCGACTACTCATAAGTAGATAGTCTATATCGTCCCTCGCCCTCGCAAATGTTGTCAGTTCAATTGATTCATTGATGTCCACACCCATAGCACATTCAAACTTAGGATTAAATTGCTTTAGATATTCATACATAATTACAAATGTTCCCCCATGTCGCACGCCAATCTCAGCATAGGAGCATATATTATATTTAGATATCTCTACCAAAAAGTTTGCAAACTGGTTAGGATACTGCCAAAAGTGAACCCCTTTCCCTGTATGAGGATACAAATGTTCTGGAAACTCATCCAACCTTTCATCATTGATTCCGAGCTCTAAAAGCAAATCTATCACATAGCTCTCATTTCTCAAATCTTCGGCGCGTGAACTTCGTATTAATTCAATCCTGGAAAAATCTAGTTTTTTTTCTGGCAAAGTTCCAATCTTCACAGAGCCTTCTAATTGCTTCGGTACGCGATGAATTTCGAGCCCTAAGTGGCCTATTCCGGTCTTCAAAAGATTTCTCACAATATTCATAAGTGCCTCGTTCTCGGAAACAAAGTTTACGTTTAGATCGACAATGTTTTTTCCCGCGCTATCAGGGTGATGAAAAAGGGGTCTCTCGTAGGAGAATCGGCCGAAAATTGCAAATGATTTCGTCATTTCGGAGGAAGCCGGAATCCATGCGTTTGCCCATCTGGTTGATTTTAATGCAAAAGAGACTGGTCCAGGCTTTCGTCGAGGTGACGTCCATAGGGTTTTTCGTCCTGATGTTGGAATTCCAAGCCTTATTCATCACCCTGCTATAGCATGAAGGACACGCAAAAATAACCGGACACAATAGGCAAACTCATTCATGCCGCATAAATCTGCACGGGTGCTGCTATAAAAGCATTAAAAAACAAATGATAGTGCGCATCGAATGCATCGAGTGCCCTCCACACAGCACTCAAACCATTAAGTTGTTCCGATGAGCATTACTTTTCAGTCTCGCAATAGTTAGAGCGATACCACCTATATCTTAATTTCGTTGCGTCTAATGCCACAAATTTGGTAGAACGATTCTACCGGCAGCTCTGACGTGTACCTTTATCACTTTTGACACGTACTCCAGGTTTTCTCCATTCCCGCCCATTCCGCACAGCGCTCATTTCATTGGGAATCTGAACAAGAGCTTATCGTGCCTCTGAAGAGGAAGGAATTTATCAACGATTAGCCTCAATGATGCGTCAACTTGATCCTCAACCGGACAAAATTTCGGAGGGGTCACGGAAATTTC
>Ga0326727_10011364_pt1 | contig 20756 bp, 12 predicted proteins | sample MB2enrmetagenome_FD_207643 | JGI IMG/M metagenome (GOLD analysis project Ga0326727, IMG submission 207643) | Lab enriched peat soil microbial communities from McLean, Ithaca, NY, United States - MB29MY | ecosystem: Environmental > Terrestrial > Soil > Wetlands > Peat | place: USA: New York...
GCGAAGGACCTGCTTTCTCGTGCACCCTCTACGATACTGGGGGACCAAGAAAACAGCAGATCCTTCGCTTCGCTCAGGATGACGACGCTATTTGGGGCTATGGTGGTTCTTGGTACTTGGCGTGGTCTTGAGGACCCTGTCATTCCGAGCGTTAGCGAGGAACCCGCCCCAGCCACTTCGTGGTACAGGCATATGTACGTTTAGGCCCGACCCGGTACCCTGGGACCACACTAAGACTGCTTCAGCTCCCATAGCCGCTTGGGTGGTAAACCTAGAAGACGAGCAGAGGGCGAAGGCTACTGCGTCTTACCCACGCGGTAGCGGGGCAGGTCCCTCGCTTCCGCTCGGGATGACAGGACTCGCAAAACAAGCCGAGTGCCAAGATCCGGCGCTGACGCGAGAATCTCCGAGGGCGGGGCTGCCCGACCCCGGGTTTTGCCCTCTTCTTACGCGAACTTTACACCAATCGTCTCATTGATCGTTTATAACTGGCCCGTACTCAGCGTCAGCGCGGGACCCGATTTCAGCTTGGCTTAAGCTGGAGCATGCCATACTGTGTATCTCCTGGAGAAGCACACGTGAAAGCAGGTTTCGTTTTCCTCGCAGCCCTGGCGTGGTGTGTCTCGGTCCTCACCCAAACTATGCCCCAGACTTTGCCACAGACGCCGCCTTCCGCTCCGGCCGGAGCGGCCGCTAGCCAGCGTCCTAGCATCACCCTGCAAGACGCCATCCAGCGCGCCAAGCTGGACAGCGCCGAGTTTCGCGCCGCCCTCACCGCGGCCGGTCTGGCCCGTGAGGATGTGGTTCAGGCCCGCGCCGCTTTGCTTCCGGGAATCAACTACACCACCGGCGCAATTCGCACCGAGCCCAACCAGACGCCCTCGGGGCGCTTCATTAGCTCGAACGGTCCCAACGAATACATAAGCCAGGGCAGCGCCCAGGAGACGATCGGTTTTACCGGGCTCGCCGACTACCGCCGCTCGCATGCCGCCGCGGCCTTGGCCAAAGCCAAGGCGGAAATCGCGGCGCGCGGCCTGGTGGCAACTGTCGTCCAGGACTTCTACGGCGCGATTGTTGCGCAGCGCAGCATTGCCAATGCCGAAGCCGCGGCCGGCGAGGCCCGCCGCTTCGTGCAGCTCAGCGAGCAACTGGAGAAAGGCGGCGAAGTCGCCCATGCCGACGCGATCAAGGCGCGGCTGCAGGCCAACGATCGCGAACTCGACCTGCAAAACGCGCGGCTGGCCGAGGAGAACGCCCGTCTCTCCCTGGCGGTGCTGATCTTTCCTGCCTTTACCCAGGATTTCGAGCTGGTGGACGATCTGCGCTTCCCGCCGCCGCTGCCGGCGTTTCCGGAAGCCGAGAAGCTGGCGGCGCAGAACAACCCCGAAATCGCAGTCGCGCTGGCCGCCACGGCAGCCGCCGCCCGCGAAGTGGATGTCGCCCGCGGCGGACATCTGCCCAGCCTGACCTTTGCCTACTTCTATGGAATCGATGCGCCGGACTACGCCACCCGTAGCGACGGAGTCCGCAATCTTGGTTATCAGTACTCCGCCACCCTGCAGCTCCCGGTTTTCAGTTGGGGCGCCACCCAAAGCAAGGTGCGCCAAGCGGAATTGCAGGAGAAGCAGGCGAAAGTGGAATTGAGCGCCGCGCAGCGGCAGGCGCTAGCCAACCTGCGCATCTTTTACGCGGAAGCTGCCGCCCGCAAGGACCAGATCGATACGCTGCGGCAGTCCGCCGATCTGGCCGCGGAAAGCCTCCGGCTCACGAACCTTCGTTATCGGGCCGGCGAGGCCGGCGCGCTCGAAGTGGTGGACGCGCAAAACGCGCTTGCCCTGGCCCGCAACAACTTCGACGACGGCGAAGCCCGCTACCGCGTGGCGCTGGCCAACCTGCAAACCCTGACAGGTGCTTTCTAGTATGAATACACGCAGCTTCAAATGGCCCGCGATTGTTGCCGCTCTTAGCGTCGTAGGCGCCGGAGGGTGGTGGCTTTTCCTGCGCTCGAAAGACGAACCGTCCGCTTCGCCGGTGGTGGCCGTGCAGACGGCGAAGGTTGCTACCCGCTCGCTTTCCCAGATCGTGACGGCCGAAGCCATTCTGTTTCCCCGGAACCAGGCGGCCATCACTCCTAAGATCACGGCTCCGGTCAGCAAGTTCTATGTGAACCGCGGGTCGCCGGTGCGAGCCGGCCAGCTTCTCGCCGTCCTGGAGAATCGGGATCTGGCTGCCGCCGTGACCGACAACCAGGGTGGCTACGAGCAGGCGCAGGCAGTTTACGAGACTACCGTCGGCGCCAGCCTTCCCGAAGAAATCAAGAAGGCCGAGTTGGAACTGCAATCCACCAAAGAGGAATTCGACGCCGACCAGAAGCTCTACACCAGCCGCCAGGAGCTGTTCCAGCAGGGAGCGCTGCCCCGCAAAGACCTGGATCAGGCCGGCGTCGCGCTGGCGCAAGCCAAAGGGCAATTTCAACTCGCCGAGCACCACCTGGAAGCGCTCAAGTCCGTAACCCGGGCCCAGACGCTGAAATCCGCCACCGGCCAACTTGCTTCGGCCAAAGGAAAGTACGAAGGGGCTGCGGCGCAGATGGGCTACTCGGAGATTCGCAGTCCGATCGACGGAGTAGTCACCGACCGTCCCACCTATCCCGGAGAAACCGCCGCCGCCGGCGTGCCCCTGCTCACCGTCATGGATACTTCGTCGGTCATCGCGAAGGCGCATATTCCCCAGGATCAGGCGGCGCTGCTGCAGCCCGGCGCCCCGGCCACCCTCACGGCCCCCGGCGCTGTAACCGCCGAGGGCAAAGTCACCCTCATCAGTCCGGCGCTCGATCCGAACAGTACGACGGTCGAGATTTGGATCGAAGCGCCCAATCGCCAGCAGCTCCTCCGCCCCGGCATGACCGTTCAGCTTGCGATCGTGGCGCGTGTGGTGAAGGACGCGCTCACGGTTCCCGCGTCCGCGGTGCTGAAATCGCCCGAGGGCGGCGACCGGGTCATGGTGGTGGAGAACGATGTCGCCCAAGGGCATGCGGTGGAAACGGGGATTCGCGAGGGAGAGGCAATACAGATCACCAAAGGGCTCGCGCCGGGCGCGACCATTGTTGCCGTGGGCGCTTACGGACTCCCCGACAAGATCCATGTTAAAGAGGCGGAAGTCCCTAAACCGGCCGGCAAGGCCGAAGGCGAGGCCGAATAGCGTATGTCATGGCGCGCGTTAATCGACCGGGTTCGGGTCGCTACGGTGCAGGACAAGCATTACTGGTACAGCCGGTATGCCAAGTCCATGATCTTCGCCATCGTCGTGCTCGCGGCCGCCGGGATGTACCTCGCCTTCACCATTCCCATTGCGGTGTTTCCCACCACCGATTTCCCGCGGGTGGTCATCGGCGTGGACAACGGCGTCATGCCCATCGATCAGATGATGGTCACCATTACCCGTCCCATCGAAGAATCCGTCAACAGCGTCCCCGGATTGCGCGACGTCCGCTCCGTCACCAGCCGCGGTTCCGCCGAAATCGATCTTTTCTTCGATTGGCATGCCGACATGGTACAGACGCTGCAACTGGTGGACGCGGCGCTGGCGCGCGTACGCACTACCCTGCCGCCCACGGCCAATATTGAAACCCATCGTCTCACCTTCGCCAGTTTTCCGATCATCGGCTACAGCATCAGCTCCGACACGGTTCCGCAAACGCAATTGTGGGAGTTGGCCACTTACGAATTGAAGCCGCGCCTGAATCGCCTCAACGGAGTGGCCAGCGTGCTGGTGCAGGGCGGACAAGAACCGGAGTTTCACATAACCCCGGACCCGGCCAAACTGCTGGCCGCCAAGGTTACCGTTACCGACATCCTGGACGCGGTCAAGCGTACCAACCTGATCGATTCGCCGGGGCTGCTTCCCCAGGGCCACGAACTCTATCTCGCCTTGATCAACGGCCAGGTCCGCGATCCGGCACAAATCGGGCAAATCGTCATCAAGGACACGCCGGCCGGCATCCCCGTCCGCATCGCCGCGGTTGCCGATGTCGCCCCCGGAGTGAAACCGGCTTACACCATTGTTACTGCCAACGGTAAGGCCGCGGTGCTGCTGAGCATCAACCGCCAGCCCGACGGCAATACCGTCGAAGTGGCCAACGAAGTCCATGCGGAGATCCAGTCCATTCGCCAATCGCTCCCGCCGGGCATCAAACTGGAATCGTTTTACGATCAGTCGGGTTTGGTCACGGAGTCCATCAAAAGCGTGCGTGACGCCATCCTCATCGGACTGATTCTGGCCTCGCTGATCATGGTGCTTTTCCTGCGAGACTGGGGCGCCTCCATGGTGGCCGGGCTGGTGATTCCCATTACCGTCCTGGTGACGTTTATCGCGCTTAAGCTGCTGGGGGAGAGTTTCAACCTGATGACGCTGGGCGGCTTGGCGGCCGCGGTCGGCCTGGTAATCGACGATGCCATCGTCGTTGTGGAAAACATCTCGCTGCACCGCCAATCGGGGCAGGGAAGAGTGCAGGCAATCCGCAGCGCTCTGGCGGAGATTACCGTTCCGCTGGTTGGATCTACCGTCACCCCCATTGTGGTGTTCCTGCCGCTCATCGCGGTGACGGGTGTGACCGGAGTCTTCTTCCGCGCTCTGGCGGTCACCGTCGCGGTCTCGCTCGCTACCTCGCTCGCCCTGGCCATGACCTGGACTCCCACGCTCAGCCAGTACTTCATTCGCGGCCGGAACGACGACCCCGCGGAGGCGCAACCGCCCGCCAATCTCGAGACGGATCTGCTGCCTGCGGAAGAAGCTTCTCTGGGTCCCACGTTCCGGCGCATTCTGGCCTTTTATGAACGCCGCCTGCGTTTCGCCCTCGACCACCCCCGCTGGATTGCCCTCGGCAGCGCCGTGCTCATCCTGGCCTCGCTGGTCTGCTACAAAGCACTCGGCACCGACCTGATGCCGGAGATCGACGAAGGCGGATTCATTCTCGACTATCTGACTCCGGCCGGCACTTCTCTGCAGGAGACGGATCGCATTGTGGCGCATATCGGGCAAATCCTGAGCGATGAACCGGACGTTGCCAGCTATTCCCGCCGCACCGGCCTGCAACTTGGACTGGCCGCCGTGACGGAGGCGAATCGCGGCGATTTTGCGGTCATGCTGAAGAGCAATGCCAGCCGTTCGACCGAAGAGGTGATCGCCGATGTGCGGGCGCGCGTGGCCCAGGAAGAACCCCGCGCCGACGTGGAGTTTGCCCAGATTCTCCAGGACATGATTGGGGACCTGTCCAACGCTCCGGAACCGGTGCAGATCAAGCTTTTCTCCACCGATGCGGCCCGGCTGCGCGAGTGGGGCCCACGGGTGGGAGAGGCCATCGCCAAAGTGCCTGGCGTGGTCGATGTCCTCAACGGCATTGACGACACCATCAGCGGTCCAGCCACCGTCTTTGACGTCAACCAAGCGGTGGCAGCGCACGCCGGCTTCACTCCCGACGAGGTCGCCACCGACGCCAGCGCCATCCTGGAAGGAGAACCTGCGGATACTCCCGTCATCGCCAACGACCGGGCCTACACCATCCGCGTGCGCTTCCCCGAAGCCGCCCGCTCGTCTTTATCGGCCATGAGCAATACCCTGCTGACCGGCAGCTCCGGACATACCGCCACGCTGGGCTCATTGGCTGCCATCCGGCAAGAGCCCGGGCAAACCGAGATCCGGCGCGAAAACCTGCAACGGGACGTAGTGGTCACCGCGCGCCTGGAGGGCCGCGACCTGGGCAGCGCCATCACGGCCGTGCAAAAAACGGTCAACGAACTGCATGTGCCTTCGTCGATTCGGGTGCAATACGGCGGCGCCTACGAAGAACAGCAGAAATCCTTCCGCGATCTTCTGCTGGTGCTGGTTCTGGCCATTGTGCTGGTGTTTGCCGTGCTGTTGTTCGAATTCCGCACCTTTGCGGCGCCGTTGGCCATTCTGGCCTCGGCGCTGCTTTCCACTTCCGGCGTGCTGTTCGCCTTGGCGATTACCGGTACCACCTTCAATATCTCGTCCTTCATGGGCTTGATCATGGTGATCGGCATCGTCGCCAAGAACGGCATCCTGCTGCTCGACGCGGACGAGAAGTTCCGGCGCTTGGGCGGTTCGCCGCACGAAGCCATGGTCCAGGCCGGCCGCCGCCGCCTGCGGCCCATTGTGATGACGGCCCTCGCCACGGTCGCCGGCATGTTGCCGCTGGCGCTTGCCCTGGGAGCCGGCTCTCAAATGCTGCAGCCCCTCGCCATCGCCGTGATCGGAGGACTGATCGTCTCGATGGCCCTCTCCCTGATCATCACCCCAGCCGTTCATTTCTATCTCAGCCATGCTGAAGGCAGCTATGCCGAAAACAGCTATGCCGAAAGAAGGTAAAGCCAAATGAAAAAGTCCGTCGTTGCGCTCGTTCTCGTGTCGCTGCTGCTGGCCGGCAGCGTCCTGGCGCAGACCGCGCCTTCACTCTATAAGCAGGTCAACAAGTTCGCCATTGGCGGCGAAGGCGGATGGGATTACATCACCTACGATGCTTCGGGCAATCGGCTGTTTGTCGCGCATGGCAGTGTCATCGAGGTATTGGACGCCGATACCGGGAAGAAGCTCGGCCAAGTGCCGGCGACGGGGGCTCATGGGGTGGCGGTGGTTCCCGACGAAAACCTGGGATTCAGCACCAATGGCCGCGCCGGCACCGTCACGGTTTTCGACCTCAAGACCCTTAAGCCGCAAACCGACATCAAGGCTGGCGAGAATCCCGACGCCATTCTCTACGACCCCTATTCGAAGAACGTCATCGTCATGAACGGCCGCAGTAAGGACATCATGGCCATCGACCCGTCCACCCTGAAGGTCGCCGCCACGGTTCCGCTGGGCGGCAAACTTGAGGGGGCGGCCGCGGCTCCCGGGCACGTTTACGTCAACGTCGAAGACGCCGGAGAGATCGCGGACGTGGATTCGAAGACGTGGAAAGCGCTCGCGCATTGGAAACTGGAAGGCTGCGAAGAACCCTCCGGCCTGGCCCTCGACGAGAAAGTGGGACACCTTTTCGCAGTCTGCGGCAACGCCAAGATGGCGGTGGTGGATGCGAAGTCCGGCAAAGTCCTCGCTCTGCTGCCCACCGGCCAGGGCACCGACGGCGCCGCTTACGATCCCAGCCTGAAATCGGCTTTCGCCTCCAATGGCGAAGGAACGCTCACGGTGGTTCGTCCAAGCAAAGACGGGAGCTACCAAGTCGCGGCGAACGTGCCGACGCAGCGCAGCGCGCGCACTATCGCAGTCGATCCCAAGTCGCATCGGGTATTCTTGCCGGCAGCGGAGTTCGGCGCGCCGCCGGCCGCCGGCCAGCGTCCCAGCATTGTGCCGGACTCGTTCTGCGTTCTGGTGTTTGGTCCGGTAAAGTAGACCCGACCCACGGGGGCACCCGAAGAGGCTCAACCACGGAACACACGGAGTACACGGAAATGCAAGGGATGTTTGATGTCCGTGTAGCGAGACTTTTCCGTGCTTTCCGTGTATTCCGTGGTTGATAACACCGCGCAGGACACAGAGAAAATCAAGGGATCAGCTTTGCTAACTCTCGTTCTCCCGCTGCGTCCTCCGTGTCCTCTGTGGTTAATTCCCGGCGCGTCCCGCTTCGGTGCAAATGCGGCAGAGGGCCGCGCCAAACTTGTCGAGTTTGGCCGGCCCGATTCCGGGTACGGCCAGCAAGGCGCGTGCGTCGGTGGGGCAGACAGCGGCAATGGCGCGCAAGGTCCGGTTGCCTAAAATGCAGAAGGCGGGAACCGCGAGTTTTTCCGCTTCCGTCCGCCGCCAAAGCTGCAGCGTCTTTTCCAGGGCCTCGGCCGAGGCGGAAAGCGGAGCGTGAGTGACCGCTGGAGGACGATTGTTGCCATTCTTCCTTGCAGCAGGCCACTCCTCCCCGTGCGGGACCGAACTGCTTCTCCCTCCGCTCCGTTCCGGGCGCGGTGTCCGGGAGCGGCTGCGGCCGGGAGAGAATCGCGCGCTGGCGCTTCCAGTCCGGTCCGCGTAGCCCGCCTCGGGAACGAGTTGAAGGCCGCGCACCAGGCGGCGTTGCGGCGCGCAGGAATCACACTGGCCGCAGTCCCGCCGCGCATCGGCGAGATCGCCAAAATGCCGCACCAGCGCCGACATGCGGCACTGCGGGTTCTCGGCAAAATACATCATGCGGTCCAGTTGCGCCCGCCGCTGCTCCAGTTGCACCAAATAGGAGGTGCGCCACTGCTCGCGGCCGCGCAGCACGTTCCCCGCGGCATCCAATACGGCTCCGCCGTGGACTGAAAGTTTCTCCAGGGCTTTATCGAAAACCTCCGGTTCCAGCGGCACCTTCGCTTTCAGAGATTCCCGCCCCTGCGGCTCCGGCCGCAACTGGCGGAAGATGTGGTCGAGCGTCCCCACGGTAGGGTAGTCACGCTCGAAGAAATAGTCATGAGTGCGCCGGTCGGCGTAGGAGTGCATGAGGAGCGTGCGGCTGGGAAGCCCATCGCGTCCGGCGCGTCCGATTTCCTGATAAAAGGCTTCCAGACTGCCCGGCAGGGCGGTGTGAATCACGGTGCGCACGTCCGGCTTGTCGATTCCCATACCGAACGCAATGGTGGCTACCACCGCCGCCACCCGCCCTTCCAGGAACCATCGTTGCACCTGCTGGCGGCGGTCGGAGGGCAAGCCGGCATGATAGCCGGCCGCGGGAAACTGCTTGGAGAGCAGTGCGGCCAGGGTCTCGGCTTCCTTGCGGGTGGGCGCGTACACGATGGCGGGGCGGCGCTGCGGGTCGCTCAGAAGTTGGCAAACCAAAGCGGCGCGTTCCGGCCGGGATACTTCCACCACCTCGATAGCGAGGTTGTCGCGGCGGAAGCCGTGGATAAAACGGGCCGGCGCCTGCAACCCCAACTGGGCCACAATATCACCCTGCACCCGCGGCGTCGCGGTGGCGGTGAGGGCAATGACCGGACTCGGCCGCAGCGAAGGCAGGTACTGGCCCAGCGTGCGGTAGTCGGGGCGGAAATCGTGTCCCCATTGCGAAATGCAGTGGGCTTCGTCGATGGCAATCAGGGTGGGCTTGCGCTTGGCCAGCATTTCCGCAAATCCGGGAACCTGCAGCCGTTCCGGGGCGATGAACAGAAAGCGCAAGCCGCCCTTTAAGTAGTCGATACAGGCCTGGCGCAGGATCGGCCGATCCAGTCCGGAGTGAATGCGCGCCACGGGAATTCGCAAGGCCGCGAGCTTGGCGACTTGATCGTCCATTAGCGCGATCAGCGGACTTACCACCAGGGTGGTTCCGCCGCGCGCCAAGCCGGGAAGCTGATAGCAGAGCGACTTGCCCGATCCGGTGGGCATCACCAGGAGCACGTCCTGGCCGCCTATAACGGTGCGGCAGACCTCCTCCTGGTTGGCGCGAAACGAGGGAAAGCCGAAGATTCGCCCCAACAGTTCCGGTAGTGGCTCGGCAGAGGAAGCGGCCGGCATACTCTCAGCTCCCTCTTTGCCCATCTCTTGCTCCACGGGCTTACAACCGCGAATCGGGTGGCTGGCAGAACTCGAACAAGTTGCCGGCGTTGTCGCGAATATAGGCCACGGTGTTGTTAGGCACATCCTTGACAAACACAATGTCCGCTCCGCGGCTTTTCAGGTCATCGATAAAGGCGTGGACATCCTTTACGGCAAAGCACATGTGCTTGGTCCCGTGAGTGCGCGCATCCGAATCGGGATCGCGCCGCTCGGGCGGCAGCGGCGCCGCCGTCGGGCACTCGAACAATTCGATCCGCAGATCGCCCCGGCGCAGGAAGGCCAACTTTGCCGGAATCACATCCATATACGTACTCCACTCCAGCTCAAAGCCCAGCATGTCGTGCCACCAGACGATGGACGCGGCGAGATCGGGAACGCTTATCGCTCCGTGATGGAACCTTATTTCGCACGACTGGGCGAGGGCGGTCGGTGTGGGCATGCTTGGGCTCCTGAGTAGACTAGGCACGATTATCGGGCCACCGCGAGGAATGTTCAAGGGGAATGGGTTTTGTACAAAGGAAACACCAGGACGCTTTCGGCGTAGAAAGCAATGCCCCTCTGACGAGGGGCATTGGCTGCGGGGTCCCCAGCAAGCCCGCTTTTGGCTTGCTGGGGTGGGAAATCTGCAGAAACGACGCCGGCGCGGCTAGAACGAGAAGCGAGCCGCGAGTTGTATGGTGCGCGGACCGCCGCCACCCAGGTACGGGTTGCCGCTGCCCACGTCCGGCGTCGCTGTTGGGGACAGAAAGCCGTTGCCCGTGGCCAGCCTGCTGGTGGGGGTGGGTTGCTGCAGGTTGATAAATACTCCGAAGCCGGGCAGCAACGGGTTGGTCATATTCGGATGGTTAAGAACGTTGAAGAAATCCGCGCGCAACTCCATGGTCAGCTTTTCCGAAAGATGCGATGTCTTGCTGACCGAGAAATCGAAGTTGGTGTAGTCCGGCGCATTGAACTGGTTGCGCCCTTCGTTGCCGAAGTGCTGCGTGCCGGGAATACAGGCCCCGGTACTGTCGAGTTGGCAGGGAGCGGCAAAAGCGGACAGATTGAGCAGTTCATTCCCGCTCACCCCCGCATACGGATTGCCAATGATGTCGGGACGGCCGAAGTACTCGCCGCTGCCGTTGTAATTGCCAAAGAAACTGACGGTGTAAGGCTGGCCGGTCGCGAAGTTGAGCACCCCGTCCAGCGCCCAGCCACCGGTGAGCGCCTTGAGCGCATGGTACTCCGGCAGGTTGTACGTCCAGTACCACTGCACGCGCTGCCGCACGTCGAAGTTGGAACTGGCGCGCTCGCCGGCGGGATTGTAGCTGTTGTCCGGCTGGGCGGCATTGGGAACGAAATCCATGCCGTCGCTGGCATTGTCGATGGAGTGCGCCCAGGTGTAATTCAGAGTGGAGGTCAGGCCGTGCCAGTCGTGCATCTTGAAGCTGGTCTGCAGCGAGTTGTAGCTCGAACTGGCCGAGGACTCCACCTGATTGATGTAAAGGAAATTGGGATAAGGCACCCATCCGTTGGGGTTGCTGGAACTGATAGGTTGGCACGACGAGTTCGGGTGCCAGGCGCAGCTCGGGTCCACTTGGTCGATGTCGCGGAAGCGGAACAGGTGCCGGCCCTGGGAACCGACGTAGCCAACCTGCATGGCGAGGTGTTTGTTCAACTGCGACTCGATATTCAGGTTGTAGGCCATGTATCTCGGGGTCACCAGGTTGGGCGCGACCGTGAAGGCACAGGGCAGTCCCGTGCCGTAGCAGTTGCTCGCGCTATAGCTGTTTGGGTCGAACACCGGCTGGTTTGCGCTAATGACGGAATTGCCGGCGTTGTTGACCGCAAGGGAACCGAATTGAATGTTATTGAAGACCGGCCCGGCCACTGCGGCCGGGGTGTTCCAGGGCTGGTTGCCAACAAAAAAGTCCTGCGAAGCGCCGTCATAGAAGATGCCGTAGCCGGCGCGAATCACGGCCTTGCCATTGCCGAAGGCGTCGTAGACGAAACTCAAACGCGGAGCGAAGTTGGTCAAATCCCTGGGATAGAGCTGGCTGGGACCGCCCGCCACCCCGACCTGCTGGAGCGCATCGGTGGTGGAATTGAACAGGCTGAACTGGTGGTTCTGCTCGCCGATGACGCCGAAGTAATCCCAGCGAATGCCGTAGTTCATGGTGAGGCGCGAAGTCAGCCGCCACGCGTCCTGGAAGTAGGCGCCGTCGTCGCTCTGATAGCTATCGCGTGTCCCTTGGCCTGCCGCCGAAGTTCCGCTGTAGATGTTGCCGGCCAGAAAATCGTCCAACGAGTCAAAGGTCAGGCTGCCGCGGCGGCTGGAGTCGATGAAGCTGTTGATGAAGGTGTGACGCCATTCGTAGCCCCACTTGAAATTGTGCGTGCCCTTGGTCCAAGACACGTTGCCGAAGAGCTGGTAATTGGTGTCGATGCGGCCGCGGGAGACACTGCTGCTGGCGCCGATCGGGCTCAATTCCCCACTCGCCGGCACATTGGAATCGTCGATGGTAATGGTGGGCATGCCCCAATCGCGCGCCTGGTTATAGCCCGGCGGCAGGGTATTCAGACCGATCGATGCGGGGCTGAAGGCGATGTCTTGCGGAAAGAAGTCCTGCAGAAAACGGTTAAACCCTCCGCGGAGTTCCACTACCAGGTTCGACCTCGGCACGGTGGTAAATGAGAGCGAAACAATATTGACGTGGGTGGGAGTCAAGGTATTGTAGCCAGGCGCGCTGGAGCCGGTGTTGAGCATGCCCAGGGGGAAGCTCTGCATGCCATGGGAATAGAAGTAGCGGCCGGTCAATAGGTCGGAATCGCTGAACAAGTGCAGGTGTTGATCGACCTTCACGATCAGATTGTCGCTGTCGTTGCTGAACGGAGTGGTATACAGGACCGGAGCAAAGTCGGCGGACGGGTCGCTGGGATTGGTCAAAGGCAGCGCGCCCCACGGTTTGACCTGGGTGAGGATATTGCGAATGACCGGGTTGACGTTGGCCAGACCGAAGGCATTGATGGCGCTTTGGGTGGGCGCGTCCCCTTCCTGCGGCAGGCCGCCCTTCTCGCGCTGGCCTTCATAGGAAACAAACCAGAAAGACTTGTCTTTCACGATCGGACCGCCCATGGATCCGCCGAATTGATTGTTGTGAAATAGATCTTTGGGGAGTGCCTGGCCGCTATTCGGGTCGACACTGTTGAAGTAGTTGCGCGCCCCCAGCGCACTGTTGCGGAAATACTCAAAGATGGATCCATGAATGGCGTTGGTCCCGGACTTGGTGACCAGATTGACGGTCGCTCCCGAGCTGCGGCCGAATTCGGCGTCGGGACTCGCCGTGACCGGGACTTCGGCGAGCGCATCGGTGGGCAGGATGGTCGAGGGGCATCCCCAAACGCCGGCTTGGTTGATGGACGGGAGGTTGCGATAGCCGTCGTTCATGTCCGTGCCGTCGAGCAAATAGTTGTTGGAGCGGCCTCGATTGCCGTCGACGCTGAACAGCCCATAGGACCCGGCCGACTCGGTGGAGCCCACGGGATCGCTGCTGGCGCCGGGCACCACTTCCAGCAATTTGGTGAAGTCGCGGCCATTGAGGGGGATCTCGGCTACGGTGGAGGCCTCGATCACGCCACCCATGGTGTCACTCGAGGTTTCGATCATGGGCGCATCCGCGGTGACCTGCACCGTCTCTTTCACGAAGCCGGTAGTTAGCGGAATGTCCACTCGCTTGTTGCTGCCGATCTCGACCTTGACTCCGCTGACGGTTTTGGTGCTAAACCCGGTCTGGCTGGCGCTCACCGAGTAATTCCCCAAAGGCAACTCCGTGGCCGTGTAGTTTCCCTGGCCGTCGCAGGTGGCCTTGCGGACAAAACCGGTGTCGATGTTGGTCACGGTAACTTGGGCGCCGGCTACGGCGGCGCCGGTGGGATCGGTGACGGTTCCTTGAACGCCGCCACGAAAGGTCTGAGCAGGCAGCATAGCACTGAACAACAGGACCAGCGGCAATATGAGCCGAAGTTTCATGTCCTCTCCTTAAATAAAGCAAGTTGCGCTTGTGCGGACACGATGGTCCTCAGCTATAAAACATGAATTCTTATCAGGACGATTTCACCGGTGCCGCAAGCATCTGAAAACGAGCTGGATGCAGCCGCCGGCCGGCCGGCAAGCGACTTCCGGCGGACGGTGGGGCGTGTGCTGATTGTGGCAGCAAGCGGGACGAACTGTGCTCCTGAAATTTCGATTGCTTCCATCGGAATTCCAGCGCCTCCTGGTTAGGGCGGAACCGTTCTAGCTGGGAGCCGAAGCTCGCCCGCAATCGGGTTCAGAAAGAAAACTTCAAGGCCAACTGCACGACCCGTGGGTCGCGGGCCTGTTTAATCAGTCCGAAATCCGGGCCGTCGCTGATATTGCCGTCGGGGTTATAGAACTGCGTATGGTTGAAGATGTTGAAGATCTCGGCGCGAAACTCGGTGTTGACGGTTTCGCCCCAGTGGACCGACTTAAGAAAAGCCATGTCGAAATTCAGAATGCCCGGACCGCAGCAAATCGTCCGGGGCGCATTGCCGAAGGTTCCCAGAGCCGCATCGGTGAACAGACTCGGGTCGAAATAATAACCCCCGTGCTGGCGTGGATCCTGGGTGTGGAAGGCGCCGGTTAGATCGGGCTCGCCGGGGTACTCGAAGCCGTTGCTGCCTTCCAGTTCCCGATCGGCGGAACTGGTGATGCGGATCGGAAATCCGCTTTGCACCGTGGTGATGCCGGAGGCCGACCAGTTATTGAGCATGCGGCCTCGCCATCCGCTCAGGTGGGGCACCGGAAGCTGCCAAACGTAGTTGACGGTCAGGCGATGACGCGCGTCGAACAGCGAGAGGGCGCGGTCGGCCCGTGGATCGATCGGGTTCAGAATGTTCTCGAAGCTGGAGGAGTCGTCGATCGACTTGGCCCAGGTGTAAGCCGCCTGCAATTGCAGGCCGGCGGAGAACCGTTTCTCCAACAGCACCTGGAGCGAATTGTAGGCGGAGTTGCCGACCGTGTCTTCCGCAAAAATACTGGAAAACACCGGTGTCCCGTCCGCCGGGCAGCCGGCGCCGGTGAGCGGGTTGCAAGCCGGCGAGGAATAAGGGCGCAATCCCACCAGGGTGATGCCACTCGGACCGACAACCGTTCCCGCCGGGACCACGCCGGGACCATTGGAACCGTAGGGCAAGTGCAGGCCGCCGGCGGGGATCACGGTGCCCGGCGGCACAAAGTACGAACTGTCTTCGCCATAGGGACCGCAAGTTCCGCTGCCCAGAGTGGTGTTCAGGTCCAGGCAAGTTTGGGCATCGCCGTAATTCAGGTCGTGGGTGGCCAGCAGGCGATGTCCTTGGGAGCCTACATATCCCACCTGCAGCATCAAGTTCTTCACCAGCTCGCGGTTCACCGTCAAGTTGTATTGCTCGCTGTACTGGGTGCGCATGTGCGGCTGGAAATCTCCGTACAGCAGAATCGGGCGAAACTGCGACCAGTCGATGGCTTGGCCGGGACTGGGGGACAAAATGCCATTAAAGGGATTCGGGGTGATGGAGCCATCCTGGCCGATAAACGGAGTATTGAACAGTCCCTGGGAGACTTGGGTGCTGCCTCCGAAGGGCGGCTCGGCCCCAAATTGGGTGAGTACCAACTGCTCGATCGGGTTGTAGAAAATGCCCCAGCCTGCCCGGATGCTGCTTTTGCCGGGACCGCCGGTCAGCCGGGCGAGGGCGCCGTCGCTTCCCGGACTCCAGGCGAGGCCCAGGCGAGGCGCGAACGCTTTGTAGTACGTCTGGGTCAGTCCGGCCGGCACGCCGCTATCGCCGGGGAAGACCAGCCCCAGGGGGAAGTTGGCGCCACCCGCACAGGAGTCGGTGCCGGCGTCACAACCGAAGACGGAGGTCGCTTGCCCGGGCCGGAAGCTCTGCACGTGATGCAGCATGTCGGCCATCGGCGTATCGAGTTCCCAACGCAGTCCATAATTCAGCGTCAAATTGTCCTTGATCTTCCAACTGTCTTGGGCAAACAGGTAGAAAGCCGAATCGCGCACCCCCTCCCTCTGGGCCGAACCTTGGGAATAGTTGCTGGGCAAACCCAGGAGAAAATCGGGAAAGACGCTGGCGCTGGAGACGCTGTTGGCGCCGCCGTTAAACTGGTAATAGCCGTTGACGTTGTAATACAACGACTGGTCGAAACGCATGCGGCGGAGGTCGGCGCCGAACTTGAGGCTGTGGCGGCCGACGGTGCGCGCGTAGCTGTCGGACCACTGAAAGCTGTTGCCTACCTGCGGCAACTGTCCTTCGAAATTGTTGCCGATCGTAAAACCGCCCCCCAGTTGAATAAAGGGCAGCCCCTGGTGGGCGGGATCCAGTCCGCTGTGAATGCCCGCATCCGGATCGCTGGGGTCGGCGAAACACTGACTGGCAGGCACCGTGCGGCAAAAGCTCTGGATGGAACCCGTGCTCTGCGGGGTCATAAAGCCAAGCTGGCCCTCGCGGAAATAGTTGAAACGGAATTCATTGACCGCCCGGCTGCTGAGCGTCCAGGTATGGGCGATGTTGTACTGCTGGTCGCGCTCCGGCATATAGGAGCCGAACCCGGGTACGTTGGCCCCCGCTTGCTGGAAGAACGACAAGGGCTGAAAGGTGTTGGAATCGTCGAAATAGAAATAGGCGCTCAGGTTTTGGGAATTGTCGATCTTGTGATCCAGGCGTACCGTGACCTGGTCCCCGTCAGTGCTTTTGACCGGCGTGCTTTGGTATTGTGATGCCGAATAGTTGGCGCGGGGCACGTATTGGTTCAGCAGATCCAGCGCCGTCTGATCCATGCAGGCCGTGGGGATTTTTCCGCCGGGAAATATCTGGCTCCAGGGAACCCCACCGGCAGGAATGGCCGCGGGATCGGGCAACTGGGCCGCGCTGGCGCAGCCGGGGCGGCTCTGTAGAACGGTGGCCAGGTAGGTATCGTACAGAGATCCATCGAAAGGCGCGCTTTGGCTGAAGTCGCCCGTGCGTTCGGCGGCGGTGGGCACCGTAACCAGGGCGGTGGGTATCCCCTGGCGGATGCGCCGCCCCTCGTAGGATACGAATACAAAGGTTCGCTCCTTCCGTATGGGACCGCCCAGGGTGCCGCCGAACTGGTTCTGATTGAACTGCGGCGTGGACGACTCGAAATAATTGCGCGCATTCAGCACGGTGTTGCGGAAGAACTCGAAGCCGCTGCCGTGCCACTGGTTGGTCCCGGACTTGGTGACCACATTGACCACGGCGCCGGAATTGCGCCCATATTCCGCGTCGAAGCTGTTGGTCAGAACGCGGAATTCCTCGATGCTGTCGGGGCTGGGCTGGATGGCGGGCAGGTTGGCGAATTGATCGTTGCCGTCGCCGCCGTTCACGCTGAAGTTGTTGGCGCGTCCGCGTCCGCCATTGACCGACACCACTCCGGCCCGGTCGCTACCGTAGAACAGGCTGCCATTGCTGCCCAACTGCGACTGGACTCCCGGCTGCAGTTGCAAGAGCTGATAAGTGTCGCGGGCATCCAGCGGAAGCTGCACCACGGCGCGCTCGTCCACCAGCGCCCCCAGTTGCGTGGTGGAGGTGTCCACCAGCGGCGATTCCGCGGTTACCAGCACGACCTCATTCGCGGCGCCCACCGCGAGCGTCCGATCCAGGGTGAGGACCTGATTGAGCTGCAGGGTCACATGGTCAAGCACCGCGCGCTTGAAGCCTGGAGCGTCGAACTGGACGCGGTAACTGCCCACCGGAAGCTCCAGCAGCACGTAGTGCCCGGACCCATCGGTGCGGGCCGCGCGCGTGATGTGCGTGGACTCTTGGATGACGGTGACGTCGGCATCGGCGATGACGGCGCCGGTGAGATCGGTGACGCGGCCCGCGATCCGGCCGCCCGTGCTTTGCGCCGCCGCGCCCAGCGCGCCGGCAAGCAGAAAAGCCAACACTACACAGCGCCACCCAGGGCGCGAAGCATGGTCCATCAAAATCTCCCTGGAGCCGCTACTGGTAAGCCAGCACGCTGTAAGGTCAACAACTGTGTGCAAGCATCAAAAATTACGGTGGCGGTGCTGTCAAGAGAGAATTCGCCTGCGGGCCAAAAAAATTGGCGGGCGACCGGGAGAGGATCGAACTACTGCACCCAGGCCCGGGCGGCCTTGTAGTCGGCCGCGCGTTGAGGCAGCCAGTCCCGCAAGCCGGGAGCCAGATAGAAACGCGGCGCCAGCAAATCGTCGTCCCGGCCGATAAGGCCTTCTTCGCGGGCCGTTTGGCAGAGGGCGGTCTGCGGGTAGATGCGAATTCCGACGGTCAGGTTCAGCCCGTCCAAGTGCAGCGAGTCGGCAAATTCCAGACTCTCCTCCACCGAGTCCCGGGTCTCGCCCGGGGCTCCCAGCATGAGGAATCCGCGCCGCCGTATGCCGGCTTGCGCGAAGCGGCCGGCAATCGCTCTGACCTCGGCGGCGTCGAAGCGCTTGTTGAACCCGCGCAGAACATGTTCGGAGGCGCTCTCAAATCCCAGACTCGCTTCCTGGCAGCCGGCCCGCTGCATCAGGTCCACGAGTTCCGCGTCTACCAACTTGGGGTAGACGATGCACCACAAATTCAGGTCCAGCCGCGCGGCCGCGATTTGGCGGCACAGTTCCTTGGCGTGCGCGGAGGGGAGATTGAAGTTGTTGTCTACGAAAGCGAGATTGCGGTAGCCCGCCGCGCGCAACTGGCGCAGCCAGTTCACCACCGACTGCGCCGAGCGGGTGCGCCGGGTACTGCCCTGAATGACGCTGGTCGAGCAAAAGCTGCAGTGCATGGGACAGCCGCGTTGGCTTTGCACGGGGATCCAAACGTCCGTCTTCGAAACGGAAGGCGAAATCCAGGACTCCGGCGCGGGAAGCGGAAAGTCGTCCAACCGTAGGGGGAACCGTACCGGGCTGGCGGGTGTGCCGGCCAAATAGACCCCCGGTGCGTGCGGACGCCGCTCGCCGCTTGCCAGCCCCTCCAGCAAGGCGGGAAAGGCTGCTTCACCATCGCCCTGAATGCCCAGGTCCGCTCCCACATAGCGCAGCACCGCCTCGGGAAACATGCTATAACCCGCGCCCCCCAGCACGACCGGAGCCTTGGACTCCTGGCGGCAAAGGGAAACGATCTCTTTGACCGGATCCAGAAGAAAGCGCGGCGCACTCATCTTCTGGTCGTCGATGTTGCGAACCGAAATTCCAATGACCTCGGGCTGGAACTCGGCAATCGCTTTCTGCACGGCGTCGGCCGCGTCGGACGCGAACATCAAGTCCAGCCAGCTCACTTCGTGGCCGGCCTGGCGGGTGGCCGCCGCCACGCACGCCAACCCCAAAGGCAAGGGCGCCATGAATGCACTTTCCCGATTGGCGGAAATGAGCAGAACCTTCACGAGTCACCCCCAAGACGGAGATTACTCGCAGCTTAGCACGGAGGGTGGCCCGGGTATCCGATCTGGAGTCCGCTGCTGGTGGTGGCCCAGGTTTGCGCGAAAGCGGAGCTAACCTGGGTCCGGGACCGCCTGAAGATGTTCGTTCCCACGGTGGAAGCACCGGGCTTCAGCCCGGTGAATAACGGCCTTTGAAGGCGGCTTTAGCCGCGGTGGCGGAGGGCCGGGGCTGAAGCGCACTGGTTACGGGCGTTCTTGTCGCCGGGCTGAAGCGCGGCGCTTCCACTGCGGATAGCAGGTGCAAAATCAGGCGGTCACGGACCTGGGGTCTTTTTGCGGTCACGCCCGGAATCGGAGGGTGAGGCTGAAGCTTCCCCGACCTCCAGCCGCAGGTTGGATTTCAACGCGAAGAGATGGTTTGCTGGTACCCATTCTTGGGAGCAGCCTTGCAGTATGCACACTATGTACATATAATGCCGTCGATGGGTTTCGAGTGGGACTTGGAGGAAGCGGAGGCGAATTATCTGAAGCACGGCGTTCGCTTCGCCGAGTCTCTTCCTGTTTTTGCCGACGATTACGCCCTTACGATCACGGATGACGAATCGGATCCCGGGGAGCAGCGTTTTGTCTCCATCGGCCGCGGGGCCAAAGGGCGGATTCTGGTTGTGGTCTATAGCTACCGCGGCAAGAACTTCCGGGTGATTTCGGCACGAGTGGCAGAACCCCACGAGCGCGCCCAATACGAGGAGAAAAGATGAAGGAGTCGTACGATTTCGGCAAAGGCAAGCGGGGCCGGATTGCTCCTCCGGAACCGGAACCGCACGGGAAGACCCGCATCACGATTCGCATCGATGACGATCTGATGGACCACTTTCTAAAAGAGGCTGAAGCCTCTGGGGGAGCCGTCGGCTACCAAACCCTGATCAACGATGCCTTGCGCCAATACGTGGAGGGCAAAGCGCCCAAGATCGAGGACACGCTTCGCCGCATCGTCCGCGAGGAAATCCGCGCTGCCGGCTGATGAACCCGGCATTCGGCTGACCCTGCGATCCCCCATCTGCCGGCACCAATGGCCGAGCACGTAGAGGAGCGCTCGCGAATCGAGATACCCCCGCCTTCCAAGCCCCCGTGCCTTCGCTTAGGCGACGGAGCCTCGGTGATAGTTCCGTCTGTCACCGGTTTCTTATGAGAATGTGGTCCGGACCGGCTTCGGCTGCCGCAACTGCCATGCGGGGCGACAACTCTTAAGCTTATAGTTGACATTGCCCTTCCTGCCGCCTACAATCCGGAGTAATTCTTAAGGTCTTAGTTGGTCGAGGCAGGCATGCGGCAGAAGAAACCGCCGGAATTGACGGCAGCCGAGCTCCGGCTGATGAATATCGTCTGGCAGACGGGGCGAGCGACCGTTGCCGAAGTGGCGGCAGCGCTCCCTAAAGATCTGCCTCTCGCTTATAACACCGTTCTCACCACCATGCGGATTCTGGAAGGCAAGGGATACCTGCGCCACGCCAAGGCCAAGGACGGGCGGGCGTTTGTGTATATCGCGAAGGTCGACCGCGTGGAAGCGAAGCGGAATGCCGTCCGCCACCTGTTGGGCCGTTTTTTTGGGGATTCGCCGCAATCGCTCGTGCTCAACCTTCTGGAAGACGAGACGCTGGGGGAAATTGAATTGAGGAAGATCCGACAGATCTTGCGGGAGCGGAAAGGAGAGGGGAAATGACGATGAACGCGATTGCCGCGGCCGCCGGAGCCGTGCTGAACAGCCTGTGGCAAAGCCTGGTTTTGACGCTGTTGGTTTGGCTTGCGCTGCGAACTGTGCGGG
>Ga0326727_10011365_pt1 | contig 20752 bp, 17 predicted proteins | sample MB2enrmetagenome_FD_207643 | JGI IMG/M metagenome (GOLD analysis project Ga0326727, IMG submission 207643) | Lab enriched peat soil microbial communities from McLean, Ithaca, NY, United States - MB29MY | ecosystem: Environmental > Terrestrial > Soil > Wetlands > Peat | place: USA: New York...
GGCCGGTACTCCCGGAGCGTTCGAGCAGCGGTCAGATTACGAGCGCCAGAACGATCAGGAGCAAAAGACTACCTTCGGCCAGCAACACTCGAAACTGCAGACGGAATACCTGACTGCGACACGCACGCCTGCCCAGGGCCAGTTTGAAGTCAAGGCCGGCTGGCTCATCCCGGCTATTTTGGAACAACAACTCAACTCCGATCTGCCGGGAATGATCCGGGCGCTGGTTCGTGAAAATGTTTTTGATTCCGCTACTGGGAGGTACATTCTAATACCGTCCGGGAGTACACTGATTGGTGTTTACAATTCCCACGTTGGCTATGGACAGAGTGCCTTGCAGGCTGTCTGGCAAAGGGTTATCTTCCCGGATGGTTCAAGCCTCGCTCTCGGCGGCTTTGAAGGGGACGACAATGCTGGTGCGGCGGGATTTCGGGACCAGGTCAATAATCACTGGGGCCGTATTCTCTCCGGCGCGCTTTTGACGTCAGTCTTTGCAGCCGGTATTGAGGTCAGCCAGGGAACGAACTCCTCGGTCCTGCAATCGCAAAGTGTCGGCCAGACGGTAGGACAGGCGGTTGGTCAGCAGGTCGGCCAACTGGGCACAGAAGTGACGCGCCGGAACCTGAATATTCAGCCCACGGTTGTTGTGAGGCCCGGATACAGGTTCTTTGTGCGGGTTGAGAAGGACATCCTGTTTAGCGGCCCCTATGAGCCTCTGACCGCGATGTCGATAGGTGGAACCGGGCGGAGCGTTAGCTCCAGCTCGGAAGGAAAAGTATCTCAGGCAGTGAAAAGGGGACCAGGTGGCAGTCAAGAAAACAGTCAAAAAGAAGTCAGCTCGCAAGGTGAACCGTGACGGGCAGCGGTGGACGGACGATCGGCCGGGCATGACGCTGCGCCTTCCCCTTGATCTCCGCGAAGCCATCACCGAAGAGTCTCGAATCAAGGGCGATCTGGCCAGGATCGTCCTTTTTGCTTTGAGCCACATTGACAAAGATGAAGTCGATATTCAGCAGACCCGCAAGGCCGGCATGGATCTTACCAACCCTCAGCTCATCCACGTCGGCGCAGAAGCCCGTACCAAGCTCAAGGAATGGGCTGAAACCGAAGGCGTCAGTGTCAATGCCATAGTCGTCAGCGTTCTCGATGAGTTTTTCAAGCGTCTCAAGAAGAGTAAGGCTCTCAGAGAGGAACTGCGACTGGAGATTCGCGCGCACCGGGGATTTCTGCCAAGTTGAGCTACATGCCAATTTCTCTGAAATGATACAGAGTACTCGCAAGTCTCAGAAACGAACACAGGGGTGCCCATTTTCAACTCAACATCATGCTGAAACGCAGGGTTTCAGAGATGGACATGGTTACCGCCCCTTTAGGATTTGCCGAACGTGCGCTTCCTGCTGGGTGGCGTTCTTCAAAAAGCCCTCCAGCTCTACGATCTGCCTGCGAAGGATGTGGTCTGTTTTCTCTTTCTCGGGAATGGCTGCTTTCACGGCAGCAGCTTTGGCTTTCTCGTATTCCTTTTCGCGGCGGGCATTCTCGGAGTGGATCTTACCGTTTGCTCCCGCCGCCTTGACGTACTTCGTCAGCCCCGAGAGAATGCCCAGCACCAGAGCGAGCAATACCATCGGTCCGACGACCGACCCGGGATTATGCCAGAAATTGGGGCCGAAGCGAATCGCTAACCGATGGAGGAGAGCGTTGTGATATGAGACGGCGGTGTACACGAGGGCGGTTGAGAATACTGCGAAAAGGACGTCGAGAATGAGAAACCAGAGACATCCCCCACCGAAGGCACCGGTCATGACCGACCCCACGAAGGAAGGAGTTTCTTTTGCCTGCAATAACACCGGAGCAAGAGGCAGCTTGGCATAACGCTCGGGGCCCCAGCCGAGTTGGTCCTTATAGGCATAGATCGCGCCTCTATATCGGGATTGAGCTTCTTCAAGCTTCTTCAGATCGCCCTCGACGCGATCACGGGTGAGATTGGGGTCGCTGACCCCGTAGGCGCTGGTCATGCCCAGCGTCCCTCCGTACTCCGTCACGAGGATGCCGCAGCGCGTGCATTGCGGAGCCTGGGCCAGGAATGAGGTTTCGTCAAGCGGGGCATGGCATTTGGGACATTCGGCGGCAACTGGCATCAGACTTTCCTTCGCCAAAACGCGGCATCAAGTTGGGATTTGAGCTGTGGCCGAGCTCAGTTCTTCAAAAACTCATCCAGAGCCTGCCTCGTAATACGCCAGGCGCTGCCGATCTTTTTCCCCTTGATCGACCCGTCGTTGAGCGCCGCCAACACGTCGCTTTCGCTGACTCCGATCGAACTAGCTGCCTCGGAAGGGCTCAACAGGCCGGCATCGGGCGCGGTGCCCATGGACTGGGTAAGTTGCTGTCCCAATATCAGGCCAGCGCCGAGCTGGGCCGCGGTGTTGGCGATCCCTGTGCCGCCGCCCTTGCCGAGCCCCTCAGCCATCTGGAATTTTACGTACTCGTTGAGGTTGCCGATGGCCGTCATGCTGGAACGCTTGTCGACGGCCTCTTCCACCTCCTTGGGCAGGGAGACGTTTTCAACAAGGAAATTTGGAACTTCCAGGCCATATTTGCTCTTGACAGCCTGATTGATTGGCGGGAGCAGCGCCTCGCCAAGTTCCTGGTAGTGGGCAGCGATCTCAAGGACGGGCAGCTTGGCCAGCGCCAGGGCCTCGCTGAATACACTTACGATGCGCGACCGCATGGTCCTCACGAAGTCGTCCACATAGAACTGGGCCGTTGTGCCCGCGACTTCCTTGAGAAAGAGCTTGGGCTCCGCGACTCGGAAGTCGTAGGTGCCGTAAGCGCTGACGCGGACCATGCCGAAATCGGCATCGCGCATCAAGATCGGGTTGGCTGTGCCCCATCCATTTCCGGTGAAAAGGCGTGTGCTAACAAAATACACGTCCGCCTTGAACGGTGATTCAAAGCCGTATTTCCAACCTTTTAGCGTGGATAGGATAGGGATATTATCAGTCGTCAAAGAATGTGTTCCAGGCCCGTAGGTGTCGCCGAACTGACCCTGATAAACGAACTGCGCCATCTGCGACTCGCGCACGATGAGCTTCGCGCCACGCTTGATCTCTTTGTCAGTGTCCGGATAACGGAAAGAGAGCGTATCTCTGGACTCGTCAAGCCATTGGATGATTTCCAAGAACTGCGTTTTTAGATAACCCATGTCATCCCTTTCTGCACCAGGATTCATCTCTTACGCAAAGCGCGGCTTCTTTTTTGCTTCTATTTTAGTGGTCTAAGGCCACCTTGTCACCCCGCGAGATGGCCACGTCGCGATTTGTCCAAGCCCGTCGGGCGGGCCAAACAAATCTGACGCAAAGCGGCAGCACATCACAGGGCGGGAAGACGGGCGCCGAAAAAAATGGGGCCTGCATCAGCAGACCCCACGATTCAAGATTGATAAATTGACGCTATGCCGCTTTTGCTTTCTTCGGGGTTGCGGTGCGTGACTGGCTCGGCTTCGCTTTGTCCGTTGCCTTCCGGGTGGCATGCGCTTTTTTCTTGGCCGCGAATTCCTGCTTGACCTTGGCCGTGATCGCGGCCACGTCCACCTTGTAGAACTCGGCGGCTTCTCGCAGGGCTTTGGCGGATTCGTTGGGGTTGTGCGCCGCTTGCAACACAGCGATTGCCACCAAGGCGCGGCCGATTGTGCTCTCATCTGCCTTGCGAAGAAAGGACGCGAGCAGCTTGGCCGGGGTATCTCCGGCTCCGTTGGCCTTGCCGATGCTGTGAAGGCGAAGGATGACCGCTAGGCGGCGCTCGTCCAAAACGGCGGCGAGGCGTTCGGCAACAAAGAGCAGGTCACGTTTCATCAACCGAACGGGAACCGCGTCACTGGTTGCTTTCAGGACGCGGAGACCGGTTGACTGGGCGATGGCCTCCTCGCGGCGGCGCTTCTCCTGTTCCGCCTTGAATGCGGCATTCGTCGCGGGCTTCTGCTTGCGGGCGTGGTGGATAGTGCATTCGGGATTGGCGCAGATGGTGCGGAGTTCGCCCTTCTCCGTGCCTTCGGTGACAATGGCCTCGGTGGTGTACTTGCAAGTCTTGTATTCCGGCCAATCGCGCTGCTTCTGGTTTGTGGGCTTCTCGGTGTGAATTTCGACGTACTTGTTGCGCGGCAAGGCGGCGCTGCCGTCGGTAGCCGCGTTATAGGCCGATGAGATTTGAACCAGCTTGGGCTTGGCAGCGATGGACTGCTTCACAAAACCATCCAATTTGGCTTGATAGCAAGCCGGATCGGTGCAAGCGTCCTGCGCGATGTCGGCAAAGAGCAGTGCATTTGCGCCGGTGCGCTTTGGGCAATCGTCGCAGGAACCGGCGGTGGGGTTGAGAGTGGCGTCGGACTTGGAAAAGGGCGCGTCCTTGAGAATGAGCAGAATGTTCTGTTCAATCCACTCTTTCAAGTGGCGAACGGGGAGCAGGATGTGCCGGGCCTTGCTCTGGTTGCCGTTCCAATCGTTGCGGAAGCAAGCCGCGAGGGCCTGTTCCTGCTCGGCTGGTTGCAGTTTTGCCAAAAGCAGCGCATGGCCAATGCCGATTTCGTCCTTGGCAAATGCCTCGGTCACGACGGCGGCAAGCTCGGTCAGCTTGACGCGCTGGAGGCAATAGGCCGGGGATTTGCCGGTCTTGGCGGCAATCTGCTCGATGGAGTATTTCGGTTCGTCAAGGTTGAGCAGGGCGCGGAATCCCTGCGCCTCTTCGAGCGGATGAACGTCGCGGCGTTGCAGGTTCTCGATCAATTGGGCTTCAAGGGCTTCGGCATCGGTAAGATGAACGATGCGGACGGGCACCGTCTCAGCCTCGGCAATGAACGCGGCGCGGTAGCGGCGCGCTCCGGCAACGATCTCGAAGCGATGATCGGCAATAGGCCGAACGAGCAAGGGCGACAGTACGCCCTGGCTGCGGATGGAGTCGGCCAGTTCCTTGAGGGCCGAATCTTCAAAGACGCGGCGGGGGTTGGTGATGGATTCCTGAAGCGCGGTGAGGGGTACATTGCGGTATTCGGTTGCTGCTTGATTCGTCATGGTGCTCTCCTTTTGAGCGGTTGAAACAGAGTGAAGGTGGGCGCGGACAGTGCCAATGGCTCTGTCCGCCGGACGTGTGATGAGCAGAGGCGGCCTAAGCCGCCGCCTCTGCGGGCTGTGTGCTGATTTCGTCGGTTGTCTCGACTGACAGAGCGCCGAGAATCACGGCGGAGGTGCGCTGGATAACTTCAAGGCTCTCGGTCAACAAAGCTGCATTGCCCGCGTACATCTGGATGTAGTCGCTCGAAGCGGTTCCCATCTCCAAGCCAACGGCTTGTCCAACGATGAAGGCCACGGCCTCGGCTTCCGTTTCGCGCACGGTTGCGGTGGTCATGGTTCGGCGCTCGGTCTTGTGCAAAAGCTCGTGCGCCGTTTCGTGTACCAGCGTGGTGAACTCCTCGGCCTTCGACTGGCCGGGGAGCAGAGCAATCCTTCCGCCATAGCTGACGCCAAGCGCCGGGGCGATCTTCTCGTTGTATTCGAGCTTGATGTTCTGCTCGTCGAGAAACGCCATGAGCCGTTCGCGCTGGTCGCCCACTTCGCCGGTGATGCTGTGCTCGAACTCAGGCAGGTCTGCGCCTTCGGTCTGCGAGTGATCGAAAACGTAAACGGCGCGAAAGCCGATCAGAATGGGCGTGGGCTTCGCTTCCTGGCTCCCGTTCTGCTCCTGCTCGGCTGCATCTTTCCTGCGCCGATGGCCAACAATCGGAGCAAGAATCTGGATGCCCTTTTCGCCTTTCTTGACGAATCGGCCCAACTCGTTCCAAGTGCGGATACCGGCCACGCGGGTAGCGGTCGGGCGCTGCCGTGCGATGGCGAGAATGTTGCCGAAAGAGTAGTTGTGAAAGCGGGCCATTGCGCCGAGATACGCGGTCAAGGCTTCGCTCTTGCCTTCCTCAAGCTGTTTGAGCAGGAAGTCAACGGCCTGTTTGATGAGTTGCTGCGCGGGGTTCTCGCGCTCGGTGGTGCGCTGCTGGTAAGGGGATTGGCTGCGGAGCGCCGCATTCTTCCTGTGCGGCGTGGTGGTGGTGTTGGTGCTGGCGTAAGTCATGTTCGTCTCCTTCGGAGTTTGGATTTGCCGTTTTTCAGCCCTGGGAGGGCTAAAAAAAGACATTCGTTTCATTGCTGCGAATTTGGGCGTAGAGAGGCGCTGTCCATCCCCGAAGCCCGTGAGGGGCGCGGAAGCGAGCACGGCGCGCTTTTCGCCGCGCAGAGCTGCACAAGCGGGATGGACAGAAGGAGCCGAACGGAGCCTAGAGTTCGCACGGAAACGAATGACGTGACATGAGGACCAGCCGCAGGCTGCACCATCAACGAAGGGGCCGGCGTTGCGGGCAGGAACAGGCCCGCTGAGGTGGGAGGCGGAGAACAGGCCGTATCGTTCGGAGGCAGGGAGGAGCCCTCCTCCCACAAAGAATTCTGGGAAGAAGAATCGGCGAATGAATGTGGAGTTAAGCGTAAAGAAGCGTAAGACCTTGAACAGAAAAAACGAATTCATTGATCTTTGCGAAACTGTTGGAAAAGAGCTGCGTCTATTGAAATGTACACGCCATTACGGAGGATGAAGGATGGCAGCTATCGGCGCAATCGAGATGAAAACCTCACGGCACTCTGTGGAGAAAAGTCGAGAATCTGATCCCGTTGTTGCTGAGAACAGTTTGCTGAGGCGCTACGGGCCTTTGATGAATTTGGCGGCTCTGGCTTCAGTCCTTGATCGATCTCCTGACGGACTTCGCGTGACGCTGCGTTCTTCCGGTGAGTGGGTGGGAAAGATCAATGCAGCTCGTCTTCAACTTGGCCGTCGAGTCTATTTCCGCACCGCAGAAATTGCCGAAGTGCTCGGTATCCGGTAACTAGGCCCGTGGGGTCCGAACTCACGTCCGTCCGGTCGATCCTCGGCCTCAGTCCAGATTCTGCCATCGAAGAGCATCCGCGCAGCGGAAGCATAAATCGGTCCATGGCAGCGCGCTCACGCGCCCGATCTATTGATCGCGAACGCATTGTTCCGAATCGACAGATTCGGCTCGACGGGGTTCCGTTGCCATGCGCCTGTGACGATTTGCGCGAGAGTGCCTATGACGCAGGGGCCATCGGCTTCATTGCCAAGTTCCTCGTACAGACCACCCTTCCGCACCGCCGCCAGCCAGGCTCGCAATATACCCGCACCGATGGTCGCTTCACGCTCCGCATTACGGATGTCGGCGGCGCAGGGCTGCCGTATGGCAGCTATCCGCGGCTCATTCTCATCTGGATGACCTCAGAGGCCATTCGCACGTCCAGCCGGGAACTGGAGCTTGGCACGTCCCTATCGCGCTTCATGGCAGAGCTTGGGCTCCAGACAACCGGCGGCCACTGGGGCACGATTCCACGCTTCCGTGACCAGATGCAGCGGCTCATCGGTGCGGCCATCTCAACGCGCTGGGAGCAGGATGGGAACGGTCAGCATCTGGCCACCGGCGAAAATCTGTTGCTCGCCGACTGTTTCCAACTCTGGTGGACCCCGCAGACCCTTCCGGCCGCGCGGCCGCCGATATCCTCCATCACGCTTTCGGTAGATTTCTTCGAGCAGCTTGTCGCATCTCCAGTCCCGCTCGATCTGCGCGCGGTCCGCCTACTCAAGCAATCGCCGTTGGCGCTCGATCTCTACGCCTGGGCAACCCGGCGTGTCAGCTATCTGGCGCGGCCTACTCTGATCTCCTGGGAAGCGCTGCGCCGGAGTTTCGGGACAGGGTATGCCGAAACCCCGCAAGGTCGAGTCAAGTTCCGCGCAAAGGCACTCGAAGCCCTCCGGCGCGTCTGCCGGGTATATTCAGCACTTCACCTTGAGATCGAGAGCGGCGGCGTGATGCTCCGTCCTTCTGCGCCGCACGTTCCCAGGATCGTGCGGTGAGCGCCGCAGGCGCCTTTCCCCCGCAAGGGGCGGAGGTGGTTCGCCGCGCGGCGTTTGCGAAAGCAATTTCCACAGCGCGTCCGGCTACTACAGGCTATCTATATAGGTAATTCATATAGAAATACAGGGGGACGTGTATCTATCATAGAATCAGTATAGTGCAGCCATTCCGTAGACCATTTATGCGTAAATGTTGACCAAATATGCGTGGAAAACTCGCGTTTGTAGACCAAATATGCGCGAACAGGTAGACCAAATATGCGTGGAAAACTGACGGGATGCACATCGGCCTGTGCGTTGCCTGTCTGCCAGGTTCCAGAAATTCACTGAGCATCACGATACGGCAATTCGAGGAGAAGAAGTCTGTGGCTAATATCGTAGAGTTATTTACACAGATCCGAGAGACTCTGAGGGACGAGGGGCGGTCATGGGGGATCGCAAAGACACCGATCTTCACAAACCGGATGGGCTGATCTTTGAAGGGGACAAGATTGGCCATGCCAATGCAGAATCAAGAATTAGGAAGCGCGACGGTCTGATCTTCAAGGGAGATGAGATCGGATACGTTGATCCTGAAGGAAAGGTTCGCAAACCGGACGGGTTCATTTTCAAAGGGGAAGCTGTTGGACAGATCAAAGGCGCCTCGGCGCACGCTCAGGACGGCCTGCTCTTCGAGGGTGAGCAGTGGGGCTATATCGACGACGAGGCAAATATTCGCCAGCGCGATGGGGTCCTTTTCCGCGGACGCATTATAGGCAAGCTGCGCGGCCACAATAAAGAGGCTGCTCTCGGTTTTTATGTTTTGCGGTTTCGCAACTTGGTCGACCGCTTCGAACAGCTTGAGCAGGAGGCCCGCCAAGCGGAGTTCAAGGGCAAGGTTCTCGGCAAAGTCCGGTACATGCTGGGGTACGTCCCAGAATACGACGGTCTAGGCGACTTCGACGACCTGATTCGTCGGCTCAAACGGCTGGAGGAGGATCTCGCCAACGAGGTCGAGCACATTCATCGCTCCATGGTGACCCAGAAGGAGGGCCTAATTCGCGAGGCGGAGCGATGGAGCAACTCCTCGGAGTGGAAGACTGCCGGGAACGAGATCAAGGCTCTCCAGTCACGATGGAAGGAGATTGGCAGCGCTGGCAAGGATGAAGAGGCACTCTGGCAGAGCTTCCGCTCGGCCTGCAATATCTTCTTCCAGCGGCGATCTACACACTTTGAGGAGCTGGACCGGCAACGCCGGCACAATGCCGCACGCAAGGAAGCACTGTGCTCGACGGCTGAGTCGTTGCGTTATTCCCAGGACCTCAAACACGCGAAAGAAGAAGTCAAGCAACTGCAAAGCGCATGGAAGGAGATTGGTCCCGCGCCGCAAGAGGTCGATCAGCATCTCTGGCATCGATTTCGTAAAGCGTGCGATGAGGTGTTTGCTGCGGCGCAACGGGAGTGGGAACGCCACCGACAAGAACGGGAGCGGAAACACGAGGAATGGGAGCGAAACCAGCGCGAATGGAGACAAAAACTGCAAGATGTTCTACGCGCCAAACGGGAACAGAGAGGTCGGTTGCAGGAATCCATTGAGCACGATGAAGGAAACATCGAGCGCTGGCGCTATACGATTGATAACTTGCGGCCCGGAGGCCGAGCGGACGAAATCCGCGACAGCTTAGAAGAGAAGATATCCGATGTTGAGGACCGCATTCGCTCCAAGGAGCGCAAGATCCGCGAAATCGATGATGACATTGACGATATTGAGGCTAAGCTTCGCGGATAGTCAGATGCCCGCGCTGTTAATGGCCGGCGCGGGCAGTCCAGCTAATACTCGCCGGGCAGGTGGATGACGTTGTTGGCGAAGTAGAGCTTCACTTCGTCAAGCGGGAAGTCCGTGAACGGGATCTCCTGCGTGTAAACGGGGTTCCCATTGCCGTCGTCGCAGAACACGGTCGCGCTACGGTCGGAGTGAACCTTCAAGTTCCAGACTTGGAATTCTTCGCCGGAAACGCTGGCATCATGTTGCTGGGCAATTGCGATGATGTCGAGCAGCCAGTAGGCGCCGCCCTGGTCGGCGACATACTTTGCGCCGTCCGTGTAGTGAACTGAGCGATTAATGCTGTGGCGATACCAGTTCTCGGAGCCAGTGAATTGCCGGAGTTGCGATTCGGAGAGTGTTGCTGCGTTCGTCATGTTCTGCCTCTTTTCATTGAAGTGACCCCAACGGCGGGGGCAAGAGAGGCACAAGTATGCTGCCGAGCAAAGCGCAGCAGTCATAGCTTTTTGGGGGGACCGTGACCGCAGGGCGTGGGGGAGCCAAAACAGCGTCATTGACGGCAAGCGGCGGCAGCTAAAGTGCCATTTGCCCGCTGTTCATTGGGTCACAGAAAAGAGAGTCATTGAGGAACAGATCCCAACCGAGAGCATGAATCACCGATGGTTCGCCAAATAGCTATCGAACCCCTCATACGACGGCATCCCCTGCTTCTTTCGTTGACGGCCGACAATAGTACGATCGATCTTGGTGTGAACAAAGCGCACAGCGTCTTGGAAGCGAGATAAGGGGATCCGGTCCCAATCGGCTTTGAACTCGCGCTTGATTGATTGGTAGACCACTGGGAATCTAAACTCCCGATCTTTTTGCGCCTTGGCGAGTTGTTGATATCTCTCAATCAGGTACTTGAGGTAGGCCCGGTGTGGTGAGCTTCCTCCTACAACATCTGTCGGGAATGCGAGCTTGGGTTTGGAACGTCCTACGCTATTGATGGTGACATTCTGCGCATGAATTGCTGAGACGGAGAAATCGCCTTGAACATTGACAATGAGCTTGTGACGGAGCAACTCGGCCTGTCTCGCAATTGATGGTGTGATTGTGATATCGCCAATCAATTCGCGCTCCCTCTTCATGGCGAAGAGAATTTGCACGGAATGGATTGCCGGGGTGTCGTCAACGATTTTGTGATGCCGGCTGCACAGCAGGATCAGGTTCGCTGAGCCGTTCCGCTCCCTGTCCGTTTGGGTTGGGTCGTAACGTGGTCCTCCAGCGCTACGCGCTCTAATGTGACAGACTTCTCCTGTAACGACGCCGCTTTCTTCAACAAGCGGAACAAGGCAATCGGTGTACGCACACCGATTCCCTGACCGGGCGAATAAGCCGTTTATCGTTTTGCTAGTCGGCAGCATTCCTCTGACCTTTAGACTCATCACATCGTAAATCTTTGGGCTAACCGTTCAGCCTCCAGCATTGATGTTGGCGGGGAGCGCTGCAGGATAACGCAAGCCTAAATTTGAGTGAACCAGCGGCGGCTTCCCGAACGATTCTTGAGATGCGCCTGAAATGCCTGGGGGCTGACGTCAAAACGCTCCTTCACGTCCGAATTGTCGGTCATTCCCAGTTTGCCCTCCGTGAGCTGGCCATTCCTGCTATCGGACAGACTAAAATACGCTTACCTGATAATCGACGGGAAAATGCCTTGTCACTGAATGCTGGACACTTTATCGCTCGTTGGCAACAGTCCTCGGCTGCTGAGCGCGCCAACTACGCTTTGTTCCTGTCCGAACTCTGCGACTACCTGGACCTGCCCCGCCCGGAGCCTAGCCAGGCGGATGAGCGCGCCAACTCCTATGTGATTGACAAGGCCGTCTACCTTCAGAACCTGGACGGCTCCACGACGCCGAACTACATTGACCTGTACAAACGCGCCTGTTTCGTGCTGGAAGCCAAACAGGGCAGCAATCCATCGGCAAATTCTGTGCCACGGGTCGCCGTCAAAGAGCCTCACCGGATGAAAAAGGGGACGGCCGTGCGCGGAACACACGGTTGGGATGAAGCAATGCTGGCAGCCCGCGGCCAGGCCGAGCGGTACGCGAAAGCTCTGCCGGTTTCGGAAGGTTGGCCGCCTTTTCTGGTCGTTGTCGATGTCGGCCACTCCATCGAACTCTATGCCGACTTCTCCCTAACGGGCAAAGCGTATCTGCCCTTCCCAGATCCCCGCACCTTCCGCATTCTCCATGAACAATTGGAGCAGGAAGCGATAAAGGCGCGCCTTCGCGCCGTTTGGCTCGATCCGCTTTCCTTGAACCCGTCGCGCGAAACGGCCAAAGTCACGCGCGAGGTCGCCGGCAAACTGGCCGTCCTCGCCCGCAACCTCGAACTTCACCACCCTGCGAAGCAGGTCGCTGAGTTCCTTACCCGCTGTATCTTCACTTCGTTTGCCGAAGATGTGAATCTCCTTCCCGAACGTAGCTGGCTCAACCTACTGGAAAGTCTCCGTGATGATGTGGGCAACTTCCCACTCATGGCTGAAGCTCTCTGGCAGACCATGAACGAGGGCGGGTTCTCTCCGATTCTGCGGGCACACATCCTCAAATTCAACGGCGGACTATTCGAATCCACCAAAGCCCTGCCGCTCACTCGTGATCAGCTCGGCCTGCTCATCGAGGCCGCCGACTCGCGCTGGCGCGATGTCGAACCGGCCATCTTCGGCACGCTGCTTGAACGCGCACTCGATGCCGATGAGCGCCATGCGCTTGGAGCGCACTACACGCCGCGCGCCTATGTCGAGCGGCTCGTCATTCCAACCCTGGTAGAGCCACTCCGGGACGACTGGCGCAGCAGCCAAGCAGTCATCACCGAACAAGTCAACGGCGGCGATAGGGAGGCAGCAATTGAAACCGCGCGCGCCTTTCACCGCCAGCTCTGCTCCACCCGCGTCCTCGATCCCGCCTGTGGTTCGGGCAACTTCCTTTATGTGTCGCTCGAACACATGAAACGCCTGGAAGGCGAAGTCCTCGAAACTCTCCACGCACTTGGCGACACGCAGCAGTCGCTCGAACACACCGGCCTCACCGTAGACCCGCATCAACTCCTCGGCCTCGAACTCAATCCTCGCGCAGCCGTCGTTGCCGATCTCGTTCTTTGGATCGGCTATTTGCAATGGCACTTCCGCACGCGCGGCGATGCCCAGCCGCCCATCCCTGTCATAAGCAACTTTCACAACATTGTCGAAGCTGACGCACTCCTCACCTGGAAGAAAAAGGTGCCGTTGCTCGATAAGCAAGGCAACGCTGTAACCCAATGGGATGGCGTTACCACCAAGAAGCATCCTACGACCGGGCAGGACATTCCCGCTGAGGAAGCATGCATCGGGGTCTTTGAATATACCGATGTGAAGCAGGCCAAGTGGCCGGAAGCGGATTTTGTCGTCGGAAATCCGCCGTTTATCGGTGGCAAGGATATTCGAGCCGAACTCGGCGACGGCTACGTCAAGGCGCTGCGCAAAGCGTACGACCTGGTCCCCGACAGCGCGGATTTTGTCATGTATTGGTGGCAACGCGCCGCCGAGCTTGTCCGTGCCGGAAAGATTCGCCGCTTTGGGTTCATCACCACCAACAGTCTTCCCCAAGTATTCAACCGCAAAGTGGTCGCACAGAATCTCAGTGCAATTTCCGATGCAAAGCTCGCGCCGCTCTCATTGATCTTCGCGATTCCCGATCACCCTTGGCTCAAGTCTGCTCTCAGCGATGGACAAGCGGCGACCGATCATGCCGCCGTGCGCATTGCCATGACCGTGGGCGAAAGAGGCGAACATCTCGGCCATCTTTACCGCGTCAAGAGCGAAGGGGACACAAGCGCAGAGGGTACTGACGTGGAACTGACGGAGGACACCGGGCGCATCTTCGCGGATTTGCGGATTGGAGTCGATGTGGCCGGGGCATTGCCGCTCAAATCGAATGAAGACCTTTGCTGTCCTGGAGTGAAGCTACACGGAGCCGGGTTCATCGTGAACCCGGAACAAGCCAGTGCATTGGGGCTTGGTCGGATTCCTGGGCTTGAAAAGCACATTCGCCCTTACCTGAATGGTCGCGATCTTACTGGTTGCTCGCGAAACGTCATGGTGATTGATCTCTTTGGTCTCAGCAGCGAGCAGGTTCGAAGGCAATTCCCAGAGGTTTATCAGCGGATTCTTGACTTGGTGAAATCCGAGCGGGACCACAATCGGCGCGCTACATACAGCGAAAAGTGGTGGATTTTCGGGGAACCTCGATCGGCATTTCGGCCGGCCCTCAAAGGGTTGAATCGGTACATTGTGACCGTGGAAACCGCAAAGCATCGCGTGTTTGTGTTTCTTGACTCAATCGTTCTTGCGGACAATAAGCTGGTGAACATAGCTCTATCAGACGCGTTCTCTCTCGGAGTGCTCTCTAGTCGCATTCACGTGACCTGGGCACTTGCAAGTGGCGGACATTTGGGCGTCGGCAATGACCCTGTATATGTCAAGACAAGTTGCTTCGACAAATTCCCCTTTCCGGATTGCTCCGAGGCAGTGAAGCAGATCATCCGTGAGAAAGCCGAGCGCCTTGATGCACACCGTAAGCGCCAGCAGGAGCTTCATCCCGCACTCACGCTCACCGAATTGTACAACGTTCTCGAAAAGCTCCGAGGCGATGAAGAGTTGACCGTCGAGGATCGTGCGGTTTATGAGATGGGCCTGATTGGAATCCTTCGCGAGATCCATGATGAGCTGGATGAGGCCGTCTTCGCCGCATACGGGTGGCCCGCTGGCCTGAACACCGATCAAATTCTCGCAAACGTCGTGGCCCTCAATGCCGAGCGCAGAACCGAGGAAGCATCCGGCATAGTTCGCTGGCTTCGCCCTGAGTTCCAGGCGCCCAACGCTCCGGCCATACAGCAGACGCTCGGCGGCCTCGTCTCCGTTGAAGCCCCGGCCGCGACGCGACGCAAGCAGCCATGGCCGGCGACTCTCACCGATCAATTCCGCGTCATCAAAGATGCGCTGCGTGCGACGCCATTCCAGACGCCGCAGCAGATTGCATCGGGTTTCAAGCCAGCCAGCCGCACCCGCGTTCAAGAGATTCTGCAAACGTTGACGGCACTCGGCCAGACACGTCAAGTGGACGACCGATACCTCCTCTGATTGCTGCAGTCTATCGGAGCAAGACGATATAACCAACAAGCGCTAGATGGGCCTATATGAGTGACGCTAAGATAACTGAGGTCGGCGAAGTCTTCGTCAGCTATAGCTGGGATAGCGAAGAACACATAAAGGCGGTACTTGCGCTTTCAAATCGCCTTCGCGCCGATGGCATCGACTGTGTTCTCGATCAATACGAGGTGTCACCCCCTGAGGGATGGCCGCGGTGGATGGATCGCAAGATTGCAGGCGCGAGCTTAGTGCTGGTTGTCTGCACCGAAACATACTTGAATCGCGTGATGGGTAGAGAAAGTCCCGACAAAGGCTTGGGCGTCAAATGGGAGGGCAACCTCATCTACCAGCACCTTTACAACCAAGGCGCGGACAACCAGAAGTTTGTTCCAGTCGTGATGCGAAATGCTGACCGCAATTTCATTCCAGTTCCTTTGCAAGGGGCCAGCTTCTTCAACATCGAAACGGACGAAGGATACAAGCGACTTCACAGGCGCCTGCTGGGAGTGCCGCAAGCAGAGAAGCCGCCACTCGGCGAGCATAAAGCAATGCCGAAGAAAGAAGTGAAAACTGACTTCGTTACTTTCATTGAGAATCCGATCGACATTCCACTCTGGGAAAAAGCTGAATGGCGAGCGACGGCTTTTCGTGGATGGGAGAACTCACCTCCAGCGTTAGGAATTGCATTTCTAAACCCCAAGCCAGCTGAAGAGATTTTCAAGCAATGGCTCCAGCGCTATGGTTCGCGGGATGAATTTGAGGAACTTCGAATCTCAATTATCGAAGGGGATATCGTTGGCGAGGATCCGGGATATACGGTTCATATCGCGATAGAACTGGAGAACGTCATCAAGCGGTACGAAAAGGCAGGTTTAAAACTGGGCGACGCCTCATTCTTTACTGCAACTCGCATGAATCGGATGACTCCTGCAAGTGACTCACCGTATTTGGCACGGTTCAAGGAGTCCTACACAAAGCATGGCGAGTATCTTCTTGTTCCGGCTACTTGCAAACCTGATGGGTCGAATCTGCAAGTTGCTCCGCATTTGGCGATTCGCAAACGTGTATTACATTTCCGGAATGCCAAGGATATTCCCGAGAATGACATCGATTCCATCGTGCTGCACATGGGTGCGCAGCATAGGCCTTTAACAGAGTATGGAAAGTCCTTAGAAAAGAAGCGGCGATGATGCTAGGCGGGAGATGAAAGACCTGCCTGGGCTGGAAATAAAGGGTGTCATAACGATGTCGGTTGCATTGGTCGATGCAGTCCTTGGCGTGATAAATACTGGGAATGCGATGAACCGGACGCGATAACCATCTTAAAGAGAATCGATTCCTCTATCTGCTTCGGCCCCAGTTGGTTCTTCGAATTCGACTCTCCATTCGGTCGTTGGCGGACTCAAGGTCTGAAATCTCCTGCTTAAGGCTCTCAATATATCTCTGAGCAGGCTCGGGCAGCGCCCTGATTTCGGCAGGCGTTAACTCCCCGGTTTCACTGAGCGGCCGATTGCGGCGCTCGATCTCCCCACCTAGGCCAATCTGCTTGAGGAGTGTTAGGAGTGCAGCGACTTCCGTGTCCACCTGGGCTGACGTGGTTTCTTCCCCGCGGTCCTTTTGGAAGGTGACGACATGACCAGGGTGCAAATCCTGAAGCGGGACTCCAAACGTTTCAGCCCAACGCTTCAGATGCTGCTTCCGCGGGTCTGACCAAAGGGCGGCGGCTTCGCGGATGGTCATCGTGCCAACAATCTTGTCGTCTGTCATCTGAACAGGTCCATAATCTTGAGTTGTGTTGCGACCCATTTAAACCCCGCTCCGCTACGGGGAGCTGTCCCAAGTAGGATACCTCCCTTCATTCCAGCGTGATTTGGCGAACGGTCGAAAATGCTGCCTTTGATCCGAGCAGGCTATTGTTGCGGTGGTCCATTGGCACCTTGACCGAAGGCAACATGCGGCGCAATCGAAATCGCATTGAGCTTCAGTTCAAGCCCCATCGGGAGGGAACAAATGTTCAGAGACACGGTTCAATGGACCATCGCCCGCCAGCGGCCTTCGAAGGAAAGTGGATCGCAAGGACAAATCGCGTTGCAGTTGATGATTTCCAGAAAGACGTTGCAGAAGATGCTGAACTTGGTATCACCACCAGGCAACCGGACGCAACCGGCTCGGGCGCTCCCTCTCGGACCATGGATTTCAACGGTCGATCGCATCGTCAGAGAGAACGAAATGCGCCCAAAGGGTGCGCAGGTTTCGGCCAGGATGATTTGGCAGTATCTGAGGGAGGAGCGCGGATTCACCGGCAACTTTTCGACCGTCAACGCATATGTGCGTGAGGCGCGCATTATGTCGAGACTGGATACCAGTCCAGGCCGCCAGCCGCGATCAGAAGAGGCGGCTAGACCCCAAATTGCCCTGCAGGTTTCGAGACCCAGCGTCGGTATGGTAATTGCCCCCTCAATACGTCAAAGCAACAAGGAGCTAACGCATCGGACGATTGCGGCAATGGCGTCCTACGACGGCCGTCCTCAGTGGAATGGCAATACAGAGGAACAAATGGCTGAATGGATTAGAGGCGTGCTAAGACAAGCGATACCTATAGAAGTACTGGCGAAGGAACTGAACAAAGTGCCACTGCGGCAACTGGAGGTTCTGGTATCGGCGGCGACCAAGGAAGGGCTTCCAATGCGAAATAAAGCATTGGCGGTTCTCTGCCATTTGCGCGGAATCAGTTGGGCGCCAGCTTGCTCATTTCTTCAAATCTCAAGTGGAACCTGGTTCCGCTATTGGCGCTTATTTCAGAAGGGCGGAACCATGAGACTTTTTGCAAGAACGACGCGGAGCGACAAGAAGTCCGAAATAGACTCCAACAAAAGCGCGGTGTTTTCCCTTTTGCACTCGCCGCCCGCTGCTTATGGCATCAACCGCACCACTTGGAGAATGGCTGATCTTCGGAAGGTACTCACCGAGGAAGGACACCCGATGTGCTGTGACGTCATTCACACAATCATCAAAGAGGCTGGTTGGAAGGGGCGGCACGCGCGGGTCGTTCTCACGAGCAATGATCCTGAGTACCGAACTAAAGTGGATGCCATCAAGAAAATCCTTTCGGAACTCAAGGCGGACGAGGCATTCTTCTCGATCGACGAATACGGCCCATTCGCCATAAAGCAAAAAGGCGGAATGAAGCAGGTTGCCCCTTGCGAGCAGTATGTAGTTCCGCAGTGGCAAAAATCGAAGGGATGGACAATCCTCACTGCCGCACTTGAGTTGTCGAGAAACAAGGTGACCCACTTCTATTCTCGAAAGAAGAATACCGGGGAAATGATAAAAATGGCTGGCCTTCTGCGGACTGAGTACCGCACATGCAGCACAATCTATTTATCTTGGGATGCCGCCTCTTGGCACGTGTCGAAGGATTTGGGCGCATATCTCGATGAGATCAATCAGAAAGCCGCGTTGGAGGGCTTCCCAATAGTCAAGACAGCGCCTCTTCCTGTTTGCGCACAGTTCCTGAATGTGATTGAGTCGGTGTTCAGCGGAATGGCGAGAGCCATCATCCACAACAGCGATTACCAGTCCGTAGAGGCTGCGATGGAGGCCATTGATCGATACTTCAGCCAAAGGAACGAATACTTTGCCACTCACCCCAAGAAGGCAGGACAAAAGATCTGGGGGAAGGAGCGGGTTCCAAGCCTATTTGCAGAGGGCCAGAACTGCAAAGATCCACTGTATCAATATCCAGTTTGATAAATAGGGCGCGTTGTCAAGTGCGCTGTGGCAGATTCTGGGGTTTGGCGCGGTGTTGCTGATAACCCTCTGCGGCCTGAAGCGGAAATGAAGTTGACGGGGAGGTGGGGTGACATGAGCGGTATGAAAATGAGTAAGAAACTCCGCACCGACGCATTCAAAATAAGCGCGCCGCTCAATGTTCCGGTTCGTCCTGCTCTCCCATCCACTCCACAAGCTTCTGCTGCAGCTCCTCTTTGCTGGGCAGGTAGAGCTGGTATTCGCGTGCGTGAATGTTGGCGTCTTTGGGAAGGGTGATCTCGACCAGGGCGGAATTCTTTTTCTTGCAGAGCACGATGCCGATGGTGTGGTTCTCCGCCTCGGTTCTGACGTGGCGGTCAAAGTAGTTGACGTACATCTGCATCTGGCCGAGGTCCTGATGCGTGAGCTTGCCGATCTTGAGGTCGATGAGCACGTAGGATCGCAGGAGCCGGTTATAGAAGACAAGATCGACGAAGAAGTGCTCTTCGTCGAAGGTGAACCGCTTCTGCCGGGACTCGAAGAGAAAGCCCTTCCCTAGTTCGAGCAGGAACTTTTCAATGTGGGTGACGATGGCCGACTCCAGATCGGACTCGGAGTAGCGGGCCTTCTCTTCAATGCCGAGAAACTCCAGAACGTAGGGGTCTTTGAGCAGGTCTTGCGGCTTGGCGACGTGCTGCCCCTGCCGTGCCAGGTCGCGGATCGCCTGCTTGTCGCGGCTGAGAGCCAGCCGCTCATAGAGGCCGGCATCGAATTGGCGCCGGAGTTCGCGCAGAGTCCAACCCTGCTGGGATGCCTCAATCTCGTAGAAGTTGCGTTCCTCCTCTTTGAGACCGATCAGGAATACATAGTGCGACCAGCTCAGGGAAAACGGCGGCTGCGATTGGGCGCTGGCATCCTGCAATTGTCCAGACAGTGTCTGGACGATTGGCAAAGCCGGGAATTGTCCAGACGCTGTCTGGATAATCTTTGGGATTCGATCCGGGTAGGTCATGTAAAACTGGCGCATGGATGCAAGATTCGTTCTGGAGAACCCGCCGCCGAATTCTCGGGTCAGCCGTGCGGCCAACTCATTCAGGAGTTCTTTGCCATACCCCGCGCGATCTGCGCGTTGTTGTTCCTGCTCGAAGATTCGGCGGCCAATCTCGTAGTTCGTGTAGACCTGAAGCAGGTTGATGCCGCGCGCGGCGCTCTGACGAGCCGACAACACCAAACTGCGGATGGCTTCGTAAAGAGGGGTGGAGTTCCGGCTTGTGCTCATTGCAACCTCCGAATGCCCTGCAAATGCTTGACGCTCTCGGCATCAAACCGGCCACCTACGGCGGGATTCCGTCAGTTCTGGTGAAGGCCTATCCATTCATAATAGGAGGATTACCGACGATTCGCAGGCCAGGTAGGCCAAGGAACAGGGTTGGGCAAGTGGAGTCTATCCAACATTCGGCGCAGGCTTGGATGCAGCTTGCCGCAGACGCCTTTGGTTGAGCGTATGCTAACGATTATCTGTCGATTCAGAAATCCGTCTGCTCCATTTCTGCTCTATTCGAATTCTGTAGAACAGCGCTTTCAAAAACGCCCAGAATCTCTATCGCCAGAACGAGATTGGGTGAACGCCATGTTCTTTGTTTTCAATTGATCGCCACATTCCCAAGCTGAATGTCGCCGGTTCGATCCCGGTCTCCCGCTCCAATAAAATCAATAACTTACGGCTAGGAATCAGTTGATTACGGCACCCTCCGGCACTTTGAACTCCATTTGAACGCCATTAAGTGAGATTTCCAACAGGTTCCCAGCCGCCTGCCCGCTTTGAAATCGCCGAAGATGTTCTGGTTGACATCGAGACTGTACCCGATCTGATCGGCCACGAGCTTGCCCTCGATGCCGAGGTCGCTTATGAGCGACGCGTGGGTCCGACGCATCACCTGGAAATTGACCCAGCCAAGGCCGGCCTCTTTCAACTTCGGGCCGATCGATTGCTGCCAGACATTTTCTTTGGCGAGCGGCGTCAGACGTTCCGAAGGAAACACCCCAGGCATTGTCCGCGGTCGATGCCGCCTGGTTCCGCCATTCCTCTATTTCATGTAACAGCCCCTCCGAGAGAG
>Ga0326727_10011366_pt1 | contig 20751 bp, 11 predicted proteins | sample MB2enrmetagenome_FD_207643 | JGI IMG/M metagenome (GOLD analysis project Ga0326727, IMG submission 207643) | Lab enriched peat soil microbial communities from McLean, Ithaca, NY, United States - MB29MY | ecosystem: Environmental > Terrestrial > Soil > Wetlands > Peat | place: USA: New York...
CTCTTCCGGCGCCGACGCGCCACCAACCCGGGCGATGACGGAAATGCCATCAGGAGGGGGGGGCCGCCAGAAGTCAAACCGGCAACGCGGCCCCCGCTTAGGCATTTCCCTCATCTCCACAAGATGAATGCAATTTGGGGTGCGAAGTAACAACAAAAGTTTGATGGCGGCGCGGAATTCGACTTTATGTCCATAAAATTCGGGCGGGGCGTGTCGCCAGTTTCGTTATTTCCCCCTATTGAGCACTTATGAGTGGATTATCCACAATTCCCCTCCGCAGGATGCTTCCGCCCTCTATATTCTCGGCGGTGAATTCCTTCTGGGCATGCGGCTCTTGCGCACTGCGCAAAATGGCGGATGCAAATCTGGGTTATACTGGCGCTGGTGTTGCCCCGCAGCGAGAAATGGCCCGACCCGCCGTCCGTAATTTTCAGCGCGCCAGGACGACCCTGGATCGAGGGCTCAGGGAGTTGCGGGGTGGCAACGCGCCTTCTGCGCGCCACGAGGGAAAGGACCGCCGTTTGGGATTCGAGATCATTGATATACGCCGGTTTGAGACCCGGGAGTTCGCTGCCCTTCTGGAAGCCGAATCGCGCGCCTGGAATGACACGCTGCGTTGGGACTTTGCCCCTTCGGTGCGCGTTATCAACTCCTGTTTGCGCGATAAGCGGCTTTCCGGTTACGCACTGGCGGGCGAAGAGGGAATTCGCGGCTACTGTTTCTTCTTTTATGACGGGGAGAAGGGGATCATCGGCGACCTTTACGTGCACCCGGAACTGGCCGGCCAAGGGCACGAGCGCGAACTGCTGAAGCACTCGCTGGAGACGCTCCTGGGAACCCCCGGCCTGCGGCGCATTGAAGCTCAGCTTCCCCATTACCAGCGCGAGGAACTGGAGGCCTGCTTCCTCAACCGCCGTTTTCAGACCTTCCTGCGCCGCTTCATGAGCCTTCCCCTGCGCGGTCCGCAGCGAGCCCCGCACGCCGAAGGCGGTGCCCAGACCTCCGCAGATGCGCGTTGGGTGAGGGAGGGAATCGAACTCATTCCCTGGCAAAAACGCTTCAATGACGACGCGGCGGAAATGCTTTACCAATCCTACCGGCAGCACGTGGACGCGCTGATCAACGACCAATACGCATCGGTGATGGGAGCCACGCGGCTGATCGAAAACATCTGCCATAATCAGGGGTGCGGCGACTTCCTGACGCATGTCTCGCGCATGGCCGTGCATCGCCCTACCCAGAAGCTGGCGGGAATCCTTACCCTCACCAAAGTGCAGCCCAGCACCGCGCATATTCCCCAGGTGGGGGTGGGCCCGTCATTTCAGGGATTGGGCATTGGCACCGCCCTGATGGAGGCGGCGTTTCGGGATCTGGCGGAGGATGGCTTTGAGCAGGTCACGCTGACCGTCACCGACTCGAACGCCGGGGCCGTGCGGCTCTACCAGCGCCTGGGATTCGATACTTTCAAAACCTTTGGCGCATTCATCTACGTCAGCGAGCAGGGGACTGGGGACTAGGGGGTGGGGCAATTCGAAATTATGAATTATGAATTCTGAATGGCATGGGCCTGGGATTTAGAAAAGGGTTAAGGATAAAGGGTAAAGGTTAAAAAGGGATCGGCGCTTGGAGTCGGGTTCAGGACAAAATTAGAGGGTAATCGTCAAAGGCTAAAGGCATAGGTGATTCGGGATCCGGCTAAGGAAAGGCCGATAGAGGTTAAAGAGTGACTGCACCCTTTAGCCTTTACCCTTTAACATTTCCAAATTCACTTCCCCTTGGCTTTGAGCAAGTCCTTCAATTCGTCCATGAATTCGCGGACATCCTTGAAATCCAGGTAAACCGAGGCAAAGCGCACGTAGGCGACCTTGTCGAGTTTCTTGAGGCTTTTCATGACCAGTTCGCCGAGTTCGGTGGCGGGGCGTTCGCGGTCGGGGGATTCCGCCACGTGCGCTTCAATCTCGTTCACCAGGGCTTCCAGCTTGCTCATGGGGACGGGGCGCTTTTCGCAAGCCTTCAGCAGACCGGCCAGAATTTTCTGCCGGTCGAACTTCTCGCGCCGCCCGTCTTTCTTGACCACCATGTAAGGGATTTCATCAATGCGTTCGTAGGTGGTGAAGCGGCGGTCGCATTTGGTGCACTCGCGGCGGCGGCGAATGGTATCGCCAATCTTCGCCTCGCGCGAATCCACCACCTTGTCTTCAATGTGCCCGCAGAATGGACATCTCACGTAGGGGGTTCACCTCAGTAATCGGATGATCGGGTGATCGGGTGATCCGGTGATCGGGAGGACTGATCCGATGATCGGGTGATCGGGTGAACAAAGAAGCACCCGCACCGAAATGATTTTCTGTTCGCCCGATCAACCGATCTACCGATCACCCGATCACCCGATAAATTCTAGCTTTTCCCCAAAGTCACAGCCTTCGCTTCCTCTTCGAGAGCTCCGAGCTTGCGGAACGACAAGCCTTCGTGAATCAGCATGACGACCCCCAGGGCCAGGGTGGGGACCAACTGGATGATCCACACCAGAATAGCGGCTCCCGTGGCCGGTTCCACCTTGATATTGAAGAATTCGGTCAAAGCCAGAATAATGCCGACCTGATAGCCCCCCCCGACTCCTGGGAGCTGCACCATGAGGCCCAGGGCAGCGCAGAAAAGCGTCAGGCCGGCGGCCAGCCAGGGCAAGTGGCCCATGTGGTGGCGCACACTCTTGAAGGTCAGCCAGAACATGGTGGTATTAATCGCCCATAGGACGGCGGTGGTCACCAGGCTGCCGGCCAGGCCTTTCCAGTCGCGAATCACGCTTAAGCCCTCACCGAAGGAGCGCAGGAAATAGGCAAAGGAGGTCAGCGCGCGTTCCGGCAGAAAACGAAACACCTTAAGGAACAAAGCGATCGTGCTCGCCGTCTTCAAGCGGAAAACCACCACAAGCACAATCAGCAAGCCTGTAAATCCAAAGAGCACATGGCCCCATCTGTGCATCTCGTGCAGGGCGAAAACACCTCGCGCCGTGTCGGGGTTCACCGGCTCTGAGTAAATCGCGGCGGCAAAGAGAACGACCATGGCGATGATGTCAAGCACCCGCTCGAGCACCAGGATCGCGATCATGGCGCTTAGGGGGACATTCTCTTTTTTGGCGATATAGGCGGGACGAACCAGTTCCCCCGGCCGGCCCACCAGGAAGATGGAGCTGAAACCCAGGATTTGCGCCGAAAACAGAGTCCAAAGGGAGGCAGCCTTGATGGGCCGCATGAAGAATTCCCAGCGCACCGCCCGCACGAAGAAAGAAAGGTAGACAAAGGCCACCGCCAAGAGCAGGTAGCTGGGGCTCGCCCCCACGATCGAACCCCAAAGGCGGTCCCAGCGGAAATTGCTCCACTCGGGATTGGACCTCAGGTTGTAAAAGATCAGGACGATGATGACGACGCCTGCCGCCAGCCAAATCCATCGCCCCCATGCTTTTTTCATAGATACGGACCCGCCGAAGCTCGGATGACAAAACTATCCGAAGGGTTTCCGGAAGTCAAGCCGGGCAAGCGCAGAGCGTGCGGCCGGCCTTGAGTCCGGCACGGAAACATGCCACGCGCAGCCTGCCCCGATTCATCGGGGTCCCGCCGGTGAGGGGGCATGGGCGGGTTCGATGCCAGGTCCGATTCGAATCGGACCATCGGACTCCCGCAACCGGAGATGGCCAGGGCACGCCGGTGTACCGTCGGCGCGTGCGGGGTCAAGCGATCGCCGCGGCGAGCCGCACAGCACGCTGAAATCGTTGGCGAAGAAATCGAGAATTTACGGGAGGGCGCCGGCGGGTTATCCCGCCTATGGGAACTTGTCGCGGCAGCTACCGCCTTTCTCTCCCGGGGTGGCGGGATGCCGCGGGCAGCGGATGGCCCAGAGGTTAGCCTCCGATTCCGAAGGGGTATTTTCTTTCCATACGGCGTGTCCACATCATACTCTCGGGGGTCTTCTTTTTCAAAGCAGGCGCGGATGTGGGCATATTTGGCCCTCCTCCGCGGCACGACATCAGGAAATGACCGCGGGGGGACGCGGGTGCAAGGCCTGTCTTTCGGAGTGCGGCGACTCGTCGCCGCTTTTGCTCGCCGCGACTCGCCCGGCGAACCTTTGCACCGGTGACGAGTTACCGGCTGCAAAAAGCGGGACCGAGTTCCCGCACTCCGAAAGCGACGCCACCGATCAGAGCACCCGCGTTTGATGGCCATGCGAAAGCTGCTCCGGACACGGGACCAGATGACGAGCTAAGAGCAGTGCCGAGTGACATGTAATGAGTGGCGAGTAGCAAGCGGAGGGCAAACCGCAGATTCAAAATTCAAGAGAAATCTTGGTCGCATTTGAAAGGGCGGCGCGCGGACGTGCTTTGCCCTTCCCCGCGGCACTGCATCGTGAAATGAGCGCTTGCGGACGCGGGTGCAAGGCCTATCATGGGCGTGTGGCACAGGCAGAGTGCCTTTGCCACCGCACACAGGCAAGAGTGCCTGTGCCACCGGTGGTCGGGCGCCCCCCGGGATTCAACCCCCCCAAATCTCCATCAAGTTCCCCGGCAATCTGCCGAAAGAATAGATGAAGTCAACCCAGGCCTTTTGGGGAGATCTTTCCGTGCACCCCCGGGCCTCCGGCTGGCTTCAGCTTCTGCTAGGAGCTTGGCCATCAGCCGGGATCCGTCTTGAAGCCCCCCCATGCGGGCGGGCGGTGATTCGACTCGGGAAGTCCCAGCAGGTCTGAAGCGAAGAAGCAGGGAAGCGCAGCTGCCATGAAAGTCCGATCAGCGCCAACCCGCCGGATAGTTCTCCCCTGCCTGCTCCTGTTGGCGGGAGCGGGAAAGGTGTGGGGGCAAGGCGGGCATACCCCTGCCGAGCCTTCCTCCCTGCCCGTTCTTACCCGGATCAGCGACATTCGTGCCCTTTCGGAAAAAGAGGCCGGAAAAGGGCGTCCGGTGCGCGTTCGAGGAGTGGTGCTCTTCTATGGCGACTCCTTGACCCGGCTCGGCAAGAAGGTGCTCTTCATCCAGGATTCCACTGACGGTATCTACATTGGGACGCCACCCACGGGGGACTTGGGCCTGACCGCCGGCGACTTCGTGGAAGTTGCGGGAATTACGGGTCATGGATGGTTTACGAACGAGATCGAAAAGCCGCAGATTCACAGGCTCGGGCGGGCGCTCTTCCCCGCGCCGCGCCGTCCCCGCTATGAGGATTTGGCTCTGGGGCAGCAAGACAGCCATTGGGTTGAAATCTCGGGGATTGTGCATTCCGTCCAGGTCGAAGAGCCATCGAAGCCGCTTCTGCTCTCCCTTGCGGTAGGGCTGGGCAGGGTGCAGGTGGCCGTCCAGATGCCATCCGCAAGCGCGCCGGCGAACCTGCTGGATTCCAAAATCCAGGTGCAAGGGGCATGCGGGGGAGTCTTCAATCCCCATCTCCAGCTCGTGGGAATTGTCATCTACGTTCAAAGCATGGATTCCATCCGCGTTGTGGAGCCGGGAACCCTTACGGCAGAAACTCCACGGATGCAATCGATTCGCGAGCTCGCCCGGCTGAGCGCGCGAATCACCTCCGGCCACCGGGTGAAGGTTCGGGGAATCGTGACTTTGCAGAGGCCCTCCACCTCGCTCTACATCAAGGACGCGACGGATAACCTGGAGGTGGAAACCTCCCAGCCGACAATCGTCCAACCCGGTGATGCCGTGGAAGTGTGGGGGTTTCCCGGCTTGGGCGGGGGCTCCCGAGTGCTGGAAGATGCCGGGTTCACCAGGCTCGCAAGCGGTCCGCCGCCCGTGCCGGTGGATATCTCGGTCGAGGAAGCCCTGCAAGGGAACTACAACAATTCTCTGGTGCGGGTGGAAGGCCGCATATTTGAGTCGATCGCGCAAGGCGCTGCTCCCGCCCTGGTGGTGGGGTCGGGCCGGGTTGCCTTCCAAGCTCGGATGCTCGGGAAGGAGGCCAGGGAGGCCATTCCCCGCCTGGAAGTCGGCAGCCGCGTGCGAATTACCGGCATTTGCCAGGGATTGACAAACGAAAGCGGAGCTCCCCCGGCGTTCCGGCTGCTGGTCCGCTCCCCCGCTGACGTCGAGATGCTGGAAAAAGCTCCCTGGTGGAATGCGCAGCGGGCGTTCTGGGCGCTGGGGTTGCTGGGCGCCATGATGCTGGCGACGGCGGCGTGGGTGGTGATCCTGCGCAAGCAGGTGCGGTCGAAGACCGAGGAGATTCGTGAATGGCTGCGGCGGGAGGCAGCGCTCACGGATCGTTACCGTGATCTGCTCGAAAACGCCATCGACATGGTTTTTACGCGTGACCTGCAGGGGAACTTCCTCACCGTGAACAACACGCTGGTCAGGACTCTCGGTTACACGCGGCCCGAACTGCTGCGCATGAATCTCGCAGAGGTCATCGCTCCTGAATACCATGAGGCCATGCGCCGGGCAATGGGCAGGGCCAGGGAAGGGGAGGCGCCGGGAGATGCGGAAGTGGAACTGATCACCAGGCGCGGAGCCCGCGTGGCCGTGGAAGTTCGCGGCCGCCTGCTCTATGAGGAGGGCAAGGCGGTGGCGGTGCAAGGCATCGCCCGCAATGTGACGGAACGGCGGCAGGTGGAACAGCAGGTCCGCTTGCAGGCGGCGGCGCTGGAGGAGGCAGCCCTCGGAATCGTCATCACCGATCGTTACCACACCATCCTCTGGGTCAACCCGGCGTTTACGGCCTTGTCGGGCTACACCCTGGAGGAAGTTGTCGGCAAGACCCCCCGCCTGCTCTACTCGGGGAAGCATGACGAGGCGTTTTACCGCGCTATTCGGGAAACGCTCCAGACGGGACGGGTGTGGCGGGGCGAGATTATCAATCGGCGGAAGGATGGAACCTTCTATGACGAGGAAATGACCATCAAGCCGGTTTGCCTTCCGTCCGGCGAAATCACCCACTATGTGTCCACGGGGCAGGACATCTCAGCCCGCAAGCAAGCCGAGCAAACTCGCGCGCAATTGGCCGCCATCGTGGAATCGTCCCGCGACGCCATCACCAGCATTACGCCCCAAGGCATCCTCACCAGTTGGAACCGGGGCGCGGAAGTTCTGTACACATATCGCGCCGAAGAGGTTCTGGGGAAGCACGTGTCCCTTCTTGCCCCGCCCGACCGTTTGGACGAATTGCACCAAATGGTTGAGCAGGTCCGGCAAGGGAGGACCATCACCAATTTCGAGACGGTGCGAGTGGGCAAAGGCGGGCGGCGGATTCCCGTCGCGCTCAGCATGGCGCCCCTCAAGAATGCCCGTGGGGAAGTGGTGGGGAGTTCCGCCATCGCCCGCGACGTCACGGCGCGCCTGGAAGCGGAGGCGGCGCTCCGTCAAAGTGAGGAAAAATACCGTTCCATTGTCTGCAACATTCCGGACGTTGTCTGGACGATTGATTCCCGCGGGCACATTGTCTTCATCACCCCCAATATTGAAGGTTTAAGCGGATATACCGCGGAGGAGTTCCATGCGGGGGGGCTGGAATTTTTCTTCCAGATGGTGCATCCCGACGAAGTTCAGGAGTTGAAGGCGGCCATGGAGGCGGCCTTCCGGGGCCGGCAACCGCGCGAGGTGGACTACCGGACGCGCCACAAAGACGGGAGATGGATCTGGGTGCGATCCCGCGCGGTGAGCGCCTATGAGAGTGACGGGGTTCAATACCTGCAAGGACTTGTCTCGGATATCACCGAACGCAAGGCGGCGGAGCAAGCCTTACAGGAGAGTCAATCACGGCTTCAGGCCATCGTCGATTCGGTCCAAACCGGAATCGTCATTATCGATCCCGAAACCCACCGCATTGTGGATGCGAACCGTGTGGCTCTCGAGCTAATTGGGGCGCCGCGCGATCAGGTGGTGGGCGCCGAATGCCACAAGTTCATTTGTCCGGCGGAACGAGGGCGTTGCCCGGTTTCCGATTTGGGCCAGCAAGTGGACAATTCCGAACGCACCCTCCTGACCGTTTCCGGTGAGAAGCGCGCCATCATCAAGACGGTGGTGCACGTGGTTATGGGCGGGCGCCAGCATCTGCTGGAAAGTTTTGTCGATATTACTGCCCGCAAGCGCGCGGAAGAAGAGTTTGCCCTGCTCAAGCATTCCATCGATGTCCATTACGATTCCGCCTATTGGACCGACGTGGACAACCGGATCATTTACGTCAACGACGCCGGCTGCAAGGACCTGGGCTACAAGCGGGAGGAATTGCTGGGGAAGACCGTCCTCGACGTGAGCCCGAAGGCCTCTGCCGAGGGCCTGAAGGGCATCTGGGAAATCCTTCGCACGCGGGGCTTTTACTCCATTGAGGCCGTGCACCGGCGCAAGGATGAGAGCGAGTTTCCTGTCGAGATTGTCATCACCTACGTGCATTTCGGTGGCAAGGAGTTTGCTTGCACTTTCGCCCGCGACATCACTGAACGCCGCAATTTCGAAGCGCGCTTGCGCCTGCAATCCGCGGCGCTGGAAGCCGCCGACAACGCCATTGTCATCACCGACCGGGAGGGCAAAATCCTCTGGGTCAACCCCGGGTTTTCCCGGTTGACGGGGCATCCCCCCCAGGAAGCGATCGGTCAAAGCCACCACTTATTGGGGTCGGGCAACCACTCCACGGATTTCTACAAAGGACTGTGGGATACGCTTCAGGCGGGGAACGTCTGGCACGGGGAACTTACCAACCGCCGTAAGAACGGCGTCTCTTTCGAAGAGGAAATAACCATAACCCCGGTTCGGGATGAAGCCGGAGCTGTCACTCATTTCATCGCCATCAAGCAGGACATTACCGAACGCAAGTCAGCGGAAAAGGCCTTGCGCATGAGCGAGCAATTCAACCGCGAGGTCATCGCCAATGCCCAGGAAGGCGTGGTCGTCTATGACCGCGAATTCCGCTACCAGGTCTGGAACCGCTTCATGGAAGAACTCACCGGGGTGCCGGCTTCGGAAACGCTGGGAAAGGTGGCAACAGACCTCTTCCCGCACCTTCGGGAGCAAAGGGTGGACGGGTTCATGCAACGCGCCCTCGCCGGGGAGGTTGTGCAGACTCCCGACATGCCCTTCCGCGTGCCGACCACCGGCAGATCCGGCTGGACCTCAAGCGCTTACAGCCCCCACTACGGGGTGGGCGGAGAAATCCTGGGAGTCATCGGGATCATTAGCGATATCACTGAAAGAAAACGCGTTGAAGCCGCCCTGCGGGACAGCGAACAGCGCTATCGCGAGTTTATCGCGCGCTCCCTCGAAGCGGTTTGGCGGATCGAACTTGCCCACCCCATCCCGGTGGATTTGCCGGAAAAGGAGTTGGTGGAGCAGATTCTGCAACTCGGCTACATGGCCGAATGCAATGACGCCCTGGCGCGCCAACTGGGGTTCGGCAAGGCGGAAGATGTCATTGGGAAACGCCTCACGGAATGGATTCCTGGCGGGGAACAGGAACGGCTCAGCGCCTTCTTCTCGGCGGTTAAAGGCAAATTTCAAACCCGCACCATTCAATTCAAAATCATCGGCCCAACGGGCAATCCCCAGCATCTGTTGAGAACCGAAATGCCGGTGGTTCAGGATGGCATGCTCGTCCGCGCCTGGGGAATCACTCGCGACATCACGGAACTGCGGCAGGCGGAAGAGGCGCTCAAGGCCAGCGAGGAGCGCTATCGGAGCCTGTTCGAAAACGCCACCGTGGGCATTTACCGCACCACTCCCGCCGGCAGGATCGTGCTCGCAAACCGCGCACTGGTGAAAATGCTGGGCTACCAGAACACGGACGAGATGGCCAGCCGCAACCTGGAAGCGCAGGGATTTGAGCCGGCTTATCCCCGCCAACGCTTCCATGACCTGATGGCGCGGGATGGGCAAGTCGAAGGCTTGGAGACGGTTTGGACAAGACGGGATGGGTCGGCGATATTCGTACGGGAGAGCGCTCACGCCATTCGCGGAGAAGGAAACCAGATTCTCTATTATGACGGAATTGTGGAAGACATCACCGAACGCAAACTCGCCGAGGAAATGTTGCAGGAAAGCGAAGAGCGCTTCCGGCAGTTGGCGGAGAACGTGGAAGAGGTTCTCCTGCTGTTCGATCCCCATGTGAACAAGGTGTTCTACGTCAGCCCCGCCTATGAAAAGGTCTGGGGCAGGAGCTGCGAAAGTCTGTACGAAAGTCCCCGTTCGTTTTTGGCCGCCATTCATCCTGATGACCGGCCGGTGATCGCAGCCAGCCTGGAAGTCCCCAATCGCAGCCGGGGGGAGTGGGAATATCGCGTCGTACGTCCCAATCGCACCGTGCGCTGGGTATGGGATCGCGCCTTCCCGATTCGCGATGCGGAGGGCAAGGTGGTCCGCATCGCGGAACTCGTGCAGGACATCACCGAGCGCAAGCAAGTGGAAGTTGCGACGCATCGTGCCATGGAGGCTGCCGAGGACGCCAATCGCGCCAAGAGTGAATTTCTTGCCAATATGAGCCATGAGCTTCGGACGCCCATGAACGCGGTTATCGGCATGACCGAGCTGGCCCTCGCCACGGACCTGGACGCCGAGCAACGCCACTACCTGGAGCTTGTCGAGTCCTCGGCGAACTCCCTGCTGGATCTGATCAACCACATTTTGGATTTCTCCAAAATCGAGGCCGGAAAACTGGAATTAGAGGCCACGCCTTTTAATCTGACGAGCGTCATGGAAGACGCCCTTCGCCCTCTGGCCCCCCCGGCTTATCGCAAAGGCCTGGAGATGGCAATCGCCCTGGAACCCTCCATTCCCTCTCCCCTGCTGGGTGATCCGGTGCGCCTGAAGCAGATCCTGGTGAACCTGGTTGAAAATGCCATCAAGTTCACGGAGCGTGGTGAAGTGGTGGTTCGCGCCTGGGTTGAGTCGCCAGCGGAAAAGGACGTAACTCTGAACATCACGGTGGCGGACACCGGGGTGGGGATTCCCCTCGACAAAACCGAATTGATCTTCGACGCCTTTACGCAGGTGGATGGTTCTTCCACCCGCCGTTTCGAAGGCGCGGGGTTGGGACTGGCCATTTGCTCGGAATTGGTGCGCATGATGGGAGGATCGATTTGGGTGGATAGTGGGCCGGGTCGGGGAAGCACCTTCCACGTCAGCTTGCGCCTGGGTTTGTCCGCGGGGGCGGCGGCGCCTCACGGTGATGACGCCAACCTGTTTCTGCGCGGCGTTCCGGTATTGATAGTGGATGACCACCCGGCCACCCGGGAAATTGTGGCGGATATGTTGCGCCATCGGGGCATGGTTCCCACAGTGGCGACGGACGGGAAGGCAGCCCTGACGGCGATTTACGAGACGCAGAACTCCGCTTCACCTTTCCGCCTGGCATTGTTGGATGCGCAATTTCCGGAGGGCGACGGTTTTGCCCTGGCAGAACAGGCGCGCCGCATTCCGGGATTTCAGGCCCCCATCCTCATTCTGCTTCCTCCCACCGCTGCCGGATGGGACGCGGCCCGCTGCCGCGCGTTGGGCATAGTGGACCATTGCCCCAAGCCGGTGTGGGAGTCCGACCTGGTCAAGGTCATGGTCAAGGCGCTGGAAACTTCTGCGGCCGGAAATTCCCCCGCGCAGATCTGCGGCTCCCCGCAGGAATTCGGACGCTCTTTGCGAATCCTGTTGGCGGAGAGCAATGAGGTTACGCAGGTGCTGGTGACCCATCTGCTGGAGAAGCGCGGGCACCAAGTCTTTGTGGCCGGTGATGGGCAGCAAGTTATCGGCGCCGTCCAGGACGCGGGTTTGCAGGGTTTTGATGCCGTGCTGATGGATACGGAGTTGCCGCACGTGAACGGAGTGGAAGTTGCGCGGGCAATCCGCGAGATCGAGCGAAGGAACGGGGGACGCCTGCCGATTATCGCTTTGACCGCCAATCCCACCCCTGGCGAAGAGGCGGCATGTGGAGCCGCGGGGATGGATACTTGTCTTGCCAAGCCCGTTCGGCCCGGCGTTTTATATGAGACCCTGCAACGAGTGACCAACCCGGCGGCAGCAAATGCCGATGAGGAGGATTTCATGCCGATGATATTTGATAAATCAAGTTTCCTGTCCCGCCTGGAAGGCGATGAGTCATTGGGGAGCGAGATAATCGAAATGTTTCTTCAGGAATACCCCAAACTTCTTGAAGGCGTTCGCCAGGCGGCTGAACAACGCAACGCCGCCATGCTGGAGCGGGCTGCGCATACCCTTAAGGGTTCGGTGGGTGATATCGCCGCTTCCCAGGCGTTTGATGCCGCGCGCATCCTGGAGCAAATAGCCAGGGAGGGGAAATTGGAGGGCGCCGCCCTCGCCGTGGCAAGCCTGGAGACGGCTCTTCATCGGCTGGAGCCCGAACTTCGCAAGGCTGAGAAGAAGGCAGCTTAAGGACTGGTTGACTCGGAGACGCGGAGAGGGGTTTTGATCCCCCAGCAGCTTTCCTATGGAAGTGCACGATCATGAAGATTTTGGTGGCAGAAGACAATGCGGTGACCGCAACCCTCATGACGGGGGTGCTCACCCGCGCCGGCTATTCGGTGGTCCTGGCGCCCAACGGCTCCGAGGCATTGGGGTTGTTAAGATGCAGTCCCGATATTCAGGGCGTGATCAACGATATAATGATGCCGGAGTCCAGCGGGCTGGATCTGCTCCAGGCTTTGCGGGCGCATCAGCCCTGGAGAAAACTTCCCACGATTGTCATCACGGTGCGCGATGACGCGGAAACTGTGGAGGAAGCCACCCCCGCAGTGGGATCCCCGCACTTGACACCTGCCCAATGCTCTCGCCTACTTGATGAGTTGAAGCTGGTCCAAAAGGCGCTGAGCACCTTCACCGAGCGATAGGGGGAATAACGGAAGAGGTGGCCTGCCCATCCCTTCCCGCCTGCCAAAAGAAAACCCGCAAGGTTTTATTCACTATAAAATCAATATTTCCCATCTATAATGCTTTCATGAAACACCGATTGACGGTGGGGATGGGGTGGCGTATAGTCCGCTCATGCAGTATTGAAGAGGCCGGAGGATGGGGGAATCCTCTCGGCCGGGATGGCACAAAATAATTTCCCTCTGTGCCCCTCGAGTTAGCGCCAGTCGATGGGAAGCAAGAGGTTAGGCAGAGTTCCTATTAAGGGGGCAGTGTGCTGCCTCCTCGCCTGGAGTGACTGCGATGGGCAACTATTTCAGCGCGCCGTGGTTCGCGCTTTTTCTTCCCGCCCTGGCGATTGCGCTTGTGCTGGCGGGCGTCCTTGCCCCTTACCTGCGCGGACGAGGTCAAAGGCTGCGCCGTAACACCGAAGTCTTCTGGTTTTCCAGCCTCCACTTCTTCAGCAAAGAACTTTCCGAATGTCGTGACCCCCAGCAGATGGCGGACCAATCGCTGCGAGGGGCTTTGGAAATGCTCGACGCGGAAGAAGGTTACGTATTGCTTCATGAACAGGGCGATGAGGGAAAGGTCCACTGCAGTATGCGCGGGGTTTCTCCGCAAGGGGCGGAGACTCTGGCCCGCGATCCCCTGCGCCACTATCTCCTGAATACGGGCGAGCGCTGGGGAGCCCTGATGATCTTCCCGGATTTGCGCCGCCTGGAAGTTTGGGCGGCCTCGCAGCGCGACCCCGTCTTCCAGCAATTTCGTGACGTGCTGAAGGACGAAGGACTGCGGACAATCATTGTTGTCGGCTTGCAGGTTCACGAAAAGTCTTATGGCGCTCTGATCCTCGGTTTCCGCCGGACCCGGAACTTTGAGCCGCAGGAACTGCGCGTGGCGCTGGCGGTTGGCAGCCAGGTGAGCGTGGCGGTTGAAAACTGGTCGCTCAACCGCGCGGCGAACCGGCGCGACGAGGAGCTGAGAATCCTTCACCGCGTAGGCGAAGCGATGCGCGCCACTTTTGATATGAGCGCGCAGATGGAAATTCTTCGCCGGGAATTGACAGGTCTGATCGGCGGAACGAACTTCGGATTGGCCTTGCAAGACAGCCCGGAAGGACCGCTGGATGTCGTGGTGCCTTTTGAGGGTTCCGGGCCGCAGGGCACGGTGCAAGGTGGGCCGGCGAGTTCGCTGGCGGTCTATGTGCAGCGCACCCGCCAGCCGCTTTTGGTTCCCAGCGATGTTCAAGGGGTGGCACGGCAGTTGGAATTGGCGCCCATGAATCCACAGATCAAAACCTGGTGTGGGGTGCCCCTGCATTTTTCCGATGGGTCGATGGGCGTGCTGGCGCTGGCCGATATGGAGCGCGAATATGTGATCAATAAGTCCCAGTTTGAACTGGTGCAAGTCCTGGCGCAGGAGGCCGCCGGCGCCGTGGAGAACGCCCGCCTCTTCAAAAGGGAACAGCGGCGTGCCAGCCACCTGGCTTTGCTCAACGAATTGGGACGCAAAGCCAGTTCCGTATTGAACCCGCAGGAATTGCTGCCCAAAATTTGCCGGCAAATCCGCAACGATTTTGGTTACGACCTGGCGCGGATCGAAATGAAGGACCCGGCCAGCGAGGAATTGGTGGTGGAGGCGGAGGCAGGGTACGGGCAAGAATTGCTCGGCCGGCGCATTCGCATGGGAGAAGGCCTTTCGGGCGTGGCGGCAGATTCCGGCGAGCCGGTACTGGCCAACTCCGTGGTGAAGGAACTCCGCTACGTCGCCCTTCACCCGGGCATCCGCTCAGCCCTCAGCCTTCCCTTGAAGTACCGCGAGGACTTGCTGGGGGTCCTGAGCCTGGAAAGCCGCCATGCTTACGCCTTCTCGCAACAGGATGTGCTCACCTTGCGGACCCTGGCGGACCAACTGGCGATTGCCTTGCATAACGCGCACGCCTATCAACATGCATTGGAACAGGCCATAACTGACGGGCTGACAGGGTTGAAAACCCACCGTTTCTTCATGGAAGCACTGGATCGCGAATGGCGCCGCTCGACGCGCTCCGGCCACGTCTTCTCGGTGATCATGATCGACCTCGATGGGTTTAAGCAGGTCAACGACCGGCACGGCCATCTGGAGGGCGACAAAGTTCTGACGGCGGTGGCCCATCTGCTGAATGACCGGGTGCGGCAATCAAACATCGTCGCGCGTTACGGGGGCGATGAGTTTGCCATCATGCTGCCGGAGACGCGCACCGAGCAGGCGGAGACTTTGGCGGAGCGCCTGCGCGCGAGCATTGAAGCGGACCGCTATCTGGCCGCGCACCGCGTGACCGCCAGCTTCGGAATTGCAACTTTTCCTGTGCATAGCCCGACGCAGGAGGAAATTCTGCGCGTAGCGGATTACGGCATGTACCTTGCCAAGCATGAGCACGGCAATTGCGTGCGGGTTGCGTCTTTGACCGTCGCCTCCGCCGAAGTTGCCCTGGGCGTCACCATGAAGCGCATGTCGTTCGCCACGGGACCGGAGGCATTCGATCATTACCTGAAACGCTTTCAGGGTGACATGCTAAATCCCTCGTTGCTCGACGCCGTGACCGCGCTGGCTCGTACCGTCGATGCAAAAGATCCTTGGACCCAGGGCCATTCGGACCAAGTGTCACGATTCGCTGCCCAGATCGCCCGGCAGATCGGCCTCTCCGATGCGGAAATTGAGGAGGTGCGTCTGGGCGGCATTCTTCACGATATCGGCAAGATCGGCGTGCCCGATTCGGTTCTTAACAAGGCCTCGCGTTTGACCTTGGAAGAATACGACCAGATGAAGAAACACGCGCCCCTGGGCGCGGAAATCCTCGAGCCTCTCAAGAGGGTGAAGGCCATCGAACGGATTCGAGGTATGGTGCGGCATCATCATGAGATGGTCGATGGAAAGGGCTATCCCGACAATCTGAGGGGCGAGAAGATTCCGCTGGGGGCTCGAATTATCACTGTGGCCGACTGCTACGATGCCATGGTTTCCGCACGCGCTTACAAGAACGGACGCAGCGTGGATGAGGCGCTCGAGGAGTTGCACCGCTGCCGGGGGACGCAGTTCGATCCCGACATCGTCGAGGCCTTTACCCGCTCGCTGGAAAGCTCCCATGTGCTCGAGTCCGGTGAAGACGAAGACGTGGAAGAACCGCTCATCAATTAATCGGGGGATCGGATGATCGGGTGATGGGGAGAACGAAGACCCCCGAAGGTCGAATATGCCTTTTGCTCACCCGATCACCCGATCGCCTGATCTCCCGACTTCGCGAACCGGGTGGGGCGGTAAGCTTCCAGCGGCCGGGAAGTCGTGCCCTTTAGGATGATGTCGGCGATGATTTCCGCCGTAATCGGCGCCAGCAGGATGCCGTTGCGAAAGTGGCCGGTGGCAAAAACCAGGTTTTCAATCTCTCCATAGCCCAGAATCGGCAGGTGGTCCGAGGTGTCGGGCCGCAGGCCTGCCCATGCCCGCAGGAAGCGGAATTCAGCCACCATGGGCATCAGGCGCATGGCGCCTTCGAGAATGGAGAGCAGTCCCTGGGCGGTTACCGCCTTTTCGAAGCCATTGTATTCTGCCGTCGTCCCCACCAGCAGGCGCTGCTGCGGGCGTGGAACCAGGTAGTGAATTCCCGAGCGCACCACGAACGGCAACTCGTGCCGCACCTCGAATTCCATCATTTGTCCGCAGCAGGGCGTGACCGGCAAAGGTATCCCCAGCCCGGCAGTCAACTCGCCTGACCAACTTCCGGCAGCCAGGATGTAAGTCCTGGCTGTGAAGCTGGCATCGTTGCCCGCGGCTATGCTTTCGATGCGGCCGCTCCTGGTATGGAAGCCGCGCACCGCGCACCGCGATTCCAGTCGCACCCCCGCGCGCTGGCAGGCGATTAGCAGCGCGCGCATCAGACGCTCGTTGTCAACCCAGTGGTCCCCGGGAATAAAGAGTCCACTGCGAACCTTTGCCGAAAGTCCCGCGTCGCGGTCACGAGCCTCCGCCGCCGTCAACGGATGGAGTGCAAAGCCCTGGGCGGTCTGTGCGCGGTGGACTGCCGCGAGTTCTTCCTCCATCTTTTCGTCAAACGCCACCAGCAGGGCGCCGTCGCTGCGATAACCGGTATGATGGCCGCTGGACTCCTCAATTTCGGCAGCGAATTGCGGATAAAGACTGCGGCTGGCAACACACAACTCCGAAAAAGGCCGGGGCTCCACCATCTCTCCCAGCGGCGCCAGCATGCCGGCCGCTGCGGAACTGGCTTCGCAGCCGGGTTCAGAACGGTCAAGGAGAGTAACCTTCATCCCCGCCTGCGCCAATCGCCAGGCGATGGAACATCCGATGATCCCGCCGCCAATGATCAGCACATCGGCCGTGCGTGCAGAATGCTCAGCCATGAATCAATGCGTCCCCGCTGTCCAGTTTTCGCCAAGCGCGCCGGTGGGTCAAGTGGATTTTGCCAGTGGGTCGTTGACCCTTCGCGCCATCAATTCTTCGGGCCAAGGAAAATTTGAATCTACTCTTGACAACAAATCTAAGATACCTATAATGGTTCCATTAGATTGATTTGGACAAGAACTTCCTAAAGACTGCACCCAGGGTTGGGGGAGCGGACGCGGCTTCCGTAATCCAACAAAAGGAGCATTTCCCGATGACGATGAAGAATACAGTATTACGACTGACGCTCTTTGCTCTCCTGACGGGAGCGGTTGCAACGGTTCCGGCCCTGGCTGGTTCCGCCGTGATCGGCTCAGTGGCTGGCAGCATGAACGCGACCGTAGGTGGCCAGTCGCTTTTGCCCAACACAACCATTTTCAGCGGCGACAGCCTTCAGGTTCGCGACGGCGTCGCCGTAGTCGCTGTTGGCAACAATAGCCGGGTGATTTTCGGACGCAACACGGTTGCCTCCTTCTTGCGGGATTCGAATCAAGTCACGGTCCTGCTGAGCCAGGGAAGTGTATCGATGCTTCACCCCACGAATGGGTCGGCGGTGCGGGTGAAGGCAGCCAACTTTTCCATCACCCCGGCAGGGGGATTCAAGACCCTTGGGGAAGTTGCCATGCTGAACGGGTCGGTGATCGTGACGGCCAAGGACGGCGCCTTGCAAGTGGATGGAAACGGCGGGTCGAAGAATGTGGCGCAGGGACAGACGATTGTCCTTTCCCCCAAGACCGCTCACGGCGGCGGCGACGGCAACTGGGGCAATCTCGGCGAGCCCGCCTGGCACATTGCGATTTTGGGTGGAATCGCTGCGGCTGCCATTCTGGCAGGAATCTCCATGAGCCGTGCGGGTGACGCGAACTCCAACGCGGAAGCTGCCATCGCGGCAGCCAACGCGGCAACCTCGGCGGCCAACGCGGCAGAGTCGGTAGCGGCAGCGGCCGCGTCCTCGGCCAGCGTCGCGGCATCGGCGGCGGAAGAGGCGGATCTCAACACCGAATGCTTGTATGACTTCGAGCAGACGGGAACCTATGTGAGCCCCATCGTTCTGCCTGCGGGAGTCTGCCCGGGTTCGGTGCCTGTGACCACCACACCGTAATTCGGCACAACGGCAGGGATCAAGCGGTATAGGTTTTGACAGCGAGCGGCGCCCGATAAAACATCGGACGCCGCTCGTCTCTTTATGCCCATCGCACGACATCCCCCCTTCCTTCACAATAACCCCCTTCCCCATAACTACTTGAATCTTCGGTTTTTAGCGCCAAACGGTAATGGCACGAATCATCGCAAGGTGAGCCAGGGTGCGGTGCGCAGAACGGATCCGAAGCGTGGCTTACCCGCGGGACTTCAGCCACTCTGCAAAGCGGCGAATGCCTTCCGGGAACGGGACCTTGGGTGAGTAGCCAAGCCGCTCGCGGACCCGTGTAAGGTCGGCGTGGGTGAGGAGCATTTCTCCAGGGGGAGTGGGAAGAAATTTCCGGCGCACGGGTTTCCCCAGCGCCGCCGCCAGCGTGTCCACCATCTGGTTAATGGTTACAGGGCGCGAGTTTCCAATATTGAAAACATCAAAACTCCCCGGGGCCTCGAGCGCCAGCAGGATTCCGTCCACGATGTCGTCAATGTAGGTGTAATCGCGTTCCAGGCTGCCGTCCCCGAAGATGGGGACTTCCTTTCCTTCCAAAATCAATCCGGCAAATTTGCGGATCGCGAGGTCCGGCCGCTGGCGCGGGCCGTAGACGGTGAAGAGCCGCAAGCAAACCACCGGCAGGGAGTAGGCGTGCGAATAGGTGAAGGCGGTGGCCTCCCCCGCCACCTTGGTGGCGGCGTAAATGGAGAGGGGATGGGAAATGTCGGCGTCTTCGCGGAAGGGGGCGCGGCTGGAATGCCCGTAGACGGAGCTGGAGGATGCGAACACAAAACGCTCGAGGCCGCTCTGGCGGCTGATTTCCAGCACCTGGGTGGTTCCCAGCACATTGATGGAGGTGTAGGCCTCGGGTTGCTCGAACGACTTGCGAACTCCCGCGCGGGCGGCCAGGTGAATGACGGCGTCGGGCTTGAATGCGGAAAAAATGGCGCGTAGCTTTTCGCCATCCCGAATGTCAGTGGAGAAGAACTGGAACTCGCCGCACTTCCTGACCTCATGCAGATTGGCGTGCTTCAATTCCGCCGGATAGTAGTCGTCCAGATTATCGACCAGGGCAAGGCGTTTGCCTTCGCGCAGCAGGCGCTCGGTCAAGTGTGACCCGATGAACCCGGCGCCTCCGGTGATGAGAATGTTGTCCATATTACTTTTTCCGGAGCGCCTGAAAATGGGCATCGGGAGCGGAAACCACCTGGAGGTGGCCCTGATCATCGGTCCAAAGGTTGATTTGAGCCAACTCTGTCGAGAGCAGAAAGTGACGGAGCGTGCGTTGCTCTCCGCTCACCCCGGGCACATCGCGGCCCACAAAGCTGAGCGATATCACTCCCGGCAGCGCTTCCTGGGGAATGAAGGCGAGCAGCGTCTGGGTGCCGCCTTTCGCCTGGTCGTAGCGCTCAAGGGCCAATTCGTATTGGTGAATGGCGTTGTCGTCAAGCACCACCACATCCTTTTGCAATTTGAAGTCCCGCCGGTCCTCCTGCCCGTTCACGGTCTTGTAGCGCGCGCGGGCGGGTTGGGAGTGAAAGTCAATATTAATCTGGGAGGACTGGGTTCCTTTCTGGCTCCAGGTGTAGGAGAGGGGCTGGAATTGGGAATCGAGCACCAGATTTGAGGTTGTGTGGATGTCAAATTTCCTGCCGTTTTGTTCAACCTCCATGACCGCCTCCGCCTGGGCGTCAATCTGGTTGCCGTGGACGCGAATTTCAAACTTCTCGGTGCCGATACTCTTGCCGTCGGAGAAGAGTTCAAAGGCGCCGTGATCGCTCGGGTCAGGAGGCGCGGCGCCCGGGGCTTGACCCGCGCGGGGAGCACCGGCCAGCATCGCGGCCAATGCCAGCGCCATCGCACAGCACTTTAAGTAGGCCAGGGCAGGCTCCTTTCAGGTCAGAAGACGCGCAAACTGAGGATTTGCTCGACCACCTCTTGCGGCTTGCGTCCTTCCGTGGAAATTCGAAAATCCGCCAGGCGGTAATAAACGACCCTTTCCGCATAAAGCTGTTGAAAGGATTGTTCGTCGCGAAAAAGCGGGCGGTGCTCCATGCCTTCACAACGCGCGCGCAAGATCTCTGGCGGGCAGTCGAGCCAGATGGTGGCGCCCCCCGCGGCGCGTATCAGATCCACGTTGGGGGGCTGGGCAAACGTGCCTCCGCCCAGGGCGATGACCGCGGGCTCGGCCTGGGCGGCCGCCGTCAGCGCCGCGTGCTCAACCTGCCGGAAGAAGGCCTCGCCGGAGTTCTCAAAAATCTCCCGAATGCTCAAACCCTGCCCCGCTTCGATCACCGTGTCCAGGTCGATCAACGGCCAGCCGAGGGCCTTCGCCAACAAACTGCCCACGGTG
>Ga0326727_10011367_pt1 | contig 20748 bp, 14 predicted proteins | sample MB2enrmetagenome_FD_207643 | JGI IMG/M metagenome (GOLD analysis project Ga0326727, IMG submission 207643) | Lab enriched peat soil microbial communities from McLean, Ithaca, NY, United States - MB29MY | ecosystem: Environmental > Terrestrial > Soil > Wetlands > Peat | place: USA: New York...
AGCGGCCGAGGGCGCGGAAAAACGGCGCCCCCCCGGCCCCTACTGCCAGCAAGGCGCCGAAGAAGATGATCGCGTCGATATTGAGGCGCCCCGCATCCGACCAGTAAGCATTCGGTTCCAGGTCCAGCCAAATCGAAAACTCATCCAGGGTCAGTGCCGCGCCCACGCCGAAGCCGACCGACATCAACCGGCTAAAGAAGATTGAAAGCGGCGAGTGAGATCGTCCCAGATCCAGCAGCCAGCCGTAGCCGACCAGCAGCAGGATAAGAATTCCCCAGACCAGGTGGTGAATATGCGTTCCATGGATCACCACCCACTGAAAATGCCCCTCATGATTCACGATTCGGTGAACCAGGATGCGGACTCCCACAAACGTGAGCAGAAAAGAGACTGAGGCAAGGAACATGCGGCGCCGCGGACGGTCGGGGATGGTGGAGCGGACCAGGAATCCCAATCGAGTCAGTTGCAGTAGAACCAGCAGAACAGCAGCGACCAGGGCGGCGAAGGCCAATAGCAAAAGCGCACCAGTTCCGAGCATATCCTTATTGAAACATTCTGTGGTCTTGCGAGCAAGCGAATACGAATCGGTTAGGCGTGAGCACGGTCACGAGTCGCGCTGAAAGCGGTGTCGTAAAATAGATAAAACGTCAAGGCGGCATTTTGGCCGTTCTGAACGTATAGTTCAATGGCAAGTTTTCGGCGCGGCACCAATGGCCGTGACTTCGATCAGGAGATTTTACGATGCGAATTGCTTTGTTGACCGGCGGCGGCGATTGCCCCGGATTGAATGCGGTGATCTACGCGGCTGTGCGCAAGGGCATCAACCAGTATGGCGATGAGTTTATTGGCTTCCTCAACGGCTGGCGCGGCGTGCTGGACAACACCTGGATTCCGCTCACGCTCGAAACCGTTGACGGCATTCAGTTGAAGGGCGGCACCATTCTGCACTCCTCGCGCACCAACCTGAAGAAGATTCCTGGCGGCATCGAAAAGGTCCAGGAAGTTCTGAAGGCAGACAAGATCGATGCGCTGATCGCGTTGGGCGGCGACGATACGCAGTCGGTGACGGAATTCCTCGCCGAGCACGGCGTGCCCTCCGTTGGCGTTCCCAAGACCATCGACAATGACCTCAACGGCACCGACACGACATTCGGATATGACACTGCCGTTGCCATCGCCACCGAGGCTGTTGACCGCATTCGCACTACCGCCGATTCGCACAACCGCGTGATTGTGGTTGAGGTGATGGGCCGCGATGCCGGCTGGATCGCCTATGGCGCTGGCGTGGCTGGCGGCGCTGATGCGACGCTGGTTCCCGAGAAGGAAATCGATATAGATCGTGTTTGCGCGCTGCTTAAGTACAACTACGATCGCGGCAAGCACTACGGCATTGTGGTGGTTTCCGAAGGCTGCAAGCTGCCCGATGTTGGCCTGGTCCTGGGCTCCGAGGATGTTGACTCCTTCGGCCATGTGCGGCTGTCTGGCATTGCCGAAAGGCTTGCGGGCCTGATTGAGAAGAAGACGGGCTTCGAGACCCGTTTCGTTACCTTGGGACACACCCAGCGTGGCGGCGTTCCCACGGCTTACGACCGCATCTTGTCCCAGCGTTATGGCTTGCACGCCATCGACATGGTCCACGAGAAGAAGTTTGGCCGGATCGCGGTTCTCAAGGGCATGGACGTTACCGACATCACCATCAAGGAAGCCATCGCTACGAATCGCCGTCTCGATCAGCGTTTCTTTGACGTGATCGCGGACCTGGAAGCGAAAGTCTAGTTCTGTTGCTACGGAATTTGCAGCAAAAGGCCATCCTCTCCAGAGGATGGCCTTTTGCTTTCTGTCTGTCGTAAAGTTGGACTGTGCTGTATCGCCTGTATGCGCCGCAAGACTTCGATGTGCTATACGCCCTCGAAAAAGTGTGTTTTGAGCCACCCTTTCGCTTTAGCCGCGGCACCATGCGGTATCTGATCCAGTCTCCCAATACAGCTACATGGATTGCGGAAGAGCAGGGGCGGATGGTTGGCTTTGCGATTGTCGTGTGGACCAAACCGAAGAGTAGGGCCCCCAGCGACGGGCCTTCGTTGTCGGGGTCCAATGCCGAAGTTTCGGCCTACATTCAAACGATCGAGGTTGCCCCGGAAGCGCGTCGCCGGGGCGTTGGCCGTCAACTGCTCGCCCATATCGAAGGGTCCGCCCGCGCGGCGGGTGCTCGCCTGATCGGGCTGCACGTGGAGGCAGAAAACTCCCGCGCGACTCGGCTTTACGAGGCACAAGGCTACATCTGCAGGGGCAAGCGGGAGAACTACTACCCCCAAGGCCGGGCGGCGCTTGTTTATGTGAAACCGCTGGATTCCGGAGCGGGGAACTGACGAGAGGCGAAAGGGGGCGGAGCCTGCTGGTTCCGACCCCTTTCGCTTCAGTTGGCGCTGGTTCCCCAGACGATGCCACGGCCGCCGGTGGCGATGTAGACGGTGCCGAATGTGCGCATATCGCCGGTGACGCCATTGATTCCGCCGCCCCACTGGTGGGCGCTATCGTTGATCTGAATCCATGAAACGCCATCGTCGCTCGAACGGTAAAGATTGAGTGCGCCGTTGGCCGTTCCATACAAGTAGAGAGTCAAGAAGGTCGATCCGGGGGCAGCTTTGCCAAATCCAAGGTATTTCGCCGAGGATACGCTAGAAACGGCCGTCAGCGTTAGCGAACTGGCGCTGCCGGTGTTGTGATAAAGCCCGCTGCCGGAGGCCAGCCAGAGGTCTCCCTGGGAATCCGGAAGGATGACCAGCGTGCCGCTGCCGGGCAGACTGGATTGTTCCGTTGTCCAGTTTTGGCCGCCATTGGTGCTTGTGTAGAGCGTGCCGTTGGCAAAGCCGTAGTAGACGCCGGCCTTGACTCTGTCGCTGACCACCTGGGCCTGGGCCGGAATGCCAGTGGAAGCTGTCCAGCTTGCGCCGCTGTTGGTGGAGTACCAAACGGACGATGTGTCGGCAGTAGCCCACACCATCGAGGAGCCGTCGGGCGCGATGGCGAAGGTGCCGCCGCCCTTGGTGGTTCCGGTGGGGTTGGCAGCGAAGGCGGTCCAGGTCATGCCGCCGTCTGAAGAGAGAACACCCAGCGGAGATGCTCCATACGTGCCATCGGTGACGCGAACAACCGTAGTTGGGGCGTTCTGCTCGAAGTCCATGCTAGATGGCTGGTAACTTGGATTCTTGTAGAATCCCTGCGCCGGCGACTTGGTCAGATCGGTGTGGGCAAAACCGTAGGTATCACCCATGGAACTGAGCAGAATCGTATTGCCCGAAGGCGGTGCCAGGACGAAGGAGAGAGCGTTCTCTTCCACGCCATTGGCGCCAACAGTCCAACCCACGCTCTGACTGGAATCGGCAGCGGTAAGGTTTTCTGTTGCCCAGATTGTGGCGCCGGTGCCATAAAGCGCATGGTCCGAGTTGAACGGATCAATGACGATGCTGCCGACCCAGTTGCCGCTGCCTACGTTGGCGACAGCCGCAGACCAGTCCGCGGCCTTCCCATCCCATCCCCAGCTTGCGAGGTAGGGCGAGAGACTGGCGTCGTGCGTCCCGCCGCTGGCCGAAACATCGGTCCAGCTTGCACCATCGTTGGTCGAGCGGTAGATGGTGTCTCCCGGCCACCAGTCGTCGATGCTTGCCAGCAGCAAAACGCCCGCATGATTCGGATCAACCGCAATGCCGCCGTAACCTGCGTCGGCGGTGTAGCTGCCGTTCTGATTGGGAGGAATCGCAATCTGCTTCCAGGTTCCCGCCGTCCAGCTGGCGCCCGGTGTGAACTCCCAGAGCTGGCTGGCCGAGATGCCGTTAGGACCGGTCCCGTCGGCATAGAGCACATAGAGGTTGCCGTTGGGGCCCAGAATCGCGTGCAGCGGCGCCATCGGGTCCGAGGTCGTCGCAAACGATGGCTGTCCGCTGACCGCGGTGAAGGTGCTGGTGATCGACCCTGGATTGGTGCTCACATAGAGTCCCACCGGATCTGTTCCAACTCCCGTGCCAGCCACAGCCACATAGACTGCCTTGGTGCTCCCGCTTGCTGAAACCGGAACAACGGAGACGATGCCGTTGCCATTGGCTGTTGAAGTCACCGGCAACCCGGTCACTTGATTCCATGTGGAGCCGTGATCTGTCGAGATCTGCAATCCCGCTAGCCGCGTTCCGAAATAGACAGTGGCCGGCGTGTTGGGATCGACGGCGATCCGCTCGCCGCTGTTGCGTCCGTTATCGTTCGAGCCGTTTTTGAAGTTCAGCGGAACGGTGGCGAAGGTGGCGCCCTGGTCGTCGGAAACCATCATCGCCCCATTCCCGTCCCAGCTTTCTGCGGCATATTCACCGACCGCGATATAAAGCCGGTTGGAATCTGTCGGGTCGAGGCCAATCGCCTCCGCGCCGCCGTACCACCAGGTCGATGGGCTAATCCAGTCAAAGAGTGGCACCCACTGGGTGTCGCTGGGTCCCCAGCGGTACGCGCCTCCCATGTCTGTCCGTGCATACATCAAGCCCTGTTTCGTGGGATGGAAGTAAAGCCCTGGGACATAACCGCCGGCCACAATCTTTACGTTGGACCACGCATAGGTAGAAGCGGAAGCCGCAGTCACGGTCAGCTTTACGCTGGCGCTGGCGGTGTTGTAGTCGGCGGCATCGGTCGGCGTAAAGATCACGGAAAGCACAACCGTTCCAGCCGTGGACTCGACCGTTCCCGCCGCAGGCGAGTAAACGAAGGTGCCGGGCACATTCGCCGTGGCGTCAAGCTGTGTTGCGCTGAGCGCAGTTCCGGCCACAATCGAGGCGGGCGTCACCCAGGTGATCGCGGGCGTGGTCTTGGAAGCCGCAGTCACGGTCAGATTCACGCTAGCGGTGGCGGTGTTGTAGTTGGCCGCATCGGTCGGCGTAAAGCTCACGGAAAGGGTAACGGCTCCAGCCGTCGACTCGACCGTTCCTGCCGCAGGCGAGTAAACGAAGGTGCCGGGCACATTCGCCGTGGCGTCAAGCTGTGTTGCGCTGAGCGCAGTTCCGGCCACAATCGAGGCTGGCGTTGCCCATGTAATGATCGGCGTGGTCTTGGTCGTAACCGTGGAGGTTGCCCCTGCTCCGCCGCAACCAGTTTGCAAACCGAAAAGGACGAGCGAAGCGGCAACAGCCGCTGCCCAAATGAAGGATTGCATTTTCATCGTGTGACTCCAGACAGCTCTTACGACTCTGAAACTTGTTGGCGACCGTTCAAGGCAGATTCATTGTCGCACATCGTGAAAACGCTTTCAATGGATGCGTTTCTACCGTGGAACTGCCGCCGCCCGGCTGCAAGGCGCTTGCGCAGTTTTCTGTGGCCTGCCGCGCGTCCAACTCCAGACCCCAATCAATACCGCCAGCTGGTCAGGTCCGCTCCCTGCGGCGCGGTCTTCTGGATGCGGTCGAGAATCTTCTGAAGATAGATTGTGTTGTAGTGCAGCCGCGAGTAGGCGTTGGGCAGCGTGGGATCTCCATTCCAGCAGTGCTCGGCCCGCGGGCCATAAGTCACTTCGCCGCCATAAGGCGGGCTCTTCGTCGAATTCAGAAAGTCTTCCATGCGGTAGACGGCATTGTTCAGAAAGTATGTGTCGTCGGAACCCACATAGATGTGGATCTTGCCCTCCAGTTCAGGGCCCAGCTTCGCCCAATCCCGCTCCAGGATCGCTTCCAGATCGTAGTGCTGGCGCCAGTACTCAGCCACCTTGTGATCGATCTCGCCCGTCACCTTGTCGAAGATCGGCTGCGGATAGCCGTCCGCGCCCACCGGTCCGTAGACCGCCTGCCAGATGTCGTACTGCTCGCCCGAGCGCCCGTGATCTCCCAGTGCCAGTTCGTAGCCGTTGATCTCCTCGGTCGTAATGAAGGTGTGGCCCAGATAGTCGCGCATCGCCGACTGCGCTTCGCGCTTGTGCGCGCCTTCAAGGTAATAGGCGTTCTTGTCGTTGTAGAGGTCGATGTTGGTGTAGGCGTGGAAGTCGACCGGGTCCGGGCAGGCGGCAAAGGCGCCGTTGTAGTGATCTGGATAAAAGACCTGCACGGCCAGCGCCTCCCAGCCGCCCGTAGAGCCGCCGTAGGTGAATCGCGCCCATCCCTGGCCGAGGCCGCGGAACTGCTTCTCGATGGCCGGGATCAGCTCGTTCTCGATGGCGTCGCCATAGGGGCCAACGTTGGCCGAGTTCACGGCGTAGGAGTCGTCATAGTAGGGGTTGGCGTGCTGAATCTTCACGACTAAAAAGCGCGGAAAGCCGGGCGCGATCCACTGCTGATAGAACTTGTAGTTCTCCTCCTGCTGAATGCGGTTGTAGCCGGCCAGGTGAAAGCGCTCATTGTAGTCGGGCTTCAGGTTGGGGTCCGGCGGAGTGGTGCGGAAGTCCCAGAAGTCGTCCACAAAATGGTCGTGGAAGATCATCAACGGGAATCGCGCGCTGGGATGCTCGTCGAAGCCCTCGGGCACCAGCACCAGTGCGCTCAAGAACATCGGCCGCCCCCAGAACTTTGTCAGCAATTCGCTCTGGATGCTGATGTGGCGAATGTACTTGGTGTCAGCCGGCGTCGAAATAGGCGGGATCACCTCTGTGAGCGAAACCGCAATCGGCGCGCCACCGGTCTTCACCGTCACCTTCATGGGCTTTGAGTAGAGGTTGCCGGGCGAAAGGTTCCAGCGCTGGCCCTCCCCCTGGTCCATGTGCAGTTTCACCGTCTTCCCATCCGCGCGATGGAAGGTTTCGTATTTGTTCAACACGGCCTGAACGCTGTACTCGCCCGCCGGCACATCCTTCAGGCTTCGAATCGGATAACCCAAGGCAGTCGAGTCCACCACCGCAGGCTGGCCGGGGTGCCATCCATCCACCGTCAGGCCGAAGACGATCTGTGTGCGCATGGTGTCGTCGATCTGGTTGCGCGGCTCGTCGCTCGGGTCCGTGGAGAGGACCAGCAGCAGGCGTCCGTCAAGCGGCTGCTTGCTCGCGGTATTGGAAAAAGTGACAGAGAAGGATTGGGAGGCTCCGACGACGGGAAGCAACAGGCAGGCAAGGGCTAGAAAGGCGCGCTTCATGCTGGATACTATACAGCGCAACGTGGCGGGTGAGAGATCCTGAATGCTGCCAGGCCCCCTCTCAAGAAACTTCTGATTGAAGGCTGTGCGCCAACAATGGTGCTTTTGCCGCCAAAAGATGGCCTCAAATTTCGCTGTCATTCAAACGCCCGTAACATTTGCCGTGGACAATCAAATCAGCAGGTGATCTGCAAGGGAGAATTCAGTGAAAAAGACTTTGATTGCCGTAGGTTTGTTGATTGCGGCCTTGAGCTCAGCTCAGGCACAGAAACTAACTGGAGCGGGTGCTACATTCCCCTATCCGATTTATTCCAAATGGTTTAGCGAGTACAGCGCCGCGCATCCAGGCGTCGAGATCAACTACCAGTCCATCGGTTCCGGCGGCGGCATCCGCCAGATGACGGCTGGCCTCGTGGACTTTGGCGCCACCGACGCCCCGGCGACCGATGAGCAACTGGCTCCGTCCAAGACGAAGCTGATTCACCTTCCTACGGTACTGGGCGCCGTAGTGCCTATCTTCAACGTGCCCGGCGTCAGCGACATCAAGTTCAGCTCCGAGGTGCTCGCAGACATCTACCTCAACAAGATTACCTACTGGAACGACGCGCGCATCAAGAATGACAATCCGGGCGTCAACCTGCCCAACCTCAAGATCACCGTGGTCCACCGCGCCGACGGCAGCGGCACGACATACATCTTTACCGATTACCTGAGCAAGGTCAGCAAGGATTGGGCAAGCGGACCCGGCCGCGGCGCTTCACCGAGTTGGCCGACTGGCGTGGCTGGCAAGGGCAATGAGGGCGTGGCTGGCTATGTGCGCCAGTTGTCTGGATCACTCGGCTACGTCGAGCTGATCTATGCCTTGCAGAACAAGATCAGCTATGGCGAAGTGAAGAACGCATCCGGCAACTTCATCAAGGCATCGATTCCCGGCGTCACCGCGGCCGCGGCCAGCCTCAAGCAGATGCCTGCCGACTACCGCGTTTCCATCACCAACGCCCCTGGTAAGGATGCCTATCCCATCTCCAGCTTCACTTGGATGCTGGTTCCCATCAAGTCTTCAGACCCGGCTAAGGGCAAGGTAATCAAGGACCTGCTGAGTTGGATTGTCAAATCAGGCGAGGGCGAAGTCTCTGCTCTCTCCTACGCGCCACTGCCCAAAAATGTCGTGGAAAAAGAACTCAAGACGATCTATTCGCTGCAATAGGAACCAGGGGGATGGTCCGGCATTCTCGCCCTGCCATCCCCAGGTGTCCTTCCGTGCGGTCCCAGGACTGTTCTGAATTCGGACAAAGATATATCGGAAGGATTAAAGTCTGCAGCCGCTAGGGCCGATAATGTTGGCAGGGTGAGTTCCCGGCAGGGAGCGGACGAAAATGGAAATCAGTCCCGTAGACGCCGTTCGCATGGTACCGATGGTCAGGTCCAGAATTACTGATCTCGGGATGACGGACGTTGACGACATCGAGCGCTCCTCCAGAGTCGGAGATGAAACCTACTCGCCCAGCGGACAAAAGGGCGCGGCCGGCGCTGAAATCGACGAAGACGTCCAGGACGCCGAGGACACCTACGACGATTCAGAAGAAGAGACCGAGACGGAGCCCAAGGTCCTGCGCGTGGCAGATGGCCAAATCGATTTTGTTGCCTGATCAGGATCGCGAATCTCTGATCTCGCGTGAGCCGCAAGCAGATTGTAGACTGACACTGTGATGCGTCGATTCCTTGCTCCGTTCCTGCTCGCGCTTGTTGTTCTTACCGGGTGCCACCCCGGCCAGAAGACGCCCTCGCAGCCAGTCTCCAGCCAGAATTTCAAGGTGTATCATCTGCGCGGCAAGGTGATCTCAGCCGATGTTGCAAGGGGCGAAGTGACGCTGGACCATGAGGCCATTCCGGGCTTCATGGACGCGATGACCATGCCTTACAAACTGAAGGATGTGAGCCGTCTGGGCCAGATGCATCCGGGCGACGTGATTACCGCCGACGTGCTGGTCTCCTCCGATCCAAGCGCGGATTATCTTCTGGATCGCATCGTGGTGGTGGCGCATGCCAGACCCCATTAGTACTACAGTCGCAGATAGCGGTTTCGGAGGGAGCAGAGGGCTTCAGCCCTCTGAAGAGTTGGCAGAATAAATGTGCCTTTAGGCCCGGAGCGGGGCGATCCGAAGCAAGTACAATCGCAAGAGTCAATACTCGCAATCGTAATAGCCAGACTTGGCCTGAAGAACTCGAATAGCGCTACAAGGTCAAAAGACCTCGCACAATTTGGCGAAGGAATCGAACTCTAGCAACTGCTGTCCTGGGGGCGCGGGATCAATCGAGGCGTGCTCCAGTACCCATGTGTCGTTGTTGAAGAGAAAGACGGCGTTGAGCCCCGCGGCAAGGGCCGGGTTGATGTCGCTCTTTGGGCTGTTGCCAATCATCCAGCTGCTGTGCGGCGCCAGGCAGTGGCGCTCGACAACCTTGCGATATGTTGAAGAATCCTTTTCCTGGACAATCTCGACGGCTGAAAAGTGCTGCGAAAGGCCAGAGCGGGCCAGCTTGTCGGACTGCTCGGCGTGGTTGCCTTTGGTCATGAGGATGAGCCTGTGGTGCGTGGCCAGTTCCGCCAGAGTCTCTGCCACGCCAGGCAGCAGCTCAATTTCCTGTTCGGCGATGGCGCGGGCAAGACCAAGGATGCGCTGGCGCTTCTCTTCGGTCATTGGCGCCGGGCTGAGCCGCTCAAAGCAGACGAGCAGCGAGTGGGTAAAGCTCGGGAGACCGTAGCCGTGGGTGAAAATCGTCTCGCGCTCGACCTCATTCAGAGCCTTGCGCACCTCGGCGGGCGAGTATCTGTGGTGGTTGAGGTAGCTGATGAAGGCGGCAATGGCGCGTTCGAAGTAGACATTGTTTTCCCACAGCGTATCGTCGGCGTCGATCAGCAGCGTCTGACCTGGAGCATATTGCGGCATAAGCCTATGGTAGCGAATCGGGATGGGGAAGGCTGAAGCTGATGTAAACGGACAGAACGAACGCGGTCAGTCTTCTGATTTGCCATCCATTCCGCGGTATGCGGAATGGATGGCAGATCCTGCTCTTATGCAATTGCGACGGATTACGATTTGGGTTGAACGGCCAGCCACTGTTTCAGCTTCGGCTCCTGGAGCGAACGCATCTCGATGCAGCCGTCGATGCGTTCGATGGCGTGTTTGAGTGCTTGATCCGAAGCTGCAACCTTGTGCGTGGCAAAGAATCTCTCCACGCTGTCGCGGCCTTCAGGCGAACAGAAGCTGCCTGTCGAGCCGACCAGGATAGCGCCCATCTCGGTGGTGAACTGAGCCTGCACCATATCCCAGTTGTCCTGAATGAACTTCCACGCCTGCTCGCGGTTTTCGTCGAAGCCGAGAGCGATGGCGAATTGAAAGGCCGCGTCCTGATTGCGGACCTTGCCGGAGACAGCGTAGTCGAGCGCGCGCTGAAGCAGCTCAGGGTTTTCAAACTCGGCCATCAGGCGCAACGCGCTCACCTGGAGTTCGGGATTGCTGGAACTCTCGTTGATCTTCTGCAATTGCTCAAAGAGAACCGCATCTCCATTGCGGGCGGCGATGCCCAGCGCTGTCTGAGCGAGAGTGGCGTCGACCGAGCCTTGATCGGCCAGATACTTTGCCGCGATCTCCCGCGCCTGAGCCAGAACGGCGGGATCCTTGCCGTAGTAGCCGAGGAGGCTGAACAGTTGAGCGCGTAACTCGCGGGTGTTGGCCGAGTCGGTTTCCGCGGGCGCGCCCAGTTTGGCGTATTCCGGCGCAAAGGTCGAGCGAATCCATGCCGCAAGAGCGGCGCGCTCTTCTGCGCTGGCGGCAATGCGCGTATAGGCGGAGTTGATGCCGTCCGCGGCCGTGCCCACAACTTCTGCGCCGGGATCGGCTTTGACGGCGGCTGCCAGGTCCAGATAAGCGCCGATGGGCGCCTTGTTCGAGCGCACCTGCGCCCACTCGTCGCCGATCAGGCTGATGCGCTCGCTGGGCGTAAGACCGGTTTCCACCTGCGCCACCAGAGCTGCGTAAACTTCGGGCGTATAGACGCTGCGATAGTAGCCCTTCCCCCCGGCATTGGCGAAGAACAGCCCGGCAGTGGGCGCTTTCAGGGAAGCGTCGGCAGGAGTAAGCAACTCGCATCTGTCGCTGTTGCCAGAGGACTTGAAGCAGACGGGAAGAGTCCATTTCTGTTCTGGGGGCAGCTGAATGTTGGGACTCAGGTAGAAGCGCTTCTGGCTGATCGCAACCCTGCCATTGGCTGGCTCGCCGAGGGTGAGAATAGGCGCGCCCGGTTGCGCCACAAGGCTCTCCATGATCTTGTCTACGGGTTTGTGGCTGGCGGCGGTTTGCGCGTTCCAGAAGTCTTCCGCAGTCGCGTTTGCATAGCGATGAGCGGCCAGATAGTTGTGCACACCCTGGCGGAAGGTCTCCTCGCCCAGGTAATTCTCCACTGTCAGCAGTACCGCGCCAGCCTTGCCGTACGCAATGCCGTCGAACATCTGGCTGATCTCGTCGGGCGTCTCCGCCTTGGCGCGAATAGCGCGGGTGGTCGGCTGCGCGTCGACGTTCAGCGCGTCATTCACAGCTCCAACAACGCTCTGATCCATGTTCCACTCCGGATGTACGCGGGCCACGGCCTTGGTCTCCATCCAAGTGGCAAAGCCCTCATTCAGCCAGAGATTGTCCCACCACTGCATCGTCACCAGATCGCCGAACCACTGGTGCGCCATCTCATGGGCGATGGTCAGCGCTACTTCCTTCTCCGCGCCGACGGAAGCCGTTTTTGGATCGATCAGAAGGTCGGTCTCGCGATACGTGATCGCGCCAAAGTTCTCCATCGCTCCGGCTTCGAAGTCGGGCAGGGCGATCAGGTCGAGCTTCTTCAGCGGGTAGGGAATGCCAAAGTAGTCGTTGTAGTAGTGCAGAACGGCCTTTGCGACGTCGACGCTATAAGGCGTCAGCGCAACCTTGTCTGGCGTGGCGCACGAGCGAATGGCCACGCCATCGGATTCGCCCGCCGTGCATTGGAAGTCGCCGACCAGGAAGGCGACCAGATAGGTGGACATCTTCGGCGTGGTGTCGAAATGAAGGGTGTGCTTGCCTGCCACTGGGCCAACGGTGTCGCTGACGATCGGCCCGTTTGAAATGGCCGTGTCGCCCGCATCCACCACCAGCGAAATCTCATAGGTGGCCTTGAAGGCTGGTTCGTCGAAGGAAGGGAAGGCGCGCCGCGCGTCGGTCGATTCGAATTGCGTAACGGCGTAATTCCGCCGGGCCGTCTTCGAGAGATAGAAGCCGCGCAGTTCGTTATTGAGGATTCCGGTGTAGGCAATGGTGAGTGTTGCCTTGCCTGCGGGCAACTTCTCGGGAACCGTGAATGTGGCTTGTTCCTTCTCTTTGTTCAGTGCAATCGCGGCTTTCTGCTGCTTGCCGCCAGCGGTCACGGTCACGCTCTCAAAGGCAATCTCGATGGCGTTCAGCGTGATTGCGTTCGTCGGCTCCGCCAGCGTCACGTCGATTGACTCGCTACCAGAAAAGGTCGCGGCCTTCAGATCGGGCGCGAGCGTGAGCGTGTAGTGGTCCGGCCGGACGTTCTGAGGCAGACGCTGTGCGCCTGCAAAGGGAGCGAAAGTCAGAAAAAGACAAAAAAGAACGGCGGACGCGGCAAAAGCTGTCCGCGTCGATGACGTGAAACCGGAAATTCTCATGCATTCCTCTTGAAATTGCGCCGTCATTCAACCGGTTGCTTCTTCGGCAGAAGCGAGTCAAGCAACAGCAGGCAAGCGCCGATGACGATGGCTGAATCGGCTACGTTGAAGTCGGGCCAATGATAGGTAAAGATATGAACTTCGATGAAGTCCACCACCGAGCCGTAAGCAATTCGGTCGTGGACGTTGCCCAGCGCTCCGGCAAAAACCAGCGCCAGCGCAATGGTGGTCAGCGTGAAGCGATCGGCAAGGCGGATCATGAACACCAGCACCGCCAGAGCTGCCAGCAAGGAAAAGCCGGTCAGCGCCCAGCGCACCGCGTTGGGCGAGGCGGAATCCGCGAACAGCGAAAAGGCCGCGCCCTCATTGGTCCAGTGGCTGATGCGCAGAAAGTGCGGAATGACGGGAATGGCGCCGCCCATGTGAATGTGCAGCGTCACCCACGTCTTCGTGATGCGATCCAGAAAAATGACGACGGCCGAAATCAGCAGCAGCCAGTGCAGGCGGCGGGGCGCGGTGATCTTCACTGTGCGTCCTCCGTGGGCGGTTCGATCTTCATTTCCTTCAGCGCATCCTGGCAGCGAGTGCACACGTTCTCCCAGATGCCGTAGCTGCTGACCTCGGGCATGAAGTTCCAGCAGCGATCGCACTTGTGGCCGCTGGCGGGCAATCCCTTGACTTGGAACTCTGCGCCTTCGACCACAGTTACCCGGGAGACGTTGATGATCTCCTTGAGCCCCGCGGCATGGCGCTGCAAGAGCGCCAATTGCTCGCCGCTTGCCGAGATCTCGAGTTCGGCTTCCAGGCCCTTGCCGATGTCCTTCGCCTTGCGGGCTTCTTCGAGGATGCGCAAAGCTTCGTCGCGCACGGCGAAAATCTGTTTCCATTCCCCCAGCAGTGGTTTGGGGTCTTCGCTGAAAACGTCCTTCGGCTTGGGGAAACGCGCCAGGTGAACGGATATCTCGCGGCCTTCCACTTTGGGCAGATACTCCCAGACCTCGTCGGCTGTGAAGCTGAGAATCGGAGCCAGCAGCCGCACCATCGTTTCAGCAATCCGCCACAGCACGGTCTGCGCCGAACGGCGCTCCACGCTTGTAGGCGCGAAGGTGTACATCCTGTCCTTGAGCACGTCCAGATAGAACGAACTCAGGTCCACGACCGCGAACTCATTGACTGCTTGATAGACGCGATGGAACTCGAAGGCCTCGTACCATGCGAGGACATTCTCCGTCAGCTCGCGAGTGCGGGCCAGCATGTAACGGTCCAGCGGCAGCAAATCGGCCTCTGCGACGCAATCCCGCTCTGGCTCAAATCCGTTCAAATTGCCCAGCAAGAAGCGGAAGGTGTTGCGCAGCTTGCGATAGATTTCGGCGCATCGCTGCATCAGATTCTCGCTGGCCGCCGTATCCTCGCGGAAGTCCACCGAGGCCACCCACAGGCGTACGATTTCTCCGCCCATGCGCTTGGCAATATCGATGGGGTCCACGCCGTTGCCCAGCGACTTCGACATCGCGCGCCCCTGCTCGTCCAGCGTCCATCCTGCGGTAGCCACGTTGGAGTAGGGCGCGCGTCCGCGCAGAGCTACAGAAGTCAGCAGGGAAGAGTGGAACCAGCCGCGATGCTGATCGCCGCCTTCAAGGTATAAGACCTTCGTTCCCTTGTTCCCTTGGAAGGCCTCATAGGCCGTCTTCAACTCCGGGTCGCTTTCGGCCACGGCAAACCAACTGGTTCCTGAATCGAACCAGACATCCAGAATGTCGGTTTCCTTGCGGAACTCGACGGAACCGCAATGGGCGCAGTGCGTGCCTGCCGGCAAAATGGCTTCAGTAGGCGTCGTGTGCCAGGCCTCGATGCCTTCGCTCTTCATCAGTTCGACGATCTTGTGATTGAGATCGGGGTCGATGATCGGCTGGTTGCACTTCTCGCACATGAAGACGGCGATAGGCACGCCCCAGATGCGCTGGCGGCTGATGCACCAGTCGGGCCGCGTCGCGATCATGTTCGTGATGCGCTCCTTGCCCCAAGCTGGGTCCCATACCACCTTGTCGATTTCTTCCACGGCCAACTGGCGAAATGTGGTTTCGGAGCCGTCGGCGCGCTTGACCGGCGTCTCCATGCCGATGAACCACTGCTCGGTGGCGCGATAGATCACCGGCTTGTGGCAGCGCCAGCAGTGCGGGTAAGAGTGTTCCAGGTCGCTCAAGCCCATCAATGCGCCACGCTCTTTGAGCATGTCCAGAATGACCGGATTGGCGGCCCACACCTTCAGCCCATCAAAAGCCGGCGGAGTGCTCTCTTTCCAGGCGCTGGGGTCCACATGGACGTGTCCCGCCGCATCCACGCGGCAGGTTGGGTCCATGCCGTAGCGCACGCCGGTGTAGAAGTCGTCCATGCCATGCGCTGGCGCGGTATGGACCGCGCCGGTGCCAGTGTCTGCCGTGACGTAGCTGGCATTAACGCCCAGAATGTTTCGATTAAGGAAAGGATGCTGGAAGATGGTGCGTTCCAGCTTGCTTCCCTTGAATCTCGCCAACTCCGTTGTTTTACCCAACTGACAGTTTTCTACTACTGAAGCCGCCAGTTCGGCGGCCACAATGTATACCTGACCGTCTTCGGTCTGGAGCGCCACGTACTCGAAGTCGGGATGGAAGGCCACAGCCATCGACGCGGGCAGCGTCCAGGGCGTGGTTGTCCAGATGATCGTCGATACCTGCTTGCCTGCCAATGCTGGGTCAATAGACTTACCCGCCAACGCCGGATCGATCGACACGCCTGCCAAACCTGCTTCCGACGCCTCCATGTTCATCCGGTAGCGCACGTAGATCGAAGGGCTGGTGTGCATCGCGTACTCAACCTCGGCCTCGGCCAGGGCTGTGCGGTCGTGAATGCACCAGTAGACCGGCTTCAGGCCGCGATTGACGAAGCCTTTTTCGAGGAAGCCGTAAAAAGCCTCCAGAATGTGGGCCTCGTAGTCGCGCGACATGGTCTTGTAGGGCTTGTCCCAGCGGCCGAAGCAGCCGATGCGCTCGAATTGCGAGGTCTGCAAGTCCACGTACTTCTGCGCGTATTTCCGGCAAGCCTCAAGCACGGCGGGTACGGGCATTTCCAGCTTCTTGCGGCCCAGTTGCTCGTCCACCTTGATCTCGATCGGCAGGCCGTGGCAGTCGAAGCCGGGGATGTACGGCGCATCAAAACCGGCCATGGTCTTTGACTTGACCACAAAGTCCTTCAGTCCCTTGTTGAGCGCATGACCCAGGTGAATGGGGCCATTGGCATAGGGAGGACCGTCGTGCAGAATGTAGGCAGGGCCGCCGCGGCCGGCCTTGCGCACTTCGTCATAGAGCCGGAGCGAAGCCCAGCGGGCCAGCCGAAGTGGTTCATTCTGTGGCAGGTTAGCCTTCATCGGGAAGGCAGTTTGCGGCAAGGTAAGTGTCGCCTTCAATTTCGGCGCTGGGGACATCTTTACTCCCTGGGATACTGCGATTTGATTCACCCTTTAGTGTAAACGGTAGAGAAAGAAATACGAGCCGAACGATCCGCGGACCGGCGTCGGAAAACTGGAATTCGTGGTTTCTTCCGGTTCCTCTGCTTTTTTTTGTCCAAGGGTGACGCCTGCGAGGAATTTCCGTCTATCATTTATGGAAAACCTGACCACCCCGGAATATGAGAGTATGGAATCAGAAGCCCTCTCGGACGAGACACAAGCGGGTAAGGTCAAGCATAATGGAGTGATGGGCCTGGAAACGGAAGACCTTTCATTCGGGCGGCAACCCAGATGCCCGGAGGGTACGGGAACGGCAGCACACATGGCAGACGATTTGCTCATCCAGCCAGAAACGGAATTCTATGCTGCCTCATCTCTTAAAGAGGGCTGCGATATCGATGTTTCCTTTGGCCTCCCGGTCGAGGAAAAGCCTATTTGGGCAAGTCTCTATGAGAGCATCCGCGACTTCTTCTTTCCACCCAAGCTGCCCCCGCTGGAGCTGACATCGGCGCCGATTCCGGTTCCAGACCGGATGGCGGTCAAGCGCAATCCGTGGGCTGTCGGCATCTCCGCCACGCTGAATATCTCCATTTTGCTCGTCGTGCTCTTCTTCATGGGCAGGAAGATCATCAATACGATGAAGCCGATCCTGACGGCAACCGACGTTGATGTGGGAGAATTCAAGGCGCCCAAGGCCGACAAACTGGCAGGTGGCGGTGGCGGTGGCGGCGATCACAGCATTGTCGATCCATCGAAGGGCAAGCTGCCCAAGTTCGAGAAGGATCCTGTTACGCCTCCGCAGGTGCAAACATTCGACAAGCCCAAACTGGCGATGGAATCGGCCATCAATGTGCAGAAAGACATCATCCTGCAGGATAATCCGACGATGCAATATATAGGCGTCCATAACTCCGTCAATGTGCGTCTGGCTTCCAATGGCCAAGGCGGCGGAGGAGGCATCGGAACGGGTTATGGCGGCGGCATGGGCTCCGGAAGTGGGAACGGTTATGGGCCTGGATCGGGAGGCAACACCGGTGGCGGAGTTTATCGCATTGGTGGCGGAGTCTCGGCGCCGATTCCCCTCAACAGTGTCGAGGCGGAGTTCTCTGACGAGGCGCGGCGAGCCAAATACCAGGGAGTGGTTCTGGTTGGTTTAATGGTCGATGCGCAGGGAAATCCGCAGAGCGTGCATATTGTGCGAGCCTTGGGCATGGGGCTGGATGAGAAGGCCCTCGAGGCGGTCAAAAAATACAAGTTCAAGCCGGGAATGAAAGATGGTAAACCGGTAGTTGTCACCGGAGTGATCGTCGAAGTTAATTTCAGGCTGTATTGAGAACATGAGAAGTTTCGAGCCTGATAGGCGGAGCGCAGTCGCGCTTCGCCTTTTTCATTTGCTGCGAAGCCGATCATCCGAATTGAAAAAGAGGCAACCCCGGCTCCGCTGTGATAGCCTTCGGTATTTACAGCCCTTGAATGAGCTGGAAAAGGTTGGTCGAATTCGGGAGGAAGTGGCAGTGAGACAGGTAAGGAAAATGAGTTTGCTTTCAAAATGGCTTGTTAGTCTTGGTATCTTTGCCGGTATGGCGTTGGCGGCCTCGGCTCAGGCGGATTACCCCTTTCGGGATACCAGCCTGGGCGATGACCAGCGCATCGCCGATTTGCTGGGGCGATTGACGCTCGATGAGAAGGTCCAGTTGATGTCGGACCATCCGAAGTACCCGCGGCTGGGGCTGGTCTTTTCGGGCCAGGTTGAGGGGCTTCATGGCCTCGCGCTTGGTGGACCAGGCGGCTGGGGAGGCAGGGGGAAGCAATCCCTTCCGACCACGACCTTCCCGCAGGAAAAGGGCCTGGGCGCAACATGGAATCCGGAGTTGCTCAAGAAAATTGCCACTTTGGAAGGCTACGAGGCCCGCTATGACTATCAGAGCCCGGAATACGACCGGGGCGGAGTGGTCGTGCGCGCGCCCAACGCCGACCTCAGCCGCGATCCGCGCTGGGGCAGGACTGAAGAATCGTATGGCGAGGATCCATACCTTGTCGGAACGCTGACGGTAGCCTTTGCGCAAGGCCTGCAGGGGCCTGATCCAAAGCACTGGCAAGCCGCTTCGCTGATGAAGCATTTTGTGGCGAATGAGAACGAAAATGACCGCGCTTCCAGTTCATCCGATTTCGATGAGCGCCTTTTCCGCGAATATTACTCCGTGCCCTTCCGCATGGGCTTCGAGCAGGGCGGTTCAAAGGCAGTGATGGCCTCCTACAACTCCTGGAACGGCACGCCGATGCTGATTCATCCGGTGCTGAAAGACGTGATGGTCAAGGAGTGGGGCAACGATGGGCTGATCTGCTCCGACGGCGGAGCGCTCGGCCTCCTGGTTACCGCGCACAAGAGCTTTCCCGATAGGGAGCACGCCGTGGCGGCGTCGGTGAAGGCGGGTGTCAACAACTTCCTCGACATCTACAAGGACGACCTCACCAAGGCTCTCAAAGATGGTCTTGTCACAGAGGCGGATATGGACGCCTCGCTGAAAAACCTTCTGCGCCTTTATCTGCGCCTGGGTGAACTTGATCCCGCGGGCGTCGATCCCTACGCGAAGATTGGCGATGGCAAGGACGGCGAACTTCCGCCATGGGAACGCCAATCCAGCAAGGAGCTGGCGCGTCTGGCAACCGACGAGTCGGTTGTACTGCTCAAAAACGAAAACGACACCTTGCCGCTTGATCGCGCCAAGCTGAAGTCCATCGCCGTAATCGGTCCCTGGGCCGATCAGGTGCTGCTTGACTGGTACAGCGGAACCCCGCCCTATGCGGTCAGCTCGTTGGAAGGAATTCGTGAGGCAGTGGGGAAGGGAACCAAGGTCCTCTACAACGACGGCTCCAACATGAATCAGGCTGCCGCGCTCGCTGCCAAAGCCGACGTGGCTATTGTAGTTGTCGGCAACCACCCCGAGTGCAATGCTGGATGGAACGTCTGCCCAACGCCCTCGAACGGCAAGGAATCTGTGGACCGCAAGACCATCGTGCTGGAGCAGGAGGAGTTGGTGAAGAAGGTCTTCGCCGCCAATCCACACACCATCGAAGTCCTGCGCGCCAGCTTCCCTTATGCCATTGTCTGGAGCCAGCAGAATCTGCCGGCGATCGTGCACATCACTCACAACAGCCAGGAAGAAGGCCACGGTCTCGCCGACGTGCTCTTCGGCGACTATTCTCCGGCCGGACGCCTCACCCAGACCTGGCCCACCGGCGACGCTCAACTGCTGCCCATGATGGACTACAACCTGCTTCATGGACGCACCTACCTCTACAGCAAAGACAAGCCGCTTTATCCCTTTGGCTATGGGCTCAGCTATACGAGCTTTGCCTACGAGGGACTGAGCCTGAGCACGCCCACGGTGGCCGCGGATGGCAGCGTCCAGGTAACCGTCAAGGTCAGGAATACCGGCAAGCGGGCGGGAGACGAAGTCGTCCAGCTTTATGTGCAGCATCTGGGATCGGCGGTCGAACGGCCAAGGATCGAGCTGAAGGGCTTCAAGCGCGTCAGGATCGCGGCCGGAGCGGAGTCGCTGGTAAAACTCGAGCTGAAGCCGCGCGACCTGGCTTACTGGGATGTGGCGCGTCACGTCTGGCAGGTCGAAAAGGAACAGGTGCGTGTTCTGGCAGGCGGATCAAGCGACAAGCTGCCTGTTCAGGCCACCCTGCAGATCGCTACCAGCGCGGACTTCAGGCCGTAGGGAAACTCTCCGGCGTCTCATGCAATGGAGAATCGCAAGAGACGCCGGAAACAACAAACCGAAAATTGTCGCGATAAAAGCAAAAGCCATCTGAGATTGTTCCTCAGATGGCTTTTAAATTCGCTGTGTTTCTTGAAACTTATGGTGCGTCCGGAGGGATTCGAACCCCCGACCTACTGGTTCGTAGCCAGTCGCTCTATCCAACTGAGCTACGGGCGCACGCGATTGGCTTCTTGCGAAACCATAGATAGAATATCAGGGATTTACCGGTGGCGCAATTCGAAGGAGATCACGCTGCGGAAGCCTGCTCCGGGGCTGTTTTCTGTGGCATCGATGCCAGTTCGGTATCGATCTCCAAACCCGCCTGGCGCATCAGCTTGGCGACAGCCGCGGCGTCCAGACGTGTGGCGTCGTACTCCACGCGCAGCGTGCGCGCGCCCCGGTCGAACTCAAGCCGGCGAATGCCATAGACCTCGCGGCTGTTTGCCACCGCGCGAGTCACCGTCTCGGTGGGCTGCGTCGCATAGCGAAAGACAATCTCCACACTGGTCATAGGGGAATCATAGCAAGCTCCCACACTGCCTGCGGAAGAACTCGATCCGGAGGGAGGCGGGGGCTTTAACCACCGCATAAGGCTAGCAGAATCAACGCGGGCTTTAGCTGTGAAGTTTCAACAGGTTGTTGTCCATTCGGTCAAGAACTGGGATGCTGATGTTGCGAAGCAAGAG
>Ga0326727_10011368_pt1 | contig 20745 bp, 12 predicted proteins | sample MB2enrmetagenome_FD_207643 | JGI IMG/M metagenome (GOLD analysis project Ga0326727, IMG submission 207643) | Lab enriched peat soil microbial communities from McLean, Ithaca, NY, United States - MB29MY | ecosystem: Environmental > Terrestrial > Soil > Wetlands > Peat | place: USA: New York...
GATATTGCCGTATTCGCGACTCCAGTTATTCTTCCGTAAGCATCGGTAGTGAGCACCGGAACCTGAGTGGCGGAGCCGTACGTCCCGGCAGTGCCGACGTTTGGCAAAGACAGGGTGGTCGATCCGCCCAAAGCAGCCACGCCTCCCCCGCTGAGACCGGCGCCGGCTGTGACCGTCACCGCGCCGCTGCCTTGCAATGCAGAATTAGCGATGGCCCCTGCCGGTAAAGACACCGCGCCGCCAGTCACTGCAAGGCCGCCTGTCGTCGTAATAGCTCCGGAAGAACCTACTTGAAATTGAGAACTTGGACCGACAGAGAGAAGTGCGCTCGGGGTAGTTGTTCCGATGCCAAAATTCCCCGCGGAGGTGAGCGTCGCCATTGCAACATTGTTGAGCTTGAAATAGATAGGATGCCCGGAGACCGATCCGAAGTAAGTACCAGCTCCGTCTGCCGAGGCGAAGCCGCGACCACTCGAATTGCCGAAAATGACAGATCCGCCCCCAGCTTGATCGAGGTTTAACGTCCCTCCCCAATTGTAGGCAGGCGCAGAATTGTCTCCTACGATAAGCGACGTTCCATGGTTGCTTTGCAGGACAGTGTTGGGCGTGCCACTTGTGGCGCTCACTACCGAGACCTGGAAATCTGAGCCGTTCGACGTCCCGGTACTGTTAAACGTGGCTGTCAGAGTTCCAGAGTCATTAATGAAAGCCAGGTAATTGCCCGAGAAACTCGGGGGCGATATGAGATCGACCAAATCCCGCGCGGGAGATTGGGCGCTATTGCACACCTGAAGCGCGGCCGCGGTACTGGGCGGTGTGCAAAAAACTCCCAGCGTAGGAAAGCCGCTGTCGTCGGTGATCGATCCGTCTCCAGCTTTATTCCGCCGGAGATAGATAAGGTCCGTCACCGTGCCCGAATAATTCCTCATCCCTGCCATCACCAGGTCGGTGCTGGTTGGATTGTTGGCCACATCGATTCCTGGGGACAGCCATGACTGGTTGTAACCGGATAGATGTACTTCCGGAGCAAGGGTCGGCGACGTGTTGTCATTGAGAAGCAGGTATCCCAGACTTGTCAAAGTGCCAAATGTTCCCGTCGTGCCAGAGAAACTTGAGGCCGTCGCCGTACCCGGCACGGTAAGATCGTTGCCGGTCGAATCGGCCGTAATATTCGAAGGGCCGAGAGTATAAGGTGACTGATAATCAGGTATCGGGTACTGGGTGCCGCTGCCGCTCTGCTCCGGATGAGCGATCATCGCAGGAGAAATCGAAGGACTTGAAGCGCTTTCTGCCACGGAGGAACCAATCGCGCGCGCCGAACTGTTAGTGCCATTTGCGAGCGCAAAGGCCGAGGCCGGCAGCCCACCCAAAGTCTCAGCGTCGCCCGCTTTCGCCGCGTAAGGTACGCTTGCGAGCAAAATCCGTGGCAAGTCCAGTTGCCCCTGCGGTTGTACGCTCAGCCAGCGGGCCTCCCCGGACTGAAACAGATCGAGTGGCATGCCGGCGGAATAGGTGGCCCCCAGATAGGCTGTGTAATCGCCCTTTTCGTCAACCGAGACATTCTGCGTCTCCTGCCACAACGCCTCTCCGCCGCTCTGATCGGCATAGAGCGAAAAAGTAACAGCGACCGTGCCCTGCGCATTTGGGATCGTGCCCGCGAACTTGATCAATCGCGGCACAGTAACACTCGCGTCGCTGCCAGGTCGCGCGGCGGCGAACGGTTGCTGCGCCACCCCGGTTTTTGAGCAGATTACAACGCACAGAGCAATTCCGGGGAATAGTGTGGCTTTCCAGGGCATAGCTGTTCTCCCTTGTGTCTAATGAACTGGCTGAACAGTCTTATACGATATGACCGGCCAACTCCATTTTCTGTGTGAGCAACTTACGCGAGGTGTTCCGCGGCCGTCTTTGTATCGTTCGCGATCTCAGCGTTTCAACCGGTCTTCCGCAAGGCCTCGGCGAAAACGGAGTTCATCCTTTCTGCGTACCGGTCGAGCGTGTACTCTTCAAGGAACCTCTTCCGTGCTTCTGTACCCATGCGCCCTCGCAGAGCCCCGTCGCGGAGTAAACGTCCGACGCGGTCAACCAGGCCGTCCACGTCGCCTGGTTCCGTCAAAAAGCCGCTCTTGCCGTCTTCGACGGTCTCAGGTATGCAAGCGATATTCGTCGAGACGATGGGCAGGCCCGCGGACATAGCTTCAAGAATTGCGTACGGATGTCCTTCGTCTGCAGATGGAAAAACGAAAACATCGGCGTTGCGAAACAGCTCCAGCTTCTGGTCCAGCCCAACGGGCCCGACGAATTCCACAATGGAAGCCAAGCCAAATTCCTCGATGATCCGGCCCGCCGCCAACTTCTCTTTGCCCGAGGCCCATTCGCCGGCAAAGATGGTGCGAGCTTCTGGAAACTCCTGTTTGATTGCGGCCAGCGCTTGCAACAGGTGCAAAGTGCCCTTGTTGGCTGACAACAGGCCCAGATAGAGCAAAACAGGCTTTTGGACTCCTCCTGTTCTTGCCGTCCCGTCCTGGAAATAGTCGGGGATTCCATTGGGAACAATGCGGATGCGCTGCGCCGGCAGAATCCCATCGAACAGGCCGCTCCCGCTCTTGCCTAAAACGATTGCGATGCTGGCGCGCCCCAAGGCATAGCGAATGATGGCGCGCATCACTCCTGGCGTCTGTCGATAGAAACGATTGAAGTAATTACCGTGCAAGTGAACGATCACTCTCCGCCTCGCGATTCTTGCGGGGACGAGAAAGAGGCAATCGCGCAAAAAAGGCAGCCACGCCTGCGCGATAGGAACATAGACAACCTCAGGCTTCTCCTTGAGTAAAAGCCAGACGCATTTGACGCCGTGAGCAGCGGCCAGGACAATGTTGGTCAGATCCAGCCTGCCTACATTTGCCAGCCCTCGCCGGTCAGCAATGTCCAGGTGAATCACCCGCACTGCGTCGCGAACCGAAGACTGGACAAACTCATTTGCGATGCTCATGCCGTTATAAGGCGGCGGAGTTGGTCCTACGATGAGCGCTGCGGGCTTTGCCGGGGTAATGCCTTGAGATTTCATCAACTGTACGATTCTATCGGGACTTGTCGCTGCCTGCCCGAGAAGATTCTTGCCGGCAAGCGATCGCGGCGGCATAGGAAAGAAGATTTGGATAAGGTGCGTAGCGGCTTTGCGCCGCAGGCATTGGCAGCGTAGCCCGGAACTGCTCCGTGACCGCCAGCCCCATGCCGATGCACATCCACAGCAAGCCTCCCTCGAACGGCCCTTCCAGCGTCACATTCATGCTGGCAAAAACAGCAACTGCCACGAATTCCCCGAGCAATACCGAAGAAAGCAGCCTAAGCTGCGGATTGCCCTGGCGGGCAGTACGCAACATAATAATGAAGTAACAGGCAAAGATGGCCAGGACCAGAGATATCCCTACCATACCCATGCGAACGCCTATGGCCAGATAAGAGTTATGCGGATCGCCGCGCTCACCCAGTGATCCTGTGAGGAACGGCTGAATTTTCATTAAGTCATAACCAAAGCCGACACCGAAAACCAGCGCCTGACGCCATAAATGCAAGACTGCCTGCCAGAACAGTGCTCTCCACAGCGAATCCACTTCTTCCATGGGCGATGTAATGGTGAGGTACTTCATCCCAATGGTTCGTATGCTCTCGCCAACAGTGCCGATCAAGGTAGTAGCCAGCCCGATCGCAATCGCGCCCCCCGCCACCAGGCGAATGGCTCTGGCATTCTCACCCCGCGCTACCTGAACCACCACAATCGCGGCAGCCAAGGCGAGCAGGGCCGACCGGTGCCCGGAGAGCCAGACAAACAGGAAATTCAACGGGAGCAGCCCCCAGAGAAGAAAAGCCTGCGCGCGCGAGCGGCCAATTCTGCGCTCGCGATCCTGAAGAAGAACCCATAGGAAGATGATTGTAAAGAGGGTGTACAACACGACGTCGCCGCCAATCACCTTGGTTTCATAGTTGGCGACGGCGCCAAATTTTGAAAAGAACAAGAACATGCTGAACGTGTTAGCCAAGGTGCTGGAGATAAGGATTGCCCATTGAGCGCTGAGCACACGCTTGGCTGTTAGAGCGCCCGCAACCGCAAAGAAGCTCACGAATACAAATGCCGAATAATGTACCAATCCAAAGTTTCTAAGGAGTTCAAGCGGAGCATCTCCGCTAAAGATGAGCCCGGCAATAAGACGGCAAACTCCATAGAATATATACGCCGTGATGAGAACAAACAGCAGGATGGAGGACCGCTTTTGCGGTAAAGGCAGCGAACCGGAGAGCCCTTGCATCAGGTACGCAAGCAGGAGCACAGCCAGGAGAATCTCAGTAATATAGATGGGCCCAATATGGATGTGGCTGAACGGCGCGCCAAACGTAGCATTGCCAACCAGCCACGCCACAAGCACCACGATGCCCAGTGCAGGCGTGCTCCGGGGAAGGACAGCCGCGCCCTCGGCGCCGGCAAGAATTCCGCTTTGCTCAATCCCATCTTTGCTGCCGCTTGATGGATGCCGATCGATGGACGGTTGCTCCACTTAATTACCTTTCGAGACAGCAGCGTTTAGCAGCGTTCCCGTTTGACGATTCCAATGAACTGAAGAGGGAAAAAGGGAACAGTAGCTCCGCTTCCTAGCTGAGAATCTCCCGGGTTAAGGCCGAATAGAGATCGCAGTGCCGTCGAGCCATGGCGTCGCTGGTGAATAGCCGCTCGTAGCGCCTTTTGTTTCGACGTGCCGCACGGTGGCTAAGAGCGCTGTCCGTGCTGCACCGGGCAATCTTCTCGGCAAACTCCGTTTCGTCATTGGCGAACAATGGATACGTTTTGCCCAGCGCTTCGATATTGCCGCGGAGAGCATTGGTAACGATCGGCTTGCCCAACGCCATGGCTTCCAGTAAAGCCAGATCGAATACCACCACACGAGGAAATGCCACGAAGATATCGGCTTCAGCAATCTCCTGGAGTACGTCGTCGTGATTGATCCGGCCGAGAAATGCAACTTGATTCTCCAGGCCGAGGCGAGCACGCAGGGCATCGAGTTCTGGCGTGACGCGCGTGAATCCGCCGGCAATCCTCAAAGAGATTCGCCGGCCGGTCAATATACCGCGGAGTCCTGCTACGGCAGCAATCAACCTGTCCAGCCCTTTTTCGGGCACGTGCTGAGCGATGGCAAAGAGCTTCACATGAGAATCCTCAGGCGGTTTCCAGTTTCCGTCCTTCGGTCGCGCCACGCCGTTGTACAAAATCGCGGATTTCGCCAGGATGGCCTTTGCCAATTCCGAGTTCCGATTCTGCCAAAGTTCCCGAGCACCCTGGCTCGGAAAAGCCACCACGTCCGCTGCTTCAACAGCCAGCTTGGTTTGCCGGGCCACCAGCCGGTAATTCCAATCGTGAATCGCGGAAGGGCCAAGCAACTCAATATACTCGCTCAATGCGCCGCCCTTGGAGTGGTCTGTGATGAGGAGGCGCCACCGCCGCTCGTCTGAATTGTGGCCGAATGCACGAACGATCTTAAAGGCAACCGTTGCGGTATGCGCATGGAACACCACGGCTCGGTGCGAGCTCATCAACGAATCTAACAGTGGCCGGAGCCTGCGGATTTGCTTGCTCTCGCTCGCGGCACGCAGCAACTGCATCCCGTTGCGCTGCGCCCTGTAGCGCCCGCGCTCCATTGAGAGCGCACTGGAGCGCAGTCGTGAGAGCATCGATACGTTTTGCGATGCAGGCTGGGCAAAGCACCGTAAATCCTCAACACTGCGAATCCTGTAGCACTTCGGCTCGGCTGCCGAAAGACAATAGAGGGCAGTATTCGCGAAACGACTTGAATTGCATAAAGCCTCGAGCAGCTTGTAGCACAACCCTAGAGGACCGCCTGACGCCGGTTGGGGATGCTCGCTCACTACCATCACTACTGCTGTTTCGCAAAGCAACTTGTCCGCCGGAAGGTCAACTGGATGGGAGGAATCAGGGATGGACCGCGAAATGAACGAGTGCATGAGTCAGAATCCGAGATTTGTGCCTGGGTGCAACGCCAGACCTATTTGCTCGACGGTCTCGCGCCGGCCGTTGTACCAAAGCATCCAGCGGTCCTGCTCAACGATTGCGGAAGGCTTGTAGACTGATTCAAAATCCCACTCGCTGAAGTGCTGGCCCGGAGCAATAATGGGATTTGCCGGATGACGTTGCCAGCCTGTAACTCCGTCCTTCGATCGCGCAATACCGATGGAAGCATCCGTTACATCTCTGAATCCTATATAAAACATGATATGCCAACCGCCCTGTTGAACTACGCAAGGTCCAGCTACGCGATCTTGATCGAAGGCGCCATGAGAACCAGGAGTGAATACCGGCTGCGGTAGTCTGCTCCAGTGTTGCCCATCGGAACTTAGCGCATAACCGATTGCATTGGGTTCGTACTGGTCCCCGCCGGAGTACCACATTCGGTACTGCTTTTGCTCCTCGTCATAGAGAACATGCGGAGCCATGACCGATTTTTCTTCCCATGATGCTTCCGGAGCAAAGACAGGATACTCACTTGTACGTTCCCACGAATACCCATCCGGGCTGGCAGCGTGACCGATCCAGGAGCGTTCCATGTCCTGGCCTGTGTACCACATTTCATAACCGCCCGGTCTTCTAAGGACGGCCGGACGATTCACAATCGATTCCCACTCAAGTTTAGGCTGCAAGATGATCTTCGGCTTCGACCATACTATTCCATCAAGACTCTCGGTAATCCCGATGCTCCTCTGCGGACGCCATGAGAACCACATGCGGTACAGGCCTTCTTCCCGAAGAACGCAAACGTCAAAACAGACGCCGAATTCTCTCCCGAGCACTGGATTAGACTTGTGCTTCACCCAACCGCCGCGTGTTCCTTCTGGCTCCGGCTCAACAAGGCGCCGCAACAACGCCGTATGCGACAAGAAGGTCCTATTCAGCCTTCCGTTCGATAGTGGAAGAAGGCCCTGTCTTTTAAGCAGCACTGGCACCATGGAGGCGCCGCCAAGCGTCAAAGCAGAGGCCAACAGCGCTCTTCTGGTGATTTGAGATCTGCGGCTATTCTGGATCACGGCAACCACTCATTCCATGTAACGCAAGATTGCCTTCACGGTTTGCCCTGCGCGATTTCCCTGAAAAGTTGCAGCGCGCGGCCCACGGCCTGATCCATGTTGTAGTACTTGTAGTCACCAAGACGCCCTGCAAACAGCACCCTGCCCCCAAGCTTTTGTGCTTCGCTCTCGTAGCGCGCGTACAGGTCACGGTTCGACAGCGGCACGGGATAATAGGGATCGTTCTCGCCCGGGATGTACGCCTGTGGGTACTCGCGCACGATGCTCGTGCTGTTGGCCCGCTGTCCCGTGAGGCGCTTGAATTCGGTTATGCGTGTATATGCCTCGCTATTTGGGTAATTGATGGTTGCAACCGGCTGCAGCCATTCGCATTCCATATGCTCAAACTCGAATCTCAGAGACCGGTAGGGCAGCTCGCCATGAATGTAATCGAAAAAGGCGTCGATCGGACCGGTGTAAACCATGCGGTCATATTCAATATCGGTGCCGAGATCTCCAAAGTCACACCCCAGTTCGAGCGTTATATTCGAGTGCGCCAATATGCGCCGGAACATCGGGGTGAAACCATTCTTGGGCATTGCCTGGTAAGTGTCCTGGAAATAGCGATCATCCCGGCCAATCCGCACTGGAACGCGCCCGGTCACAGTGGGCGCGAGTTCTTCAGGACGCAAGCCCCACTGCTTCAGGGTGTAATTCTCGAACACGTTGCTGTACACATAGTCGCTCAAGGAGCGTATTTCCGGATCCGGGTGTTCGCGCATGCGCAGGATGGGCACATTCGCGTCAATGCCATATGCACGCACCAGCGCTCTCTCTAAGCGCTCTGCGTACGCAGCGGGGAATACGGTCTCCAACGAATTGAGATTGAACGGCACCGGGACAAAGCGGTCATCGATCACCGCCATCACACGATGCTCATAGGCCAGCCATTCCGTGAACTCCGATAGATAGTTCCACACCTTCTCGTCATTGGTGTGAAAGATATGCGGGCCGTATTTATGCACCAGGATGCCATGTTCGTCCGGCTCGTCATACGCATTCCCGCCTATATGTGTGCGTTTGTCGATGAGCAGAACATTCTGGCTTAACTGCGAGGCCAATCTTTCCGCGAGTATGCCACCCGTGAAGCCGGCGCCGACAATGAGCCAGTTATATCGCAAAGTGCTTGCCCGTCCTGTCTCGTCTTTTAATATTGGTCATCTCAAGCGCTGATGCAAAACAGTCTTGCCTCGTCCTGCCTTCCCTGCGCAACATTGCGTCGATCCGGAAGGTCTCTAAGGCTGCACTTGATTCAGTCGAATGCTGAAGACTACTTCCTCCAGCGACTTGGTCATGCGGAAGGGGTTCATCTTACGCCGCGTTAAAAGCACATATAGGCCGCCCGTCACACACACTTCGGTGACTGCGACAGCGATACTGACCCCTATTGCGCCCAGGTGTGGAGCGAGGGCGCAGGCCAAGATGCAGTTTAGAACTCCTGCTCCCAGCACTATTCGGTTGCACTCTTTGTCCAGGCCGCATGGTAGCATCCACTGGATTCCGATTACATTGCTGGTAGCAACTGCAGGCAAGAGCACACATAGAATGCGCACAACTGGCACAGCCGGCAGGAATTTTGGCCCCAAAATGACGCGTACCACGAGAGGCGCTGCGAGCCATAGCAAAACCGCGAGGGCCGTGCCACACACTCCCATGAAAATGAAGCTGAGGCGTGCCAGCCTCACTGCCTGCGCTTGCGCATGCTTAATCAAGTGCGTCAGCCGGGGGTAGAGGCTTAGACTAACAGGCCCCATCAACGAAAGAAAGCCACGTGTGAGTTTCTCCGCACCGGAATAGTAACCGACCGCGACCGGTGAAGCGAAGAATCCCACAATAATGACGTTTGCCGTTGTGTAGAGGCTTACGGCGCTGCGCAGCAGAAACGTGCTTCCCCCCATGCGCATTGTCTGCCAGGTGCCGCGTGCAGACGGCAAGCGGAATGGGACTTCCCGGTACGCCAAAACCATCAGAACGCCTGTTCCGGCCAGAGAGGCGATGGCTTGGATGCCCAATACCCGCCATGCATGCGCCGGCGAATGTACCAGGAGAAAAATTCCCAGCAGACCGGCGGCCTTTGAAGCGATATCAATCGCTGAAGAAGTCTTCATCCGCTCAAGTCCCTGGTAATACCAGATCATGCTGTAGGCTTGGGCAATGCCCATGACGATGGCCGACCAGAGAAGAAGCGGGTTTTCCCGGAACTGCCGCACCCAATGCTGTAGTGCGAAGGTCGCGACGATGCAGAGCAGAGCTAGGACGGATTTGGCGCCCAGCACACCTGCCAAAACATCGCTCAGACGATTGCGGTCTTCACGGTGACGAGAGACATCTCTCGTCGCTGAAAGGTTGAACCCGAAATCCACGAGCAGGTAGACGTACGCCCCGAACGCTTGGGCAAAAGCCACCAGGCCCCACGTATAGACCCCTAGAACGCGTGCCAGATAGGGCACGGCTAGCAACGGAAATAGGTAGGCCGCGATTTGGGTACCGTAAAGGGAGGCGATGTTGTGCGTCAAGGTGCTGCGTAAAAATCGCCTGCCGATTGCTACTGCGGAGTGCTTCTCGGCTTTACGGGGATGTTTGACAGTGGGGGAATCCAAACTCGACCTCGGTCTTTATTGGTAATGGTGATTATGTGTGGCTCATAACTTGGTATTGGGATTCTGCTTGTATTCAAAGGGGGATCGGAGAGCTGCCCGGCTACTTCCATTTCTCCGGCCGACCTTGAGCCATCCTGGGTGACAGATTCCGGTCAAGTTGTGGACTGAAGTGCTCTTGCCCAGCCATAAGAGCATACCCGGCAACTGAATTTACTGGGACTCAACCGAGTTTGAACCTTGGGAAAGGCCACGCTTTCCCCGCAGGAGAATGCTACTAATGTCTGTACCGACCTCGATCAGGAAGACCTTCCTCGGGTCTTGGGCATCAATCACGTTCCAAACCGCTTTTCCCAAGGTCCAGAGAACCGCGAGGATCACGGCAAGCATAGTGCCGACAACGACGATGGTCGTACGAGGCGGAAATGATTTCCTCAACGGCAAGTCGGGCGGATCCAGCACCATCACTGTCGGAATTTCCCTGGCCTCCTGCACCTTGGCGGTTTCGTATTGCTTACTCAGCATTTCATATAGCGATTCCTGCAATACGGCGTTCCTATAGAGATCGGAGTACTTGGCGCCGAGAAGTGGGAGCTTCCTCATGGAAGGCAGAAAATCGCTGTCCTCCGGCGCTAAGGAACTTTCCTTAATAGGTCCTGTCATCTTTTGTAACTGGTTGCGCAGTTCGGTCACCTGCGCCTGCAAGGAGCGAACCCGCACATTGTCAGCTTCGTAGGTCGCCCCTAGTCCTTTTAACTCCGCTTCTCTCGCGCTCAGCTCCCCCTGTACTCTGCTGATAGCTTCCAGTTCAGCCGACTGTTGTGTAGCAGGAGACAGCGTCGCATTACGACTGGAATACAGACTCAGTGCCTGCTCGGTGGACTCGAGATTCTCCTTCACCGTGTTAAGCCGATCCTCCAGGAAGATGCGCTCGCGCCGCGCTGCCGAGGTGCTTAGTTGAGAGATCAGCTTGTTCAGTTCCGCAAGGTATGCCGCGTTAAGATCGCGAGCACGCTTCGGATCGTTATCTGTAACGCTGATTTTGAGGTTGCGCGTTTCTTTGTCGTCGTCGAGAGTGGTTCTGCTCTGCAGTTTTCCCCTTGCGGATGCATTATCCCGCACGCCGTAGACACGGCGCAGGTCGAATTGATTAATGAGATCGTCTTGAACCGTCCGGCTAGAAAGAATCCCGATAAACAATGCATTCGAGCTGCGCATGAGAGTTGTAGCAACGTTGGCTGCAGATCCCGAAGTGTCCGACAACGAGACAGCACCCACGCCCTGCATGGTTCGAGGATCCGGCGGCATCAATTGTGCCGTCGACTTGTACTCCTTAGGGATAAGGAACGCGACAATCGTCGAGAGCACCAGCCCGGCCAGAGCCCCAGTAAGAAGGAAGCTTCGGCGTCTCCACAACAATCGCAGTACGTTCAAGTATGTCGTCTGTTGCACAGCGGTTTCGGAACCGTTACTTTCGATTTGAATTCCCTGGGTTTTGGGCATCGTAGTCGAAAACTCTCTGCGTAAAGCTAGCAAGTTCTGCGGATCAATGCTCCCGCAGTTTACTGGGGCCGCGTCCCTCGTTGGACGGGGGAAGGTTATGCTGTAAGGGCTCAAACCGCATATGCCGGATCCGCGAGACAACTCCGGTTGCGTGCAATGACTTGAGCCCTCGTTGAAGGGTCAGAAAACTCCGGAGATAGCCAAGGGCAACGCCGCCGCCGACATCACTTGCGCAACGCCAATTACGTCCTGCCAAACCGGAGAGCCGCCAACCACTTTTTCCGGAACGAAGATATCGTCGCCCGGTCTCATTCGCATGTGGAGAAAGCTGGAATCCCAGCCGTTGAGTTTCGGAGTCACAGAGCCATCGGCGTGCAGCACGTAGATCGTCCTCTTGTCACCCAGGCGCGTCGGGCCGCCGGTCTTGCGCAGATACCAATTCAGGTCCCTCCCCGGAACGTAGCTGATGGCGCCGGGGTTGAACACTTGTCCGCTCACGACCACAAAGTTCGGCCGTTTGGGAATCGTAAGGGAATCGCTGGCGTTGAGTTCGATATCGGCGGCGGTGTTTTCCCACCTGCCGATATCCGTTGAAATATTGACGACCAATCGCCCGCTCGGTTGCATGTTGCGTAAAGCCTGCAGAGCCTGTTCCCTCTGTTGCTGCAGAGCCTGCTCCAGTGCCCCTGCTGCTGCCTGGGCCATCGTCCCGGACCGGAACTCGACCGGCGTGTTCTCGATGCGCCGAATCATCTGTTGGCGCGCCTGCTCTGAAAGCTCGCGCACCTGCGGACGCTCAAAGACGGTAGCAGGCGGGTAGGCGTCTGCGGTGAAACCGCCGGCGCGCTTCAAAACTGCGCTGAGATGCTCTCCTGGAACGATGGCATAGGAGCCGGGATGTTCCACCTCGCCGGTAATTGTGACAGCAGCGCCGATGTTCTTCCACCCTTCCAGTTGCCGGATGCTGACTACATCGCCTGGCTGCAGCACGGCATCCGCGCTGGAGTCGCCTTCGACTGCTGCTTCCGCCGCCACTTCGCGGTGATTCACGAGTACCTTCTGCCCGTTCTGAATTTCGTAGCCGGCCAGATCGGCTTGGGCGCGATACGCGCTGCGACTGAACCCTCCGGCCATTTTTATCAGAGCTGAGACTGTCATCCCCTTCGACATCGGATATTCGCCGGGCCGCAGCACTTCGCCGTTGATTGAAACCATGGGCGCGTCGATTTCGTAACGGCCATAGACGCGAATCAGGTCGAACGGCTGAAGGGGAAGGGAAATGTTGCCCACGAGCAGGTCACGGAGATTGAAGGGGGTGGTCTCAGGATGGTAGTCGGGCGGCACGAGGCGCACCAACTCTGCATGATCTGACGGCTCCGGCAGCACGTCCTGGTAAGAGTGGAGCAGGTCGCTGACCGTCATCCCTTCGCGGTAGGGATACATACCGGGACGGTAAATGTGCCCCATAAGGAACACAGCATTCTCGTTATAAGGCAGGATCTGTGCGATCGTTACATCGTCGCGGTCCTGCATCTTGAAGTCAGCCAATTGCTGCTGCAACTGAGCCGGGTCGCCGGAGAGCTGCAGGTCAAGCATGGTGCGGCGCTCGTGAGCCACAACACGCGTCACCTTGATCTCCTTGAGACTAGCCGTCGCCAGCGCCCCTCCGGCAAGATCGAGCACCTGCTTCAGTGTCTGCTCCTGGTTAAGTTCGTAAATGGCGGGATGATGCACTATTCCCTCCACCCATACCTCCGAGCCTACCGGTGGCACCATGAGGACATCGCCCGGAAGCAGCCGTTCCGCATCCGAGCGGACGCCTTTCAGCAGGAAATCGTACAGGTCAATTTCGCGTACCAGGTTCTTGCCCCGGAATTGCCGCATGACGCGCAGCGATCCGCGGCTGGTGGGGCCTCCGGCTGCATAGAGGGCACTCAACGGGGAAGACAGCGCGCTTACGTCGTAGGCGCCGGGCCGTTGCACGTCGCCGACAACATAAATACGCACCGTATGCACTCGCCCCAGTGAGATCTCCACGTGCTCATCCTTGAACTGGGTGTTCAGCAGGCCTTGAATCGCGTTCTGCGCCTGCGCGATCGTCATTCCAGTCAGCGCGATAGTCCCCGCTTCGGGAAGCGTGATCTCGCCTTGCCTGTCGATGGCCTCGATGGCGCGGCTGGTTTGGCTGCCCCACATGTTCACCACGATGTTATCGCCCGGTCCAAGCACGAAATCCGGGCCGACGGGAACATCTTGAGGGAATCCTTCCGCGTTGCCGGTACCGGAAACAAAAGTATCGCTGCCAAAACGGGAGAGCGGGGCCCCTCCAGACGGAACCTGGGTATAAAGAGCCGTGAGAGATGGAATATCGGGGTAGGGGATGGGCTGCTGGATCGGTTGTATAAAGCCCCGCTCGCGTTCCGGCACTGGAGTCGTCCGTTGCGCATTCCCAGCCGGCGGGCCCGCGCTCTGGGCTGGCGTTTGTGGCTGACATCCTTGGGCTGGCGTTTGTGGCTGACCTCCCTGGGCTGGCGTCTGTGGCTGACCTCCCTGGCCCTGAGATGCCTGGGCTGGCGTTTGTGGCTGACATCCCTGGCCCTGAGATGCCTGGGCTGGCGTTTGTGGCTGGCCTCCCTGGCCTTGAGGCGCCTGACCAGTGGTTGCCGGAGCTGTGGAGGGAGCGGAGTTCTGATTGACACATGGCGCAAGCACGGACTGTGAGGCATTGTCCATGCCAGGTGTTGGCGTGCTGCAACCCGGAGCCGATTCCTGCGTAGGTCCCGCCGGGGTCGTGCTCTGAGCCGCTTCCTGGGCACTGCCGGCGCAATTGCCGAAAACGGCAGCGAGCAGAACGGCCAGTGTCAAGGTAATCCGAAGGAGATTTGTAGGGGCAAGGTTCAGCACGGCCCATGACGTTCTTTGCATAATCGATTTCAACCTTCTCGGGAAACGGGTCTCTGCCTTAGTGATCTCAACCAGGGAAATAATGGGGCCACGACATGTGGTAACGGGAGAGCAAGATTGTTCGGCTGCCCAACTCTCAATTATCAGCTATCGCGAAGCCGCAGATGACAAGGTGCACAGCCCCCCCTCATCGAAATCTTAGCTTCTGCCCCGGAGTCCAGGTGACTTGAATCTGGGTCGTTGTGACGGTCTGCTGGCCGCTAAGATAGATGGGCGCTTTCCAATGCTCGATCGTGAAGGAGCCGTTCATTTCGACATCGCGGTGCAGGCGCTTTACTGCCTGCAGCCCGAGGTCGTTGAGCGTCGTACCGCCGGGAATGAATTGCTGCGACGCTTTCTGACTCCGTGCATTGATCTGGATCCATTGATTGCCGCTGAGATGGTAGGTCATCCACGCTTGGCCGCCCTTATCCTCGCGGCCAATCCAGTCGCCGAAAAGCTGCCCGTGGTTGGTGTAACCCTGTTTTTCGATCTGTTCCCAGTACATGAATGTCCCGGGACGGTCCACGCGCGGGTTTACAGGAGGAGGATCGGTAGTGGCTGCCTCGACGCGCAAATCGAGATGCGGAGCGCCGGGCACGTGGGAGAGATAGAGGCCGGGTCGCCAGGAGGCCCGGCGGGGGGCATCAACCGGCGAAATGTCATCATGTACTTCGCTGTCGGAGTACAACGTAAGCCAGTTCCGCACAAAGGGAAGCCGGTATGAGAAGTCGAAGGCCCCAAAGCGCGCTCCCGGGTCATCCCGGCCGTTCTTGACCGGCCCCGAAGGAGAAGAAGTGCTGAAAAAGCTCTTCAGGAAGGTGTGAAGGGTTACCGGTGAGTGCCCTTCGCCGCCGAAGATTACGGTGCGTTCAAAGCCGAGTTCAAGATTCACGGTTGGTTTGAAGCTGATCTTTTCCACGTGAACCCATGGATTGCCGGGATTGACAACGTTCGATTGGCTGACCGAATTGAGCGTGTACAGCGGGTTCGGCATCAGCGTGTGGCCTTGCAATGCACCGAACACGAACTCGTAGCGGATAGCGCCGGTCAAGCTTGAAAGCAGCGGGACGAACAGGGGCTTAATCCTATTGATGTGAAACGCATAGATATTCTCAGCGTTATTCGAATATGCCATGCTGGCGCCCAGGCCCGGTCCCAGCCATTCGTCCTGTTTGCCGAAGGAGATTATGTGGTTCAGAACCTGCGCCGATACGTACGCCTCCAGGATTCGGCCACGCGCAATTGAGGCGATAGGCCCCTGCGGAATGGTGGCTTGCGGATAAGGCGAGCCCCCGGGCGCTGCATAGGAGGTTTCGTCCACCACAGACAGCGCCTGGCCGAGCGCGGCAGAGTACCCGCTGGCCGACGGCGCACCCTGTGATTCTCCGCGCACAAAGAACACGAACCGCCCCCGTGAGATGTATCCACTCACCCCCGTGTAATTGTTGAATCCGTTCTCGAACGGCCGCCCATAGTCGTTGATGATCGTCGAACCGAGATGGAAGCTGTCTTCGAGAGGAGTTCCGCTCATCACGCGCGCGCCGGAGTACACGCTTTCAATCCGTGTCTGGTCGGCCAACGCTTCACATGGGTCCTTTTCGCCCTGGCGAAGCTCATGGCGGACTGCCTCGTAAATCGACCGCGCTTCGTCCTCCTCGGCCGAGTTGCCCCGGCCGTTCGCTTCGTTGTCTGAGATCCGGTCGGCAGCCTCGTCCAGGATTCCGCTGACCACAGCGGCAGTCCAGGGACGCATGTCGAGATGCACTTGGTCCGCATAGCCGAGAGAATAGAGCCTCAAAACGGCCGGATAAATCCAGCTGTCCACCGGAATCAGCGGCGAGCCTTTTTCGTCCGCATCGCAGTCCACGGGGTTCCAATCGGTTACGGCGGGTCTTTGCTGTTGACCTTGTCCTCCTGCCGCCCAGCCGCACGAAGCAGACATCGACATTCCGAGCGCCAGGATGACTGTCCGCCTCCAAGGCCGAATTAAATGGCTCCTCTTCACTCTTCGTCGATGGTCACTTTCTTGAAGCAGCGCTCTTTAACCTGCGCGACGGCCGATCGCAAATCACCGTTCGCCCGTCGATGCTGAGTTTGGTGATTGGCCGGCAGCAGGGACCAGCAAGTCCATCCAGAAATGCGTGTACGCTCGAATGGCCTGCTTCCGATCCGAGTACGCAGGGGCATTCCCGAGCAAGCGCCCAATCTCCGGATGCACCATCACGCTCGATGCCAGCGCCGCCACAAGCAGGGTCGGATCGAGCGGGCGCAATTTGCCTTTGGCGATGTTGGCTTCAAGATAACGGCTCGCGGCGCCGAAAAAAGGCGTCAGGTGCTTCGTAAATATCAGCTCCGCCTTCCAGCGCAACTCGATGAAGGCGATGGCTAGCAACCGCAATAGCTCCGGCCTTAGAAGCGCGGTATCCACGAGCAGGTCGAGGATCAGCGGCAGCACAACCTCGGGCTCCTCGGAAACAATGAGCCCTTTTACCAGGTCACTGCTTAATTCCAATTCACTGCATCGCGAGCTTAGAGCGGCCCAGAACAAATCCTCCTTGGCCGAAAAATGCCTGAAGATGGTGTTTTCGCTCACTCCTGCATGCTGCGCGATTTCGCGCGTGCTGGTGCCGTGGTACCCTTGCCGGGCGAACAGCTTCGCTGCCGCATCTACGATCTTCGCCGAACGATCTTCGAGTTTTGTTGAGGTTCCCATGCGATCTTGCAGGCCGCCGGGCGCCGGCTCTCAAACTGCAGTAGTTCGGCTTCCCGGGACGGGCTCTTGCATCCCCTTGCGCACAATGACTACATCCGCATCTTCGATAGTTCGCGGCTGGCTCGTTAAGGGTCTTGCATTTCTCTCATTACCTTGGGGAGAACCCCGAGTTCTTGACTCTCAACGATCGTTTTCAACCGGGGTCGGGGTCTCGCGCCTGCCTGTGAGAGTAGTAGGTGTGCAAAAAAGGCGGCGGTTCAGGAATCGGCCCGCTCAGGTTTTCTGGCTGGAACGGAAGATGTTTCCGGGCTGAAATGAAGATTGGAATCCTTCGCGCCCTTTCCGCTTCGGCCGAAACCGAGAACACCTCGCACCAAAACCGCAAAGATTAGGTACGGAACGATGCGCAGGTAGCGCCTCCAATACTGCTTCGGATCCTGGAGGAGCCGGAACAGCCATTCGAATCCCGATTTCCTTACCCACTGCGGAGCGTCCTTCTTTAACCCCGCAATCACATCGAAGCTGCCGCCGACGCCGACCGAGACTGGAACGTTCATCTCATCCTTGTCGATGTTTTCGCGAATCCAGTACTCCTGTACCGGGCTTCCCATAGCCACAATCAGCACATCGGGCTTCTTGCTCCGAATGTCCTCGAGCACAGCGTCGTTTCGATCGTTCAGGAAATAGCCATCATGCGATCCGGCAACTTTCAGGCCGGGATACTCGCGGCGAACCATTTCGAGCAGGCACCGCTGCACCTCTGTTGTCGCGCCCAGAAGGTAGATACTGTGGCCCTGCTTTTCGCAATGAGACAATAACTCCTTCGCAAAGGCGACGCCGGCAACATCGTCTTTCAGCGGCATTCCCAGGATTCTTGCGCAGACAGCAATAGCGCGTTCCGGCAGGATCAGGTCAGCGCGATAGGCGATTGCCTTCAGGCGCGCGTCGCGGCCCATCAGCCAGAACTTGTTGGCGTTGGTAACCAGTACATGGTGTGGTTTCCGGGCCAGGATAAACTCGTCCACCCGCTCGAGTGCATCCTGCATATTCACGCTGTCAATGGGGGTGCCGAGAAAATCGATCCGCAACTCAATCTCTCCTTCCCGCCGGCGCCGAATTGAGCAACGGCCCCAGGGCGGTCGGTGCAAACCAGGCAGCACTCAGCGATCGCGCGGAAAATCCAGGCTTGCGACCAACGGATATAGGCTATGCGATTTCGCCAATAACGTCCGATCCGATAGCGGATGAAGCCGGACTCATTTTGTGTCTCAGCATTCACCCGGCCGGCAGGTTTGGATACTCTTGGATACTTTCGGGGCGTGCTCGGCAAAAGCCAGGAAAGTTAAAATCGCCAGCGCAACGGCATCGATCTCGATTGGATAAAGCAGGCGAGCAAAATATATACCATGCTCACCGGCTCAGCATTCCAGCCGGAGTGAAGAACGCCCGGTTCGGCCAATCAAAGCCATATCCCCATTATGCTGCGGCAAGCATTGTTCCAGAATTGGATTCTTCTGTTTCGCGCCCGCCGAACGCTTCATTCGCTGGAGTGTCGCAACGAATTGGCTTGGATAGCCGATCCGGTTCACGATTCCACAGCTTCCGCTTTCTGGGGCTCGCTCACAATGCAGGCGGGTGGCAGTTGGCCGCGCCGTTGCCGGCGGATTCGCGGAGAGGAGAACCGGCAATAGATGGGGCGGTTAGGAGTGGCAAGATGCGCCGGGGGAGGGATCGTCCGATTCGGATTGATGCTGGATGGGGATACTGCATCAGATGATTTCGGGGGTCTTCTACGCCAGTCCGGGCTGCGGCGTGCAGGTTGAATGGTTCGATTGTATGTACAAATACGTAGTCACCGTACTGAAAGTACAAGTCTGAAGCTATCGTTCCTGCCAGCCGCAGTGCCTTGCAGTCGATTATCCATTTCAGAGTCGGGTTGAAACTGCCACCGCTTCGTGCCGGTCCCGAGCCCAAAGGCAGAAACCTGGCCGGGGAAGATTGAGTCAACGGGCTGGTTCCGGCTGAACCCGTGCAAAGCTCCGCCATTGTGACTTAGTAAAAGTGGATCCACTAAGCCCGAAGCCATCACACCGTGGGGCACAGGAACGTGCATCCTCGGCAGGCCCACCCACGCTATCGAAAAACCTTCTCCAGCCCGCCGGGTGGCTTGTTCAGTCCAGACTCGCCACAGGCAGAACCGGTGCTTCTCAGAACCAAAAAGCGCTTCCCGGGATTGAGGCAGATACTCACACCTGCAAGTCTCTGTTTCGCTCCCCGTGGAGCACCGTTCCCTCTGGAAATGCGAAGAATAGTCAGCAAATACTGTAATCGAACGTATCAGCCAGGCAAGCAAGGAGTGCACTTAAGGCGAGGTCAGTGTAAGCAATTACCTCAATTGAGTCAAGCTAATGTTTGGTCAGATCCCCCTCCGGCTCATTATCCAAGGAGGCGTAGAAGTCACTGCTTTCGCGTTGAAATATCCGACTTCGAAAAGCCCCATCCGCCGGCGGCAGCAGGTTTATTTGTCTCTTCAAACTGTGCTTTGCCAGGGTGGGCCGAGGTCTCCAGTAATTCCAGTTCTTCCCTCTTAACTTCAACCGAGAAGCACTGCATTATCAGGTCCAGGGTCAGGACGACGCGAAGGCCATTCTTCACCCGGACCACCGTTCCTTCGATCCCCGCCAGAGCCCCCGAGCGAATTCGAACCCGTTGTCCGGCTGTCACATGCGGATGCGGTTTTGCGCATCGGTCACGTAGCCCCACCCGCATCGACTCTATTTCGTCGTCGGAAATCGATGCTGGCTTGCCATCCAAACCGCCGACCATTCTCACCACACCCGGAACTTGCAGTGCCCGTACCCGCTCGCTGCTGCTCACGTTAACGAATACATAACCGGGAAACAACGGAAGATCCAGCGCTACATGCATGGAGTTCTTCCAGTTCCGCTCGGTGCGGTAAAGCGGCAAATAGTGCGCAATTTCACGCTGTACCAGGTGTTGCGCCACACGCTTTTCGTGGCGGCACTTTGTGTACACAGCAAACCAATTTCGCGATGCGGCCTGGTTCTGGCAGTCTGCGGCAATAGGAGAGGCAATAGAGGGGGGGAGTACCGATGCCTTATCGAGCAAGATTCGAACCTCCGGGAAGGTAGGGGTATAAAGGAATCTGTACTTTTCTAACCACTAGCGCCGGAATGGGAGAGCACTACAGCTTCAATCCTGATTGCGGATTGGGCGATCTTCCATCACAGACAATATTATGCGTTTGCAAGTCCGGCGAGGATAGGTCCCTATAGTAACCGGCTCCTGCATAACCTCATCGTAACTGGTTCCTGCATGATTTGTACCGAGTCGAGTATTTGGGCGCTCTCTCTGAAGGTGGACCCAAGACCCCGCAATCCACGATGTGAATTTCCTCGACCTTCACCTGACTCTCCGGGGCAGCTGAAATTAATCCCTTGAATCTCTGCCATATTAAACCCGCACTCGGTGCCGCTTGCAGGCGGCTCGGCCTGTCGCGGAGAAAAACGGCCGCGGAGCTGAGTGTTGATCCGGCCACACTGATGGGCTGGGAAACGGGGCGGCTGCGACCCACAAAGAAGAGCGCGGAACTGATCGGAAAAGTGTTTAAGATTGCGTAACTGTATTGAGTTGGGTAGTGGCGGCTTCCCGGCGGGTCCGCCTCTCAACAACCCTCTCTGGGTTGGACCATAGATCTAAATCTGTCTAAGCATGAATGCGCGGTCAATACGGAGACCCGGGTGCGGATGTGGGTTGGATCATCTGCCGGTGCCGGCGAAGACCACGCCGATGGTGCGCATGATGATCTTGAAGTCGAGCCACAGGCTCCAGTTTTCG
>Ga0326727_10011370_pt1 | contig 20744 bp, 20 predicted proteins | sample MB2enrmetagenome_FD_207643 | JGI IMG/M metagenome (GOLD analysis project Ga0326727, IMG submission 207643) | Lab enriched peat soil microbial communities from McLean, Ithaca, NY, United States - MB29MY | ecosystem: Environmental > Terrestrial > Soil > Wetlands > Peat | place: USA: New York...
GAACGACCCGTATTCGAACCTGCTCGAGTGTCTTGTGGTCCAGCTTCCGCCCGTCGTTGTCTCGCATACCCAATATACTACCACAAAATGGAAGAAAAGTCTAGTTACTTATGAACTTGTTATAATTATATTGTTTCTTAGCCCTATCATCTTTATATATCAATATATCCGAACAACTGGTTACGATACAGTATAGAAATCCAGTATTGCGCCTCTGGCAAAACGTGCTCCCGAACAAACGCAGACAACATTGTTTAACCAGGCATATTTTGGGGAGCCTGTTTCAATCTCAGGGTTAGTGCGGAAGTAATAACTCCCTGGGTCCACAACCTCGTCATTAAATATGCGTTCCAGAATATCAGGCACGATAACACGTAATCCTGGATTGTGGACGTAGATAATAGCGTTATCAGTGGTTTTTATCATGTACCGTGCGTCAATATGGGCAACGGTCCTATCTGGTTTTAACCACTGCATGTCAGCTCCGCCAGGGAGGACATCACCGGTTATCTTTCCCTCAAAGTGTCCACTGAGTATCGGAACCATACACATCTCGCCGAAGTCCAGATTGCCTGTTTTTATCGGTTCACCTGCCTGTACTTCCCCGCGGCAAAGAAATTCTAACTTCGGAGTGACAGGTATTAGCTTCATATATCCTCCTTTTCAGTCAATAGTTACCAATTACTATAATGCCCAAAAATCAACCTAATTAAACGAAAAAGAATATTATCTATTCTTGTAGTTGGGTTTTCTTTTCTCGTTAAAAGCTTTATTGCCTTCAAAGGTATCTTCCATGCCTAGTAAATTGTGTTCCAGCGCAATACCAAAAGCCGCAGCATCTGCATAAGGCATATCATAACTTCGGTAGATAATTTCCTTAAGGTTTCTGACGGAGCGAGGGGCCAGATAGCGCATACGATTTGCCCAAGACATCGCTTCAGTCATCAGTTTTTCCTTAGGTACCACCCTATTAATCCACCCGATTTCATAACCCCGCTGCGCCGTGATACGCGCATCTCCCCATAATGCAATCTCTAAGGCATGACCCAAACTGACCCTGCGGGATAAACTATGCACCCATCCGGCGGGCATGTTCCACCGGGTTTCAGCAATGCCACACTCCGCATGTTCAGCGGATATTCGGATGTCACAAGCTTGTGCCAGCCACCACCCGCCGGCAATCGCAAATCCATTAATCGAGGCAATGACTGGCTTCCAGATTTCATGGGGATAAAACTTGGGAAGCACCATTGGCATCCCTTCTCCCTTTCTATTTCGCTCTGCCTGGTCGATAAGGTCGAACCCGGTACAGAAAGCTTTGTCCCCAGTACCAGTAATGACAGCTACCCAGGCGTCATCATCGTCACGGAATTTTTCCCAGGCTTCTTCCATCCGGTATGCTAATTCCATGCTAATAGCATTCAACCTTTCCGGTCGGTTGATAGTCATGGTAACGACTCTACCTTTTTTCTCGTAAATAAAAATATCCGGGCCGCTTATTGGCATTTACTCTCCTTATATCACAGCTGCAAATGTTACTCAAATTCCATACTAACAATTTCGATTTAAATCGGTTTAAAATACATGATATCTAAGATGCTACCGACGCGTTCATCCTTGAAAATTGCCTGCACTCTCACACCTATCTTGAGGTCATTTGGGCTAACCTCACCAATAATATGAGTAATACCTGTATCAGCTCCATCAAGCTTGATAATGCCGTAAGCAAAAGGCGTTTTCACCGGATACGAAGGCTCACTCTGGTATACCATTGTATAAGACATCAGTGTTCCGTCATTACTAACCTCGACCCACTCATCCATCGGTTTAAAACACACATGGCAAAAAGACCTTGCCGGTACGTAAACGCGATGACATACAGGACATTTGGTCCCTATAATCTTTTTGTTATCCCTGAGTTCTATTAAAAACTGGCTGCCGGTGCGGCCGGCGTATCTGGTATATTTCCATCGTCGTGTCCGCGAGCGAATTATCGGTTTTACAGTACCCAACCTAGTATGCCTCCGTTAAACTATTCCCTGATTAATCGGAAAAATTGGATATCGCTTGTTTTACCCTGACGTTCTTGTTGCGGTTTCCAAATTGCCTGAACACGGGCACCCCGGGGATATTTACTGACGTCCATCTCTTCCGCGATATGACCGAGGATTGTCCATTCGTCGCCTCCGTCCAGACGTACGAACAAAATGGGGTTCGGTGTGCCGACGAAATCACCGGTAATGGTATCAACCTCTCTCTCATCGATACCCACGCAATCAGTTACCGTACCTTTATCGGAAAGCTCGACCCAGTTCTCCGGTCTATCCTCGATCTCAACTTTGTCATAAGCACAGACAATTCTTGGCGGCAGTACTATCCGGTGGCATACCGGACATTTATTAGCAACAATTTTACCTTCATCCCGAATCTTTGTTAGAAATATGCTGATATATTTACCAGCCGATTCGTTAAACGGCAGCTCAATAATCTGTTCTACGCATAAATTCTCATCAGGTGCTTTTTGATTCATCTTTACTCCCCAGTTTTACAAAGATTTTTTGATTAATACTCCGGCTGAATACATATCTCCCCCGGCAGTAACAGCCAACCCTTGCCTGACATTCGGCACCTGTCTTTCACCGCCTTCACCGCGAATCTGTATAGCTACCTCGGCTATCCGTTGCATTGCCGAAGCACCGATAGCATTGGTAGACGTTACGCCGCCAGAAGGATTCACCGGGATATCACCATCAAGCCAAGTTGCTCTCTCTTCGACCAATTTATGGGCATCATTACGCTCGCATAGGTGAATCCGTTCCCACCATTCTATTTCAGCCCAAGTAGCCATATCATAGACTTCAACCACGTCTAATTCCTTGCGCGGATTGGTTATCCCGTTTCTCTTGTAAATCCGGTTAGCTGCCTGTTCAACTGACCATGCCCACATTGGGCCAAGAGGTGTTGAAATCCAGGACGGCGTTATCGAACCATAGAATGGTTGAATGGCACCATGGATATTGGTCCAGTCAGCCACCCAGGCTGGATTATTCGAGACTTTTTTAACCTGCAATTCCGGCGCTACGAGTATGGCGCAGGCACCAACCGATGTCGGACACATGTGGAAAACCCTCAGTGGCCAAGCCAATTTCGGTGAGTTCATTACCTCTTCAACAGTTATTTTTTTTCTCAAATGAGCATGGGGATTTCTCATAGCGTTCTCAGCCTGTTTTACGCGCACTATCGCTACCTGCTCTTCAGTTATAGATTTTCTTCGCATCATGTCCAAGGCTACACTTTGGACTGCTGTAGCGGCCGATTTCCCAGAGGAACCTACATCAAAGAATACATCCTCATGAATTGACCTCAGTGAAGCTTGAGAACTGCCCTCATCTTGCTTTTCAAAGCCTATTCCCAAAATAGTTTTAAACTCGCCGGTAGCAGCTAAATCGAAAACCGTGCAGCAGACACTAGAACCCGTAGACCCACCGGTCTGAACTTTAAAACCTGATTTCAGATAGGCCCCGCTGCCTCCGGCCAGCCACATGTCCACCTGATAATCCCCCTCAAACAGCTCCATATTACCTACTACTACGGCGTCTACTTCTTTTATGGTCAATTCGGCATTCTCTAAAGCAGCCATTACTGCTTCATTTACCATTTCTAATTCGGAAACCTCCGGCCTGCGGCTTTTAAAATGGGTCTGTCCCACACCAACAATCGCAATTCTCTCGCTCACAGAATTTCTCCTTTATGCTGGTTCAGAATTATTACGCAGTGAGATTGCCCACAGGGACCAGTAGTGCCATGAACTAGAGCTGTCTTCGCCCCATCTACTTGCCGGTCACCGGCTTTCCCTTGTAATTGCAGAAAGGCTTCGGCGGTTTGCGCCATGCCCGCTACTCCTGAAGGTAGACCTGATAATAAGCCACCTGAAGTGTTCACGGGTAATTTACCACGTATCCCTGTGATGCCACTCTTAATCAATTCACCACCTTTACCCTCGTCACAGAGTCCGAGTCCCTCAGCCCACAGCAACTCCTGGTATGAATATTCGTCGGAAATCTCAGCTAAGTCAATCTCCTTGCGAGGATTTTTTATACCAGCCATATCATAGGCTCGCCTGGCGCCCAATGATAAAGCTTCTGAGTGACTTAGTTCTCTATCACCCAAATAATGGGCATCATAACAACTACCTAAACCGGTAATCCAGACGGGCTTATCCGTGAGCTTCTTGGCCGCATCTTCGCTGGCTACTACTATGGCACAAGCGCCATCGGCAACCGGCTTAGAATCCAGTTGTTTGATGGGGTAAGCCAGCATCTTCGAATGCATAACATCACTGATTGTTATTGCTTTCTGCCGTCGTGCATAAGGGTTATTTTTGGCATTTTTACGGTTTTTTACAGCTACTTCGGCAAAATGCTCCTCTGTTAGTCCATATGCATTCATGTAACGTGTGGCTTGTAAAGCAGCCGCAGTGAGAAAATCAAAACCCAGAGGTCGTAAAAAGATGGGATCAAAAGCATTATTCTCAATCGAACTCTTTATCGTTTCTGACTCCTTGCGTTGCGCTGTGACCAGGATGACTTCGTGATGCCCGGATAGTATGCTCATGGCAGCATGGTAGACTGCTTGGGTTCCATCGGCCGCTACCTTAATTACATCCATGGCATACCCACCCATCTCCGGATGCAATGTCAAGTCTGAGATAGTTCTGCCCTGCCAGAAATCTTCAGAGCAATGCATTATTTTATCTATGCACAAACCACCATTGACTTGGTTTTCAAATTTGAGACCTGTTTGTTCCAAGATTTTTTTGGTAACTTCCCAGAGAAGCTCGCTATTACTCTGGCTGGTATTGCTCGCCGGGTACTTGGTTTGAGCTACCGCAACGATGGCCACTTTTCGATTCATAATAACTCCCTTAGCTTTAAACTTTTTTAAAGTTTTCAAGGTAAATAACGTTTTTATATCGGCTGCTTAAGTCTCCCACTTTTTCCGTAGCTCTTTCTTTAATATCTTCCCTGTAGAGTTCTTGGGTAGGGAATCGACGATTTCTACCGATTTGACCGCCTTGTAGCCAGCCAGTCTCTTCTTGCAAAAAACGATAAGTTCATCAGGAGTGAGAGTTGCGCCCTTCTTCAAAACCACAACACCGTGAACATGCTCCACCCAGTAGGGGTCAGGAACGCCTATAACTGCGCATTCTGCTACTGCGGGGTGCTGGGAGAGAATCGCCTCCACTTCCCGTGAATACACATTTTCCCCGCCGGAGATAATCATGTCTCTCTTCCTATCTACAATATAGACGTAGCCTTTTTCGTCACAATAACCTACATCACCTGTGTTCACCCAACCACCAATAATAGTAGCTGCGGTATCTTCTGGTTTTTCCCAGAATCCAATCATGTTATGCTTGCTCAAGACTATTATTTCCCCAATTTCACCGGTCGCAACATCATTGCCTTTATCATCCACAATTCTAAGGTGGGTATCAATGCATGTTCGTCCGCAGGAGTTCAAAATTTTCTTTTCCTCCGCCGATTTATCCAGAACATCATGGTCTTCCCTCCTCAAGTAAGTGATGATGGAACATTCCGACTGCCCATAGGCCTGGACGAAGATGGAGCCAAAGACCTTCAATGCTCTTTCCAGTAATTCGACGGGAATTGGAGAGCCACCGTAGGATACCCGTTTTACGCTGCTGACATCATACTTCTTCACGTCGGGTAGGGCCAGCATTGCTGCCAAATGCGTAGGCACGACAAAAATGTCAGTAGCCTTCTCATCTTGAATAGTCTGCAGAGTTTCCGCAGGATCAAAGAATTTTATAATAACAGACCTATCTCCGATATAAAATAAAGCCAACATTTCCGAAACTATAACATGGAAAAGTGGTATTAATATGACATAAGTATCTCCCGGTTCCAAAGCCTTTTCCAATACCTTGGTCCTGATATCTTCTCTGGAACCGCCTTGAGTAAATAGTGCACCGCGGGGAACACCGGTAGTGCCGCTTGTATATATTATATAAAGCGAGTCATCCTCTGTAACCTGAACATCTGGCTCTTCCCGAGGATATCTGGCAAGCAGGTCCCGGTGACAAGACATATCAGGAGCCGAGCCTTCAAAGGAGATAAAATTCTTAACTTTGGGCAGACGGGGTTTCAATGAATTAACCATCTCTACCATTTCCGGTCCTACAAAAAGCGTATTGGCTTTAGAATAATTAATAAGATATTCCAACTCATCCGTTTTCAACCTAACATTGAAGGGCGAAATGATGAATCCTCCCTTCATAGCTGCCCCATAGACATCGAGATACTCAAGACAATTCCATGACAATACGCCGATTACATCTCCTTTTTTGACTCCCATAGACCACAAGGCATGGATCAAGCAATTCGCTCTAGTATTAAAATCAGAGAAGGTAATTCTTTCTTTGCCGTATATAAAAGCCTCACGCTCCGGATATAATAATGCGTTTCTGTAAATAATATCTGTCCATGTCCCTATTTTATAACGGTTTAGCTCCTTAAGTATGTTTTTCATTTCTCCTCCGATTTATGGTTGTTGAAGTTGTATCAAATATAGCTATAACAAGATTACCCGATTATACTATGTTTCACACCAACTTTAAAAGTCAATGTAATAGCGGAAACAGAAAAAAACGTACATTTGTTAAACTAAAGTTCAATCTCTTTCAAGTCACCTGTAATAAGTAGTCGGGGTTCGGTCAAGGCTTGAATCTCTTCTGCAGTCCAACCCGGAGCTACTTCTTTTAAAAGTATTCCCCTCGGGGTTACTTTCATAACCGCAATATCGGTGAAAATCATACTAACACAATGTCTTGCAGTTAACGGATAAGTACATTTTTTAACAATACGGGCCTTCTTATCCTTGGTTGTGTGCAGCATTGTAACAATGACTTTTCTCGCACCGACAGCTAGGTCCATACCCCCACCCATCCCCGTAGCCGGCCGTCCCGGTCGTCCCCAATTGGCAAGGTCACCCGTTTCTGAAACTTGATAGGCCCCGAGGACTACTGTATCAATGTGTCCGCCCCGGATCATATCAAAGGACGCAGCGCTATCGAAAAAGCACATGCCAGACGCAGGCATAATCGGCTGATCAGAAGCATTAATCAATTCAAAGTCTTTTTGTCCATCTGTAGCTAAACCGGAGTAACCTAAAACGCCATTTTCGCTCTGGAAAAATATGCTTCTATCCTCAGCAATAAGATTGGCGCATAAGGCAGGCATCCCATAACCCAGATTAACTGTCGAGCCGTCTTCGAACTCTTTAGCCGCCCTTAAAGCAATTGTCTGTTCGTCTAAATGTGTCTTCATAAGGGCACCTCTACAATACGACTCACAAATATATGAGGGGTAACTATAACCTCCGGATCTAACTCCCCTATTTCTACCAGTTTATCAACTTCCACAATAGTGATTTTAGCCGCCATTGCCATTACCGGGTTGAAACATCTTGCTGTTCCTCTATAAACAAGATTGCCCAAGTTATCGGCTTTGTGTGCCTTGATTAGAGCAAAATCGGCTGTGAGAGGTAGTTCAAGTATGTATTCTTTGCCATTAATGATTTTTCTCTCTTTTCCTGCGTCTACAACAGTCCCTACGCCCACTGTCGTGTAGAATCCACCCAGTCCTCCTGCCCCAGAGCGTATCCTCTCCGCCAAAGTGCCTTGAGGAACCATCTCAATTAGCATCTTACCCTCGTTGTATAGCCTTTCCAGTGGCGCGGTAGGTGGCATACCACCTAACGCTGGCATTGAGCCGATGAATTTCTTCACCTGACCCTTCTCGAATAATATTCCTATGTCCTGGTATCCTTCGGGCTTTATTCGTTTAGTTAATTCAAAACTCACCCCTCCAGCATTGGCAATAATGGTTAGGTTTTTTGCTCCTTGATTTGCTAAAGCAACAATTAAGTTTACAGGCAAGCCACCAAAAGACCCAAATCCACCTATCATTACGGTGGCACCATCAAAAATATCAGCTACGGCATCATCGGGACAGCTGAAAACCTTGTTTATTGCCATTTTTAGCTCCTTAGGCAAATTGAATAAAACACGCCATTACGCTAGTAGCATCAAGCTAACCCAACCTGATAAGACTCAGTTTTTTACTATTCCCCGCTTTTTTGGCGGGTTTTTATTTGTGCGCCAGTTTTTGTCGACGTTGAACTTAAAGTCACAGCCATCTGGAGCCTGGTTAACTTGGTCTATCCACAAGGAACGATACCCCACCTCGTAGGCTGGAGGAGGAGGTTTCCATTTCGCTAACCTGCGTTGGATTTCTCTTTCTTCCACCAGCAGATTCAACTTGCCTGCTCTTGCATCTAGCTCAATCAGATCCCCATTTTCAACAATGGCTAGCGGACCGCCGATCGCTGCTTCGGGCGCCACATGCAGCACAACCGTTCCGAAGGACGTGCCACTCATGCGATAGTCCACTACCCGAACCATATCACGCACACCCTTTTGCAGCAAGTGTTTTGGTAAGGAGATATTACCGCCCTCGGGCATACCCGGTGCACCTACAGGCCCCTTATTCCTGCCCACAATAACATGGTCGGCTGTAATATTGGCGAAATCACGATCTATGTCATCTGAATGATAATCGACTTCAAAACCGGGACTGTCGCGTAGAACGGCTGCCGGCCCCGTATGTCGTAAAAGACCTGGAGATGCCGCCGATGTCTTGATCACGGCGCCATTGGGTGCTAAATTACCATGAACCACGCATATACCACCATCTGCGTGCAATGGGTTAGATAGGGAGCTGATTACTTTCCTGCTTTTCACCTGAACGCCTTTCAGGTTTTCTGCGAGGGTCTGGCCGCTAGCTGTCATCACGGAAGTATCGAGCAGTGACTCGAGCTCTTTCATCACTGCGACAATGCCACCAGCATGGTAAAGTTCTTCCACTGTGTAATCACCACCGGGCTTGATATTGGCGATAAGTGGTGTCTCTTTACTGATTCGATCGAAATCATCCAGTTTCAGATCCACGCCCGCTCTCCGGGCAATGGCGATGAGATGAATGACTACATTGGTGCTGGCACCCGTAGCCATCAGAACGCGGATGGCATTCTCAAAGGCAGCTCGAGTTAAAATATCAGATGGTCGTATGTCTCGCTTGACCAATTCCACAATCTTAATTCCCGTGGCTTCAGCAGCATGGATTCGTTGGGCATATACTGCGGGGATGTCTGCAGTACCGGGTAAAGTGAGGCCTAATGCCTCAGCCATCGCCTGTACACTGTTTGCCGTGCCCATCACCCCACACGCGCCACAGGTATTGTAGAAACCGTTCATCTCCACTTCTTGCATCGCATCGTTGCCGATCACGCCTGCTTTGCAATCCGACATCATGCTAAAAAAATCGGTGGAACATGCTACGGTCTTGCCCTGGTAATAGCCCGCAAGACGGGTGCCCCCGGTGACAATGATGACGGGCTTATTGACCGTTGCTAAAGCCATTGCCTGTGCGGGCACATCCTTATCGCATGTGCTGAGCAGCACGGCACCTTGAATTGGCGTTGATGCAAGCATCTCTTCGGTTTCCATCGCCATCAGATTCCGATAAATTAGCGTCGAGATGTCGTGAAAGACCTCGCAAACCGAGATGGTAGGGAACTCCAACGGGAACCCTCCGGCCGCCCAAATACCTCGCTTAACCGCATCTCCCAGTGCCCGAAAGTGCCAATGGCCCGGATTGAGTTCGCTCCAGGGATTACAGACTCCGATCACGGGGCGCTTCATATCGAAATCTGTGTACCCCATCGAACGGATGTGACCGCGGAGGAACCCACCCATGACATTATCCATGTTAATCTTTTGTACTGGAAGTATTTTTCTGTTATTCATATGAATTCTCCTTATCTTGCTTGGCCGGCTCCAGGACTCTTTTGTCATAATAACCTTTATCCGTCTTTGCTACTTTCAGTTGACTTTCTAAAGAAACCCGAAGGGCAGAGTTCCACGTGCCGAGCACGTGGGTGAATGTAAAGGAGTGGTATTCGATTCTTGTAGCGTCATATTCACCACAGCTTTAGGTCAGGCGAAGCCTGAGTTTTAAAGTACCACGAGCTCTGCTCGTGGGTATCTACAAGGTTCTCTCGTTTTCGTATATGTTTCTTAGCTATCTGAACTAGCAAAAAGGGGGCATTTGCCCCCCTTTTTGCAATGGCTAGAACGTTATCGTCACGTTTTTTCCTTATTTAACAACTTTCATCAATTTCAGGTAGCCGCGAAGATCTTCTTTTTCGGTTTTGGTAAGCCCATAAAGTGGAGCTCTGGTTGTTCCACCGGTGCAACCAACTAGGTCTTGGCCTGCTTTCAGCGCGCCCAAGAACATTGGCCATGACGGCTTAACCCCACAATCAGGGCCATGTTCGGCATGAATCTTACCGATAAAGTCGAAGAAAGGAGCCATGGAGTCGGCGATCTTAGCTAGTTTAACGTAATCTCGAGCCGCTGCCGCTTCATATTCCGAATAGATTAATTCGGGTGCAAAATTTGCAATGCCGCTAACAATACCGCTGCAGCGGAATAAAGATGCATAAGCATACATTTGAGCATCCAGACCACAGAAGATTGCCATGGGGTCGATGGCTCTTGCCATTTCATAGAAGGCTACGATAGAGCCCGTGTTCTCTTTGACTGCGACGATATTTGTTATCTTGGATAACTTGGCCATTAGGGGCGGTTTAATCCAGGAGCCGGAAACGTCAGGATTGTTATAAATCATGACACCGATACTGACGCTTTCTGCGACTGCTTTATAGTGATCGTACATACCGTCTTCTTCCGGAACATGGTAGAAGGGCAGAATAATCTGAACTCCATCGGCGCCGATAGATTCGGCATATTTGGCCATCTTGATTGTTTCTTGCGTGCCTGCCCGGCCTGCGCCTACGAATACTAAATTTTTCCCTTTTACTTCGTCAACAACAGTTTTCGCAACAGCTTTACATTCATCATCGGACATCGCGTAAAACTCACCGGTGCTGCCCATCGGGGTGATGATAAAATCTTTGCCTTTTGTCTTCTCAAGGAGCCACTGTGTATTGGCTCGCATTCCGCCTAAATCAACGCTACCATCCTTATTGAATGGTGTCGTTTGAACGATATCTACACCCTTTAAAGCTTTTTTTAATTCATTTATTTTCATAATTCTTCTCCTTTTAAATAATTGCTACCCAAAGCGCCAACTGTTTTGTGGCCGGCACTTCTTTGACCACTCTCAACAACTCGCGCTCGATTATCCACCACCTACCAATCAATTTCAACATCCTTCAATTTTATTTCTGTATTTATACTCGTTTAATACCTCAATGGCGCTTAACCTCCTTCACCCTTTTTCTTTCCATTGATCTGAGTCCGACACATATCTATATTTGTAATAAACACTATTCTTATACAGGCACTCCCTTAAACACTTCGCTTCGCACAAATGGTACTAAACCACTGAAGCAACATAACCACCCGAAGAATTGCGCTTGTCCAACAGATAATCTCAGACTTTTTACCCTCACTCGGGCATACCTTTTTGTTCTAGACCGAATATCCAAGATTTTCCATTTCAACCCGTATTGAAACGACCCTATCTCTCTCCAATTTTAACTCAGATAATATACTCATTGCATCCAATTGTCAATGCCACGCTTAATTCCCCGTTAATATTCTACAGTCTCCCGGAATACCGAACCATGTTAATTTTGAGAACTGAGTAGCTTTGAAAACAATTCCGGAATTTGCTGTGGAATAGTTCTCTCAGGTGGGCCCAACGATACTATTGCAAAATCTAAAATCAAGACCTTTTTAGCTGTGGTATCACGTTCATTCTAACGCTTACTCTTGTTTTCACCAGCAATGTACGTATATCCATGGAGCTAGCAAAAAATAAGAGTAAACGTTTTGACGCTGCTAGGTTTTGACCTTCGCGCCGATAGTTATCAATCGGCCGTCATTGTTTGTGCCAACTAAATGGAAACTCTCACCACCAACACTCCGCTCGAAATCAGGGAAGGCATTGTTTACATCAATGTTGTGTGCCATAAGTATACCCCCTTTCCTCAGGCTCGGCCATAACATCCGAAATTCCCTGGACATGTTTTCGTAGGAGTGCTCGCTGTCATGGAAAAAAACATCTACCGGACCTACTTTGTTCAGAAGCTCAGAGAGTCTATCTGAAGTCCTTCCCATTAGCAGTTCCCATCTCCCCTTCAAGCTTTTAGGTATGATCCAACCGCTCTGTTTCTCTATTGGCTGAACACTAATGTCTTCATCTGTAAAATCTGCTTTCCAATTGTGAGATACGGTGTACCAAAGCACATCTATCGAAAAAAGATTGCCATGATCGTTGTTATCCAGGGCACGCAGGATGTAAGAGGATGAGACTCCGCTAGCCACTCCGGTTTCTACAACCACGGTTGGCTTCAAGACCCGGCACAGGGTATATAGCGCCAAGCAAGATGATATATCGCTTGCCAGTATTTTCAGTGAAAAGGGCTTCTTGCCCGACCCGCCATCTCCCTTTCTGGCAATGGTGCTATGGAACTGCTTGTCCGATAGAATCTCAGAGATATAATCTTGAATCTCTGCATCGCCTGCCTTGGTCAGACTTTTGACAAAACTTTGAACTTTCCCCTGGATCTCTTCATTTGTGTCCATCATTTCTCCATTTGACCATTTTTCGTACTGGATGAGAAATCAATTCCAACTAAAAATCGTTTTGATTTAAAATTCATTATAGTGCTGGGATAACAAGTCTTGTTTATAGATAACATCCATCTGGAAAATTTTACTTATTAAGATATATATCCGTAATCAACGATAATATCGTTTCCGGTTGTACAAGATGGGGCTTCTTAGGTTAGGTAAATGGCAGCGACGCCGAATCCCCTGGGCGCCATCCAAGCAGGTCATTGCTACGATGTACTCCTACTGGGATATCATTGGCGCGGCTGTCAGTTTGACAGTCATATGAGTGCGAGTATCCAAGACTGATTGAGTTAAGTCTTGTACCGAGATTTTGCCAATTCCTCTCCGGCGTTCTTCATCACATCAATCAACGTTCTTACCGAGTTTCTTGATTTCCGCGACAAAACCGTAGATGTCATTAATATTTTTCCCCAGAATCGATATGTCATCCACACCGCGTGGGAGATATCGCCAGTATACGCCCTGTGGCCTGGCCTGCATCGATAACTCGCGCGTTACGTTCGTAGAAATTTAATAGTTCCACAGCATTTATGCTAATTCTCCTGAAAGCTTTTCTACAAATATATCGCAGATACAAAACATTGTCAATTAACCCGAATTGGCTCATAATAATAGAGAGTAGGAAATTAACAGATATCACCCAATTTTTATGTGTTTATTTTACAAACAAGGAGGAACTTTCAATGGCAAAAGTCAGGCGGGTATTCATGGCCGATGGGAAACCTTTCTATCCTCTGGGCGCTCAGGCAGATAATCAGAGCGGTCGCAGCGATGGTGAGTCTGAAACAGCCTTTAAAACGGTAAAAATGCTCCACGGCAATACATTAGAAATACCGGTGCATTGGGAGCAGATTGAACCCAAAGAGGGTAAGTTCGAATTTTCTAGTGTGGATATGCTGCTCGCCAGCGCAAAACGATATGACCTTAAATTAATCCTTTTATGGTTCGCTACTTGGTTTACCGGTACTATGGACTTTACCCCGGCGTGGGTGAAAGAAGATCCGCAGCGCTTCAAGAGGGTTGTGTCACCCGCCGGTAAAGAAATGTGGACTCTTTCACCACATTGTCGGGCAAATCTTGAAGCTGATAGGAATGCTTTTACGGCACTCTGTAAACATCTTAAAGCCAAAGACAGCACCGAGCAAGTCGTCATTGGCATCCAGGTTGAAAACGAGCCAGGTATCGCTGGCAGCGACCGCGATTATAGTCCCGAAGGCCAAGCTGAGTTCGATAGCCCCGTACCAGCCAAATTGGTGGCTGCGATGAAAGCTGCTGGTAAGGGGCGGGTCTACGATATCTGGAAACAGGCAGGTGGCAAAAAATCGGGCACATGGGCCGAATTATTCGGTTGGGAGGCCGGTGAAATTATGACCGCCTGGAGCATAGCTAACTATATCGACAGCGTGGCTGATGCGGGTAAAGCGGCCTATGATATTCCGATGTATATTAATGTTTGGATGATGGCGTACCCCTTGTGGTCACTTCCGGGAACGCACTACGCGGCAGGTGGAGCTGTCAGTAGAGTGCTGGATATCTATAAGTGGTCTACGCCTCACATAGACATAATCGCACCGGACATTTATATCCGTGACACTAAGGGCTTTGAGTTTGCCTGTGCCTCTTATGCCCGTGACGATAACCCTCTTTTCTTGCCTGAATCGGTTCAGGAAGTGACGGACGGCGGCAAAAGTTCTCAAATGTGGAATACGTTTCGTGCCATTGCCGATTATAATCTCATTGGCTGTTTCTTTTTCGGCGTCGAGTACATTGTTACCAAGGATGGTTCTTTCCGTCCTGAATTCAGGATGCTCGTTGAAAACTTTCAATGCATTGCGGCAGTTATTCCGCTTCTCCTCAAATATCAGGGTACGGGACAGGTCCATGCCTTAGCCCAAGATGAGTTCGTGAATGCCCAGGAGTTTGACTTTGATGGCTATAAGGGGTTAGCCCAATTCGGTGGAGGACAGGCCCATGCCGAATGGAAAAACTGGCGACATCCGCCTGATGAGACATTTTATAAAGAACCGCCGTCCGATAATAACCGGGGCCGAGGTCTGATAATACAGGCAGGTAAAAGGGAGTTTTATCTCGTCGGCGCCAACTACCGACTCATCCTTCGTCCCAAACCATCCTTTGACATGACACAGGCTCCGTTGCCTGTCCCCGACCTTATTTTCACCATGCTGAGTCCCTACCTCAGTGTAGAGGAAGGTCATTTCGACCGAAACGCCGAATTCGTGGCCGAAAGGCGGCGCAACGGCGGACAAGTTTTTAACGGAATATGGGTAGAACCCGACTGTGGAGTGGTGCGGGTAATAATGAGCAATTAACTCTTTAAGCACCGGATAATTGACATTTCTCTCGGGTGCATAATTACAAGGAGGTTAACTACACTTCCCCCCACTTTCTGTTCGATTATCCAAGTAAAAACGGTCGCACCGACACTTTTTAATCTTCGTTATTAAAGGTAGAATATACTGGTCTATGCCATCATCATTTTGCGGCTCGGGAACATTACGGAAAAGAAACCAGTTCTCTATATGCTCCGCCGTAGCCCCCGGTTGTAATGTTACTAAAGGAGCAAGTGTCTCAAGTTCAAAGTTCCCTTCGGCGCTAAAACACTCCACCGGACTGTTACTGTCTGGGTATATGGCACCCTTTTGGTAATCATAAGTTATCACAAAGAGATGTTCACTATTATGGTAAGCGAGCCAGCCATCGGAGGCAAGCATACCAAGTTTATACGCACCCGGAACCTTGTCATCCTGTTTAAGCATGACATATTTTTTCCCGAATACCAGGCGAGCATCAGAAAGGTCACAATAACACCATATTGCCATGGAGCTTGTGGGTAGTAATGGCCCTCCGCTGAAGTGCGAGAGACGCTGTGGTAGTGGCACAATGGCTCTCCCTCCAACTTGCATCTGAGTAGTTGCCCATGGTGACACTTCCACAGGCCAGAGGCTGGTGTTATAAATACGGTGAACAATAGTAACGTGATTGCCGTTCATACATGCAGGTATATCCATTTCTTTCTTAATGGCCGTGGGTGGTATTTTAGATTGGGTAAAGCGAATGAATTTATCATGTTCTTCAACTGCCATTGGATTCACATCGGGGAAATAGCGTGTTAATGCTTCTGGAGCATGCCTGAGACCATGTGCCCCATAACCCCACTTAGTCTTATTAACACAGAATTCATTTCTCTCCCCAACGAACCCGAAACGTAATACGCTCGGGCCGATCTCCGTGGGAACTATTAAGTCAATAATGTCATTAAAGATACGATAACAATTGTTTAAGCCATGGAATTCGATCTTTTCCACAAAAACCATTCTCCCTAATCATCATTTGAATTAATAGAGAGTATTATAGTTGTCAATTAGGGGATCAGGCCGGAGCCCCAATCATTTTCAAGTGGTGCAATATCCCCAGTCTGTTAGATAGAGGTCTCCCGGTGCCTTTCCACAAACTTGAATTCGCCTTCATTATACGTGTCAGTGAGAAGCAAGAAATGACGTTGAACCGAAAGGAACATAAATATCATAGAGCCTGGTTTAAAAGAGAAGGGTTAACTCCCTGATACTCTGTAATCCTATTGAATGCGTTCAATTATCGTCGTCAATATCTTTCCATGTTAAAAATACGTCCTTGGATATTTTCTGCAATTATCAGTTGGTTAATTAGTTCTATTATATTTTTCGCTATCAGTTTACTGAATTTTGATTCGGTTGTATTAGACATCCTGGCACCGATAACTATCACGCCGTTAATATGACCTTTCCCGACCGCACGAACCGGGATTTAGTAAGGTTACTTAAAGTTTTTGCCTTCTATCTTAGCGATTCCTGCAACACCGTCTTCGACTATTTTTACAAATTGTTCGGGGGTTCCTTCATTAAATTTTTTATTAAGCCAGTTGTCAACCGCCATTATAGCTTTGGTTTCAGAAATAAGCCACCCTCCCATTGCCAACATATTACAATTGTTGATTACTTTGCACTGTCCTGCTGCGAAATCCGAATCAACCATCCCACAATAAATACCCTTGAATTTATTCGCTGTAATTCCAACGCCCACTCCGGTGCCGCAGAATACAATTCCTTTCTCTGCCACTCCTTGTTGTATGGCTTTTGCCGCTTTAGCCGAAATCTCAAAGTAGGTGACGAAGTTTTCGGCACAGTCTGTACCGTAATCAATAACCTCGTATCCTTCGCTTTGCAGATGCTTTTTGATTACATTTTTTAGAACCGCTCCCATTGGATCAGCAGCTAGAACTATTTTCTTAGACTTCTCGTTTTTCTTCTGTGGGACAGCAACTATTTTTTGGGGCATCTCATTCTCCTTCATTATTTGCATTTCGATACTATTTAATAATATTTAGTTTAGTAAGTTGATGTACTAAGAGAAGAATCGATAAATTTAATTCTACTTTCAACGAAGCTTCATTTAAACTCGAAGCTCACCACCTATACGGGGTATAACACACATATTTTTTCAATATATTAAATACGGGTTCTATAACTCTTCTTTCCGCGGAGTTTGAATTTTTCTTTTTTAGCAATGCATTCTTTTACGGACGCCGCCAGATCTTCCGGAGTCATTCCAAAATGCACCATAAGGTCATCAGGATCTTTATCAGTTTTCGCTGATTGACCGAACTCGTCATCTATGCCGACTCTAACTAAAACTGCCAGCGAATTCTCGGCCAGGATAGCCGCCACACCCTCGCCCAAACCACCGATAATGCTGCCGCTTTCCGCAGTCACAATAGCCCTTGTATCCTCTGCAGCTTTGATTATAGCTTCTTCATCCAAGGGCTTCAACGTGCTCATATTAATAATCCCCACATCGAGCCCATCTTTCTCAAGAATATCTATCGCCTTTATCGCCTCGGTCACCATGTAACCCGTAGCAATAATAGTGGCGTCCTTACCATCTTTTATCGCGTAAGCTTTACCTATTTCGAAAGGATAGTCCTTAGTAAATATTTGCATTGGTGGTTGGCTTTCCATTCTGAAGAAAACCGGACCAATGTAATCTGCCATAGCTATAAATGCTTTCTCAGTCTCAGTAAAATCTGCGGCATTTAATATTATCAGATTTGGCAATACGCGTAAGGAGCCGATCCCTTCAACGACGTTATGAGATACTCCCAATTCACCCCAGACTTCGCGACTCGTGATCTTTACGTTGAAGTGGTCTACCAGGATGCTCTGTCTTATTTGGTTATAAGCACGACCAACACACGCAAATGTAAAACCATGTATAAATGGTGTGAATCCTTCGGCTGCCAAGCCGCCGGCAATAACTGCTGCGTTACCCTCTGCGATGCCACACTCAACTATTCGCTCCGGTGCATTTTTTTTGAACCATTCCAGCCCCGGCATCGCCACATCTTCGAGAACAGCTACTACATTCTTATACTTCTCGAGCACCTTTACCATTGCAACTTCATCCGCGGCTGCACTCGCAATCGGGGGTCCGATTTTGACATACTTATTAAATTTTGCCATATTTCTCTCTCCCTTCTTTAAGCGCTATGGTTATGCCCTCTGCTCTGGCGTAATGCATATGAACCTTTTCCCATACAGGGATTCCACGACCTTTGACCGTGTGAGCTATTATGCATTTCGGTTTGCCATCGCCATAAAGATCATTGGCCAAGTCAAGGGTGTCAACTATCTCTGTAAGATTGTGGCCGCTAATCTCCTTGACCCACCACCCAAATGCCTTGAATTTTTCATCAAGTGGGGCCAATGGCATTACCTGCTCTACCGGGCCGTCAATGCTATATTTGTTGTAGTCAACGATACAAATTAAATTGTCCAGTTTGTACTTTCCCGCAAACATCGCCGCTTCCCATATCTGCCCTTCATTACACTCCCCGTCACCAACAATACAGAAGACCCTGTAGATAGGGTTATAACTCATTATAGATCGCAGCATATTTCCTGACGAAACATGAAGATCAGGTGGATTCATTGCTGTATTTATTTTTTCCGCCATCGCCATTCCTGAGGCAAAGGATAGACCTTGCCCGAGTGAACCACCGGAATAATCAATCCCAGGGGTACACCACCGGTCAGCGTGGCCCTGAAACTGTGAGCCATAGCAGTAGTACTTATCAAGTGTCTCTTTAGGGACGTAACCGATCTCTGTTAAGACTGCATAAATAGCCTCAGCAGCATGAGCCTTGGATAACACAACCCGGTCCCTTTCTGGCCAATCACAATTGTTGGGGTCAAGCTTAAGGTGATGAAAATAAAGTGCGGTCACAATCTCAACCAGGGACATCGTTCCTCCGCTGTGTCCCATGCGGCTTGATTCAAATATACGCAATACATTGCGCCGAACTAAGTTAGCTTTATCCGTGAGTTCCTGAATTAATTCTGGGTTGTGTGCCATGGTTTCCTCCTCTTAGTTTCAATTTTTACGGTATCCAATGACAGCTTATTGCCACACTTCGGACAAGTATTTTTATAATAGCCTAGAACAGTTTCTTCCGATGGTATCGCACGCATGTAAAGGCGTCTTTTTATCTCCTCCCCAAAATACAGCAACATATTACATTTACCGCAAAGAATCTTTTCCGTCATTCCTAACTCCTTTTTTCCCAAATTTAACACAGATAATATCCCAATTATGTACTGGTGTCAAGCCTGAGTCTCTTTCGAGCTTTCCGCGAAACGCTAAATTGAATAGTAAAAAGCAAATAAAAGCGCAATTACCCCATAACAATTTGATAAAATAGCTTTAAGTTAAAGTCCAAATTATAGTAGGTAATCCAATTATCTTGGACAGCAGTGAATTATAATACCGAAATATTAAACATACTAACCATCATCTTACCAAGTTAACAAATAATGCAAGCTGAGGAAAATTATTTTAATAAGTCGCATTCCTTGATTCCCCTCCTATGGATGTTGGATCTTCCCCTAAAACAAATTCTTCACGACCGAGATCGAGTGAGTTCGGTTATCCGATCGTCAACTAATGGATGAACCAATTATATCCGCTTTCGAATAAAGCGTAATATACGAATTCCTGTTTACCAATCAAAAGATTTAGTTTTGCTTGGGTCGTTCGGAAATTCCCAAATCTGAGATGATCCCGGAACTCCACCGTACATAACCAAGCAATCTTTGCATAATATTTTGTCATCCCACACGTAAAATGCTTCATTCTGATCTGCAGATAAAGTAGATTCAGGAAATTCAAGGCCGCATTTTGCGCACTTAACAGATTCTTGCTTCTTTATCTTTTCTGGTTTTGTCTTTTTTTTAGCCATTTTACTCACCTCCGTATTCGTAAATTATAGCAATCAAATTATATAAAAGTTATAAAATTGCAAAGTGATAAATTACGAAACTGTAAAATTATAGTTAAGGTGCCACATTTTGTACAATAACATTGTCATCTCTAACTAGAGCTAAATACACTGTGGGCTGGATCCTCCTTACTCCGAGACTTATTTTTCCAGGATGCGAGCACCGCAGAAATAGAACCATCTATTTGATCCAAAAATCTTTCAGGAATAGTTATTTCATCTAGGCGATTGACAACGACATCTGCCTCTAGCAAATCTTGCTTCAAGCAAGTATTGGTAACCGCGATACAATACATACCAGCTTTCTTAGCTGCTCTGACGCCAGTCGTGGCGTCCTCAACAACAATGCAGTTCTGCGGCTGGACTCCAAGTTTTTTAGCAGCCATTAAGAATCCCTCTGGATCGGGTTTCCCATGCACCACATCTTTTCCAGTGACAAATAAATTGAAATATGATTTTATGCATAGTGTTTCTGTGATTAATCGAATGTTTTCTATTGTAGCCGAGGAAACGACAGCCAATTGAAATTCACTAGCCGCGAGCAATTTTATCATTTCTATCGCAAAAGGAAATGGTCGGATATTGTTTTTTATGTATCTCCGGAATGTTCTCTCTTTTTGTGCGGCAATAGCATTCAACTCTTCCCGTGACACATCGGGTCGAATA
>Ga0326727_10011371_pt1 | contig 20744 bp, 12 predicted proteins | sample MB2enrmetagenome_FD_207643 | JGI IMG/M metagenome (GOLD analysis project Ga0326727, IMG submission 207643) | Lab enriched peat soil microbial communities from McLean, Ithaca, NY, United States - MB29MY | ecosystem: Environmental > Terrestrial > Soil > Wetlands > Peat | place: USA: New York...
GCCGGCATCAATCACGAAGGCATCAACGCCGAAGTGGCCAAGGGCCAGTGGGAGTTCCAGATCTTCGGCAAGGGCTTGCACAAGGCCGCGGACGACCTGTGGACCGCCCGCTATTTGATGGCGCGCCTTTGCGAAAAGTACGAAGTGGACGTACAGCTCTATTGCAAGCCGATCAAGGGCGATTGGAACGGATCGGGCATGCACACCAACTTCTCTACCAAACACCTGCGCGAAGTGGGCGGCAAGGAGTACTTTGACGGCCTGATGGTGGCGTTCGAGAACAACATCGCCGCGCACATCGAGGTCTATGGGCCGGATAACCATCTGCGCCTCACCGGCCGCCACGAGACCCAGGCCATCGACAAGTTCAGCTACGGACTCTCTGACCGCGGCGCTTCCATCCGCTTGCCCGTGAACTTTATCAAGAACGGCTACAGGGGCTACCTCGAAGATCGCCGCCCCAACTCCGAGGCCGATCCCTACCAGATCGTTGCGCAAATTGTGAAAACGGTGAACAGCGCAGCGAAGCATGCTGCGGTTGCGGCCTGAAGCGGGCTTAGGCGCCAGGAAGCAGGACGGGTGTAGCCAGCCGGCTTGGAACAGCTTCGAAGCCGGCTGGAAGCAACGAGCAGAAGCGGCGCGGCCTCTCGCAGGTTGTGCCGCTTTTCTTTATTGAGCACGCGGCGGCCGCATTCCCCCCTGCGGCAACCCGGAGTATGATTTTCTGCTGAGGGCCGATGAGTGCGGACCTGCAGCCTGGTCGCGGCCTCAGGGGGAGTCGATGGGACGGGTTCGGGTTGTCGTGGTGTATGTGTTGGTCTGCTGCTTCTGTTTTGCCGCCCAAGCGCGCTGCGAGGAGCCCCAAAAGGTCTCCGTTTGCCAGCTCAAGGCCCACCCCCCCGCCTACAATCACACGCTTATCGAAGTGGAAGGTTTCGTCTCCCACGATTTCGAGGACTTCACGCTCTTCGACCCGGCTTGCCCTGACTGGCCTGCAGTCTGGCTGGAGTATGGCGGCAAGGTCAACTCCGACACGACATCTTGTTGCGGCCGAACTGCTGCGAGGAGCCATCGCCAGGAACTCCAGGTGGAAGGGATCTCAGTTCCTTTGGTTCACGACGCGCTCTACCGGCAATTCGACAAGGAGATTCAGCCGCCCTTCCGCTCGGGAAACTTTGGCTCCATCGTCCACGCCACATTGATCGGCCGCTTTTTCGCGGGCAGGGAGGAACAATTCGGCAACGGTGAGCCCTTCTGGGACGCCTATGGACACATGGGCTGTTGCAGCCTCCTGGCCATTCAGGAGGTCCAGTCAGTCGATCCGCAGGATCGAGGCGATCTTGACTACGGGGCATCTTACGACCAGCCGACCGCCGAGAAGGTGGGCTGCGGATATGAAGACCTTGCTCCCATCAAACGGTCCGGCGATCCAATTCGCGCGCAGCAGCGGGCTGATCAGGGAGAGGAGGCATGGGCGTTCCAAGACCCCAGACGGGTTGCCTCCGACGCACTGATCAGGCTGGCAAAGATCAAGACTGCCGGCCCCCTAGGCCTGAAAGAGACACGGAGGGCTGAGGGACGAATCGTTTACGAGTGGAGCGAAAGCGGCGAATCCTTTCCGTTCATGGTTGTGGTCAGCCGCCCCTTCTGGCTTTCCCGCTATGCCCGCGATCCGAAGCGTGTCGCGTGGGTGGCCGTTGCGGTTTATAGGTTTTCCTGCGATTAGAAACGACCTGGGAATTCGCACCAGGGCGCGCGTGGTGTTTGGTTTCCTAATGGCTCCTTTATATCCGGCGTGCTAGAAACAGAGAACAGGCCCAAGGCGGAGCTTGCCCAAAACCCTGAATGGAGCAGTTCAGGCGTATCTGCTCTGCATGTTGCGAGTTACCCACCCGTACCCTGAATCCGCTAGCGGGAAAGTTTGCCCGAAATCTTATGACCGCAGTCCCTCCAGTCGAGTTGGAACCGCTCTTCGGTGATTACCCGCTCGACCAGGCGTTCGACGAGATGCGCGGGGCCAGCGGGGAAGTGCGGCCGCAATATCGCGCGCTGGCCGAGACGCTCGCCAGCCTGCCCCCTGACGAGCTCGAGCGGCGCAAGCAGTCGGTCGACCTCGCCTTCCTCACCCAGGGCATCACTTTCACTGTCTACGGCCGCGACGAGGGCACGGAGCGCATCTTTCCTTACGATCTTCTGCCCCGCCTGGTGACCGCCGAGGAGTGGGCGCGCATCGAGCGCGGGCTCACGCAGCGCATCACCGCGCTGAACCTGTTTCTGCGCGACGTCTACTCCGACGCCAAAATCCTCGCCGACCGCGTGGTGCCGCGTGAGCTGGTCTACAGTTGCAGGCACTACCGGCGCCAGATGCGCGGATTGCAGGTGCCGCGCAACGTCTACATCGCGGTGGTCGGCACCGATCTGCTCCGTTTGAACACCGGCGAGTTCGTGGTGCTCGAAGACAATCTGCGCGTGCCCTCGGGGGTGAGCTACATGCTCACCAACCGCCGCGTGATGAAGCGCACCTTCCCGCAACTCTTCGCGAGCTACGGCGTGCGGCCCATCGAGCACTACCCGCAACTGCTGCTGGCTACGCTGCGCTCGCTGGCGCCGGAGGGGCGGTCGGAGCCGAACATCGTGTTGCTCACGCCGGGCGTTTTCAACTCCGCGTATTTCGAGCACACCTATCTCGCGCGCCAGATGGGCATCGATCTTGTCGAGGGCCGTGACCTGGTGACGCACGACAATATCGTCTACATGCGCACCACCGACGGCCTCAAGCGCGTCGACGTGATCTACCGCCGCGTCGACGACGACTTCAGCGATCCTCTGGTCTTTCGCGCCGACTCGTCCCTGGGCTGCGCGGGCCTCTTCAACGCCTATCGCGCCGGCAACGTGACGGTGGCCAACGCCTTCGGCACCGGCCTTGCCGACGACAAGGCCGTGTACACCTACGTGCCGAAGATGATCCGCTATTACCTGAACGAGGACCCGATCCTGCCCAACGTCGAAACGTTTCTGCTGAGCGAAGAGAAGGACCGCCGTCATGTGCTGGCCAATCTCGACAAGCTGGTGGTGAAGGCGGTGGGCGAAAGCGGCGGCTACGGAATGCTCATCGGTCCGCACTCCTCGGCGCGGCAGCGCGAGGAGTTCGCGCGACAAATCGAGGCCAACCCGCGCAACTACATCGCGCAGCCCACACTTGATTTCTCGCGCGCGCCCTGCCTGGTCGACAACCGGCTGGAGCCGCGCCACGTGGATCTGCGGCCCTACATTCTCTTCGGAGACAAGGTGAACATCGTGCCCGGCGGATTGACGCGCGTGGCTCTGGAAAAGGGGTCGCTCGTAGTGAATTCTTCGCAAGGCGGCGGAAGCAAGGACACATGGGTTCTGGAATAAGTTACGTCGAAGCAAATCGGGCGGGAAGAGAGAGGAGCACGATGCTATCGCGCGTGGCCGACAGCCTCTACTGGATGAGCCGCTACCTGGAGCGCGCCGAGAACACCGTGCGCCTGCTCGACGTGACCATGAGCCTGATGCTCGACACCGGCGGCGCCAACGCCGAGGCGCGCTGGCAGCGCATGGCTGCCGCGCTGGGCAAGCCCGGCGGGGTAGAGTGGGACGGCAGCCTGGAATCGATGGCGCGCAAGCTCGTCTTCGACCATCTCGATCCCTCTTCCGTCACCTACTGCGTGAACGCGGCGCGCGAAAATGCGCGCCAGGTGCGCGAAGAGATTTCCACCGAGCAGTGGCAGCGCCTGAACCGGCTCTTTCACCACATCCACTCGCCGCACGCGCAGGCGCAGTTCAGTTCCAGCATGAACGATGTGCTGGCGTCGGTGGTCGACGGCATTCACTTATTCCAGGGCGTCGGCGACTCGACCATGATTCACGGCCAGGGCTGGCAATTCATCCGGCTCGGCGGCTACCTGGAGCGCGCCTACGCCACGGCCACGCTGCTCGAGGTCTACCAGTCGGAGCTTTTCCACGCGCACGAGCGAGAAACTTCCGGCTACCAGTATCTGGAGCTGGTTGGTTTGCTCCGCTGCTGCACGGCATTCGAGGCCTACTGCCAGGTCTATACGGCTGACCTCTCGCCCGGCCGCATGCTCGAGTTCCTGGTGCTCAATCGCGACTTCCCTCATGCCATCCGCTACTGCGTCGACGCGATCAGCAGCGCCATCGAGTCGATCCAGCATACCGGAGGCCGCCGTTCGCCTGAAGAATTGCGTGCCGGCGTGGGCAAGCTGCACGCCATGCTGCGCTATACCACCATCGGCGAGATCATCTCCGGCGAACCGGCTGCATTTCTGCACAAAATCCGCGAACAATGCCTGCGCATTCACGAGCTGATCTACCGCTACTATGTGCACTACTCGATTCAGTCGGCGCTGGCGATCTGAGAAGACGATTGGCGCCGAAGATGTTTTGAAAGAGCACGGCTTAGGCCGTGCCAATCACGCAGCAAAACACGCGGGGCTTCAGCCCCTGAGGGAATGTTGGCCAGTATGAACTTCTATTCCATCCGGCACCTGACGCGCTTCCGCTATTCGCAGCCCATCAGCGAGAGCATCATGGAGACGCGCATGCACCCGCGCTCCGACTCCAGCCAGCACTGCCTTACGTTTTCGCTCTCCGTCAGTCCACGCTGCCGCGTCTTCAGCTACCGCGACCACCTGGGCAACAACGTGCAGCACTTCGACATTCCCGGAGAGCACAATCAGCTGGTCATCGTGGCCGAATCCGTGGTCGAGCAGCAGCCCCTGCCCGACGTTCCGCATTTTCTCTCGCCCGATGCGTGGGACGAACTCGACGACCTGATCGAAGCCGGCGATTACTGGGAGATGCTGCTGCCCAGCACGTTTGCCGCGGAAACGCCGGCGCTCCTGGAGCTGGCGAAAAAGATGGACGTGGTGCGGCGCGACGATCCGCTTCATCTCGTTCTGGAGCTGAACCAGCGGCTGTTCCACTACTTCGACTATGTGCCCCGCTCCACGCGCGTTGACTCTCCCATCGACGAGGCCATCCTGAGCGGCAGAGGCGTCTGCCAGGATTTTGCGCACACCATGATCGCGCTGCTGCGCCACGTGCGCATCCCTTCGCGCTACGTGTCGGGATATCTGTATCGCGGCAGCGAGGACCACGATCGCTCCACGCCCGACGCCACGCATGCGTGGGTCGAGGCGCTTCTGCCGCATCTGGGGTGGGTGGGCGTCGATCCCACCAACAACCTGATCGCGCACCATCGCCACATCCGCACCGCGGTGGGCCGCGACTACGCCGACGTTCCGCCGACGCACGGCATCTTTCGCGGCAAGACGGCGAGCGAGCTGTACGTGGCCGTGAAGGTTGAAGCCAGCGAGGAGCCGCCTGCCCTTGATCGCAAGCTGCCCATCCCCGAAGACTGGAGCGTGCTGGTGGAGCGCGCGCAACAGCCGCCCGAGCCCGCCGTGCCCTTCATCGATATGCAACAGATGCAGCAGCAGCAGTGAACGGCGAACAGAGGAAAGTGAGCAGAGGCCGGTTCCGCCGCGCCCGCTCTCATTTTGAGGATGCAGGCTGCTCCGCGCTCATCGCTTTCAGCCGGTTCTGCGCCAGCCGCCAGGTTGAGGTGGGAATGGCAAGCGCCTCCTTGGGCTTCTCCAGCTTGCGGTAGTCGGCGATGGCGATGTCGCGCTCGCCGAAGTCTTCGGCGATGCGCCCCAGCACATACCAGACCTCGTCGTTCGGCTCGTCGAGATCCCAGTCGTCCATGGCGCGCAGCAGCAGGTCGTGGGCGTCTTTGGTGTTGCCCGTCTCGGCGTAGAGGCAAGCAAGCGTATGCAGAATCGCCGGCGCGTCCTTCTGCATCTGCGTGGCGCGAATGGCTTGGGCGATATCGTCCTGATCCACTTTGCCCGTAAAGAGCGCAAACCACGCGATGCTGTTCAGCAGATCGGCGTCTTCCTTGCCCTGGGCTACCATCTTTTCTCCCCACGCGCGCGCGGCCGCGAAGTCACCGCGGTTGGCCTCGATCTGCATCTTCATGCTCAGGGCGTCGGTGTCGTTTTCGAGCAACTTGAGCCGCTCGTCGGCCAGCGCGATGGCGTCATCGAAGCGGTTGAGCCCCATGAGCGCCTCCGCGTTGTAGAGGAAGGCCTGCTTCGATTCCGGAACTTGCTTGACGAGCGACGAAGAGACATCGAGCAGGCGGGTAAAGTTGTCCTGGAGGGAGTAGCCGCTGGCAAGAGCGAGCTGAATGTTCGTGCGCTCGCGATCGTTGGCGGCATCTTTCAGGCCCGACTCAAGGATCGCGACGCCCTGAGCGACGGTGGGCTTGGTCCCGACAAGGATGGCCGCGGCGGCCAGCTTCATCTTGCGCGCATCGGGCGCTTCGCCCTTGGTCCAGAAGCGCGGAAAGACGGGTCCGCCGAGCGGATCGTCGCCGCCTTCAAGGTGCTGATCCTCGCGCATCCAATCGAGCAGCACCTTGGCGCCCTTCAGATCGCCCGCGTCAATGCGGTCCAGCATTTCGAGAGCAATGGAGTTGGGCTTGTCGCCGGTGTCGAGCAGCTTATATTGGCCGTCTTCCTTGACGATGTAGTCGGTCACAGTGGCGCCGCCCAGAATCTCAACCTTCTCCCGGTATCCGGTCGCGTCGTCGCCCTCGCCCTTGGGATCGAGCATCTGCAGCAGGATGTCTTCGGTCACGTCGAGCGAGCTGTCTTCGCGGGCGAGTTCGCTGTTCATTTTCTTGCCCGCTTCAAGTTCATCCTTCAGCTCATCGGCATCCATGGCTTTCAGAACCTTGACCCCATTGCGGCTGAGCAGGGCGGCTAAGCGGTCTTCCGTCATGCCGGAATCGAAGGGAACCAGAGCGAAGCGCTTCACCATGTCTGCGGGCGTGTTGGCGAATTTCACGTCCTCGTGGTGGGTGGCGCCGCGAAGTATGTTGGCCAGGCCCAAGGTGCGCGCGGCATCGTCGCCGGCTGCCCCGGCCTGCATAAAGTCCGCCGCCTGCGGATACTGCCTCATGTTCATCAGCATCTCGCCGGCGGTGCGCGCGGAGTCTTTGAATGAGCTGTCGTCAGTGGACCGTTTGTTGGCCTCGGCCAGGCCCGCTTTGCTGTCCTGCATCATGGCCATGCTGGCCGCGAGCAGAGCTTTGGGCTCGGGATTGAGCTGCTGCGCGGCTTTGTAAGCGCCTGCGTAATCGCCGCCGTAGAAGAGGGCGAAGGCGAGATTGTCGGCGATACCCAGATCTTCGAGCTTGTCCTCGCCCAGCGCCTCATACTCGGCGATGGCTTCTTTCATGTGCGCCTGGCCGCTGTAGCGCCGGCCAACGGAGTCGTATTCGAGCAGGATGGCCAGGTCGGCCTGCGCGGAGTGATCGTCGGGATCGAGCTTGATGGCGGCGCGATAGGCTTCGGCTGCCCCGGTCAGGTCGCTTCCGGGGCGCAGGTTGCGGCCGACAAGGTCGTGCTTGAGGATATCGGCGAGCACCCGCTCAGCGAGCGCGGAGTTGGGATCGAGCTTGACCGCCTGGCGAGCCTCGGCGCGCGCAGCCTCGCCCATGCCCGCCTCGAGCAACACATTGGCCACTTGCAGGTGGTGTACGGCCGCATTGGGGTTTTGCGCGATGAGAGCGCGATAGCTGGCCAGCGCCTCCTTTACTTTGCCATCGCGCAACAGGGCCGCGCCCTGCGGCTCAAAGTTGACCAGAATTGCCGGACCGGCAACGAGATCGGCTACCTGGTTGCGCAGCGCCGTCGCCTCGGCCACGGTGTAGCGGCGCTTGACGGTGTCGAACATCAAGTTTGCCAGAATCACGCCGTCCTTATCGGCGGAGAACTTCTCCGTCAGCAGCGCGGGACCGATCTGGATGGAGGCATCCTTGGGCAACTCCTTGGGAATGAATCCCGCGGGTGGAATCAGCCGGTAGGTCCACTCCACAGTGTAGGGCGCGTTCAGCCACCAGTCGGCGGTGCGCGGCTTCTTGGGCTTGTCGGGCCCGGTATTCTTCTTCTCGTCCGAATCGTCTCTCCGCTTGAGTTCGTCGGGCAGCATCTGAAAGAGCCGGTCGACGCGGATGGCGGCCTGCGCGTTCTCAAGTCCGGTGTAGCCGCGCTTCGCCTTCTCGCATGCGATGGTCAGCTCAAAAGGTTTGGAGAGATCGGCAGGATCGGTGCGGTCGACCTTCGTCAGATCGTCAGAGACGTACTCCGCCTGGACGTAGCCGCGCAGCCCGTCGCGCGTGTCCTTGTCGGGCTTGTCGGCGTAGTAGGCGCGGAAAGCCGACTCGTAGACGCCCTTGGGCTGCGTGATTTCGACTACGTTCGCCGGGCCGTTGTCGGTCAGCGTGAACTCGCGTGTTTCCTCGAGGCCGTTGTCCTTGGAAGAAGACTCCGGCGTCTTCACGAGAGCGGTGGTGGCAGCGCTGGCGATGAGCGCCAGGCGCCCCTGGTCGCCCATGGGCAATTGGCCTAGTTGCGCGTAGCGGTCGGTGGCGTCAATCCAGAGCGGATTCTTGCCGGGAACATAGACGATGGCATGATCGAACACGCCCATACCGGGCAGATCGGCGGGAACATCGATGCGCGACTCGGCATTGAGCAGCGCTACATTGGCGGGAATGCCTGCCGCGCGCAGCATGGCTACCAGCAACGTGGCTTTGTCTTTGCAGTCGCCGTATTTCTTGGCCAGAGTTTCGGCGGGGTCGTGAGGAATGATGGCGGCTTCGCCGAACTCGATGCCGGTGTAACGCACCTCGCGATCAAGGTAGTCGAGAATGGCCGCTTCCTTGTCGGCAGCGGACTTTTTTCCGGCGATGAGCGGAGCGACGACGGCTTTCACTGCCGCGGAATTCGCGCGGCTGTCGACAATCTTCCCGTACTCGGCCGCGACGCTCTGCCACGATGCGCCGGTCGCGAATGCGATAGCGGGAAAGCGGATGAAATCAGGCGGAAGATAGGGCTCGCGCGACTCGATGCCTTCGAGCGAGCCGACGTCGAAGGCAAGGGCAATGCGGCCGCCAGACTCGGTGCGCACGGGCTTCACGTCCGGAAGCAACAGCAGGTCGGTGCGCAGCGGCAGAGCAGCGGGAGCGTCGAATACCACTCGGCTGTGCGCCACCGGCACGTCCTCCTGGCCCAGGTCGATGCGTCCCGCGCGCCCTTGCGCAAACAGCGGCTCGGTTTCGGCCAGGGAGTATTCTTCTTCGACCACTACGCCGGGCGCGATGGCCGGGAACGGCGCTCGCAGGCGCTTGCCGTCGCTGTAGGTTTTGTAATCGCCGCCGCGGGCCGGAGCCTCCGTGATGGTGTTCGGGTCGAGGGTGTGGACCGTGAAGTCCGGTGCGATCACGCGCGCGCGAATGATGGGCCGGGCTTCATGCCAGGGTTCCCAACCCACCGAGAGAGAGTCCCAGCCCTCGGCGCCCTTCTGCGTGATCACCTTATAGACGAAGTGGCCGACATGGGCCATGCGGCCGGCTTCGTCGAAGGAGAACGTTTCGTCTTCAACGAGCTCGACGACATTGGCGCCGTCGGGCACCGGCACAGCCGATGCGGCCTCGTACAGCGTTTTGGGGTCCACGGAAAAGTGCGGCGCGGTCCACGGGTCAACGGACGCACTGGCGGCAGGAGCCGCAACTGGGCCTGCGGCCGACTGCGCACGCGCTGCTGCGGGAACGGCGGCTGCGATGAACACGAACAGGAGACAAGCCAGATAAGGACGCACACAGGAATTTGCCACAGGGCTCCCGGCAGAATGGGATGTGAACACAACGGTAAACCGAGCGGAGAAGAAGCGCAAGCGGACGCAGAGCGTGGCACTGGCCCTACGCTAAGGTTGGCTCACCCGCCCTTTTTCCCTTGGGCTATACTGTTTCCGGAGTTGACGATGGATAACCAAAGCGGCACCGCGATCAACAGGTTCTGCGCAGGATGTGGTGCACCCCTCCTTGCAAACGCAGGTTTTTGCGCTTCATGCGGGCAACGCGTCGAGCCGCTAGGGACGCAGGCCGTCGCCACAGCGCCAATGCCACCGGCTCCTCAGCCGCCTCAGAGTCTTCCCGCCCAACCTGCCAACGTGGCTGGAGTAAGCCAGCAAGGCTTAAAGTGTCCGCGTTGCGGTTCCACTCAAGTCCAGGCCGCAAAGCGGGGATGGAAATGGACAACGGGCTTTGTCGGAAGCGGAAAGATGATCGCGACTTGTCTGCAATGCGGAAACAAGTTCTAGCCAGATCGCGGGCTCATCGTTCCAGAGCATCCTCAACCTGCCCTCCGCGCTTCCGCCGCAATCCTCCTCAGTTCAGGCAGCACCTTTCCCAGCCGGGCGCCCTCTGGGCGCGCCGCCGCGTCGCGCGTCCCTAGCGCGAAGTACACATCGCGATAGTGCTGGTAGAGCCGCTCGTAGACAGCGGCCGATTTCGGATCGGGCTCAACGGTACGGAACGGCAGGCAGACCGCGGCCTGCGCCTCTTCGATAGTTTTGAAGGCTCCTGCGGCAAGCAGCGCAAAGATGCCCGACCCTAAACTCGTCGGAATCCCCGCCGGTACCAGCACCGGCTTATTCAGCACGTTGGCATAGACGCGGTTCAGCACCTCGTTCTTTTGCGGAACGCCGCCGGCGTTGATCACGCGATCGATGCGCACGCCGTGCTCGGCCATGCGCTCCAGAATGATGCGCGTGTGGAAGGCCGTGCCTTCAATGGCGGCGAAGAGCTCATCCTGCGCGGTGTGCACCAGGTTCCAGCCCAGCGTGACGCCGCCCAGCTCGGGATTGACGAGTACCGTGCGGTCGCCGTTGTCCCAGCTCAGGCGCAGGAGTCCCGTTTGGCCGGCCTTGTATGCCTCAAGACCCTCGGAGAGCGCGGCCACCGTGGTTCCGGCGCGCTTGGCAATGGCGTCGAAGATGTCTCCGACGGCCGAGAGCCCGGCCTCGATGCCGGTGTATTGCGGATGCACGCTGCCCGGCACCACGCCGCACACGCCCGGAACCAGCTCCGCTTGGCGCGCCATGGCAACGATGCACGTCGACGTGCCCACGACGTTCACCGCGTCGCCCTCGCGGATGTTGGAGCCGATGGCGTCCCAGTGCGCGTCGAATGCGCCGACGGGGATTGGGATTCCCGCGCGCAGTCCTAGCGCCGCGGCCCACTTCGCCGAGAGATGCCCGGCCAGGTGATCGCTGGTCAGGTAGTCGCCGCCCATCTGGGCGCGCACTCCGGCAAAGAGCGGGTCGACGGCGACGAGGAATTCCTCCGGCGGCAGCCCGCCCCACTTCGGATTCCACATCCACTTGTGGCCCATGGCGCAAACGCTGCGCTTGAGCCCATTCACCGTCGTCACGCCGCACAGCGTCGCCGCCACCATGTCGCAATGTTCAAGCGCCGTAACCAGCCGCCCGCGCTTCTCCGGGTTGTGGCGCAGCCAGTGCAGCAGCTTGGCGAATCCCCACTCGTGCGAGTACACGCCGCCGCACCACTCGATGCCTTCAAAGCCCAGCTCATGCGCCTTGCGCGTGATCTCCTCGGCCTCAGCAAAGGCGCGATGATCGCACCACAGGTAGTACTCGTCGAGCGGCTCAAGTCCATCGCCCACGGGAATCACGCTGGAGCCCGTGGTGTCGAGCGCGATGGCGGCAATCTGCGCCCCGTCGATGCCGGTGCTCTTGAGCGCGTCCTGCGTGGCGGCGGCCAGCGCGGTCATCTGGTCAGCGTGCGACTGCGTGGCGTGGTTGGGATCATCATGGCGGCGGTGCAGCGGGTAACCTGCCGAAGCGGTGCCGATCGGACCCTTCTTGCTGTCAACCAGAGTGACGCGAACGCTGAGTGTGCCGAAGTCGACCCCGGCGACGATGGCCATGGCAACCTGCCTTTCAGTAAACGATTGCTGATCCGCAGACCAGAGTACACCATGACGAAGGGATGAGCAGGCACCAGGGGAAGAACACCCGCAGAAACGCCGGGAACGGCGGCATGCAAGGAATCGCTATTTCTTTTTCCCGGGAAGCAACGCCGTCAGCTTGCTGAAGATTTCCGGCTTCGCGGGCGGAGATGCGGCAGACGGCTTGGCCGGCGCGGGCGGCGCAGCCTGCGGTTTAGCCGAAACGGCAGCCGGTGAAGGCTGCGAAGCTTGTGGATTGCTCGCGCCGGGCCCGCCGCCGGCATTTGCGCCATTTGGCGCGCCGCTCACCACGCGCGCGTGAACCAGCTGCGGCGTCGGCGCGTCACCCTGGTTTTTGACCAGGATCGTGATGCGGCGATTCGACGGATCGTAGGGATTGCTTTTCACGCGCAGCATCTGGTCAGCGAATCCGCGCACCTGCGTTACCTGATCGGAGCGCACGCCATCCTGCTGCAGCAGGCGCCGCGCGGAGTTGGCGCGATCGGCCGAGAGCTCCCAGTTGCTGTAATTCGCGTCGGTGGAGTATGGCGCCGCGTCCGTGTGCCCTTCAATGAGAAGTTGGTTGGGCAGCGTCTTCAGCTCCGCCGCCAGCAGCGCCAGCAGTTCCTGGCCGCTCGGGCTCAGGCGCGCGCTTCCGCTTTGATAGAAGGTGCCGTTCTTGTCTTCGATCAGCTCGATGCGCAGGCCCTCGGAAGTGATGGTGATCTCGATCTGCTTATTCAGTTTCTCCAGTTCCTTGCGCGCCTGGATTTCCTTTTCGAGTTTCTCCTTGAGCTCCTGCATCTGCTGCAGGTTCTGGTCCGGCGCACTCGCGCCGCCATTGCCCGTTCCATTCATCGTGGTGCCCAGCAGGCCCGCGGTGCCCCTCGGGTCGTTGAAATAGCCGGCCACTGCTTTCTTCACCTGCTCGCTCTGGCCCATCAGCCACAGGACGATGAACAGCGACATGAGCGCCGTGACGAAGTCGGCATACGCCACCTTCCATGCGCCGCCGTGGTGGCCGCCGTGGCCGCCTTTCTTCTTGATGACGATAATCGGTTGCGCCTTCGCCGCCATTCAATCACTCCGCACTTGTTCCCTTGCTCCCTGCCTTTACGCGGCCGCCTGCGCCGGCTCCGTCTTGTTCTTGCAGTTCTTCTCCATCTCGTCGAAGTTGGGCCGGGCGTACGCGGGAATCGCGCGCCGCCCCAGCTCGATGGCGATCATGGGCGCGGAGCCTTTCAGAAACGCCAGCAGCAGCACGCGCAGCACATGCAGATAATCGTTGTGGTCATCGGCCATCTTGCGCATGTTGGCGCTCAAGGGGCCGACCACGCCGTAGCAGAGCAGGATGCCGAGAAAGGTGCCCACCAGCGCCGCGGCCACGTGCTTGCCGATCTCTTCGGGCGGGCCGCCCAGCGCGCCCATGGTGATCACCACCCCCAGCACCGCGGCCACAATCCCCAGGCCGGGCAAGGAATCGGCGACCGTGGCCAGTGCGTCAACCGGTTGTATGGCCGCGTGGTGATGCACGTCCATGTCCTGCTCCATCATCTGGTCCATGTCGAACGGTTCCACGCCGCCGGTGATCGCGGTGCGCAGCGTGTCGCAAACAAAGTCGCGCGCATGATGGTCGTTGATGAACTCGGGGTAGTTTTTGAAGATGGCGCTTTCCTCGGGCTTTTCCACGTCCATCTCTACGGCCAGCAATCCTTCTTTGCGCACCTTGTTCAGGAACTGGTACATCATCTTGAGCGTGCTCAGATAGCGCGCCTTGGTGAACGGCGAGCCTTTGAGCGACGCCACGAGTCCGGCGGCGATGTCTTTGAGGATTCGGATGGGATTGGCGACCAGCAGGGTTCCCGATGCCGCTCCGGCAATGATGAGAAGCTCCGCGGGTTGCAGAAGGACTAAGATGTGCCCTTTCTCCATGAGAAAGCCCGCGATGATCGCGGCAAAGACGATGAAGATGCCTACGATGGCAAGCATGTCGCATCCTCCACCGGAGCCGGCTCCGGGTTGCTGGCTGCCGCGATGGTTGCCCGGTTTCCTCCCACGCAGTTGCTCGCTTCCATGGCCTGGCGCGCGCGCTCCAGCAGTTGCGCCAGCGTTTCGGCGCAATCCCCGGCGGCCTGAGCCGCGCCGATGCTTACGCTAAGCGACACGCGATCGCCCCACCAGCGGAAATCCGCGGTCCGGGCCAGGCCGGCAAGCGTCTGCGCGTGCGCCGCAAGCATCTCGGCGCTGCGCTCGTGCGCCAGGATGAGAAACTCATCGTCGCCCCAGCAGCCGATCTCCTCGGCTGGGCGCAACCCCTGCGCCAGTGCGCGCCGCACCTTCTCCAGCATGGCTTGGCAGGCGGCGGCGCCGTGCGTCTTGCGCAGCTCCTTCGCCTGATCCACGCCGACCCACAAAATGCCCAAGTGCGGGCCGCCACGCGCAAGCTCGTCGAACTCCAACTGCAACCGTTCCAGGAACTCGGCGCGGCTCCCTTCGACGCCGCTGCCTTCGCCGGTTTCCCCGTGCGGCAACGCGTCAAGGCTTTCGGCGGGATGAAAGAGCGCGGCCGCGCCGATGCGCCCGCCCAGCCCATCGCGCAGAACCAGCACTCGTGCGATCACAGGAACGCCATGGCCCAGCTTGTGCCGCGCCTGCACCAGCGCCCGCCGGCCCTCCGGCGGCGCTACGCAGGTCCCGGAGACTCCGTTCCCGCGCTCCTCGAAGAACAGCCGCTCCAAACCTACGGGAAGCGCCTGCGTAAGCACCTCCACCGGGGCGTAGCCGGTGATGCCGTACGCGGCCTGATTCCAAAACACCACGCTGCCCTCCGCGCTAACCAGCGCCATGCCGTCTGGCAGGCTGTCCAGTGCAGTTTCGAGCAGTTCGGTGCGGTCGGTCATCGCAGCGTCTCTCCAGCCACAGTTCAACTCCCATCGCCGATTCGCATGCCTGGGCAGGCTCAACCGCGCGCACACCGCTCCACACGGCGCTCACTGGTTTTCATCGGCTCAGGCCGCCGCAACTTCATCGCGGCTCGCCGCAATGAGGAAATTCCCATGTGGAAAATGAGAGACGCCGCGAAAAGCGCTCCGAGACGGGCTGACGCGCCTATGCGGCGCGAAAGCCGATGCAGAAGAACTCAGGCCCGAACGCTAGAAACTCCGCACCCACTCCAGGATCGACCTCACGGCAATACCGCTGGGCCCTTTGGCGATGTAGGGACGGGAGTCTTCAACCCAGGCCGCGCCCGCGATGTCGAGATGGATCCACGGCGTGTCTTCGGCAAAGGCGTGCAGGAACTCCGCCGCAATGATGGCTCCGCCAAAACGTCCGCCGGTGTTCTTGATATCGCTGATGTCCGATTTGATCATCTCCGCGTACTCGTCCCCCAGCGGCAGCCGCCAAAACTTTTCCCCGGAGACTTTGAGCGCAGAGTCGAACCTGGCGTACGCCGCGTCGTCGTTCGAGAAGACGCCGGCGGTGACCTTACCCAGCGCGACCGAGATGGCGGCGGTGAGCGTGGCCGCATCGATGAGGTGCGTCGCGCCGAGTTGGCGCGCATAGGTGAGGCCGTCGGCCAGCACCAGCCGCCCTTCGGCATCGGTGTTGATGATCTCGATGGTCTTGCCCGACATCGCGGTCTGCACGTCACCGGGCTTTTGCGCCGTGCCCGACGGCATGTTCTCGGCCGCGCAAACGATCGCGATCACACGCACCTTGGGCTCGAGCAGGGCAATGGCGCGCATCGCTCCGATCATCGCCGCGCCGCCCGCCATGTCGTACTTCATCTTCTCCATGTTGTCCGCCGGCTTGATGGAGATGCCCCCGGTATCGAAGGTGATGCCCTTGCCGACAAGGCCGAGGACAGGGCCGCTGGATACGCCCTCCGGCTCGTAGCGAAGAACGATCAGTGCGGGCGGCTCCGCGGAACCCTGCGCCACGCTCCAGAAAGCGCCCATCTTCAGCTCGCGCAGCTTTTCCGTGGAGTGGACCTCCCACTGCAGGCCCACTTCCTGCGCCATCAGCGCGGCGCGCTGCCCAAGAATCGTGGGCGTGAGCTTGTTGCCAGGCTCGTTGATGAGCGAGCGGGCGAAGTTCTGGCTTTCACCCACGATGACGCCTTCGGCGAAGGCCTTTTCAACGGCCGCGCGATCGGCACCAGCCGGAGCCGCAATGGTCAGCGACTGGATGCTCTGGTCCTTGCGATCGCTGCGATAGGTATCAGGATCGAAGTCGCCCACAAACGCTCCCTCGACGGCGGCGCGGGCAACTGCGTTGGGCAGACCTTTGGAGTAGCTCTCAGGCAGGACGAGCGCCAGCTCCCGAACACCGCGCGGCTTGGCAAAGCGGACGGCGGTTCCGGCAGCCTCGCGCACCGTATGGACGGTGGCCTTGGCCACCTTGCCGAGCCCGACAATCAGCAGCCTTTTGGCGGCAAGACCAGCCGGGGCGTGCAGGAGGACGGTCTCGTTGGCGCCGGCCTTGTACTCGCCGGTCGTCAGCACCCCAGCCGCGGCGGTCTGCACGGCGGCGTCGGTGGTCAGCAGCGTAGGCTGGGGCTTGGCGTCAGGGCCTTTCTCGGTTTGCGTGTCGGCAGCCAGAACGGCCATCAGCTCGGTTGCAATCCCCGCGATCGGGGCAAAGGAGAGTTCAGTCCGCATAGTGCCCATTCTTCACGGAATGCTTGGTTTGTGGCAAATCTCGGCAAGCCCGGTCGAGGGCTGCTCCACGTTCGCGCCAAGCAAGCCTTTGACAGAACTAGCGCGTCAGAAATGTCACTTAAGACAGTATTGACATTTATGTGTTGTGTGGCATACATTTACGTTATGCCAACAACTGCCGAGAATTCGCAAAATGTCACAGTAATAGAACATGTCACTACACGCATCAATGACAACGGCCGCATTGTGATTCCGGCCAGCATACGGAAGACCATGGGACTAGAGCCCGGTGACGTCGTCGTGATGTCCCTTGAGGACGGAGTACTCCGCATTGAGTCGCAGCTCGCCAGAATCCGCAGATTCCAGGAGGAGTTCAAGCGGTTCGCCACGCCTGGAACGCTCGCGTCGGACGAACTAATTGCGGAACGCCGCGAAGAGGCCCGCCGCGAGATGGAGGAGTGGCTTGGATAGCCCTGCCGTTCTTGACTCCTCGGCAATTCTGGCAGTCGTCTTCAACGAGCCGGGGGGTGACCTCGTTCTCCCGCACCTTCAAGGAGGTCTCCTCAGCACGGTTAACCTGGCCGAGGTGCACACGCGCCTTGTATTGCGCGGGGTGGGTGCTGATTTCGCATGGCGCCGCGTGATGGCCTTCGGTTGTGAGATGAGCTTCTTCGACGATCTCCAGGCGCGCCTCGCCGGGGAGTTGATCGCGCGGACCCGCCCTTACGGCCTCTCGCTGGGCGATCGCGCCTGCCTGGCGTTGGCCATCCAGCGCAAAGCCGCCGTCTACACCACCGCCGCCGCCTGGAAGAACCTCGCCCTGGGAATCGAAGTTGAAGTGATCCGGTGAAGGCGGCAAACTCCGGTGAGCGGTTCGCCCTTACCGCCCCATCTTATGTTTGCTGGCGTTGACCGCCGCCCGCGCCTCCCGGTCGGCCTCCCGCCGGCGCTCCGTCTCCCGCTTGTCCCAATCCTGCTTGCCCTTGGCCAGCGCCAGCTCGCACTTCACCCGCCCGTTGCGGAAATAGAGCCGCGTGGGGATGAGCGTATGCCCCTTGATCTGCGTCTTGGAGAGTAGCTTGCGAACCTCATCGCGGTGCAGCAGAAGTTTGCGGGTACGCGTCTCGTCGTGGTTGGCGATGTTGCCGTGGGAGTACGGTCCGATATGCATGTTCAAGAGGAACGCCTCGCCATCTTTGATGAGCCCGTAGGAGTCCTTGAGATTGGCCTTGCCTTCGCGGATGGATTTGACCTCCGTCCCGCGCAACGCCACGCCGGCCTCGAACTTCTCGAGGAGAAAGTAATTGTGGCTGGCGGCGCGGTTGTGGACGGCGTCGCGCTCGCCGCTGGCCACGGGGTCACGGGGTTTGGCCGGCTTTTTGGCGGCCGCGGCGTCCTTTTGAGCGACGGCATGGCTGGTTTGGCGCGCCATGGGGAGGCATCCTTGAATTCTCATCGTAGCATCGGGACGCTTCGCGGCGGCTTTCCATCGGCGGCGGGTGGGGCTTTGCTAGAATGAGGGAGCGTTTTTCGCAGAAGATCGGCAGAATGAATTGCATCGGGACGCCCGTTGGAGACGCCCACCGCAGCCCGCAAGGGCCGGTTGTGACGCGGCAATGCGGACCCGAGGCAATGCCCCGGAGTCGTATGAGCCGCCGCACGTCCGCACAGGCCGCAGTCGCAACCATGGCCCCCATAACTGTGGCCGCCAGAACCGTGGCATCGAGATTGACATTTGCCATCGCGCTCTTTGCCGTCGCCGCCGGCTTTGGCCTGGCAGCGCCGAGGCTTCATGCGGAGTCGGCCAACACCGACTTCAAGCGCGGGCAGGCAGCCGAGGCGCACGAGGATTACGACGCCGCCTTCGACCTCTACCAGAAGGCGTATAAACGCGATCCCACAGACGCGCGCTTCAAGATCGCGCTGGCCCGCGTGCGCGTCACCGCCTCCTCGCTGCACATCAGCAAAGGCCGCAAGCTGGCGCAGGCGGGTGACCTCCAGGGTGCGCTGTCGGAGTTCCTGCATGCCGCCGAGATCGACCCCGCCAACGAGGCCGCGCAGCAGGAGATCGCGCGCCTGCGGAAGCAGGGCGCCGCTGCGCCCGTGCCCGAAGCCGGCCTCCCCCAACCCACCGCTGCGGAGCAGGAGCTTGAGTCAGTCGAGGCTCCGGCTGAACTTAGGCCGCTCACCAACGAACCGCTCTCGCTGCACATGGCGGAAGACGCCAAAGTGGTCTACGAAGCCATCGGCAAAGCCGCCGGCGTCAACGTGCTCTTCGACCCCGACTACAATTCCAAGCGCATTCAGGTTGACCTGAACAATGTTTCGCTGCTTGATGCGCTGCGCATCGTGGGCGTGATGTCGAATACCTTCTGGCGCCCGGTCACCAGCAACACCATCTTCATCGCGCAGAACTCCCGCACCAAGCGGCAGGAACTGGACGAAGAGGCGGTTCAAACCTTTTACTTGACCAACGCCTGGCAGCAGAACGACCTGAACGACGTGCAGACCGCTCTGCGCAACGTGATGCCCAACGCCAAGGTCTACGGCGTGCAGAGCCAGAACGCCATCGTGATGCGGGGCACGCCGGACGAGCTGCTCCTGGCCCAGCAACTCATCGATGACCTCGACAAGCCGCGCGGCGAGGTCGTGGTCGACATTGCCGTGCTGGAGGTGAGCAAGAACTGGGAGAAAACACTGGGCATCTCGTGGCCCAGTAGCATCGGGGTCGCCCTGCAGCCCAACTGCGCCGCCACGGGCAGTTGCAGTTCGTCCAGCAGCACATCCAGCACCACCGGTACCACCGGCACCGGCACCACGACCACAAGCCCGACGCTTTACACTCTGGCCAACCTCAATTCCACTGATTTTGCCTTGAACATTGGATCGGCTACGCTCAATCTGCTGTTGACCGACAACAACACCAAGGTGCTGCAGAGCCCCCGCATCCGCGCCACCGACGCGCAGAAAGCGACCATGAAGATCGGCTCGCGGATTCCCATCGCCACCGGGTCCTACCAGACCGGCGCGGCGACGGCGCTGGTGAGCTCGCTTGTCAATACCCAGTTTCAGTACCAGGACGTGGGCGTGAATATCGAGATGACGCCTAGCGTCCACTACGACCACGACGTCACGCTCAAGATCAAGATCGAGGTCTCCGCCGAGAGCGGCACCGAAACCATCAGCGGCGTCACGGAGCCCATCATCAGCCAGCGCGTCGTCGATCAGACGATCCGCCTGCGCGAGGGCGAGGCGAGCATCCTGGGCGGCATCCAGAACAATCAGGAACAGAACAACTGGAGCGGAATTCCCGGCCTGAGTGCGATTCCCGTTCTCAAGTACCTTTTCGGCTCAAGGGACCGGATCATCCAGGACGACGATATCGTGTTCGTCGTGGTGCCCCACATCGTGCGCTCGCAGGAACTGGACCAGGCCAATCTTCGCGTCATCGACACCGGTGAAGGCCAGTCAATTGATTTGCGCCATACGGACCAGGGAGGAGCGCCCGCGCCGGCGCCCGCCGTGCGGCCCACCGCGCTCGAGCGGCCGGCCGTGGGCACGGTCCCCGCGCAGAGCGCGATTGAAGCAGCGCCCGCAATGCTGGCGGAGCTCCGCGCCGCGGCGGCGGCCAACGGCGGGCCGGTACCGGCCGCGCAAGCGGCAGTTTCACCGCCAAATCCAACTCCAGCGGCTGCTCCGCAGGCAGTTGCTCCTTCGCCCGGCGCGTCGCCCGTTGCTCCGGCCGCTCCGCCTACCGTTCCGGCGGCCACGCCGTCACCTGGCGCTGCGCCTGCTCAAACCGCTGGCGCGCCTGCAACTCCAACGCAAGGCCAGCCGGCTCCTGCCGCCGCAACTGCGCAGCCCGCACCGCCCGCCGCCTCGCCGACCAGCGCCAACCTGGCCCTCGACGCCCCGCCTGTTCCACCGGCCGCCGGCTCCACCTTCCAGGTCCAGGTCGTATTGAACGGCGGCGCGGATATCGCCTCGATCGCGTTGCAGTTGCATTACGATCCGTCGAAACTCATGCTCGTGAACGTCTCCGCCGGGAACTTCCTGAGCGGAGATGGGCAGGCAGCGCCTCCAATCCACGCTGACGAACCGGCGGGGAACCTGGTCGTCGGCCTCTCGCGCCCGCCGGGAACGCATGGCGTAACCGGCGCGGGTGTGGTCTGTGTTCTCACCTTCCAGGCCAAGGCTTCGGGCGCGAGCGATATCAGCA
>Ga0326727_10011374_pt1 | contig 20737 bp, 26 predicted proteins | sample MB2enrmetagenome_FD_207643 | JGI IMG/M metagenome (GOLD analysis project Ga0326727, IMG submission 207643) | Lab enriched peat soil microbial communities from McLean, Ithaca, NY, United States - MB29MY | ecosystem: Environmental > Terrestrial > Soil > Wetlands > Peat | place: USA: New York...
GATATCGATGGAGGGGAAGATGTCCCGGGACATGCGGAAGATGGTCACCATCCCGAGCAGGACGATCATGATGGCCATGACCGTGAATGTGTAAGGGCGCCTGAGCGCCAGGGCGACGATCCACATGAGTGCTTAGAAATCGAAAGTCGGCGGAACTGTGGGCCGGGAGCGCGGGATCGAAGGGTTCACAGAGGATTCAAACGGTCGTTTGAATTGGCGGGGAAGTCAATGGGGAATTTGGGAAAGGCTAAAGGATGAAGGCTAAATGCTAAAGCGAGAGATGGGCGCGAGAGATGGAATGGAGTTTGAACAGGAGGGAACAGAGGATACGGAATAGGAAGAGAAGCGGACTTCTTCGTTCTTGACTGTTTGGTACAGTACGGTAATTTTTGAGGATGCCCCGGGTTAGCGACGCGAAGTTCCGATTGATGGAGGCGGCGCGTACCCTGATCTGGGAGAATAGTTATGGGACCACTTCGGTGGATGCGATCTGCCTGAAGGCGGATGTGAGGAAGGGGAGCTTTTATCATTTCTTCGAGTCGAAATCGACGCTCGCCTCGGAGGCGCTGGAAGAGGATTGGCAGACGAAACGGGTGAAGCTGGACGAGATGTTTTCGCCGCAAGTGCGGCCGCTGGAGAGGATCCGGAATTACCTGGATCACATCATAGAGCGGCAGACGGCGGCGCACGCGAAGTGCGGGTGCGTACTGGGGTGTCCGCTGCTGAGCCTGGGATGCGAGGTGAGCACACAGGACCCGGTCATTCGCGCGAAGGTGCAGCAGATCATCGAAAGGCAGTTCAAGTATTTTGAGACGGCGGTGCGGGACGCGCACGCGGAGGGGTCGATCGAGGCGGAGGATGCGCGGATGAAGGCACGGTCGATCTATGCGCTGGTGCAAGGGGCGCTGACGCAGGCGCGAATCCTGGATGACCTGGAGATCATTCGCGATGCACGAAGAGGGGTGTTTGATTTGCTGGGGATCAAAGGGAGGGCGGGGTCCCCTGCCCTTGCGGGGGATGCCGGGGAAACCGAGGATGAGCCGGTGTCGATGGCGTTGCTGTAAGAGGAAAAAGGCGTCGAGCTAAAACACCGTTTGGCGACGGAAGCAATATGGGACTGAATCGAGTAATACCTGTCCGGAGTGGATGGTTATTCCGCGCTGTCGTGATGATCAATCTGATAGCCGTGCTCTCTGCATGACGATAAAAAATCCAGACAAAACCTCTGTGCGTCAAGTCCACCGAGTTTCTTCCGGTTATCGATAAGCACGGACGTAGAGGCGTAAATCAGACTCAATGCATAGTTCGCAACCGACTCAAGTGGAATGCTCAACAGCTTCTGAAAATCTGGCCTAACACTGTAATGGCCAACGTTCTCATAAACGGGGGTTCGCAATCCCGTGAGCTTACAAATAGAACCGCCCACCCTTTTCTGGAACCGAAATCGAAACGGCGGACGCCGTTCCGCAAGGCTTTCAACCAACTCGAAATCAATCCAAAGATGCTGAATCGTTCCGCCGTAATCTTTGCTGAGGTCTTTCACGACAATCTTGAAAGCGACACGGAGAGCCTTTGCGATTTTCTCTTTGTCGCATTCGTACATATTCGCATTGAGTTTGACCTCCATGGTACGGGCCTAAAACGGTGTCCGGCGCAGAGCGGAAAGTCTATTCATTTCACCACGACACCCCTGCAGATCGGCCCACAATCATCGCCGTCGCCCTGGGTCAAAAAAAGTTTTGACAAACAGTAGATGACCGGTCAAGTATTACGTCCATGAGCACTGGATTGGATGCTGGAACCGAGCTGCAGGTCTTGCAGGAATTGAAGGCGGACCGCTGCCGGGTGACCACCCGGCGGGTGGTGGCGATCAAGGAGAGGCTGGTGGCGCGGTACCGGGTGCAGGGGATCCCGGCGGAGGTGGTGCGGGAGGCGATCGCGGCGGCGGAGGCCCAGGCATGGGGGAGCGGGTATCCGCACCTGTTCCTGCCGGGGCTGGCGGATGAGATGGTGGAACAATTGAGGCAAAAACGGAGTTCGATCCATCCCGAACTGGCTCAGGCTGCGTAATACGGGGAAACTCGCAGGAATTCCATTTACGGCTCGAAACGGCTATCACGGATCCCCTCACCCAACGGCAGCACACCCATACAAATCGACTCCATCAACAACTCCATGAATCCAATCGACCTGACCCAACGCCCACCCCGCAGCCCTCGCACCCGCCTCGGCGGGTTTGCCATCCTCCCCCGAATGCTCGACAAGGGCCGCGCCCAGATCGCGGGGACGATCGGGGAATACAAGTACGCCTGCCCGCTGGACCAGCGGTTCCTCGATTTTGCCGGGATAGACCCGGAGGAGCTGAAGGAGCAATTGACGGAGGGGAAAGGGGACGGGGAAATCCTGGCGTGGATCACGGAGCACTCGAAGACGAAACCGACGGAACTTGATATCCAGGCGTGGTCGGAATGGGTAGGACGGCGGGTGCCGGCGGATATCGAATCACGGGAGTTCTTCAACGAGATGCAGACGAAGGTGGCGCCGAAACGGGAGGATATCGTGACGTGGTTCGACATGCTGGACGTGGATGATTTTGTGAGTTTTGGAGGGAAGGCGTGAGGGAGCCTGTCCCGAATTACGGAACTCGATTTTGTTTAACGAAGCGTTAGAATTTCGCTCCCACTTTTATGCATGACCTTGCAACTACGTTGGATTTTGCCTTCACGGATACGCAGCATGTCGATCCGCCTGAACTTAGCGGCTCGGGGCCCGGATTGCCGGGGCTCGAGCACCGGGAGTTGCGCGACGACGATTACTGGCGCGCGATCCCGGCATTTGCGCACGTAACGGCCGGGGAATTTCACAATCACACATTCCAGGCGCGCCACTCGGTCACCAACGTGCAACAACTCCGGGAGACGGTGGGGAAGCTGGTCCCGGAGAGTTTTTTCAAGGATTTGTCGGAGGGATTGGAGCGAGCGCCGATGGCATTGCGGATATCCCCTTACCTCCTGTCGCTCATCGACTGGAGCCAGCCCGAGGACGACCCGATACGGGCGCAATTCATGCCGCTGGGGAGCCGGCAGCAGCCGGATCATCCTTGCGTAAAGCTCGATTCGCTGGGGGAGCAGGCGGATTCGCCAGTGCCGGGGCTGACGCATCGGTACCGTGACAAGGCGCTGTTTCTGCCACTGAACTCATGCCCGGTATATTGCCGGTTTTGCACGCGGAGCTACGCGATAGGCGGGGACACGAACGTGGTGGACAAGCTGAAGCTGGCTCCGGGAATGGCGCGCTGGGAGAAGGCGTTTGCGTACATCGAGTCGAGGCCGGAGCTGGAGGATATCGTGATCAGCGGCGGGGATACTTACAATTTGAAGGCGGAGCACATCCGGCTGATCGGGGAACGGCTGCTGGGGATGCCTAATATCCGGCGGATCCGGTACGCGACGAAGGGGCTGGCTGTGATGCCGCAGAAGATATTGACCGACCACGCGTGGGTGGAGGCTCTGAAGTCCGTGGCGGCGCTGGGACGGCGGCTGCACAAGGACGTGGTGGTGCACACGCACTTCAACCATCCGCGGGAGATCACGGCGGTGACGCGGCAGGCAACGGACCGGCTCGTGGAGAACGGGATTTTCATCCGCTGCCAGACGGTGCTCCAGAACGGGGTGAACGATACGCCGGCAACGATGCAATTGCTGATCCGGCGGCTGAGCCATGTGAATGTGCATCCGTATTATGTGTTCTTCCACGACATGGTGCCGGGGGTGGAGGACCTGCGAACGTCGCTGGAGACGGGGATCGTGCTGGAGAAGCACGTGCGGGGATCGACGGCGGGATTCAACACGCCGTCCTTCGTGGTGGATACGATGGGAGGCGGCGGGAAACGGGACGCGCATTCGTACGAACATTACGACCGGGAGAACGGGGTCGCGGTGTTCGCGAGCCCGGCGGTGAAGCCGGGGGTGAAGTTCCTTTATTTTGATCCGCTGCGGACGCTGTCCGGCGATGCGAGGAAGCGGTGGGGAGTGGCAGGGGAACGGGAGGAGATGATTTCCAGCGCGCTGGAAGCTGTGCAACTGTGAGCGAGAGTTCTCCAGAACAGGCAGGCTGGCTGAAATGGGCGCGGGAGCTTCAGGCGATTGCGCAAAACGGGCTGCATTTTACCCAGGATGCCTATGACCGGAATCGGTATGAGGCGGTTCGAGCCATCGCGGCGCAAATGATGGCGCTGGGGGCGGACGCGGCGGTGGAGACGGTGGCGGGACTATTTTCCGCGCAATCGGGATATGCGACGCCGAAGGTGGATACGCGGGGGGTCGTGTTTCGCGGAGAGGAAATATTGCTGGTGCGCGAGGCGCAGGACGGGCTGTGGACGCTGCCGGGAGGATGGGCGGACCCGAACGAGAGCCCGTCGGAATCGGTGACGCGGGAAATCCGCGAGGAAGCGGGGTTCGAGACGCGGGCGGTGAAACTGCTGGCAGCGCTGGACCGCGAAAAACAGGGGCACACGCCGGTGTACGCGTTCCATGTGTACAAGCTTTTCATCGCGTGCGAAATCGTGTCGGGAGAGGCGCGGCCGAGCACGGAGACGCTGGAGGTGGCGTTCTTCCCGGAGGACGGGATCCCGGAATTGTCGCTGGCGCGCGTGACACCGGATCAAATTGCGCGATGTTTCGAGCATCGGCGGCACCCGGAATGGGCCGCGGATTTCGATTAAACGAGAAGAAGGAAGACGAAGATGAATACGAACGAACCGATCCATGTGAGCGCGGACAGCTTTGATATCGCGGTGCTGAAGAGCCCGGTGCCGGTGCTGGTGGACTTTTGGGCGACGTGGTGCGGGCCGTGCAAGATGATCGCGCCGATCCTGGACGAGATCGCCCGGGAACAGGCGGGGAAGGTCCGGGTGGCGAAGGTGGACGTGGATCAGAACCAGGAGCTGGCGGCCCGATATAACATCCGGGGGATTCCGACGATGATCCTGTTCAAGGATGGGGAGGTGAAGGAGACGATCGTGGGGCTGACGGGGAAACAGGCGCTGGTAGCGAAGCTGGAAGGGCTGGGCGGGTAGCCGGGGTGATTTTAACCACAGATTAACGCAGATTTACGCAGATTCTTGCGGGAAAGGCAGGTTAGGGATGGTTTACCGGGGGAAAGTGCTGTAATTCTGTTTGCAAGGAGGGGGTTTTCGGCTAAAAGGTACGGCTCTTTTTTACCCAGCCCTCCGTTTTGAGGCCGTCCAAGGGATCAACTATCATGAATATCATCGACACCATTCAGCAGGAACAAATCAAGAAGGACGTCGCGCCCTTCAAGGTGGGGGACAGCGTGCGCGTGCATACCCGCGTGATCGAGGGCGACAAGGAGCGGATCCAGATTTTTACGGGGATCGTGATCGGGCGAAAGGGGACGGGGATCAACGCGAACTTTACCGTGCGGCGCATCTCGTACGGGGAGGGCGTGGAGAGGGTGTTCCCGGTCAATTCGCCGCGCATCGCGAAGATCGAGGTGGAGACGGCGGGGACCGCCCGGCGCTCGAAGCTGAATTACCTGCGGGACCGCAAGGGCAAGCAGGCGATGGCAGTTCGCGAATAAACCGATGCTCCTCCCATGCGCTGCACGCTCAAACATGAGAATGCACTGCGCAAGACGGGGTTGCGGTGGATTGCGGGAATCGACGAAGCTGGGCGCGGACCATTGGCCGGGCCTGTGGTGGCGGCTGCGGTGATCCTGCCGGAGGGATTCCGGCTGGCGGGGATCGACGACTCGAAGAAGCTGACGGCGGAGCTGCGGGAGGAAATTTATGTAGAGCTGACGGCGCGAGCCGGTGTGTGCTGGGCGGTGGTGGCGGTGGAGCACGAGGAGATCGACCGGATCAATATCCTGCGCGCGACGCACGAGGCGATGCGGCGGGCGGTGCGGGCGCTGGGGACGGCGCCGGAGCATGCATTGATCGACGGGCTGCCGGTGCGGCCATTCCCGGTGCCGCATACAGCGATTGTGAAAGGAGACGCGCAGAGCAAGAGCATCGCGGCGGCGAGCATCGTGGCGAAGGTCACGCGGGACCGGATCATGACGCGGCTGGATGTGGAATACCCGGCGTACGGGTTTGCGCAGCACAAGGGATATGCGACGGAGCTCCACCTGGAACGGCTTAAGACTCATGGGCCTTGCCCGATACATCGCAGGACTTTTCTCCCGGTTGCGGAGCAGATGCTCGACCTCGCGTTCTGAACCGGCGCACCTCGCGCTGGGACGGGACGGGGAAAGGCTGGCGGCGCGGCACCTGAAGCGGCGCGGCTACAAGGTGCTGTACCGCAATTTTCGGCCGGACCAGGGCGGGGAGATCGACCTGGTGTGCCGGGAGAAGGGGACGCTGGTTTTCGTGGAGGTAAAGACGCGGGCGCCGGATGGGCCGGGGCGGCCGGCGGACGCGGTGGACGCGGAGAAGGAGGAGGCGATCACGCGCGGGGCGGAGGCATGGCTGCGGATGCTGGACACGCCGGGGGTGCCGGTGCGAATCGATATCGTGGAGGTGATCCTGGGGGCGGGACGCCCGGAGATCACGCTGACGCGCGACGCGCTGGCGTTTACGGGGGGACAGCGCTAATGCGAAGCGGGCGACGGGGAGGGGGCGGCGGCGGGGTCGACCTTGGAGAGGTCGCTGACGGGGTGCTTCTCGCAGGCGGTGACCAGGAGAAGGATGGGAACGAGGACGGATGCGAGGAGAAGTTTCATGAGAAGGATGAAGGCTAAAGCACCAGAAAGAGCTATTCGCCGCGATAGATGCAGCGGGCGGTCGGGGTTTCGTGGATGATGATCTCGCTGACGCCGGGGCAGGCGGGGGTGCCGGTCCCGAGACGGCGCCAGATCCAGGCGGCGAGGTTCTCGATGGTGGGATTTTCGAGGCCCTTGATTTCGTTGAGGTAGGAGTGGTCGAGGATGTCGAGCAAGGGGGCCATGGCGGCGCTGATGCGGGAGTGATCGTAGACCCAGCCCATGTGGGGATCGACTTCGCCCTCGACGACGACTTCGACCTTGAAGCTGTGGCCGTGCATTTTGCCGCAGGGATGATCGGCAGGAACGTTGGGGAGGGTCTGGGCGGCTTCGAAGGTGAAGTCTTTGCTTAAACGGGCGCGCATGGAGAAAAGTTAGAAGTATGAAGTAAAAAGTACGAAGTAGTTTTGGCGGTTCGCGCGAGGGTTATGAGGGAAACCCGTGATCAATTTCAAGATGCAAAGGCTTTAGACGCCTTTGGAGCGGGGGTCCCAGATGAATTTGTGGAGCTGCAATTGGAAGCGCGCGGGGACTTTGTCGGCGAGCATCCAGTTGACGATCTGGACGGGCTCGATGGCGCCGAAGATGGGGGAGAAGAGGATAGCGCCGCAGCGAGTGGCGAGCTCGTACTCGGCGATCCGGGCGCGGGACCAGTCGTAGTCTTCGCGGGAGCCGATGACGAATTTGACTTCGTCGCGCGGGGTGAGGTGCGGGATGTTCGAGAAGAGATTGCGGGCGCACTCGCCGGAGCTGGGGGTCTTGAGGTCCATGATGCGATGGACACGGGAATCGATGGGCGAGATGTCGTGGGCGCCGCTGGTCTCGATGAGGACGGTGCGGCCGGCGTCGCAAAACATGCGCATGAGAGGGAGGACGTTTTTCTGAAGAAGCGGCTCGCCGCCGGTGATCTCGACGAGGGGGCTGTCGAGGGCGATGACCTCGTCGAAGAGATCGCCGAGGGTGCGCTTCGAGCCTTCGTAAAAGGCGTAGGCGGTGTCGCAATAGGTGCAGCGGAGATCGCACGCGGTGAGGCGGACGAAGGCGCAGCGGAGGCCGGCCCATGTGCTTTCGCCCTGGATGGAAAGGTAGACTTCGTTGACCTTCAGGGTGAGGAGGCGGGGATCGGCCTGATCGACAGGCGCGGGATGAAGGGCGGAGGAATTCACGTGCAAGTGCCTCGTCAAACGGCGAGGCGGGAAAGGGCGGAGCAGAGGGCGCTGACCTGGTCCTGGGTGTGGGTGGCGCTCAAGGTGACGCGTAGGCGGGCGGTGCCGCGGGCGACGGTGGGATAACGGATGGCGGGAACGAGGAAGCCCTTCTCCCGGAGCCATTGGGAGGCGGCGAGTGCTTTGTCTTCATCGCCGATGATGAGGGGGATGATGGCGCTCTGGACGGGACCGGGCGGGAGGAGGTTCTCGGGCGCCTCGCGCATGAAATGGCCGATGCGCTGCCAGAGGGTCTCCTGGCGCTGGCGGCCGGCAGGGGTCTGGAGAAAGGCGATCGCGGCGCTTGCGGCAGCAGCGGCGGCGGGAAGCGGAGCGGTGGAATAGATGAAGGAGCGGGCGCGATTGATGACGAGATCGATGATCGGTTTCCGCGCGGCGATATAGCCGCCGGCAGAGCCGAGGGCCTTGCCGAGGGTGCCCATCTGGATGTCGACCATGCGAGCTACGCCGCGTTTGTCGGCAAGGCCGCGGCCACCGTCGCCGATGACGCCGATGGCATGGGCTTCGTCGAGGAGGAGGAGGACGCCGTAGCGGTTCTTGATGGCAACGATCTCCTCGATGGGAGCGCGGTCGCCATCCATGGAGAAGACGGACTCCGTGACGACGATGATGCGGGCATCCGGGAGGCTCTCGCGAGCCCAGCGGAGATGGCTCTCGAGCTTGCCGAGGTGATTGTGGGGGAAGACGCGGAGGGTGGCGCGGCTGAGGCGGGCGCCGTCGATGAGCGAGGCGTGGGCGAGCTTGTCGAGGACGATGACGTCCTCAGGACCTGCGAGGGCCGTGAGCGCGCCAACCGAAGTGGCGTAGCCGCTGGAGAAGGCGAGCGCGGCATCGGTGCGCTTGAAGGCGGCGATGTCGCGCTCGAGCTGAGCGTGCGGGCCGAGGTTGCCGCAAATGAGCCGGGAGGCGCCGGAGCCGACGCCCCATTGATCGATGCAGGCTTTCGCGGCGTCGCGAAGGATGGGATCGGCGGCGAGGCCGAGGTAATCGTTCGAGGAAAAGTTTAGAAGCGGGAGGCCGTCGGCGGAGGCCTCGGGCTGCTGCGCCGTCCCGATTTCGCGCAACGTGCGAAGGAGCGAGTGGGAGCGAATCTCCGCCAACTGGCTCTCGACAGTGCGCATGAATCAGTTCGCGGACCCGATGCGGGAGCTGGAGCCGCCGGCGATGGCCCACTGGAGGAGGGCGTAGGAATCTTTCCAGACGTAACCGTTGTCGCCGAGGACGACGGAGATGACGTCGCGGCTGCCGTTGCTGGCGCTGGAGATGAGGCAATGGCCGGCGGCATCGGTGTAGCCGGTTTTCATGCCGTTGCAGAGCGGGTACTTAAGAAGAACGTGGTTGGTATTGTCGAATTTTCGGACGCGTCCGTCGGTGTATTGGAAGTAGACCTCCTTCTGGCAGACGATGGAGCGGATGAGTGAGTTGTGGTAGGCGGCGAAGGCGACCTTCGAGAGGTCGCGCGCGGTGGAATACTGGTCGGGAATGGGGAGGCCGTTGGGATTGACGAAATGAGAGTCGGTCATGCCGAGGGCGGCGGCCTTGCGATTCATCCTGGCGGCGAACGCCTCGACGCTGCCGGCATTGTCGCGAGCGAGGCAGCGGGCAACGTCATTGACGCTGTGGACGAGCATGATCTGGAGGAGATCCGCGCGGCGATAGGTCTCGCCTGGCTGGATGTTGAGCTTTACGGGCTCGGCCCACGTGTCGCTGACATCGACGGTGACAAACTGATTGAGATTCCCGGATTCGGCAACGATGAGGCCGGTGAGGAGCTTTTGGGTGCTGGCGGCGGGGCGGCGCTGATCGGGATTTTTTTCGTAAAGGACCTGGCCGGTACGCGCGTCGAGAACGACGACGGAAGCGGCGTGTGTGATGGGAACGCCATCGGGACCGAGGTGTTCAGTGGTGTCTTCCGAATCGTCGGGGGTGGGCGAAGCGGTGCTGTGATGGTGGTGGTGTGTCGATGCCGGCGCGGAAACGCCTGCGACCAACAATCCGAGAACCATGATCAGAATCCGTTTTGTCATGCGGCAGTAGTAAACGGGGAATGAGGGTCTCGCGCAAGTGGGAGAAACGCCTGATTCAAATTCGAAAATCGAAAATCGAAAACCGAAGGAAGTGAAAGGCGGATGTCGCGAGAGAGAAGGAAGAGCGTGCCTGACCGCGCATGCTCTTTCAAAAAAACTCAGTTCGCAGCGGGAGCGCTGCGGAAGAGGGAGCGGAGGAGAGCGGCCTTGCGGGCGAGCTTTGAAGCGAGCTTGAAATAATCCCTCGGCTCGGTGCGCCGGATGAGGCGCCATGTCTCGATGAAGACGCCGCCGTGGCGCATCCAGGCGCGCATGCGGCGCTGGCGGGGGGTGTCCTTTTTATGGAGCCACGGGAAGCTTCGCGGTTTGGAGGCGGGGACGGGAGGGATGGCGAAATTCAAGACGTAGGCGAGGCGCGGGCCGGGGGAGTGATTGGGACCGGCGTAATGGAGCGTGCGACCGGTGTGAATGGTGCAGCCGCCGGCAGGCAACGGACAGGAGATGGCTTGGGCGGGGTCGAAACCCTCGTAGCATTCGAGGCCGTGGACGTGGGGATCGTCATTCGGAGTGCGATGGGGCAGGACCTCGTTGCGATGGCTGCCGGGGATGAAGTGCATGCAGCCGTTGGCTTCATCGACACGCTGCAAGGGCATCCAGATGCTGATCTCCTGGTAGTCGGAATTGGGATCGCGGAAGGCTTCGTCCTGATGCCACGGGGTGGCAGGTCCGACGAAGGAGGGCTTCAGGAGCGTGTGATCTGCGCCGAACCTGACCTCGGGCCCGAGGAGCTGGCGCGCGATGTCGGAGGCGCGCTTGAAGTACTCGGTTTTTCTGAGGCCGTGGGCGTAATTATGCGGGGCGATGATCTGCGGAAAGCTGGGAGCGTTTGGGTCATCGTCGGGGCCGGCGAAATTGAATAGGGCGCCTTCCTTAAAGCCGGCCTTGGTTGCGAAAAGCCTGTCTACGACAGCGCGAATGTAAGCGACCTCCTTTGCGGAAGCGACGGAGTCGAGGACGAGATAGCCCTGCTCGCGGAACTGATCCATTTGCGCCTCTGTAAGCAAACCCGGCGAAGCGGCGACGGGTGCTTTGTCTTTTTGAACTGTGTCCTCCGCCTGCGCGAAAAGGACGGTGCCGATATTAACTCCCTGGTTGTTTGACCACATGGTGCCCTCCCAAATTGCTGCTTTGAAGCGGCTTCTATCGCAGAGTTATGATAATTAGAAGCTTTTTTTGCGGTCTAAATAACAAATTTTGCGTATCCCCTGCCCAGCGGTACCATTCATTAGATGGGGATGGCCTTTGCCGGAAGCGATTGGGCCGCATTTCAAGGCGCAAGTGAAGCGGGTACGGAAGTATGGGAGCAATGAGACATATGGGCCTTATTGCTTTCCGTAAGCTGTTATGCGTCCGCCGCTTGCGCTAATGGCCCGGGGCGGGAGACATGGCGCCACCGGGGATGTGGATTTCCGGCGGAGGCGGAGGGGCGCTCCGCCACCGGATGAGCCAGGCGACCAGGATGCACCAGATCGCCACTACGACCGCGGCCAGCATTTGGCGGCGGGTCACTTATCAGAGAGCGTGTCGATCCTCTCGGCGAGGTCGAAATCGTTTTCGGTGAGGCCGCCCTCGCTGTGGGTGGAGAGGAGAAGCCGGACCTTGTTGTACCGGATATCGATGTCCGGGTGATGCTCCTCTTCCTCCGCGATATCGGCAACCTGGTTCACGAAATCGATGGCCTCGGTGAATTCGTCGAACTCGAATGTGCGCTCGATGGACTTGTTCTTGAGAAGATCCCACTCGGGAATCCGTTTCATCTCTTGCTTGATGTCGTCTGAGTCGAGGAGGTCCGCCATAGGTCTGTGGAATGGGTCGAAGGTTGCCTGATACGGCGGCAAAATGTGCGGTTTCCGGGGCGGTTGGCAAAGCTTTTTGCGCGACAAATCGCAAAGGACCGTTCCGGAGCGGCAAAGCGGGCGGAGGCATACCCATATCGCCCTTGCGCGGAAGGATGCGCGTGTGTAGAAGCGTACCCTCCATCCAACAACCAATCTCCTCACAAGCCATGGGAAAAATTTATAACGATATCGTCGAAACCGTGGGCCACACGCCCCTGGTGAAACTGAACAGCGTCACCGCAGGCCTGGAGGCCACCGTTCTCCTGAAGTGCGAATATTTCAATCCGCTGGGAAGCGTGAAGGACCGCATCGGGATGGCGATGGTCGAGGCGGGCGAGAAAGACGGGCACATCAACAAAGAGACGGTAATCGTCGAGCCGACGAGCGGAAACACGGGGATCGCGCTGGCATTCGTCTGCGCGGCGCGCGGCTACAAGCTGATCCTGACTATGCCGGAGACGATGTCGGTGGAACGCCGGACGCTGCTGGCGATGCTGGGAGCGAAGCTGGTGCTGACGCCGGGCGCCGAAGGGATGAAGGGCGCAATCGCGCGGGCGGAAGAGATCGTCAAGAACACGCCGAACGCGTGGATGCCGCAGCAATTCAACAACCCGGCAAACCCGGCGATTCACCGGAGCACGACGGCGGAGGAAATCTGGGCGGATACGGACGGGAAGGTGGACATCCTGGTGTCCGCGGTTGGAACCGGCGGGACGATCACGGGATGCGTGGAGACGATCAAGCCGCGGAAGCCGTCGTTCCAGGCGGTGGCGGTCGAGCCGAAGGAATCGCCGGTGATCTCGCAAACGCTGGCGGGCCAGCCGGTGAAGCCGGGGCGTCACAAGATCCAGGGAACCGGCGCGGGATTCGTGCCGAACAACCTGCACCTGAAGGACGACAAGGGGCATGACCAGATTACCGAATGCATCCAGGTGACCGATGACGACGCATTCGCGATGGCGCGGCGGCTGGCGAAGGAGGAAGGGATTCTGGCGGGCATCTCCACCGGGGCGAACGTGTGGGCGTCGATCGAACTGGCGAAACGGCCTGAGAACAAAGGGAAGATCATCGTCACCGTCGCGTGCTCCACGGGCGAGCGTTACCTCTCGACGCCGCTGGCGGCCGAGGCGCGGGCGGAAGTGGGGGGTTAGTTTTATGAGAATTGCGATTGGTTCCGACCACGGCGGGTACCCGCTCAATGAGATAATCATCAAGGACCTCGAAAAGGCGGGGCATACCATTATCGACTTCGGCACTCACGACGGGACGAAGCCGGACGATTACCCGGACTACGCGCGGAAGGTGGGCGATGCCGTGCAGAGCGGGGAGGCGGATCGCGGGATCATCGTGTGCGGGTCGGGCGCCGGCGCGGCGATCGCGGCGAACAAGGTCCACGGAGTGCGGGCGTGCCTTTGCCACGACACGTACTCCGCGCACCAGGCGGTGGAGCACGACGATATGAATGTGCTCTGCCTCGGGGCGCGGATCATCGGGTTCGAGCTGGCGCGGGAGCTGGTCAATGCGTTCCTCGGGGCGAAGTTCTCCGGCGAGGAGCGGCACGTCAGGCGGCTCGCGAAGGTGGCCGATATCGAGGCGAAGGGAGCGTAGGGGGCCGACTGCTCCTCATAGCCAGGGATTCAGGAGCGGCACGCCGAGGTTCTGAACATCTTTGACATTGCGGGTGACAAGAGTCAGCCCGTGAACCATCGCGGTTGCGGCAATCAGGCCATCTTCCGGCGGGATGGATCGCACGGCGCCAAGTTGGCCCCACACCTCCGCGACTTCCAGGGTCACCGGGAGAATGCGCTCGCCGAACGATTGCATGAGGCGGGCGATCCATCTTTCCAGCGCATCGGCAAAGACGGGATCGGTCCGCCGTCTTAACGCCGCTCCACGCCTCAATTCACCCACCACCAACACGCTCAAGTATTGCTGGTCGCGCTCAACGGTTCGAGCCCAGGCGTCGACCTTCGGGGCACAGCGTTCCTTTTTCCGGAGTTCCGAAACGATATTGGTATCGAGAAGATAGCCGCTCATAGATCGACCTTGCGCGGCTTGCGTTTTGGCCGTTCAAAGATCGAGTCGTCCCCCGGGTCAGGCATCGTGCGAAGAAAATCGATCAGCGACATCGACGGCGTATTGCCGATCAGCGATTTGCGTAGAATCCGGCGCGCTTCCTCCTCCGCTGACACGCCTTCGGCGGCAGCCCGTGCGCGGAGTTTGCGCACGACGGCTTCGTCCAATTTGCGAATGAGGATTTGAGGCATCTCGACGGATGATAGCATTGCTATCATGCGAGATCAAGTGACGAGAGGCGGTATTTTCTGGAGGTGGCCGCGGATTGCTCTCATCGCCCTGGGGTTGCCTGGAATTCCCAAGGTTTCGACACATGAATTTAACCCAAAACCCCTTGAACGGGCAAGTGAGGTGCTCTAGCTCCAGCAATGCCCGTGTCCAGTCGCCCGAATAAAGCAGAATCCCCCCGGAACGACCTGCTTCGGAGCGGCGTTTCGGACCACGATTCGGCTCAATCTCTTTCCCCGTCCGACCACCCGGGGGGACGAAAAGTGCGGACCCTCCTGTTAACCGGCGTCCTCATGGCCGTCACGATGTTCTCATTCGAGGCGCTCAAACAAACCGTCCTCCCTCACGTCAGCCTCTGGCAGTCGCATTGCATCACCATCGGTTTCAGCACCATCACCGCCGTCATCGTCGCCTACATCCTTCTGCGCCTCAACCAGATCCGCGACACGCAGCTCGCCCACGAAATTTCCCAGCGGAGGCTCATCGAAACCGCCCGCCGCGAGAGCGAAGAGGCGCTCCGCAAGCACCTCGAACTCCAGGACCATGTCACCAAGGTCACCGCCACCGTCCCAGGGATGATTTACTCCTTCCGCCTGCGCCCTGACGGCGCCACTTCGATGCCCTATGCCAGCCCCGCCGTCGAATCCTTGTTTGCCCTCGACCCCCAGGCCGTTCGCGAGAACGCCGGCATCCTCGTTTCAAGGCTCCATAAGGATGATGCGGCCCGCTTCCAAAAGTCCATCGCCGCGTCCGCAGCCGGCATGACTCTCTGGCGCGAAGAGTTCCGGATCCTCCATCCTCACAATGGCGAACGCTGGATGGAAGGGCACTCCGTGCCCCACGCCGAGCCCGATGGCAGCGTTCTCTGGCACGGCTTTTTTCAGGACATCACCGAGCGCAAACACATCGAGGAACAACTCAGAAAACTCTCCTGCGCCGTCGAACAGAGTCCCGCCTCCATCGTCATCACCGATACCAGGGGCGATATCGAATACGTCAACCCCGGATTCACCACCCTCACGGGCTACGCCTCCGAGGAAGTCGTTGGCAGGAATCCCCGAGTCTTGAAATCCGGCGGGGTGCCTCCCGAAGTTTACACCGGCCTCTGGAAAACCATTACCGCCGGACACGAATGGACCGGCGAGTTGCACAACAAAAAGAAAAACGGCGAACTTTACTGGGAATCCGCCACCATCTCGCCCATTTTTGACGCGGCGCGCGCCATCACCCATTTCCTCGCCGTCAAGGAAGACATCACCAACCGCAAGCGCGCGGAGCAGGCGATGCGCGAAAGCGAAGCCCGCTTTCGAACTATTTGCGAAACATCCCCCATTGCCATCTTCCTCATGGACGCGCATTCCAACGTCGTCTACTCAAATCCCTCAGCCAACCGCATCACCGGCCGCTCCGCGGAGGAAATAAACGGGCAGAGCTGGAGGGAAATCATCCATCCCGAAGATCGCGAGCAGTCCGCCGCCGATTGGACTAAGATCAAGCAAACCGGCGAGCCCCTTCACACCACCCGCCGCTATCTTGACAAGAACGGAAAGGTCGTCTGGGTCAGCGCCACCATCGCGCCCATCCGCGACCAGGATACCCTGCGCGGCTACATCGGCCTCAGCGAGGACATCACCGAGCGCAAGCGCGTCGACGAGCAGCTCCTGCGCTCCCAGCGCATGGAAAGCCTCGGCACCCTCGCCAGCGGCATCGCCCATGATCTGAATAACATTCTCGCCCCCATTCTCATGGCCGCTCCCCTCCTTCGGAAAGAGGCCCGGCCCGACGACGCCGAGCTATTGAACTCCATCGAAAAATCGGCCCAGCGCGGCGCCGATATCGTCAAGCAAGTCCTTGCCTTCGCCCGCGGCATCGAAGGCGACCGCATCAGCTTGCAGCCCCGCCATCTCATTAAGGAAGTCGAACTCATGATGCGCGAGACCTTCCCCAAGTCCATCGTCATTCAAAATCGCACTCCCAACGATCTCTGGCCGATCATTGGCGATTCCACCCAGATCCATCAGATCCTCCTTAATCTTTGCATCAATGCCCGCGATGCCATGCCCGATGGCGGGAAATTGACCCTTTCAGCCGAAAATCTCAGCATCCGGCAGGGCGGCGCCGCAATGCTTGGCGACGTCAAGCCCGGCAACTACGTCCTGATGACCGTCGCCGATTCCGGCACCGGCATCCCGTCCGCGATCATCGACAAAATATTCGATCCCTTCTTTACCACAAAGGAAACCGGCAAAGGCACCGGCCTCGGCCTCTCCACCGTTATCGGCATCGTCAAGAGCCACGGCGGTTTTCTCAAGGTCTACTCCGAAGCCGGAAAAGGCTCCTCATTCAAAATCTATCTGCCCGCCCATCCCGACAAATCAGCCGATTCCCAAGGCAAGGCGGCTCCCGGACTCTCTCCCGGCAATGGCGAGTGGATCCTCGTTGTCGACGACGAGCCGGCCGTCCGCGTCGTAACCGAATCGATGCTCAGGGATAACGGCTACAATGTCCTCACCGCCGGCGATGGAGCCGACGCCCTCTCCGTTTTTTCAACGCACGCCGACAAGATTAAAGTCATCCTCACAGACATGGCAATGCCCCGTCTCAACGGCATTGCCCTTATCAAGAACCTCAAGCAAACCGCTTTCCCCGTACAAATCATCGCCTGCACCGGCCAGGCCGAGGATACATACCGCCCGCAACTCGCCGACCTTGGCATCGGCGTCGTCCTTCAGAAGCCTTATGTCTCCGAAAAGCTCCTCGCCAGCTTGCGCCAGATGCTGCGCCGCGAAGAGCGCGCCCCCGTCATACCCGAGCCCGTCAGGACCGCCTCGATTTAAGGATCATCCGTAACGCCGTTGATCTGCGGGAATTATACGGCTGGCCCGCCCGTCACACATTTGTTACATTTATGCGAATGCCAGACCGTCCGACATCCCGCGGGGCGTCCAAACGCCTCGAAGCAACAATGAAATATAAAGCAGCCCAGGAGCAGCTCGCCGACACCTTGCAAGCCGTCGTTCACGCCCGCAAACGTTTGGCCGTCGCCAAAAAAAACCTCCGCGAGCTGGGCATTTCCCGGAAACCCCCGCGTCCCAGCCCCCGCTCCGCCTCGTAGTATTGCGCAATCATATCGCCTGAAGCTCCTCGACCTCGATGGCGGCTAGGGTGAGGTCAGCGGCGGAGACGATGCCCTCGATTTGTTTTGGATTGCGGGCGCCGACGATGGCCCCGGTGACGGCAGGATGACGGAGGACCCACGCGATGGCCGCCTCTGCGGCGGAGACGCCGTGGCGCTGGCCGACGTCGCGAAGACGCTGGGCGATGGCGAGATTGCGCGAGAGGCGCGGCTCCTGGAACTCGGGGTTGCGGGTGCGCCAGTCATTGAGGGGCATGGCGGCAATGCGTTCGCGGGTCATGGAGCCGGTGAGGAGGCCGGAGGCCATGGGGGAATAGCAGATGACGCCGATGCCCTGGGCCTGGCAGTAGGGGAGCAACTCGATCTCGGCCTCGCGCCGGATGAGGGAGTATGGAGGCTGAAGGGAGGTAACGGGGGCGATGTGCTGGACGGCTTGCAATTCATCGAGGTTGAAATTGCTGGCGCCGATCCAGCGAATCTTCCCCTCCCGCTGGAGGTTCGCGAGTTCGCGCCAGCCTTCCTCGGTCTCGGCGAGGGCGTCGGCGGGCCAGTGGACCTGGTAGAGGTCGATGGTGTCGACTTTCAAGCGGCGAAGGCTGGCCTCGCACTCGCGGCGGACGGAAGCGGCGCCGAGGGAGTAATCAACCTTGCGTTCCGAGTCCCAGACCATCCCGCACTTGGTGAAAATGTAGGGCCTGCGGCCGGTCCAATCGGCGAGGGCGCGGGCGACGACCTCCTCGGAATGGCCGAGGCCGTAGACGGCGGCGGTGTCGATCCAGTTGATGCCGAGCTCGAGGGCGCGATGGATGGCGGCGATGGATTCGCGGTCATCCTGGTCACCCCAGCCAAACTGCCAGTCGCCACCGCCGACGGCCCAGGCGCCGAAGCCGATGGGAGTGATGTGGATATCGGAGTTGCCTAACGGACGAGTGTTCATGGATTCGAGGGCCGGTAGAAATAAAACGCGCTGGGGCGGGGATACGGAGGGAAAAATTCGAAATCCGAAAAGTTTGGAGCGCGGACTGCAATTCGCTTTTTTCGTATTCCTGATTTCGAATTCAATCCGCGGCTGCCTTGAAGAACTCAATGGTTTCGGCGAGGGCGGCGTCGAAGTCGAAGGCGGGGGCGAAGCCGGCGGCGGTGAGTTTATCGAGGTTCGCGACGGAGTGGCGGACGTCGCCGGGGCGTTCGTCGGCGTGGATGATTTCCGAGCGGGAACCGGTGAGGCGGACGATGCGCTCTGCCAGATGGAGGATGGAAACGGAGGAGCCGTGGGCGACATTGAAGACGCCGGTGAGCTGAGATTCAGTGACGAAGAAGGCGTTGGCGCGGACGACGTCGCGAACAAAAATGAAGTCGCGGGTCTGCGCGCCATCGCCGTAGATGGTGATGGGCTCGTTGCGCAGGGCGTGATGGATGAAGATGGGGATGGCGGCGGCGTAGGCGCTGGCGGGATTCTGGCGCGGGCCGAAGACGTTGAAATAACGGAGGGCGACGGTCTGGATGCGACCGGTGGCGGTGAAGAGCTGGCAGTAGTATTCGCCGTCGAGCTTGGTGATGGCGTACGGGCTGGCGGGCTCCGGGATCATCTGCTCGGTCTTCGGGACGACGGGGTTGTTCCCGTAGATGGCGGCGCTGCTGCTAAGACTGAGTTTCCTGACGCCGGCGAGCGCGGCCTCCTCCAGGACGATGAGGGTACCGACCGTGTTGGTGCCGGCACAGGCGACGGGATTCTCCATCGACTCGGGGACGGAGATCATCGCGGCGAGGTGGAAGACGAAATCGACGCCGCGCATGGCGGCGCGAACGGCCTCGCGGTCGAGGATTGAGGCCTCGATGAATTCGCAGTCAAAGCCGGCGAGATTTGCGCGGAAACCGGAACGGAGATTGTCGAGAACGCGAACGTGGGCCTTGCCCTGAAAATGCTCAACGAGATGACTCCCGATGAAGCCGCTGCCGCCGGTGATGAGGATTTTCATGGGTCAGCAGATTTTTACGAAATGCTGGCCCGGGAGCTGTTTGACGAGGTGTTTCATTTCCAGGAGGAGCAGGGTGGAGGAAACGCGGCCGGAGGGGAGATTCGATTTTGAGATGATGGCGTCGATGGGGGTCTCGTTGTCGCCGATGGATTCGTAGACAAGTTTTTCATCCGCCTTGAGGGCACCGGTGCGGTCGGGGGCGGCGGGCTGCTCCGCAGGGGTGCGGGGAAAGAGGGCGTTCAGGTCATCGAGAATATCCGCGGCGGAGGCGACGAGCTTTGCGCCCTGCTGGATGAGGCGATTGGAGCCGGCGGCGCTGGGGCGGTCGATCTGGCCGGGAACGGCATAGACGTTGCGGCCCTGGTCGATGGCCTGGGTGGCGGTAATGAGTGCGCCGCTGCCGAAGCCGGCCTCCACGATGAGAACGCCGGAACCCCAGCCGGCGACGATGCGATTGCGCATGGGGAAGGTCTGGGTATCCGCGGTGACCTCCATGGAAAACTCGGTGACGACGGCGCCGGAGGAGGTGATTTTTTCCGCGAGGAGCTGATTTTCCGCGGGGTAAAGATTCAGGAGGCCGGAGCCGAGGACAGCAATGGTGCGGCCTTGTGCGGCGAGGGCGCCCTGATGGGCTGCCGTATCGATGCCGCGGGCGAGGCCGCTGACGACAGTGAGGCCGGCGTAGGCAAGCTGGTAGGAGAGCTTCTTTGCGCACTCGAGGCCGTAGTGGCTGGCGCGGCGGGAACCGACGATGCCGATGGCATGGAAATCGCCGGGCCGGAGTTCGCCCCAGACGTAGAGCACGATGGGGGGCGAGGTGATCTGGCGGAGGAGCGGCGGGTAATCGGCGGAATCCTGAGGAACGACCTTTGCGCCGAAATCGGCGATGCGGCGGAGCTCGGCGGAAAGATCGACGTGGTCCTGCCACTTGACGACGGCGTCGGCGACTTCGCTGCCGATGCCCTGGACGGCGCGCAAATCCGAGGCGCGGGAAAGGAGGATGCGTTCGGGAGTCTTGAAAACCTCAAGGAGCCGGCGAAGGCGCGCAGGGCCGACGCCTGGAAGCATATTGAGGGCGATGTATGCCTCGGTGGAGGTCATTGAAAGAAAGGCTAAAGGATGAAGGCTAAAGGCTAAAGATCAAAGGGGGCGGAATTTTTTGGAGTTGGCGAGGCATTTGCAAAAAATGGTTTAAGGGGAAAATTTCGCGGATGTCGGAAAAGTGTAATTTCGCGGGGTGACAATGCCATTTTTCCCGGGCAAAAACGGGGTTAATCCCCTCCCCTGCCGCGAGCCGCGGAAGGGGGCCAGCACATTTTTAGGCTTGTAAACATTTGCGGGTTCGCTTCTTTGCGCGAGGTTCCGACTCCCTCCTTATTATGGG